>LNFM01001946.1_pt1 | contig 62632 bp, 70 predicted proteins | sample 596031 | NCBI WGS metagenome assembly LNFM01 (sample SAMN04254537, study PRJNA301005) | activated carbon metagenome | isolation source: dual media filters at the Ann Arbor, Michigan drinking water treatment plant | place: USA: Ann Arbor
CGGACGTCGTTGCCACCCATGAACGCGAACCCGCCGGCGTCGACGTCGACGCCCTCCGGGACGGTGATCGTGGACCCGCCCATCACGGAGAACACGACGATCTCCGTGTCGCGCCCCTCGACGAGGGCCTGGCGCAGGTCGAGGTCGGCCCCTCCCATCACGTTGACCACCACGCAGCGGGGCGCGACGCGCCACCGGCCCCGGTGGTCGCCCCCGCCCATGATGCCGAGCACCCACCGCACCCCGCGGCCGGAGGGCGCCGGTGGAACGGCCGGCAGGTCGGAGACGATGCCGGCGAGCTCACCGCGGGTCGTCGCCGCGAGCGCCGCCTCGGAGCGCGCCGACAACTCCTCCAGCGTGAGGCGGCCCTCGGCGGTGGCGGCGCCCAGCGCCTCGAGCGCGCCGTCGCGCTCCCGGTCCGAGGCCCTCACCGCGTCGTCGTCCCCCATCCCCCCGAGTGTCCCACAGACCGGCAGAATGGCCGCGTCGAGCGGCCACCGGAGGGAGCAGCGATGCGCGACAGCCTCGTCCCCGGCATCGAGCACGAGCTGAGGTTCACGGTCCCGGCCACGAAGACCGTGCCCCACCTCTACCCCGAGTCGGAGGAGTTCGCGGGGATGCCGGAGGTCTTCGCGACCGGCTTCATGGTCGGGTTCGTGGAGTGGGCGTGCATCCGGGCCATCGGGCCCCACCTCGACCCCGGCGAGGTCTCCCTCGGGGTCCACGTCGACCTGAGCCACGACGCCGCGACCCCGCCGGGCATGGAGGTGGTGGCGCGCGTGCGCCTGGAGGCGGTCGAGGGGCGCGCCCTGACGTTCTCGGTCGAGGCGGACGACGCCCGCGAGCGGATCTGCGCGGGCACGCACCGCCGCTTCGTCGTCGACCGCGACCGGTTCGACGCCGGGGTGGCCCGCAAGGCGAGCTGACCCGGGCACGCGGCGGGGCTACGGCTCGACGACGACCTTGACCGCCGTCCCGGAGCGGGCGAGGCGGAACGCCTCCTCCACGTCGGCGAGCGGCACGCGGTGCGAGACGATCGGCCCGGCGTCGATCGCCCCGGAGGCCAGCAGCGCGAGCGCGTCGCGGGTGTCGAGCGGACCCGCCGAGTAGGTCGACTGGATGGTGACCTCGCGGAAGAACACGGCCCCGAGGTCGAGCGGGACGGGCGTTCCCGGCCGCGGCGGGGCGAAGAGCTGCACCACGCCCGCCGGGCCCGCCATGTGCAGGGCCCCCGCGATGGCGTCGGGGGCGGACGTGCAGACGAAGACCTGGTCGGCCGGTCCGCCGAGGGCGTCGGCGACGGCCGCGGCGTCGTCGCCGTCGGGGATCGCGGCGCCCGCCGCCGCCGCGAGGGCCCGCCGGTCGGCCCGCGGCTCGACGGCGGCGACGGCGCGCGCCCCGGCGGCGAGGGCCGCGCCGATCTCGAGGAGGCCCATCGCCCCCGCTCCCACCACCGCCACGCGGGAGCCCGGCCCCACGCCCGCCCACCGCTGGCCGCGCAGGACGCAGCCGAGGGGCTCGATCAGCGTCGCCGCCCAGTCGGGCAGGCCGGGGGGCACCGTGAGCACGTCGAGCCGGGCGTTGTCGGCCGGCACCCGGATCAGCTCGGCGAGGCCGCCGGGGTCGATGCGGGTCGCCCGGAAGGTGGCGCACAGCGTGTGGCGCCCGGCCCGGCAGAGCGCGCACGTCATGCACGGGACGTGGTGGTGCACGTGGACGCGCTCCCCCACCGCCACGGGCGCGCCCGGCCCCGCCGCGATCACCTCGCCGACCGGCTCGTGCCCCAGCACCACGGGGGCGCGGGGGTCCTGGTACCAGCCCATCAGGTCGCTGCCGCACAGGCCGCAGGCGCTCATGCGCACGACCAGCTCGCCGGCGCCCGCGACGGGGTCGGGCCGCTCCTCGAGAGCGATCCGTCCCCCGCCGTGGTACACCGCGACCCTCACACGGCGGAGGCTACCGGGGCGAGCCTCGCGGCCAGGGTGGCGACGCGCTCGCCCATGTACCGGGCGTAGTCGAGCTCGGCCTCGGAGGTCCCGCTGACGCTGCTCGCGCCGTAGGGGTTGCCGCCGGCCGGGTAGCCACGCTCGGAGGTGTAGCCCGGCGCCGCGATCAGGGCGCCCCAGTGGTGGAACGTGTTGTAGAGGGCGAGGATCGTCGACTCCTGCCCGCCGTGGGCGTTCTGGCTGCTGGTGAACCCGGCGGCGACCTTGTCGGCCAGCTTGCCCTGGGCCCAGAGGCCACCCGTGGTGTCCATGAACTGCTTCAGCTGCGACGACACGTTGCCGAACCGGGTCGGCGAGCCGAGGATGTACGCGTCCGCCCACTCCAGGTCGTCGAGCGTGGCCGTCGGGTCGTCCTTCACCTGCTCGCGGTGCGAGGACCAGGCGTCGTTCGAGGCGATCGCGTCCTCCGGGGCGAGCTCGGCGACGTGGCGCAGCCGCGTCTCGGCGCCGGCGGTGCGGGCCCCCTCGTCGACCGCGTGGGCCAGTCGGTGCACGTTGCCCGTGGCGCTGTAGTAGATGATCGCGACCTTCGCCATGCTGTGACTCCCCGCGTTGAAAGTGGACGTGCGTCCGTTTTGACTCCGAGCGATGATGTCGATCCCGCCCGCCGAGGGCAACCCCTGGCGCGGCTGGGCATGGACGGCCGGCCCGTGCGGCGCCGTCGGCGTGATGCCTCGGCCAACCGCGAACGAATCCTCCGGGCCGCCGGGGAGCTGATGCGCGAACGCGGCGACGCCGTCCGGATGGAGGACGTCAGCGCCGCCGCCGGGGTCGGCAAGGGGACCCTCTACCGCAACTACCCGAGCCGCGCCGCGCTGGCCGAGGCCCTGCTCGACGACCTGTCCCGCGACCTGCAGGCCCGGGTGCTGGCCGCCGCCGCCCGGCCGGAGGTCCCCGCCCTGGAGCGGCTGGGGGACGTGATCGGGTTGGCCGGCGACTTCACCGCCGACAACCTCGACCTGCTCTGCATGGCCCGGGAGGGCCGCCGCGACGACCCACGCCTCACCGCCCCCTACCTGTGGCAGCGGATGGTCGTGACCGGGCTGTTGCGTGAGCTCGACCGCGACGGCGGCGACCCGGGGTACCTGCCCGACGCGATCCTCGGCCTGATCGACCCCGCCCTCGTGCGGCACGGGCTGGAGACGCTCGGCCTGGCGCGGGAGGACCTCCTCGACGACGCCCGCCGCGCCGCCGGGGCGATGGCGGCCGCGGTGAACCGGCGTCCCCCCGGGTACGTAGGTTGATCGTCAGGCGCGATCGACACGAGGGGGACGCGAGGATGGCGACACCGGTGCTGCTGGTCCATGGCGCGTGGGCGAAGGGCTGGGCCTGGGGGTTCGTCCAGGCCGAGCTGGAGAAGCGGGGGGTGACGTCCACGACGGTCGACCTGCCGTCCGCCGACGCCGAGCCCTGCGCGATGGCCGACGACGCCGCCGCGATCCGCACGGCCCTCGAGGGCATCGACGGCCCGGCCGTCCTGGTGGGGCACTCCTACGCCGGCGTCCCGGTCACGGAGGCGTCCGCCGGCAACGACCGCGTCGCGCACCTCGTCTACGTCTGCGCGATCCTGCCCGAGGAGGGGCAGTCCACCGGCAGCCTGATGGGCGAGGACCCGTCGCCGAGCCGGATCGGAGAGGCGATCCAGGCGACCGACGACGGCCTCTCCACCCTCTCGGCGGAGGGCGCGAAGCAGTTCCTCTTCAACGACGTCAGCCAGGAGACGGCCGACCCGATCATCGCGGCGCTCGGCACCCACCGGATGTCGGTGTTCGGAGACGCGCCGACGGCCCTCGGGTGGAAGGACCACGAGAGCACCTACGTGCTGACCACGCAGGACCTGGTCTTCTCCCCCGCCCTGCAGCGGCGCATGTCGGCGAACGCCGGCACCGTCATCGAGGTCGAGGCGGGCCACATCCCCCAGCTCTCCCGCGCGGCGGAGCTCGCCGACGTGATCGCGAAGGCCGCCGGGGCCTGACATCCGCCGGCGCCTCCCCGTGGGCGATCGCCCACGGGGAGTGCGTCAGCTGAAGGCGCTGAGGCCGGTGATCTCCCGGCCGACGATGAGGGCGTGGACGACGTCGGTGCCCTCGACGGTCGAGACGACCTCGATGTCGCCGAGGTGCCGCCCGACGTGGTTCTCCAGCAGGATGCCGTTGCCGCCGAGCAGGTCGCGCGCCTCCGCGACGACCGAGCGGGCCCGGGCGGCGTTGTGCATCTTCGCCAGCGACGCCATCGGCGCCGTGAGCTTCCCCTCCTCCAGCAGCGACGCGAGGCGGAGGCAGATGAGGCGCATGCAGGTGATGTCGGCGAGCATCTTCGCGAGGCGGAACTGGGTGAGCTGGTACCCCGCGATCGGCGTGCCGAACTGCTCGCGGCCGAGGGCGTACTCGACGGCCATCTCGTAGGCGGCGGTGGCGTGGCCGAGGGCGCCCCACGCGATGCTGGGGCGTGCCCGCGCCAGCACGGCCGCGGCGTCGTCGAAGCTCGTCGCGCCGGGGAGGCGGTTCTCGGCCGGCACGCGCACGTCGGTGAGGGTGATGTCGGCCTGCCACGAGGCGCGCTTCGCCATCTTCCCGGTGATGGTGTGGGCCTCGACCCCGGGGGTGCCCTTCTCCACCACGTATGCGCCGACATCGCCGGCGCCGTCCCGCGCCCAGACGATCATGAGGTCGGCGAACATCGCGTTGCCGATCCACCGCTTCGCCCCGTCGAGCACGTAGCCATCGCCCAGGTGACGCGCCCGGGTCTCCAGCGTCACCGCGTCCGACCCGTGGTCCGGCTCGGTGAGGGCGAAGGCGCCGATCAGGTCGAGGCGCGCCATCGGTCCGAGCCATCGCTCCTTCTGCTCGTCGGATCCCAGCAGCGCGATCGCCGTCATCGCCAGGCCGGAGTGGACCCCGTGGAAGGTGCTGACGCTGCCGTCGCCGCGGGCGAGCTCCATCGACACGAGGCCCGCGGCGAGGGGCGACAGGCCCGGCATGCCGTGGCCGGTGAAGGTGCCGCCGCAGACGTTGAGCTCCGCGAGCTTCGGCAGGAGGGCGAACGGGAACTCGGCGCGCTCCCAATAGCCGTTGATGACCGGGAGCACCTCCTCGTCGCAGAAGCGCCGGACGCGGTCGCGGACGTCCCGCTCGTCGTCGGTGAGCAGGTCCTCGGTGAGGAAGAGGTCGCTCGAGGTCGCGTCCACGTGCGCTCCTGTGTGCCGACGCCGCCTCCGGGTGGACGGATCGCCCGGGAGCCTGCCAGGGTTGGGGCGCCCCCGGGCACCGGGGGCGACGAGCCGGTTCCGACACGACGGGGGACGACGCATGGCCGAGTGCGCGCACACGAGCTGCACCTGCGACGCGAAGAAGGGCGAGCGCTTCTGCTCGCCGTGGTGCGAGGCGAACGCCAAGGCGCCCGAGTGCCACTGCCACCACGAATCCTGCGACGCGCCGCACCACCACTAGTGCCTGACGCGGGGGATCCCGCGGGCCTGGCGGGCGGGGCGCACCGCCCGCCGGGCCACCCGTCACCCGGCCACCGGGTCGCTTCCCTCCCCCGCCGGCGCGCGGAATCCGGTCGGGACCCTCGTGAGGTCGTGGGAGCTGATGACGCGGTCGACGAGCCCGTAGTCACGGGCCTGGGCGGCGGTGAAGAACCGGTCGCGCTCCATGTCCCGGTGGACCTCCTCCGTGGCCCGGCCGGTGTGGCGCGCGTAGATCTCATCGACCTCGCGGCGCAGGGCGATCGTCTCGCGGGCGTGGATCTCGATGTCCGTCGCCTGCCCCTGGTAGCCGCCGCTCGGCTGGTGGATGAGGATGCGGCTGCTGGGGAGGGCCATCCGCTTGCCGGGCGCGCCGCCCGCGAGCAGCAGGGAGCCCATGCTCATCGCGACCCCGAAGCAGATCGTCTGCACGTCGGGCCGGATGAACTGCATCGTGTCGTAGATCGCGAGGCCGGCGTAGACGACCCCGCCCGGTGAGTTGATGTAGAGCGAGACGTCGGCGTCGGGGTCGTCGCTCTCCAGGTGCAGGAGCTGGGCGACCACGAGGTTGGCGACGGCGTCGTCGATCGGCGTGCCGATGAAGACGATCCGTTCGTTCAGCAGGCGCGAGTAGATGTCGAACGACCGCTCCCCGCGTGCGCTCTGCTCGACGACCATCGGGATCAGGGGCATCTGGGCTATCCTCTCGGCAACTGGTTGGTTGTCAGACGATAGCAACCGAATGGTTGTCGAAGGGAGTCCGCCGTGAGCGTCCGCCGCGAGACCGAGGTCGAGGCCACCCCGGAGGAGGTCTGGGAGGCCCTCTCCACCGCGGAGGGTCGGGAGCGCTGGCTCGACGAGCCGGGCCGCGAGGTCGTCGTCGAGGTCGCCGACGCGCCGCACCGCCTGGTCTGGTGGTGGTGGGAGGGCGACGCCCCCGCGACACGGGTCGAGTTCCTCGTCGTCCCGGCGCCCGCGGGCACGCGCGTCGTGGTCACCGAGACCTCCCCCGCCGTCCCGATCGCCCGCCTGGCCGCCGCGTTCACCCCGGCGTTCGCGTGACCGACCGGCTGGGAGCGGTGCTCGGCGCCCTGGCCGACCCGACGCGGCGCGAGATGGTCGAGGTGCTGCTCGCCGACGGCGTCACGAGCGTGCCGTCGCTGACGGGGCGCTTCCCCATCACCCGGCAGGCCGTCGCGAAGCACCTCGCCACCCTCGACGACGCCGGCCTGGTGGAGCGGGTCGACGGGGCGGGGCGGGAGGTGCGCTACCGCCTGCGGCCCGGCGCGCTCGCACCCGCGGCAGACTGGGTGCGCGCCGCCGAGTCGGCGTGGGACGGGCGCCTCGGCCGCCTGAAGCGCGCCGTCGAGGAGGGCCCGGCGGCGTAGCCGCGGCGGCGCGGACCCCGGGTCAGCGCGCCGCCGTGTGCTCCAGGATCGCCGGCACCACGACGTCCCACACGGGCGGCGGCGGCACCTCGTGCCCCATCCCGTCGAGCAGGAGCAGGCGGGCGCCGGGGATCCGCCGCGCGAGCGCCTCGCCGTGACCCGGCGGGAACAGCGGGTCGTCCCGGCCGTGCACCACGAGGGCCGGCGCGGTGATCCCCTCGATCCCGCCCCGCAGCGGCGGCCCGTCCTCCAGGAGGCCGTGGTTGGTCATGCTCGCGGCGACGTCCGCGGTCCGGTCGAACACGACGCCCGCCAGGGCGCGCACCTCCTCCTCGTCGACGCCGAGTCGGCCGGCGAACATGCGCTCGCCGTCGAGGAACGACCCGATCACCGCCTCCCGGTCGCCCCAGTCCGGCGACGGCGCCCCCTCGGCGAAGGCCTCCTGCAACGCCGGCGACGGCGGGGGCAGATCGGGGTCGTCCGGTCCGCCGGGGCCGACGGGGCTCGTGGAGATGAGGGTGATCGACGCCACGCGGCCGGGGTGCTCCACGGCGACGCGCTGGACGATGCCGCCGCCCATCGAGACCCCCGCCAGGTGGGCCCGCGCGATCCCCAGCGCGTCGAGAACGCCGATCACGTCGGCCGCGAGGTCGGCCCCGTCGTATCCGGGCCGGCCCGCCGGGGAGCTCACGGACTGACCCGTGTCCCGTAGGTCGTACCGCACGACCCGGCGGCCGCCCCGCGCGATCGCCGCGCAGAAGGCGTCGCGCCACCAGTCCATCGGCGCGCCCGCCCCACCCACCAGCACCACGGCGGGATCGGCGTCGTCGCCGAACGTCTGCACGCAGATGCCCACGCCGCCGGCGTCGACGACCATCCGCGGCGACCGGGCCACGCCGGGCGCCACCCACTCCCCCGCTCCGTCCGCCAACACCCCTCCCCCACGTCGCCCGCCGACCGCCCTACCGGGTGACCCGCACCACCTCGCCGGCGCCGAGCAGCCGCTCCCCGGCCGCGGTGACGATGCGCAGGCGGCCGAGCTCGTCGGTGCCGGCGCAGGTGCCGACGACGTCCTCGTCGCCCAGGCTGACCGTGACGCCGCGACCGGCCAGCGCGTCGCGCGCCGCGAAGGCCTCGAGGACGCCGGCGGCGCCGCCGCCGGTCCACTCCCCGTACCGGCGGCCGATCGCGCCCATCAGGGCGACGAGGAGGTCGGCACGGGCGGGGGACTCCCCCCCGTCGGCGAGCGCGCCGGGGGTCCAGCGGGCGTCGTCGAGGGGTGGCGCCGCGCGGACGTTCACCCCGATGCCCGCGACCGCCCAGGCCACGCGGTCCTGGTCGGCGGACATCTCGCAGAGGATGCCGGCGACCTTGCGGTCGCCGATCAGGACGTCGTTCGGCCACACGATCCGGGCGTCGTCGCCGAGGGCGTCGGCCGCGCCGACCGCGACCACCAGGGGCAGCAGCGCCACGTCGACGGGCGCGACGGGCGGGCGCAGCAGCACCGACACCAGCAGGGCGTCCCCGCGGCCGGCGACCCACGCCCGCCCGCGGCGTCCGCGCCCGGCGCTCTGGCGGTCCGCCCCCACGATCGTCCCCTCGGGCGCGCCCCCGCGCGCCCGTTCGGTGAGGTCGTCGTTCGTCGAGCCGGTCTCGGCCGACCAGACGACCGGCCCCGCCAGGGGCGGCACCAGCCGCGGGGCGACGAGGGACGGGACGACGGGGTCCTCGTCGTCTCCCAGCCGGTAGCCGTCGTGGGCGCTCACCACCGCGACGCCGTCGCGGCGCAGGGCCTCGACGTGGCGGTGGACGGCGGCGCGGGAGCACCCGAGCGCGGCCGCGAGGGCCTCGCCCGACACCCCGTCGCCCGCCGCCAGGACGAGGGCCTCCATCACGCGCTCGCGACGTTCCGCGGTCCCGGGGGTGCTCACCGCGCCATCCTCCCACCTGGGGCCGCGGCGCGCGGCCGGCATCAGCCCGCGGGGGCCCCGATGTGGACGGTGTATCCGTCGGGGTCGCGCACCGACGCGACACGCTCGCCCCACGGCTGGTCGGCGGGCTCCGCGACGACGGGGACGCCCGCGTCGCGGAGCATCGCGACGGCCGCGTCGACGTCGTCCGCGTAGACCCAGATCGCCGTCGAGCCGCTCGCGACCGGCCCGTCGGCGGCGCCGAGCCCGAGCGACCCGCCCTCGAGGTCGAGGGAGGCGAACACGGGGGCGCCCTCCGCGGGGAACGCGTACGTCACGGTGAATCCCAGCAGGTCGCGGTAGAAGGCCAGCGCCCGGCCGACGTCGGCGACCTGCAGGATCGGGAAGGGACCACGGAACCGTGCGCCCACCGGGGCTACACCCGGGTGGGCCGCGGCAGGGTCAGCACGACGACCTCGGCGCCGAGGCGGTGCGACCACTCCCACTCCCCGTCGAGGTCGTCGGACGTCAGGACGACCCCGGCGTCGCCGGCCGCGACGATCCCGTCGACCTCCCACGCCGCCGCCTCGTGCACCTCCACGCCGTCGTGCACCAGCCACTCGCGCAGCATCCGCCGCACCGGGGATGGCGAGAGCACGAGGACCACCCGGTCGACGGCGCGTCCACGGACCATGCCCGCGCGCTACCCCGGTCGCCCGGCCGGCAAACGGGCGTCAGCGGCCGAGGAGGATCCCACGCACCTCGTCCTCGCGGCCGGGCTCCAGGATCGCGAGCACCTGGTCGCCGGCGGCCAGCACCGTCTTGCCGGCGGCGAGCTCGGCGGTGCCGTCCCGCACGACGGAGATGAGGCGCGACCCGCTCGGCAGGCCGATCGCGTCGACCGCCTTCCCGATGCAGGGGCAGCTCGGGTCGATCTCGACCTCGATGATCTCGAGGTTCTCACCGCGCAGCTCCAGCAGGTGCACCAGGTCGTGCTCCGGCACCTCGTGCTCGATGAGGGCCATGATCCGCGCCGTCGGGCACACCGTCGGCGAGATGCCGAGCAGGTCGAAGTGCTCCTGGTTGCGCGGGTCGTTGACGCGGGCGATCACCTTCTGCACGCCGTACCGCTCCTGCGCGAGCTGGGCGATCACGAGGTTGTCCTCGTCGTCGCCGGTCACCGCCACCACGATGTCGGGCGGGCGGGCCACCCCGGCGCGCTCGAGCACGTAGAGCTCGGTGCCGTCGCCGTGGACGACGCGGTGGCCGAACTCCCCCTCCAGCGTGTCCGCCCTCTCGTGACCGCTCTCGATGAGCACGACCTCCTGGTCGCGCTCCATGAGCGAGCGCGTCACGTTCGCGCCCACCTTGCCGCCCCCGACGATGATCGCGAACATCAGCCCCCCGCCTCCCGGCCCGCGGCGAGCGCCCAGCCCGCCAGGCCGTCGATCGCCATCTTCACCGGCGAGATCACCTCGAACCCGCGGTCGGCGTAGGCGTCGGCCCGCGCCGGGTCCTGGATCCGCGCCGCCACGTGAGCGACCTCGTACCGCTTCACCGCCACCTGGGCGATGACGAGGTTGGTGTTGTCGCCGTCGGTCGCCGCGATGAGGACGTCGGCGTCGCTGACCCCGGCCTCCTCGAGCACCGCGGTGTCCATGCCGTGGCCGATCACGACGTCCTGCTTCCAGTCGGTGCCGAGGCGGCTGAGGTTCTCCTCGTGCATCTCGACCACGACGATCCCCCACCCCTCGTCGGCGAGGGTCCGCGCGAGCGTCGCGCCGACCCGTCCGCACCCGATCACGATCGCCTTCATCGGCGCATCATGACGCGTCCCGGTCGTCCAGGACGCCCTCGGGATAGGTGACGACCATCACCTCGCATCCCGCCCGGCGCAGCACGGCGTCGACGGTCGGGCTGAAGAACCGCTTGTGGCGCCGCCAACGGGCCGCGGAGCCCATCACGATGAGGTCCGCGCCGATCGCGTCGGCCTCCGTGACGATGGCCTCGGCCAGCGACCGGGCCCGGACGACGTGCGGGACGAGGTCGACGTCGTGCTCGGCGGCGATCTCACGCGCCTCCTCCATCGCCTCCCGGGCCTCCTCCTCGTCGCCCGGCGCCGAGTCGAGCGCCACCGACATCGGCACCCGCACCACGTGGAGCACCCGCACCTCCGCCCCGCGCTCCTCCGCGAGGCGCAGCGCCGTCGCCAGGACCTCCTCGCCGATGTCGGCGAGCTTCAGGGGCACGAGGATGCGGCGGGTGTCGGCGGCGCCGTCGCCGCCCACCAGGTCGGGCACCGCCGGCGTCGCGCGGCCGAGCAGCGTCTCGTGCCCGGCGCGCCGCGAGACGAGGTACACCACCGCGCCGATCGCGAGCCACACCGGGCCGACGACCGCCGCGCCGCCGTGGGTGAACAGCGACGCGACCCACAGGGCGAGCGTCAGGAGGCCGCCGACGAGGGACGGCAGGGGGATGACCGCGCCCCGCCAGGGCACGCCGAGCGGGACCCGGAAGGGGCGCGCGAGGTCGGGCTCGTGGATCCGGAGGCGGATGACCGCGAACTGCGCGAGCGTCATCGCGATGAGGACGCCGAAGCTGTAGAGCCCGGCGAGGAAGAGGGCCCCGTCGCCGAGGGCGTCGGCGACGACGATGAGGGCGGGGGCGATGACGGCCGCGGCGAGCGTGGCGGCCCCCGTCGGGGAGGACCCGCGCTCCGGCCGCGCGAACGCGTGCGGCAGCATGTCGTAGCGGGCCATCGAGTACGCGAGTCGCTCGCCGCCGGCGAGCGACGTGGCGATCGCCGTGATCAGGATGAGGGCGTTCGTGACGCCCACGATGCCGACGAGGAGGTCGGCCCCGCCGGGCAGCTCGTCGCCGATCGCCCGGGCGATCCCCACGAGGGGCGCCTGCAGCCAGTCGGTGGCGAGGTCGGTCGCCACGCCGTCGCTCTCGCCGGGATCGGGGTGCGTCGGGTAGGCGGTCACGCCGACCATCGAGACGGCGACGTTCAGCACCACCACGGTCCCGATGCCGATGAAGAGGCTCCGCGGCAGGGTGCGGCCGGGCTCGCGGACCTCCGTCACGAAGTTGGTGACCGTCTCCAGCCCCGTGTAGGCGAGGGTCGCGAGGGACAGGGCGAGGATGATCGAGGTCCACGAGGGGGTGCGGCCGACGTCCATCCCGACGGTGAGGGCGTCGCTCGAGAAGACGAGGGCGAAGCCGAGCACGGCGATGACCGTCTGCACCAGCAGGGCCACCGCGGCGGCCGCGGCCGCGACCGCGAACAGGCGGATGCGCTTCACGCGCCGGACGATCGCGAGGGCGAGGATCACGAGGATCCCCACGACGGCGTCCCACGGCCGGTCGGACAGCGACTCCCAGCCGAAGGCCGTCCCGATGTAGGCGGGGACGAAGATCGCGGCGAGCGCGATCACCACGAGGTAGTCGAGGAACAGGAGCCAGCCGGTCGCGAAGCCGAGGGGGTCGCTGAACGCCCGGCGCACGAACGTCGCGGCGCCGCCCGCCTCGGGCATCGCCGACGAGCCCTCCGCGTAGGAGAGCGTCACGACCAGCATGAGGGCGCCGACGGCGAGCAGGATCCACGGCGTCAGCCCGACGGCGTAGAGCGCGACGATGCCGAGCGCGAAGATCAGCGACGTGCCGATCTCGCCGTAGGCGACGAGCGCGAGGGCCCGGGCGCTGAGGGCCCGGGCGGGCCCCCTCAGCGGCGGCGCCACGCCAGCACCATGTAGAGCCGCAGGCCGCCACCGAGGACCATGAGGCCGCCGATCAGCAGGCCGAGGCCGCCGCCGACGCCGAGGGCGATCGTCCGCGCGACCACGGCGACGCCGAGCGCGAGCACGATCAGCGCGAAGATCGCGGGGGCGGGGAGGCGGGTCACGCGGCGGCCTGCACGCGGCCGCCGACGACGATCGCCCGCACCGGGCTGTGCTTGAGCACGTGGCGGACGGTGCTGCCGAACACCGGCGCGCGGCGCTTCATGCCCGGCCGCGGCGCCCCGATGACGATCAGCTCGGCGCCGCGGGCGACGGCGTCGGCGACGATCGCGGGCCCGGCGCTGCGGGCCCGCTCGAGGCGGGTGACGGCCCGGACCCCGTGGCTCTCGACCAGGGCGCGCGCGTCGTCGAGCAGCTCGTTCGCCTCGCGCTCCGCCTCGGGCATGACGGCGGTCAGCGGCAGCGTCATCGGGACCTCGAGCACGTGGACGATCGCGACCCGGGAGCGCCGCTCGCCGGCGAGGCGGGCCGCGGCGACGAGGGCCTCCTCGGTCTCGGCGGAGCGGACGACGGGGACGACGATCGACCGGTACTCGATGCGCAGCCCGGCGGCCATCACGAGGGCGGGGGCGCGCACCGTCGCCCGCAGCGGCAGGTGGAGCACCCGCGTGCGGTAGACGACGTAGACGAGGAAGCCGAGGGCGAGCCACCCGAGCCCCGCCCAGCGGGTCAGGGGTTCCTGCACCACGACGACGAGCCACGCGAGGCCGGTGGCGAGGCCGCCGAGGATGGCGAACAGCGGCCAGTCGATGCCCCGGAAGCGCAGGTTCGGCCGTGAGCGGTAGACGAGCTCCTCGTCGCGGCGACGCACGCGCAGGGCGACGAGCGAGACGTGCGCGATGGTGAACGAGAGCATCGCGCCGAACGAGTACATCGTGCCGAGGAAGTCGGTCTGCCCGGGGAGCAGGGCGATGATCGCCGCGACGCCGGCGAACAGCACGAGGGCGAGCCACGGCGTGCGGAAGCGCGGGTGGAGCCGGCGGAACGGCTCGGGGAGCTGCCGGTAGCTCGCCATCGAGTAGGTGATGCGCGACGCCCCGATGACGCCGGCGTTGGCGGCGATGAAGAGGATGGTGGCGGCGAGGACGCCGACGTAGATCTCGAGGGCGTCGAGCGTCAGGCCGGTGAGGCCGAGGTTCTCGACGATCCCGAGCACCGGGTCGTTCGCGAAGCCGCCCTCCTCGGGGGGCAGGCCGAGGGGGGTGGTGTAGCCGTCGGGGCCGAGGGTGACCGGCAGCGCCGACAGCGCGATCGCCGGGAGGGTGAAGTAGATGGCGTAGACGGCGATGGCGACCATCCGGATCGCCTGCGGGATGTCGCGGGAGGGGTCGCGCGCCTCCTCCGACAGGTTCGAGATCGTCTCGATGCCCGTGTACGCGATCATCGCGACGGGGATCGCCAGGAAGAAGCTGCCCCATGTCGGCGCGACGCCGAACGTGACGTTCGCGGTGAGGATCTCCGGCGAGAAGATCAGCACGAAACCGAGGATCACCAGCAGCGCCTGCGTGGCGAAGTCGATGACCGCCAGCAGCACGTTGAGCTTGGCGGCCTCCTTCACCCCGACGATGTTGATCCCGACGAGCAGCACGATGATCGCCGCGCCGACGATCACGTCCCACGGGTTCTGCTTCAGCGGCTCCCAGAAGATCGAGAGGTAGTGCGGCACGAAGAACGCGGAGATCGCGATCGTGATGATGTAGTTGAGCATCTGGGCCCAGCCCGCCCCGAAGCTCACGACCTCGTCGAACGCGTGGCGGGCGAAGCTGGCGGAGCCGCCGGCCTCGGGGTAGCGCACCGTGCCCTCGGCGTACGTCGCCGCCGTCGCCGCGAAGATCAGCCCCGCGATGAGGAAGACCAGAGGCGTCAGCCCGAGGGCGAAGGCGGCGGTGACCCCGAGCGCGTAGTAGATCGACGAGCCGACGTTGCCGTAGGCCGTCGCGAAGAGCGCCGGGGCGCCGAGGACGCGTTCGAGCCCCTGCTGCTCACGGCGTCGGCGGGCCACGGCGGGCACTCTACGTCGCGGGGGCGGCCCCCATCATCCGGCGGTCGCGGGCAGGCGGGACGCGACCACGGCGCCGCCCTCCGGGGCGGGCTCGCCCCGGTTCACGTCCCCGGCACGGCGTCGAGGACCTGGCGCACGCGGTGCGCCAGCTCGTCGGGCGTGAAGGGCTTCTGCAGGAAGACGCCCTCGGCCTCGTGGGCCGCGCGGTCGATGAGGTCGGCGGCGTACCCCGACATGAACACGACGCGGGCGCCGGGGCGGTCGGCGCGGAACCGCCGCGCGAGCTCCGGCCCGTTGACGCCGGGCATCACGACGTCGGTCAGCAGCAGGTCGACCGGGGTGCGCGACCACAGGGCCGCGGCGGACGCCGCCGAGTCGGCGACCAGCACGGCGTACCCGGCCCGCTCGAGGGTGCGGCTCACGAGCCGGCGCACGGCGGGCTCGTCCTCCACCACCAGGATCGCCTCGTGGCCACCGCCGGCGGGCGCGGGCACCGGGGGCGTGGCGCCGTCGGACGCCGGGCCCACCCCCTCCACGAGCGGCAGGTGGACGGTGAAGGTGGTCCCGGCGCCGACGCGGGTGTCGACCCCGATGTGGCCGCCGTGGCGCCCGACGATGGCGTGGACGGTCGGCAGGCCGAGGCCGCTGCCCCGCCCGGGTTCCTTGGTGGTGAAGAACGGCTCGAAGAGGTGCGCGAGCACGTCGTCGGGGATGCCGGCGCCGGTGTCCCCCACCGTCAGCCGGGCGTACCGGACGCCCGGTTCCCGGTCGGCCCCCGTGATCGCGTCGCCCTCGACCACGTCGAGCCCGATGGACAGCACGCCGCCGCCGGGCATGGCGTCGCGGGCGTTGACGGCGAGGTTCATGAGGAGCTGCTCGACCTCGGTCGGGTCGGCCCGGACCATGAGGGGCTCACCGGGGCCGTGCGAGCGGACCTCGATGTGCTCGCCGATGACGCGTGCGAGGAGGCTGTCCATGTCGTCGACGACGGCGCGGAGGTCGATGGCGCGGTCGGCGGGGGGGTCGCGGTGGCTGACGGCGAGGAGCTGGCGGGTGAGCGCGGCGCCGCGTTCGGCGGCGCGCCGGATCTCCTCGACGTCGCCGCGGCGGGCGTCGCCGTACGGCAGGTCGTCCGCGAGGAGCTCCGCCGACCCCGCGATGACCGTCAGGAGGTTGTTGAAGTCGTGGGCGACACCGCCGGCGAGGCGACCGACGGCCTCCATCTTCTGGGAGCGCAGCAGGCGCAGCTCGAGCTCGCGCTGCTCGGTGACGTCGCGGGCGACGACGAGGAAGTCCTCGCGGGCGCCGTCGGCGCCGCGCGGCCGCACGACGATGTTGGCGCGGAACAGCGACCCGTCGCGTCGCCTCCGGTCCCCCTCGTCCTCGGCTCGGCCCCGCGCGGCGGCCCGCTCCAGCAGGAGGGCGGCCTCACCGGGGGCGGCGTCGGGCGCGACGAGGAGGCCCGGCGGCTCCCCGCCGAGCACGTCCCCGGCGGCGTACCCGAAGGCCCGCTCGGCCCCACGCCCCCACGTCAGGGGTCGGCCGGCGGTGTCGACGAGGAAGATCGCGTAGTCCTCGACGCTCTCGACGAGGAGGTCGAAGCGCTCGGCGCTGAGCCGGGCCAGCTCGCGGTCCCGCCTCCCGGCCGCCAGCAGGGCCTGCTCGCGGACGGCCGCGCGCACCACCGGGGCGAGGCTGTCGAGGCGGTCCTTGGGGAGGTAGTCGGCGGCGCCGTGCTTGATGACGGCGGCGGCGCGTTCCTCCCCGATCGCGCCGGAGACGACGACCACCGGCGTGTCGAGGCCGTGCCCGTCACGCACCTCGAGGGCCCGCATGGCGCCGAAACCGGGGAGCAGGAACTCCGCGACGATGACGTCGGGGGGATCGGCGAGGGCCGCGGCGAAGCCGGCCTCGGTGTCGACGCGGCGTGCGTCGACCGGGCCGAGGTCGTCCTCGAGCCGGCGCCGCAGCAGCTCGTAGTCGGCGCCGGAGTCCTCGAGGACGAGCACCCGGAGCGGGGCGCCGCCGGAGGGTGGCTCCCGTCCGGTCAGGGCCCCGCGGGCGGCACGTAGCGGTAGCCGAAGCCGCGCAGGGTCTCGACGGGGGACCCGCCGTGGGGTGCGGGCCCGAGGGCGGTCCGCAGCCACGCGATGCCGATCACCACCTGCCCGGGCGAGACCGGGGCGGCGTCGCCCCAGCCGGCGTGGCCGAGGTCGGGGATCGAGACGAGGCGTCCCGCCCGCCGGACCAGCTCGCCCAGCAGGCGCGCCTCGATGGCCGACAGCTCGACGACCCGGTCGCCGGCACGCAGTCGGCGACCGGTCGCGTCCACCTCGAGCCAGTCGTCGGCGTAGCCGGCGTCACCACCCGCGGCCGGGTCGCGGCGCCGAACGAGCACGTCGAGCCGGGAGACCAGCTCGTCCCCCCCGAAGGGCTTGATGAGGTAGTCGTCGGCCCCTCCGCGCAGGCCGCGGGCGCGTTCCAGCTCGGCGGACCTCCCGGTCAGCATGAGCACCGGGACGTCGGACAGCTCGCGGATGCGCTCGAGCGTCGTCCAGCCGTCGATGACCGGCATCGTGACGTCGAGGACGACGGCGTCCGGCACGTCCTCCTTCAGCCGGTCGAGCGCGACCCCGCCGTCACCGGCCTCGTCGACCTCGTAGCCGGAGCGCTCGAGCAGGCGCCGCACCACCCGCCGCACCGGTGCCTGGTCGTCCACCACGAGTACCCGTGCCGCCATGGGCCTTCATACCACGGCACGTGATGGCCGCGGACGGGCGCGACGACTCACACGACGACGAGCGTGAAGCCGATCGCGTCGGACGGCGCGAGGGCCCCGGCGTCGAGGACCCGGGTCTCGACCTGGACGTCGTCGGTCTCGCACTTGCCGGTGCTGTCGCGGACCCGCGCGAACGCGGGGACGTCCTCGCGCGCGGCCGACAGGTCGGGGGACTCCCCCGCGACGGCGACGAGCCCGTCCCGCTCGCGCTCCCGCGTGATCTCGATGTCGAGGCAGTAGACGCCGACGTCGGCGCGGGTGACGGCGGCGACCCCGGACGACCCCTCGCGGACGAGGACGGGGTCGCCGTCGCGCACCGACACGGTCGCGAAGGCGCGGGCGGTGCCGGCGGGGCCCCGCGGTCCCTCCGGTCCGGCCGGTCCGGTGGCCCCGGTGGAGCCGGTGGGTCCCGCGGGCCCGGTCGGGCCGGTCTGCCCCATCGCACCGGTCTGCCCGGTCGCTCCGGTCTGTCCTGTCGGGCCGGTGGGCCCCGGGGGGCCGTCCGCGCCCGCGGCTCCGTCCGCACCCGGCGGACCTGCGGCCCCGTCGATGCCGTCCACCCCGTCGCGACCGTCCGCGCCGTCCACCCCGTCGGCACCCGCCGGCCCCTGCCGCCCGGCGGCTCCCGCGCGGCCCGCGGCGGGCGGTCGGGCGGTCAGGCTCCGGAGCGCGGCGGGCGACAGGTCGCGCAGCGCGAGCGAGCCGTCACGGACGTGGGCGCCCGTCACGGCGCCCGCACGGATCTTCGCCGACGTGACGGCGGAGTCGGCGATCTGGGACGTGGTGACGGTCACGGCCGCCACCCCGGTCCCGGCGACCAGCAACCCGACGAGGGTCGGGCCGGCGACGAGGGACCTCCAGGGGACACGCGGCAACGGGACGACCCTCCGAGTGGGCGACGGACCAGCGTCGAGCCGTCCCATCGGCCGATCCCCACCCGCTCGTTAATCGGTAAACCATCCTTCGGGCGGTCGTAACGCTCAGACCGCGGCGGGCCCCAGCACGCGGCGCGCCACGCGTTCGACCCCGCCGATCAGCGGCACCCGCATCTCCGGGGGACGCGTCGCGAGGCGGTGCGCCAGCAGGCTCTTCGCCGGCCGGGAGCGCAGGACGTGCCACGTGAGCGTCGGCGTGCGCTCGAGGGCCGCCCGGGCGACCCAGGCCGTGGCGGCGTGGCCGGCGAGCGACCTCTGCAGCCGCCGCCCGTAGGGCTCCATGCCGTCCGCGCGGCCGGCGAGGACGTCGAGGGCCGCCTGGCTCACGAGCTCGGAGCTGAGGAAGGCCTCGAACATGCCGTCGCCCGACAGCGGGTCGATGAGGCCGGCGGCGTCCCCCACCACCGCGGAGCGGCCGCGCGCGACACCCGTCCAGGCGCGGCGGAGGGGCATCCGGTGGCCGCGGACGGCCGTCATCTCCTCGGGGGCGACGGCGTGCACGCGGCACAGGGCGTCGAGGTGGGCGCGCAGGTTGGGGCCCTCGGCCTCCCACCCGCCGACACCCAGGTTGATGTGGTCGCCCTTCGGGAAGACCCAGCCGTAGCCGCCCGGCACGGTCGCCATCTCGAGGGTCACCCGCGAGCGGTGCCAGGCCTCCCGCTCGGGCGTCATGGGGGCGTTGCCCTCGAGAGCGACCCCGAACAGCCGGTCCGCGCCGAGGCGCAGCGCCTTCGCGCTGATGCCGTTCGCCCCGTCGGCGCCGATGACGATGTCGGCGGTGATGCGCGCGCCACCGTCGAGGGCGACGACCGCCCCGGTGGCCGACGTCTCGATGTCGCGGACCCGGACGCCGTCGCGGAAGTCGGCGCCGGCCGCGGCGGCGCTCTCGGCGAGCAGGGCGTCGAGGCGGCGGCGCTGGGTCATCAGGGCGATCGGCCCGTCGAAGCGCTGCCGCGTGGTGCGGCCGAAGCGCAGGCGCATGTCGAGGCGGTCGACGGCGTCCTCGACGACCGATGAGACGTCGACGGGCAGCAGGGTCGTCGCGCGCATCGTGAGGCCGCCCCCGCACGGCTTGTCGCGGGGGAAGGTCTGCCGGTCGAGCAGCACCACCCGGGCGCCGGCGCGCGCCAGGCGCAGGGCCGCCGTCGAACCACCGGGGCCCGCGCCCACCACCGCAACGTCAACGTGCTCGCTCACGCATCCCCCCCGCCCCGACGACACGCCCATGATGCCCGCCCGGGCGGCCCCGGTGGGTGACACCCGGCCCCCTCAGTCGCCGGCCACCCTCACGACGACCACGGCGACGTCGTCGCGCAGGCGGCCGCGCGCGAAGTCGGCCGCCGTCGTGAGCAGGTGCGTCGCCGCCGCCTCGGCACCCATTCCGGCGCAGGCCGACGCGGCGTCGCTCAGCCGCTCCTCGCCGAGCAGGGCGGTGCCCTGCCGCGCCTCCGTCAGCCCGTCCGTGAACACCACGACGGTGTCGCCGGGGGCGACGCGCGCGGTGACGTCGGCGAGGGGCGGGTCGTCGAAGACGCCGAGCACCGTCCCGGGCCCGCCCAACTCCTCGACGTCCCCGGAGGCCCGCACGAGCAGCGGGAAGGGGTGTCCGGCGCGGCAGGTGGTGACGGTCATCCCCTCCGCGTCGCGCCCGAAGGTGAGCAGGGCCGCCGTCAGGAAGAGGGTGCCGAACCCCTGCTGGCGCATCGCCTCGTTGAGGCGGCCGAGGGCGCGGGCCGGCCCGGCGTCGCCGTCGGCGACCGCGCGCACGGTGTACCGCGCGAGCGCCGTCAGCGCGACGGCCTCGGGGCCCTTGCCGCACGCGTCGCCCATCATCACGGTGAGGCGCCCGCCCCCGTCCTCGAAGACGTCGTAGAAGTCACCGCCGACCTCCTGCCCCGCCTCCGCGGTGACGTAGCGGGCGGCCATCTCGACCCCGGGGACCTCCGGCAGCGCCCGGGGCAGCAGGCTCTGCTGCAGGACGTGGGCGATCTCCTGCTGCTCCTGGTGCAGGCGGACGCGCTCGAGCGCCTGGGCGACCTGGTCCGCGAGGGTCAGCAGGAACGTCCGCTCGGACGAGGTGAACTCCCGCGGGGTGTCGAAGCGCAGCGCGAGGACGCCGCGCCCGCCCCTCCCGGCACGCAGGGGCAGCAGGGCCCAGGCGGCCCCGGGGACGCTGCCGGTGATCTCCGCGACGCCCGGCATCCGCGCGATCTCCGCGGAGGGGCGGAACGCCGGGACCCCGGTGCGTGCCACGGTCGCGAGGGGCTGCTCGGCGTCGAGGGGGACGCGGCGGTCGAGGTCGGAGGTGCCCCCCAGGCTGCGGCGCTCGAGGAACTGGCCGCCGGGGCCGGGCCGGGCGATGACCACCTCGTCGATGCCGGCGGCCGCGCTGGCCTCCCCCGCGAGGGCGGCGAGGACGGACTCCTCGTCGAGGGCGGGGGCGAGGGCGGCCGTCACCCGCTGCAGGGCGTCGGCGCGGACCGCGGCGAGGGCGGTCACGTCGCGTTCGTTGTCGAGGTCGCCGAGCAGGCCGGCGACGCGGCGGCGGGCGACGACGCTGACGCGCAGGGCGGCGGCGATCGCGAGGGCGCCGAGCACGAGGAGGACGACGGTGAGGCCGTTGGTCAGGCGGTCCTGGTCGCGGCGCGCGTCCTCCACGAAGGCGTCGGTGTCGGCGAGCATGCGGTCGGCGACGTCCCGGAACCCGGTGAACCGCGCCTCGCCTCCGAGCACCTGGCTGCGCGCCAATCCCTGCTCGGTCTCGCCCGCCCGGCCGCGGGCGATCTGGAGCGCGTAGTAGCGCTCGAGCCCGGCGATCCGCGGCTCCACCTCGGCGAGGAGGTCCGCGAGGACCGGGTGGCCGTCGAGGCGGCTCCGGATCGAACGGAGGTCCTCGGCGGCGGCCGGGCGCGCCTGCTCGTATCCGCTGAGGACGCTCTCGCGCCCCGTCAGCAGGAAGCCACGCACCGAGGCCTGCTGGGCGTACATGTGGCGGACGAGGTCCTGGACGTCGGACTTGAGGGGGATCGCGTCCCGGACGTACTCGTCGGTCGCGCTGTCGTGGATCGCCCGGGACACCCCGATCCCGACCGCCAGCATCACCAGCAACAGGCCGATCAGGACGCCGAGGGTGACCGTCAACGACCGGCGCGCCTCACGGAGCCGGAGGGTCGGCCGGCCGCGACCGGAGGGCGGCGCCCCCTCGGGCTCGGGGGTGACGGGAGGCGTCGCGTCGCCCGTGCTCATCCCGGCCACGGCGCGGCCGGAGCGGATGGGGTGGCTGAGGCCCTCAGACGGGCACCGCGCTCACGGCGATGCCGCAGGCGAGCGCGAGGAGGGACGCGAGACGCCGGACCGCGGGGGTCCGGGGCGGGTGGGGCACGATCACGACGTCCTCCGACGGGCTCCGCGGGCACGGGTCCCCGCGGGCGCGCCACGGGGGTGCACTCTCATACCATCCCGGGGTGCCCACCGGTATGGCCGTGGCGCCGGGAACCGCCGCGGGCGCAGGGTCCGGGGGATCGGGGCCCGCCGGCTCCCCTAGTCGGCGAGCAGCGTCCGCAGGTCGGCGGTGAGGTCGCCGACGGGCACGACGATGCCCGCCGCGTACGAGGCGACCTGCCGGCCGTCGCGCCCCACCAGCACCACGCGGGCGGAGTGGATGGAGGCGTCCTCGCCCTCGGGCTGGGCGGTGATCAGCCAGTCCCGCCAGAGCGGGAGAGCTCGGCCCGTGTGCCGGTGATGTAGCTCATCCGGCCGCGCAGCCGGAACCGGTCGAGGAACTCCCCGACCGCCGGGGCGGTGTCGCCCTCGGGGTCGACGCTGACGGCGACGACGTCGAGGTCGTCGGCCGCCGGCCCGAGCGCGTCGAGCGAGGAGGCGATGGTGGCGGCGATCGTCGGGCAGACGTCGGGGCAGTTCGCGAAGAGGAAGGTCACGAGCGCCGGGCGCCCCGATGTCGGCACCGACACGGGACGGCCGTCGAACCCGGTGCCGGCCGTGGCGGGCGCGGGACGGGAGGGGCTGATCTCGGGGGCGATGAACCGGCTGTCGTCACCCCCGCGCGACGCCACGCCGACGAGCACGAGCGACAGGGCCGCGACGGCGGCGGCCACCGAGGCGATGAGCGCGAGCAGGCGCAGGTTGGGCGGACGGGAGGGGGGCAGCGGGGTCCCGGGAGGGGTGGGCGGACCAGCCCTCCGACCCTAGCGCCCCTCCCCTGCCGTGGCCGGGCCGTTGCGCCCCGGCGCGGGGGACCGGCCGACCCCGGCGGGTGTGCACGCCGCGTCGGGGGAACCCTCGCAGCAGCCCTCGCAGATGCGCCCGCAGACCGAGCACACCGCCTTGGCCCGGATGTCGATCAACGTGCCTCCGCAGAGCGGGCAGACGTCCATGCTCCCAGTCTGGCGGGGGCCCCGGATGCCCCGTCGCCCGCCTCGCGTGCGGTCCCGTGGGAACCCGCAACCGGGCGCCGTCCGTGCGGGTGCCTAGGGTGACGCGATCGGTGCCACCCCGCCCATCCGGGCGGCCCTCGCCATCGCGCTGACGGTCGTCGCGGTCGCCGGGGCCGGCCGCCCGGAGCCCGCCGGGGCGTCCGAGCCGATCGAGGCGCTGGTGGAGCGCGCCCGCACCGACCCGGCGGCGGTCGCCGCCACGATCCGGGCGCTGGAGGCGCGCACGGAGAGCCGGGCGGTGCTCCTCGGCCTGCGGCGTGAGCCACGGCGGGCGATCCCCCCGGTGCCGGAGGAGATGGCGTACCGCGCCCGTGCGCTGGCCGATGTCGCGGGGTTCCTGGCGGCCCGCAGGGAGGCGATGCGCGGCCGCATGCCGGGCCGGGTCGTCCCGCGGCCGGGGCGCGCGGCGACACGCGGCGCGGCGGCGCGCCACGCGGAGCGCCTCGGCCTCCGCCGCCTGCCGGCGCGGGTGGCGGAGCCGACGGCGGACGGACGGCGGCGCTGGCGTGACATCGCCCGGTGGCTCGCGGCGCGGCGCGAGGAGCCGCGTGACGTCGAGCGGCCGCTCAGCCGGCCGGCGGAGGGTCCCCTGGAGTCCCCGTTCGGCCCGCGCTGGGGGCGCGCCCACGAGGGTGTCGACATCGGGGGCGGGGCGTCGAGCGGGGCGCCGGTGCGGGCCGCCGCCGACGGCGTGGTCGTCTCGGCGGGGGCGCGGGGCGGGTACGGGCTGATCGTGGTGCTGCGCCACGCGGACGGCCTGCGCACGGCCTACGCGCACCTCTCCGCGATCACGGTCTCCCCTGGCCGCCCGGTGGCGCGGGGGGCCGTCATCGGCCGGATGGGCGAGACGGGCAACGCCCGCGGAGTCCACCTCCACTTCGAGGTGCGGCGGGGGGGACGGGCGGTCGACCCCCTCCCCTACCTCCTGCCACGGGACCGCCCCCGCCCGCGGCGGTGATCCGGTGGGGTCAGCGGCTCCCGCTGCGGTGGAGCCGCAGGAAGGTGTGGGGCACCGCGACGCCCATCCCGTGGAGGGTGACGACGCACCCCCGCTCCCCGACGACCTCGACGCGGGCGATGTCACCCGGCTCGCAGGCGATGACGCTGTCGGGGCGGATCGCGACGCGACGCAGCAGCTCGACCTCGTCCCCGGGGTGGAGGTGGGAGGTGGTCGGTCGCTGCGGGGCTTCGCTCATGCCCGAGGGGATCCCCGTACCCGGCGGTCGCGAACCGCGGGGGGCGTACGCATGTTCGCGGAGACCCGCCGGGGTGCTCCGGGGGGGGCGGACCACGGCGTGGAGCGTGGCGCGGCGGCTGCCGGATCCGGTGGAGGAAGCCTCCGTGGCCGGCGGACGCCCAGGTGGTCATCGGGAGAGCAGGCCGTCCAGCAGATCCTGCTCGGCGGTGATCCAGCGCTCGACGTCGGCACGCGCCGCCGCGACCTCGTCCTCGTCGAGATGCCGGGCGCCGTCGGCGGTGATGCGGGCGACGTCGATCTCGAGGCCGACGCTCGGGGAGGTGGTGCTGAGCGCCTCGATGACCCGCACGGCGCCGAGCACGCCGTAGTCCACGGGTCGGTCGACCATCCGGAAGTGCGCGAGCAGCGCACCCGCCTGCTGGGCCATCGGGGCGCCGTTGCCGATCGCGTGGAAGCCGATGTCCTCGTACCGGCTGACCATGCCGTTCGGGTTGATCTCGACGATGAACGGCGAGTCCTCGCTGTACCCCGCGGCCAGCAGGTAGGCCGAGGGCGTGCCCTGCGTCTCCTCACCGGGGATCTCGGGGATGAAGCGCTCGTAGTGGTGGCGCAGGATCGGCAGTACCACCTCCTGCAGGGCGTGACTGACCTCCGGGGCGGCCAGGACCTCCTCCGCCCGGGCGTCCAGTGCCTTCTCGACGTCGGTCAGCACACCCCGGGCGCCGCTGCCGCCCCAGGCGGCGTGGTCGCCGAGATGATGCAGCTTCTGGGCGGGGTAGCTCATGCCGCGGTCGGAGTCGGTGACCTGGCTGTCCGAGGCGATCACGACGCCGTCGGCGCACTTGATGGACAGGACGACGGTCACGGGAGGGGCCTCTCAGGGTCGGGATCCTCCTGCCCTACCCGGAAACCCGCCGGCGCCCACCCCGGGCGCGCGTGGGGCCTGGCGGGACGCGCGTCGGGCTCCGCCCCTCCCGAACGGGGGAGCCACGCGACGACGGGCTCCCCGGAGTGCGCCCGGCAGGATTCGAACCTGCGACCAACGGCTTAGAAGGCCGTCGCTCTATCCAGCTGAGCTACGGGCGCCCGGGGCGGGACGGTAGCGCGACCGGGGCGCCGAGGTGCCCCGGAACGGCCGCGGCCCCCGCCTCGGAGTGAGGCGGGGGCCGCGGGACGCGCTCTCAGCGGGTGGTTCTAGCTGAGGTACTTGCTCGCGTCGATCCCGTGCTCCTCCATGAGCTTGGTGAACGTCTCGCGCATCTCCTCGGGGTAGTCCGGCAGACCACCCTGCGCGAGGACCTCCTCGGCGCGCTTCTTGATGTTCGGGCCGAAGTCCCAGTCGTCGTCGTTGATCAGACGGCGGACTTCCTTCTCCGGCCACGACACCACGCCCGGCTCGCGGGAGAACTTGGAGGCGAGGGCCTCGATCTCCTCCATGCGGCCGTCGACCGGCGCCTGCTCCTGGATCATGCCCTTCTCCTTCAGGGCGTCCGCGAGCGACGGGTCGAGGTTGTACGGCGTGCCGTGCGCGTCCTTGTGGAACAGCTTCTCGAACTTGAGGCGGGGGCGCTGGCCACCGGCCTTCTTGTCCTCGAGCGCGTAGCCGACCGCGTGGCCCCACGTGAGCTTGTAGTGCGGGGGAAGGCCGAAGGCCTTCTCCACGCCGCCCGGCTTGCGGCCGAAGGCGATGAGGATCGAGCCGACGTCGAGGGAGACGCCCGCGAGCATCGCCTGGCACACGGCGAGGCCGGTCTCGAAGCGGAGCAGGTTCTCGGTGCGCTCCGTCGGGAAGCTCATGAGACGCGGGACCGTCTGCGTCATCGTGAACTCGTAGTTCCAGCCGTGGTACTTGGTCAGCGCGCCGGAGAGGGCGAGGGTCGAGAGACCGTCGTTGGCGCGGCCGTACCATGCGTTCAGGTTCGTCAGCCAGAAGATCAGGTGCGAGCTCTGGTTGATGATCTGGACGTTGAAGCCGGAGACGCACTCCTCGATCTCGTCCCAGAGATCACAGGTCTCACGGTCGACGACGATCGCCTCGGTGGCGTTGATGTTCCCCTGGCAGGAGGCGAGCCGCCCGGCCTGGAGCATCGTCTGGATCTTCCAGTCCTCGACCTTCTTGTCCGGGTCGTAGTACCGGATGCTCCGACGGTCCCCGACCGTCTGAAGAAAGCTCTTGTCGGGGATTTCGGATGCGGATACGGACATGGGCCCCCCTGGGGTTTGGTTCGGTGTGTGACGGACGGCGGGTTGCACACGGGACCCGCCGGGCATCGGGAATCTACACCGGCGACGGCGCTCGTGGCGACCGTTGCGAACACCTCCGCCGGTCGCGTCCCACTCCGTGAGCACGACACCCGGCGAGGCGCGCGGCGACTCGGTAGGATCCCGCGCCATGCCAAAACTTCTCTTCGCCACCGTCCCCACCGATGAGGTCCTCGGCAAGGAGGGGAAGGTCCGCTTCCCCGGCACCGAGGCCGCCATCGCCAAACTCACCGACGCCGGTTGGGAGGTCGAGGTCATCGACCCGACCTGGCCCAAGCCGCTCGAAGCCGCCAAGTCCGGCGACTACGACGCCATCCTCGTCTCCACGTGGAAGGCCGCGCCGCGCTCACGCGACGCCGCGTCGATGCTCGCCCGCATGCAGGAGACGCCGGTCTACACGCTCGGCGTCCTCCAGAAGGACGAGGCCTTCCGCACCATGGCCCCCGACGTCGGGGTCCTGAAGGGCGTCGGGGAGCTGCCCCTCCCCGCATAGAGGTCCGCCGGCGACTCAGTCGTCGGTGAGATGGGCGATGGTCGCTCCGTCCCCGCCCTGATCGGGCGGGGCGGGCTCGGCCCGCGCCACGAGAGGGTGCCTCCGGAGCTCCTCGCGCACAACGGTGCGCAGGGCCCCGGTGCCGTGCCCGTGGATGACCCGCACCGACGGCAGGCCCGCCATCGCCGCCGCGTCCATCCGCTCGCGCACCTCGCCGCGCGCCTCCTCCACCCGCTGCCCCCGCACATCGACCTCCAGGGTCGCCGCCGGGGCCGACACCGACGCCACCGGCGGCGGGGGCTCCGAGAACTCGGCCCGCCGCGCCGCCGCCCGGTCGCGCACCAGACGCGCCAGCGGGACCCGCATGCGCGCCGACCCGCCCTGCACCTCCGCACGGTCGCCGTCGATCGCGAGGATGCGGCCCCGGAACCCCAGCACCGGGTCGTGGACGTGGTCGCCCACCCCCGGCGGGGGACCGGACTCCACCGGCGCGGGCGCGGGCTCCCGCAACGCCTCACGGGCACGCGACGCCGCCCGCGACGCGCCCTCGAGGCTGCGGTCGCGCTCCCGGGCGCGCGGTGACGCCGGCGCCGCCGCCTCCGACGCACGGCGCGACTCGGCCCGCCGGGCGTCCGAGATCGCCCGCCGTAGGCCGCTGAGCTCGCGGGTCAGGCCCGCCAGCTCGGCCTCCGCCCGGGCGCGGGCGGCGACGCGCTCGGCCTCCGCCCCCTCGCGCACCTTCGCGATCCGCACCTCCAGCTCGTTCTCGCGGACCCGTGCGTCGCGCTCCGCCCGCTCCGCCGCCGCCCGCGCCTCGCGGGCGGCCGACAGCTCCTCGTCGGCGGCGGCCCGCGCCGCCCCCGCCTCCGCGAGCAGGGCCTCCAGCGCCCTGCGCTCCGGTGGCCCCGCCCGGCGTGCCGCCTCCACGACCTCCGGGTCGAGCCCGAGGCCCTCCGCGATGCCGAGGGCGTGCGACGCGCCCGGCTCGCCGATGTTCAGCGAGTAGAGGGGCCGCAGGGTCCGGAGGTCCACCCCCACCGCCGCGTTCGCCGCGCGCGGCGCGTCGCTCGCCCACGCCTTCATCTCGGGGTGGTGGGTCGTCGCCAGCACCAGGGCGCCCTGCTCCACCAGGCGCTCCACCACCGACTGGGCGAGACGCGACCCCTCATCGGGGTCGGTCCCCGCCGCGGGCTCGTCGAGCAGCACCAGGGAACGCGGACCCGCCGCGGCCATGATCACGACGAGGCGCCGCACGTGCGCGCTGAAGGTGGAGAGGCTCTCGGAGATCGACTGGTCGTCGCCGATGTCGGCGAGCACGCGGTCGAACACCGGCAGCCGCGCCACCCGGGCGGGCACCCGCAGCCCGCACTGGTGCAACATCGCGAGCAGGCCGAGCGTCTTCAGGGCGACGGTCTTGCCACCGGTGTTCGGCCCCGACACCACCAGCGCCCGCACCCCCTCCAGCGGCACGTCGATCGCGACCGCCGTCGCCGGGTCGAGCAACGGGTGGCGGGCGGCGCGCAACTCCACCTCCGCCGCCGGCTCCACCGGGCACCCGTCCCACGCCCGCGACAGGGCGGCGCAGGCCAGCGCCAGGTCGAGGGCGGCGAGCGCCTCCGTCAGGCCGTCGAGGGCGACCCGCTCCTCCGCGACCGCCCGGGAGAGCATCCGCAGGATGCGCTCCACCTCCTCCGACTCGCGCGCCACGAGCTCCCGGGTGAGGTTGTTCGCCTCCACCAACGCGATCGGCTCCACGAAGATCGTCTCGCCCGACCCGGAGCTGTCGTGCACGATCCCCGGCACGGCCGAGCGGGACGACGCCTTCACGGCGAGCACCGGACGGCCGCCGCGGAGCGTCGTGAACGACTCCTGCAGGTGGCTGCGCAGCCGCACCGCCAGGTCGCGCAACAGGTCGGCGGCGGCGCGGCGCGCCCCCACGAGGCGCCGGCGCACCGACGCCAGCTCGTCCGACGCCGAGTCGAGCAGCCCCCCGCGGGGGTCGATCGCGCGGGCGAGGGCCGCCTCGATGCGGCGCACCGCCCCCAGGTCGGGCAGCTCCATCACCTCGGTCAGCCCGGGCGCCGCGTCACGGTGCTCGTCGAGCGCCTCGCGCAGCTCACGCCAGACGCCCACCGTCACCAGCACCTCGAGGAGGTCGACGGCGTCGAGCGGGGCGTCGCGGGCCGCCTCGGCCGTGGCGGGACGGATGTCGAAGGCGCCGCCCGGCCCGGCGACCCCGAGGTCGCGGAGCCGCACCGCCTCCTCCGTCGTCGCGCACCGCGCCGCGACCACGTGGGCGTCGGGGGACGGCGTCAGCGCCAGGGCCAGGTCGCGGCCGCCGGCGAAGGAGGTCATGCCCGCCAGGCGCCCGCGTACGGCGGGCAGCTCCAGCAGGTCGGCGCTGCGCGGGTCCATCCCCCGGATGTTAGGGCTCGGCGCTCGGCTCCTGCGCGGCCAGCGGCGGCGGCACGCCACCCTGCCGCGCCGCCCACCACTCCTGGATGAGCACCTGGGCGATGCCGGCGGCCGGGATCGCCATCAGGGCGCCGACGACGCCGATCAGCGTGGCGCCGACGAGCACGGCCAGGATGATCCACAACGGGTTCAGCTGGACCGTGAACCGGTGGATCATCGGTTGGAAGAGGTTGTTCTCGATCTGCTGGTAGACGACGAGGAACACGATCGCCGCCACCCCGATCGGCCACCCTTGGAAGAACGCGACCGCGATGTAGGGGATCCCGCCGATCGTCGCCCCCACCAACGGCACGAGCGACGCGAAACCCGCCCAGAACGCGAGCAGCAGCGCGAACGGCACGTCGAGGATGGTCAGGAAGATCCAGACCGCGACGCCGCCGGTCATCGCGACGAGGAACACGCCGACCACGTAGCCCGAGATGACGCGGTAGATGCGCTCGCTGACCCGGTGCAGCCGCACCCGCCTCTCGCCGTGCTGCTGGGCCATCACCCAGTCGTGGGCGCGCGGGCCGTAGAGGCTGATCAGGAACGCGATCACCGCGATGCTGACGAGGGCGAGCAGGCCGTTGACGACCCGCGTCGCGAGCTCGACGGCGGTGTCCGGCCCGGCGATGCCGCCGAGGGCGGAGGTCGCCTCCTCCTCGATCCGGTCGAGGACGTCGTACTCCTCGTCGAGCTGCTGCACGAGCTCCGACTCGGAGAGCCGCTCGATGTAGGTCGGCACCTCCTCCGTGAGCTGCTGGCCCGCGTCGATCAGCGGCGGGACGAACAGCAACGCCGCGCCCGCGATGACCCCCGCGACGGCGAGGTAGACCACGAAGATCGCGGCGGCCCGCCGCATCCGCAGCCGCACCTGCAGCAGGCTCACCAGCGGGTTCATCGCCACCGCCAGGAACCCGCCGATCACCACCCAGGTGAGCACCCCCCGCGACAACCACAGCAGGTAGACGCCGGCGAGGACCGCGAAGACCACGCCGATCATGCGCAGCAGGGCACGGGTCGAGAGGCCGTCGGATCTCACCCGGAGGGCTTTCGCCCCGCGGGTCGCGAGTCCTGGCCGCATGCGGATATGGTCGGCGGCACCGGCCGCGCCGACCCCGGGGGCGACGATGGGCACGCTGGACCGCGACGTCTACGACGCCGAGCTGGAGCGCATGCAGCTCGAGCTCGTCGACCTGCAGGAGGCCGTCAAGGAGGAGGGGCTGCGCGTCGCGATCCTGTTCGAGGGGCGCGACACCGCGGGCAAGGGCGGCACCATCTCCCGCATCGCGAAGCACCTGAACCCCCGCTCCTACGAGATCGTGGCCCTCGGGGTGCCGAGCGAGCGCGAAGCCGGCGAGTGGTACTTCCAGCGGTACGTCCGGCACCTGCCGACCCGCGGCATGATGGCCTTCTTCGACCGGTCCTGGTACAACCGCGCCGGCGTCGAGCGGGTGATGGGCTTCTGCACCACCGAGCAGGCCGAGGCGTTCCTGCGCGCGGCCCCCGAGCTGGAGAGGATGCTGGTCGCCGACGGCCTCATCCTCGTCAAATACTGGCTCGAGGTCGGCCCGGAGGAGCAGGAGAAGCGCTTCCGCGAGCGGGCGACCAACCCGGCGAAGCGCTGGAAGCTGAGCCCGATCGACGTGGAGGCGCGCCGGCGCTACGACGACTACACGGCGGCGCGCGACGAGATGCTGCTGCGCACCGACACGCCCGAGTGCCCCTGGTACGTCGTCGACGCCGACGACCAGAAGCGCGCCCGGCTGAACCTGATGCAGCACCTGCTCGACACGATCCCGCAGCGCCGCGTCGCCACGCCCACGAAGCTGCCGAAGGTGAAGCGCCTCGGCCGGGCCGCCCCGCCCCCGGCGAGCGTCGCCCGCGTGCCCGAACGGTGGTGAGCCCGGGGACGGGCGAGGACTCCGTCGCGCACCACGTCGTCACCACGGCCACACCCGCACGGGTGTGGGACGTGCTCACCGACGCCGACGCGATCGGGGCCTGGTTCGCCGAGCGCGCCCACATCGATCCGCGACCGGGTGGAGCCCTGGAGCTGACGTGGCGGGAGCACGGCACGTTCACCGCCCGCGTCGCGGAGGTCGCGCCACCACGTCGGCTCACGTTCGTCTGGGCGGCCGGGTCGCCCGGGGTGGAGCCCGTCGCCGGCATCGCCACCCACGTGGCGTTCACGCTCCACCCCGAGGGGACCGGGACCCGGATCGAGGTCGTCGAGGGCGGGTTCACCGGCCTGGACCGCGACGCGACGGGCCGGCGGGCCTACCGGGAGCAGAACCTCGAGGGATGGCGGGCGGTCCTCGCCTCCCTCGCGCGCCACGCGGAGGGGGTGGGCGGGCCCTGAGTGCCCGGCCCCGCCCCCGTCAGGGCCCGGTGCGCCGCACCGTGTAGGACGCGTTGCCGGCGCACGGCCCGACGGACAGCTCCACCCGGCCGGTGACACGACCACCGACGAGGCGGCCGCGGACGCGCTGGGACGTGTCCCCGCCGGCGACCGACGCCTGCACGAACCGGCCGTCGGGGGCGATGCGCGCCCGGGCGATCCGCAGGGTGCCGATCTGCGTCATGAACGTCCCCGCCGTCACGCCGGGGCAGAGCATCGGCACGAACGCGCGGACGTCGCGCACCCACCGCCCCCCGGAGGTCACCCGCAGACGCACGGTCGCGCCCCGCCCGGCGGTGGCGTACCGGCCGTCGTCGGCGGGGCGCGTCGCCCGCCGCGCACCGGCGGGGGCCACCACGAGGGTGCGACCGGGGCCGGCGACGTCCTGGGCGCCGATCCGCGCGACGGCCCGCACCGTCACCCGGCCGCGGGGCAACGTCACCACCGCCTCCCCCCTGCCCCCGAGGGCCGTCGCGGAGCCGGCCCGCACCCAGCGGGCGCCGGCACGGCGCTCCACCCGGACCGCGGTGCCGTCGGGGACACCCGCCAGCGACAGCGGAAACAGGACCGGGAACCCGGCGTAGGGCCGGGCGGCCCCGACCCGGGGCACCGCCGGAGAGCGCAGCGTCAGGGCCTGGACCGGGCCCGTCTCGTAGCCGGTCTCGCACCCGGTGCAGAGGCGCCACACCTGCCAGAAGTAGGACCCGGGCGTCTCCTGCGGGCGTGGGGGCGACCCGCCGGCCGCGAGCGACGCGACGCACCCGCCCGCGCCGTCGGACGCCCCGGACACCCGCGCCACCACGCCGTCCGGGGCGAGCCGCCCGTCGGGGCCGGTCTGCGCCGAGGTCGAGAGGTCGACACCGTGGTCGGCGGGACCGCCGAACACGGTGAAGCCGGTGCCGGCGGTGAAGACGCGGTAGACAGGGCAGGTGAACGCCACCGGGATGCCGTCGGGGTCGACCGGCACCGTGGCGCCCGGCGCGGGGGACGTGGGCGCGAACCCGGGGTCGCCGGGCAGGGCGCCCGCGGGGGCGGCGGCGACCGCCGCGACCACCAGCGCCAGGACGAGACGGGCGACGATCGGGCGCGGCACCGTCAGTCGTCCCCGGTCACCATCAGTCCGAGCAGCAGCCCGAAGAGGGCGTGCACGGCGGCCTCCTGCGCGAACACGCGCCGGTCGGTCAGCAGCCGCGGCCAGCGCCCGGAGCGCCGGTCGGGGTGGATGCGGTCGAGCACGGCCATGCCGGGCCAGGTGGCGAGCGTCTCGGCGGCGGCCCACGCCAGCCCCGCCCGCGGGCCGCGCCCACCGGCCAGGGCGAAGACGGCGCCGAAGGCCGCCCCGTTCGCGGCGTGCACGGCGAGCCCCGCCGCGACCCAGTGCCGCTCCGAGGCCATCCTCCCGAGCAGGCGCACGTCGGTGTAGTCGGTGCCGAAGGCGCGCGCGGCGAGGGGCTCGACCGCCGCCCACGCCGCCGCGGCGGCGGCGCCGGCGGCGGCGCCGCGCAGGGCCCGGTCGCGGGCGCTCATCGGACGGCCTCGGCGGTCGGGATCGACGCGACGCGGCGCGCGGCACGCACCCCGCTGTCGAAGACGCGGTGGTGGTCGTCGCCGTCGAAGCGCGCCCCCGTCACCGCGTCGCCCGCGATGATCACCCGGCTGCCGGGCGGGTTGACGGCCTCCTCGTCGAGGCGGCCCTCGGGCACGGCGTACCGCCAGCGCTTCACCTGCGCCCACGCCGCGGCGGGGGCCCCGGGCCCGAGCACGTCCGCCAGCGCGGGGAGCGCGAGGGCGAGGGCCTCCTCGTCGGACGCGTCGAGCATCCGCGCCGACGCGGCCGCGTCGAGCCGTGCCACGAGCGGGGCGACGCCGTCGGCGTCGGGCCTCCCCTTGCCCGTCTCGCGGCGCACCGAGGCGAGCGGCCCGCCGGCGACCGGCCCGATCTGGGCGTCCGGGGCGAGGGCGACGCCCGCGAGGATCATCACCGCCGGGGCGTACGACAGGGTCCGCAGGGCCTCCACCCGCTCCGCCGGCTCGGGGCTCCGCGCCAGCAGGTCGGCGGCCTGGGGCGCCGGGGCGGTCACCACGACCGCGCCCGCGACGCCGTGGGTGTTGCCCTGCTCGTCCCCGAGCTCCAGCCCCGCGCCCGCGGCCCGCAGCGCCGCGAGGCGCACGCCGAGCCGCACGTCGAGTCCCGCCGCGAGGATCTTCGGCAGCCGGGTCGCCCCCGCCGCGTACGCCACCCCGTCGGGCAGGTCGACCCGGTCCCCCGCCGGCGTGGCGTCGATCAGCGCGCGCAGGGCCGACCCGGGCGGAGCCGCGATCACGGGGCTGCCGTGGTCGAGGACGGCGCCGGCCTCCGCGCGGCGGCTCGCCAGGCGGCCGCCGAGGCCCCGGCTCTTCTCGAAGACCACGACCTCGTGGCCGGAGGCCACCAGCTCACGGGCGGCCGCGATCCCCGCGAGGCCCGCCCCCACCACCGCGACCCGCATGCGCACGCTCCCGATCCCCGCCCACCGGACGCCGCCGAGGTTACCCTGGGTGGCATGCCCGACGCCGACGACCCCGCCCCCACCAGCACCCGCGGACCCCTGATCCTCCTGACCGGGGCCAGCGGCTACGTCGGGGGGCGCCTCCTCACCCGGCTCGAGCGCGCCGGGCGGAGCCTGCGGTGCATGACCCGCCGCCCCGAGCAGCTCGCCGCCCGCACCGCCGCGTCGACGGAGGTCGTCGCCGGCGACGTCGGGGACCCGGCCTCGCTGCGCGCGGCGCTCGAGGGCGTCGACGTCGCCTTCTACCTCATCCACTCGATGGCGGGCCGCGACGACTACCACCGCGCCGACCGCGAGGGGGCCGAGGCCTTCGGCGCCGCCGCCCGCGACGCCGGGGTGCGGCGGATCGTGTACCTCGGCGGCCTCGGCCACGGGGACGACCTCTCCGGCCACCTCCGCAGCCGCCAGGAGGTGGGGCAGGTGCTCGCCGCGTCCGGCGTCCCGGTGATCGAGCTGCGCGCCGCCATCGTGGTGGGCTCCGGCAGCACGTCCTTCGAGATGATCCGCGCGCTCGTCGACCGCCTCCCGGTGATGATCACCCCGAAGTGGGTCGCCACCCGCACGCAGCCGATCGCGATCGAGGACGTCCTCTCCTACCTCGCCGAGGCGGCCGACGTCGAGATGGACGGCGGCGCGGTGTTCGAGATCGGCGGGCCGGACGCCGTCTCCTACGGCGACCTCATGCGCGAGTACGCCCGCCAGCGCGGCCTGCGGCGCCTCATGATCCCCGTGCCCGTGCTGACCCCGCACCTGTCGAGCCTGTGGCTGGGTCTCGTCACCCCGGTCTACGCCCGGGTCGGGCGGGAGCTGGTGGAGGGACTCCGCAACGAGACCGTCGTGCGCGACCCCGCCGCCCGGCGCGTGTTCCGCGTCCGCCCGCGCGGGGTCCGGGAGGCCGTCGCCCGGGCGCTCGTCAACGAGGACCGCGAGTTCGCCGCGACCCGCTGGTCGGACGCCCTCTCCTCCGGACCGGCCCCGTCCGAGGGCGGCGGCCGCGCGTTCGGCGGCACCGCCGTCGGCTCGCGCCTCGTCGACTCCCGCGTCGCCCGCGTGCCCGTGCCGCCCGAGGTCGCGTTCGACCCGATCCAGCGCATCGGCGGGCAGCGCGGCTGGTACTACGGCAACGCCCTCTGGCGCCTCCGCGGCCTGCTCGACCTGCCGTTCGGCGGCGCGGGCACCCGGCGCGGCCGCCGGGACCCGCGGCACCTGCTGCCGGGCGACACCGTCGACTTCTGGCGCGTCGAGGCGATCGAACCCGACCACCTGCTGCGGTTGAGCGCCGAGATGTGGGTCCCCGGGCGAGCGTGGCTCCAGTTCGAGGTGGTCGAGGACCCGGGCGGGTCGATCATCCGCCAGACCGCCATCTTCGACCCCTCCGGCCTGCTCGGCCGGCTCTACTGGTACGCCATCTGGCCGATCCACGGCTTCGTGTTCCGGGGGATGGTCCAGGGCATCGCTCGGGCCGCGACGGAGGCCCACCGCGCGGGGCGGCCGACGGGTACGGTGAGCGGATGACCGAATCCGACGCAGGCCTCGCGGACCGGCTGGTCCGCTGGATGGCCGAGAACCGCCCCGGCCTCGACGCGCTGATGTCCCAGGAGGGATCCCGCGCGGTGCACGAGGAGTTCATGCTCGCGGAGGGCGGCACGCTGCCCGACCGCGTGACCCGCATCGAGCGCGCCCGCGGCGCGAGCGCGCGGGCCTGGATGCGCCACCTCGGCCGTGGGCTCACGGCCGTCTGGCCCGACGCGGAGCCGGAGCTCGGCGACAAGCTGGAGCGCTGGACCGGCGCCCACCGCGAGCGCCTCGAGGCGCTCGTGCTGGAGGAGCGGGCGATCACCGAGCGGCGGGGGGCGTCGGGCGATCCGCTCGCCGACGACCGCGACGCCGAGCTCGCCGCCCACTGCCGCCTCTTCGCCGAGGCCCTCGCCACGCTCTCCGAGTCGCTCGCCGCCTCGCCCGAGTCGCCGCCCGACTTCTCCCGGCGCCTCGCGGCCTGGGCCCGCGCGCAGGAGCCGCACCGGCGGGAGGTCGAGGCCGAGGCGGTCGCCGCGTGGGGCGCCGCCCCGCACCCCGGCTCCGATCAGCCGATGACGGCGGCGCCCGAGACCGACGAGGCCCGCGTGCGCGAGGCCGCGGCGGTCTGGGCCCACGTCCAGGTGCTGGCCGAGGCCCTGGAGCACACGCTTGCGACGCGCCCCGAGGCCCCGGCCTGAACCTGGGTGGGGCCTACTGCACCCGGGCCCGGACGTCCGCCACGCCGAGCGGCAGCCCGGCCGTGAGCGCCGTCGTGCCGAACGCGGTGTTCAGCGCGGTGGCCGCCTCGGTCGTCAGGGCGACACGGGCGTCGCGCACCACGGCGGTGCGACGTGACACGCCGGTCCTCGCGTTCGACAGGTCCACCGACAGCGGCACGCGGGTCGTGGTGCCCCCGACCAGCGCGGTGAGGTTCGGCTGGGAGGTGACGTTGATCTGGAAGTTCGTCAGCTCCACACGGGTCGCGCCCGCCGTGAGCGCGATGCCGCCCGAGTGGTTGATGCGGCCCGCGAAGGTCCCGGCCGCGAGGCGCCCGCCGGTGACGGGGAAGTCGAGGCCGGCCGCGCCGGCGGTGCCGGGGGCGATGACCGACGGCGTGACGCCGAGGGACGTGAGGGCGGCGGCGGTGCCGGCGTCGAGCGCCAGCGTGGTGGCGCCGCCGTCGAGGAGGACCTGGGACGGCTGGGCCCGCAGGTCGACGCGCCCGATGCGCACGCCGGCGGGCAGCTCGCTGCCGAACGCGGCGTTGAGGGCGGTGGCACCGACCCGGGTGAGGGTCGCGTCGACGCGGACGACCCAGGTGCCGACGCCGCCGGCGCCGCGGCGCAGCAGACGGGCGTCGGAGGTGTCGAGGTCGAGGAGCGGCACGCGGGCGTTGCCGACCGCGGCGGTCAGGACCGGCGACGAGCGGTCGGTGCGGACGATGAAGTTCGTCACGCGCACGGTGGTGCCGTGGGCCGAGAACGAGAGGCCACCCGAGTGGTTCACGCGGCCTGCGGCCGTCGCGGGGTCGATCGAACCGCCCGTGATCGGGAAGCTCACGCGGGTGCCGGAGGCGGTGGCGGGACCGACGGGGGCGACGGTCAGCCCGAGGTCGCCGAGGGCCGCGGCGGTCGCGCGGTCGAGGTGCAGGTTCGTCACGCCGTCGCGGACGCCGACCTCGGCGCCGGTGGCCGCGGGGGCGGCGATGGCGGCGCCGGCGGCGAGCGCCGCGGCGGCGATGCCGAGGTGGCGGCGGATGGGTGCACGTGTCACGGTGGGGTCCTCCCTGGAGGTTGACGTACACACCCTCATCCGACGTGGGCGCCGTGATCGGTTGAGTCATCCGGATGCGGCCCCCGATCCGTACCGTTCCATGTGCAGACGATCGCCCCGACACTCGCCCCGCCCGTCACCCGGGGGCGCCGCATGAGGAACCCCCTCGCCGGGATGCGCACGGGCGGCGGGGCGCGCGGCGAGCGCCACCTGCTGGCCGGCCTGCGCCGCGGCGACCCGGACGCGCTCGCCGAGATCCACCGCCTCTACGGCGGCGTCGTGCTCGGGTACCTGCGGGGGGCGATGCGCGACCCCGCGGCGGCCGAGGACGTCCACCAGGAGGTCTTCCTCGAGGTCTGGCGCCGTGGGTCGGCCTACGACCCCGAACGCGCGTCCCTCGGCACCTGGATCATGCTGATCGCCCGGAGCCGGGCGATCGACCACCTCCGCAAGCGCGTCCCCGAGCCGCACGACCCCCAGCTGCCGGGTGGTGGCGTCCTCGGCGACGAGGAGGACGCGGGGAGCTCACCCGACCTGCTCGTCGAGCGGTGGGCGATGGCGGTGCTCGTCGCCCGCCTCCCCGACGACCAGGCGCGGATCCTGCGCATGCGCTTCCACGAGGGCCTCAGCCAGACCGAGATCGCCGCGCGCACGGGCATCCCGCTGGGTACGGTGAAGACCTACATGGTCCGCGGCCTGCGGCGGCTGCGCGAGTTGATGGAGGAGGAGGGGTGACGACGCGCGACGCCGAGATCGTCGACTACCTCCTCGGTGAGCTGCCGCCGGACCGGCACGCGGCCGTGGAGGAGCGCATCGCGCGCGACCCCGCGTTCGGCGAGGAGGTCGACCGGATGCGGTCGATCGTCACCGACCTCGAGGCGATGCCCACCCTCGGATGGGGCGCCGCCGAGCCCCCTCCCCTGCCCGACCTGCCGCCCCTCGGCGACCTGGGCCGCCCGCGGCGGTCCCGCCTGCTCGCCGTGCGGCCGCTCGTCGCCGCCGCCGCGTCGGTGGTCGTGCTCGCGGCCGGGATCGGCCTCGGGGTGCTGATGTCCGGGGACGACGGTGGAGGTGACGACGGTCCCGCGCTCGCGCTGGAGCGCCTCGGCGAGGCGGATGCCGGCGCCGCCGGCGAGGCCCGGCTCGTCGACTCGGACGGCGAGGGGCTGCGCCTGAGGGTGGACGGGCTGTCGCCGTCGGCGTCGGGTGAGTTCTACGAGCTGTGGCTGCTCGACGGCCCGGAGCGCCTCGTGTCGCTCGGGTCGTTCCGGGTGCCCGCCTCCGGGTCGGCCGACGTCGCGGTGCCGCTGCCGGTGCCGATCGACGACTTCGCGTTCATCGACGTGTCGGTCGAGCGGGAGGACGGCGACCCCGGTCACTCGGGCGACTCCGTCCTGCGGGGGCCGACGACGCCGGCCTGAGGCACCCGGCGCGGGGACGCGCGGGCCCCGGCGCATGCCGGGGCCTCGTCGTCCGCCCGGCGCCTAGGCCGTCGTGGTGGCCGCGGCCGGCTCGTCGTCGCGCAGGCGCCGGATCAGGTCGGCCACGTCGGCCGTGCGCTGCTCCAGGTCGCGCTGGTGCTCCTCGAGCCGTGCCAGCCACTCCGCCCGGTTCCCGGGCAGGCGCTCCCTGCGCGGCCCGCAGCCGTGGCCGCGGTGGTGGTGCGGTCGGTGATGGGTCATGTCGTCACCCCCTCCCCTTCTCGTAACGGTCGATGTACGCCGCCAGCAGCTCGCGGGTGCCGCCGAGCGCGGCGACCCACCCGGCGAGCAGGTCACGCCCCGCGGGGGTGAGCCCGTAGACCCGCTTCGCGGGCCCGGGGAGCGTCTCGTCCCAGTCGGACGTGACGATCCCCTCCTCCTCGAGCGAGCGCAGGAGGCGGTAGAGGTTGCCGAGGTCGACCCGCTTCTCCTCGCGGGCGAGCACGGGGACGTGCTCGAGGAGCTCGTACCCGTGCATCGGCCGCTCGGCGAGCAGGAGCAGCAGCACCGGCTCGATGAACCGCTCGATGCGCGCGCTGACCTCCCACGTGCCGTCGGCGAGTCGCCGCCGGGTGCGGGCGCCGCGCGGTCCGGGGCGGCCCCTCGGGTGTCGGTGTCCTGGTCCCATGCGCCGCACTATAGGTCAAATACATATGTTCGACAACCGGGAGGGGGCACGGCGACGCCGCCGGGGTCGGCCGGCGGCGTCGGACGGGCGATCGGCGGGCGGTGCGGGACCGCCCGGCGGAACTAGCGGCGGCTGCCCTCGGGGATCCGCGACGACGGCGACCCGATGCCGTCCACGATCACGTCCACGTGGCGGCGCACGGCGTCCGGCTCGACGGCGGCGGCGCCACCGACGACCATCGCGCGCATCAGGGGACCGGCCAGCAGGTCGGCGATGCCCTCGGGCTCGACCTCGGACCGGACCTCGCCCTCGCGCACGCCACGGCCGAGGATCGCCACCAGGCGCTCGCGCCGCGGGCCGAGGACGCTCGACTCCAGCTCCTGCGCGAGGTCCGGGTCGGACTCGCTCTCGAACAACACGGACCGCAGGAAGCGCGACTCGGGACCGGCGACGAGCAGCTCACGGTCCTCCATCAGCGAGCGCAGCAGGTCGGCGCGCACGGAGCCGGTGTGCTCGGTCACCACCGGGACGCGCAGATCGACGACAGCCGCGACCATCAGGTCGCGCCGGTTGGCCCACCGCAGGTAGATCGTCGGCTTGCCGACACCCGACCGGTCCGCGATCGCGGACATCGAGGCGCCGGCGACGCCGACGTCCGCGGCGACGGCGCGCGCCGCCGTCAGGATGCGCCGATCGGCACCCGGATCACGGGGCCGGCCGCGCTTGCGCTTCGCCGGGGGTTCGCCTGCGTTCACGTTGTCGATCGTCGGCCCTTTCCGTACGGGAGGCGTCAGCATACCCCCTCCTGCCTTAGCAGGTAAGGGTGGCGCCAAGCGGACCCGGTCAGTCTGCCGGACCGTGCCCCGGCCGGGCCCGCCATGCAATCCCCCAACCGTCGCGTTCCGCCGGTCACTGACGCCCGCCGGCGGCCAGCCGGGCGATCAGGGCGAGGTCGTCGCAGATCAGCCCGGCCACCCCCCAGTCCCCCAGCCGGGCGGCGTCGGCCGCGTCGTCGACGGGCCAGGTCATGACCTCCCGGCCCCCGTCCCGGATCGTCCGCACGACCTCCTCCCCGAGCAGGTCGCGCCGCGCGCAGACGACGCGCGGCCGTCCTCGCAGCAGGCGGCCGAGCTCGCGGCGGCCGGCCGCCGAGTGGACGACCCGCACGCCGTCCTCGGCGCGCAGGGCGTCGACGAGCTCCCAGCGCCGCGACGAGACGATCACGGCGTCGAACCCGCCGCGGCGGCAGGCGGCGAGGGCGTCGGGCGCCAGACGGGACGGCCCCTGCTTGAGGTCGAGCATCGGCGTCGTGCCGGAGGGGATGCGCTCGAGGATCTCCTCCAGGGCCGGCGGACGGCGGCGGGCGGCCCACCGCACCCCCGCACGGTCCCAGAGGACCGGGCCGGCGCGCCGGGGGTGCCGCACCTCCAGCCGGCCGCCGGACAGGTGCACGTCGATCTCGATGACGTCGGCTCCCGCCGCGACCGCGGGCGCGACGTCCGCGGGGTCGTTGCCCGCGCGGTGGGCGATCAGCAGCGGGCCGTCGCTCACCCCGGGTCGGCCTGCCCGCTCTCCCCGGTCACCAGGAACCGGACGCGCGCGGCGAGCTCGGCGGCGTTGTTCGCGACCCGCTCCACGTGCCGCGCGACGAGGACGGCGGCCGCCGACCACGCCCGCATGCCGGGTCCCGTCGCCGAGCGCGTCACCTCCCGGAGCACCTGGTCGAGCATGGGGCTGACGGTGCGCGCGTCGGCGACGGCCCGCTCCCCGGCGGCGAGATCGCCCCGGGCGATCGCCTGGACCGCGTCGGCGAGGGCGTCGACCGCCCGCTCCCCCATGCCGCGGATCAGCGACCGCACCGGGTCGAGGGCCTCGTCGGGCGGCGGCACGGAACCGGCGAGGCGGGCGATCTGCACGGCGAGGTTGCCGACGCGCTCGAGCGCGACGGCCGCGATCAGGCCGACGTGCAGGAGCCGCAGGTCGCCGGCGAACGCGCTCCAGTCGCGGTGGAGTGCGAGGATGCGCTCCTCGATGCCCGCACTGCGGGCATCGACCTCCGCGTCGGCGGCGGCGACCACCGCCGCGGCCGAGGGGTCGGAGTCGTCCCAGCCGGCGACGGCCCTCTCGACCTGGGCGAGCACGATCGCCGCCAGCTCGGCGAGGTCCGACCGCAGCGCCCCGAAGGCGACCGCCGGGTCGCTGCGCCCCGTCGTCACGGCTGTCCCGCCCGCGCGGCCGGGCTCACGCGCCGTGCGACCAGACCGGGGGGCGGCGGGCGAGGAACGCGTCGATGCCCTCGCGTGCGTCCGGGGTGGCGGCGTTGCGGCACATCGCGCGCGCGGCGTGGGCGTACGCCTCGTCGAGCGGCAGCCCGAGGGTGTCGGCGACGGCCTGCTTGCCGATCGCCACCGTCTCGCGGCTGGCCGTCGTGATGCGGGCCGCCAGGTCCGCCGCAGCCCCCGCGAGGTCGCCCGGGGCGACCACCTGGTTCACGAGGCCCCACGCGAGGGCCGTCGGGGCGTCGACGGGGTCGCCCGTGAGCAGCATCCCCATCGCCCGGGTCCGCCCCACGGCGCGCATCACCTCGACCATCGGGGTCGAGCAGAACAACCCGATCCGCACGCCGGGGGTCGCGAACGTCGCCGCGTCGGCGGCCACCGCAAGATCGCACGCCGCCACGAGCTGGCACCCCGCGGCGGTCGCGACGCCCTGCACCCGCGCGATCACCGGGACCGGCAGCCGGTGGATCGTCAGCATCAGGTCGGTGCAGGCGGCGAAGACCTCCTCGGTGGCCGCGGCGTCGGCGGCCGCGAGCTCGCGCAGGTCGTGCCCGGCGCAGAACGCGGGGCCCCGGGCCCCGATCACGACGGCACGGACACCCGGGTCGTCGCCGGCGGCCCGCAGCGCACCGCGCAGGGCCCGCATCGTCGCGAGGGACAGCGGGTTGCGCCGCTCCGGCTCGTCGAGCACGAGCGTCACGACCGGTCCGTCGCGCTCGACGGCGACCTGCCGGACCTCGCTGCGCACGCCGGACATCGGACCCCCGTGAGGACGTCTCACCCGGCGCGAGCCTACCTCCCGCGCGACGCCCCCGCCGCCGGTGGGCGATGATGTGACGGTGCAGGTCCACCTGATCGACGGCACCTACGAGATCTTCCGGCAGCACATGGGGCTTCCGAGCGAGGTCGCGGCCGCCTCCACCCGCGCCGCGACGCGGGGCGTCGTGCGCTCGGTCCTCGAGCTCCTCGGCGAGGGCGCCACGCACGTCGGCGTCGCCACGGACACCGTGATCGAGTCGTTCCGCAACGACCTGTGGCCCGGTTACAAGACGGGTGCGGGGATCGACCCGGTGCTCCTCGACCAGTTCCCCCTGCTCGAGGAGGCGCTCGCCGCCCTCGGGGTCACGGTCTGGGGGATGGTGGACCTGGAGGCCGACGACGGCCTGGCGACCGCGGCCGACCGGGCGTCCCGCGACGATCGCGTCGACCGGGTCATCGTCTGCACGCCGGACAAGGACCTGGCCCAGTGCGTCACCGGGACGCGGGTGGTGCAGCTCGACCGGCGCCAGGGGATCACCCGCGACGAGGAGGGGGTCCGGGAGAGGTTCGGCGTCGGGCCGGCCTCGATCCCCGACTACCTCGCGCTCGTCGGGGACACCGCCGACGGCTTCCCCGGCCTGCCCGGATGGGGCGCGAAGAGCGCCGCGACGGTGCTGGCCCGCCACGGCCACATCGACGCCATCCCGGACGACCCGGCCGACTGGGACGTCACCGTCCGCGGGGCGGCGCGGCTGGCCGTCGCGCTGCGCGAGGGTCGGGACGCGGCCGCGTTGTTCCTCGACCTGGCGACGCTGCGGCGCGCGGCCCCCGGGGTGCTGGAGGACGGGGTCGACGAGCTCCTGTGGACGGGCCCCGCCGACGGCTTCGCCGCGATGTGCCGGACGCTCGACGCGCCCGACCTGGAGCGGCGCGCGGCCGAGGTCGCGGAGGGCCGCGCCGCCTGAGGGCGCCCGGCGGCTCCCGGCGGTCGCAACGCGATCTTCGCGGAACGCTCACCCCGGGTTCACGGCGTGCACAGGCGGCTCTGAGGACCGGGGCGTTCGATGTCCCCACCGCGTCGCGCCCCCCGCACCCCGGGGCGCGGCCGGTCCAGGACCGAACCGAGCCGGAGGACGAGATGCCGAGGACCCGATCCATTGGCCAGGCCCTGCGCGGCGGCGCCGCGCGGACGGCGGCGATCGCGCTGGCGGCCGCCGTCATCGGCGGCGGCGCCGTGGCCGCCGCCGACCTCGCGGCCGACCCGGGGGCCGCGCCCGCCCCCGCCCCGGCCTCAGCGACGACCACGACCGTCGCGGCCACGACGACGGCGGTCGCGGCGGCGACCACCGTCGACTTCAGCGCCGTCTACGCCGCGCGACGTGCGGGCGTGGTGTCGATCACCGCCACCGTCGACGCGGGGGCGGGCGCCCCGGGCGTGCCGGGCGCGCCGGGCGCGCCGGGCGGCGGCGAGGCGACGGCCACCGGATCCGGGGTGGTGATCGACGACGACGGCCACGTGCTCACGAACGAGCACGTCGTCGACGGCGCGACCGCGGTGACCGTCGAGCTCGCCGACGGGACCACCACCGACGCGACGGTGGTGGGAACCGATGCCTCGACCGACCTCGCCGTGCTCGACATCGACGTGCCCGCCGACCGGCTCGACCCGATCCCCCTCGGCGACGCATCGACGGTCGACGTGGGCGACCCGGTGCTCGCCGTCGGCGACCCCTTCGGGTACCAGGCCAGCGCCAGTGCCGGCATCGTCTCCGGCCTCGACCGGAGCATCCAGGCCCCCAACGGGTTCACGATCACGGGCGCCGTGCAGACCGACGCCGCCGTCAACCACGGCAACTCCGGCGGCGCGCTCCTCGACGCGCAGGGGGAGCTGGTCGGGATCCCGGCCCAGATCGCCGACTCGGGCGTCGACGCCAACGTCGGCGTCGCGTTCGCGATCCCCGTCGACACCGCGCGGCGGGTCATCGACGGGCTCCTCTCCGACGGCGCGGTGAGCCATGCGTGGCTGGGCGTGACGACCGCCACCGTCGACGCGGGGCTCGCGGACCAGGACGGCGTCGGCGCGGACACCGGCGCCCTCGTGACCGGGGTCGTGGCGGGCGGCCCGGCCGACGACGCCGGCCTCGCCGCGGGCGGCACGCCCGCCGCCGCCGACGGCACGGTGGTCTGCGTGGGCGGCGACGTCGTGACGGCGGTCGGGGACCGGCAGGTCACCGACGCCGCGGCGCTCCAGGACGCCGTCGACGCGCTCGCCCCGGGCGCCGCGACGACGCTCACGGTGGTCGGGCCGGACGGGGACCGGCGCACCGTCGACGTCACGCTCGGCAGCCGGCCCGCCACCGCGGACGGCTCCCCGGCCACGACCTGCGGGTGACCGTGGCGTCGTGCCGCCCCGGACCGGGGCGGGCGGTCGTCGCCGCCGAGGCGCCGGCTGACGCGCCCGACGAGGCCCGCGACGAGCACACCGGATCCGATGACGGCCAGCAGGGCGACGCCCATCAGGCCGCGACCCGCGCCCGGGTCCGCTCGCGGACGACGTCCGCGAGCTGGGCCGTCACCTCGCGGAGCCGGTCCGCGAGGTCGTCGTCGATGAGGGCGCCGTCGGGGCCGAAGTGCTCGCCGGCGTGCCCGACGGCCAGGTCGCCCTCCACCACCCGGGCCCCGGACGCGGAGAGCACCTTGCGCAGCTCGGCCTGGGCCCAGACCGCCCCGAACGCGCCGGTGCTGGCGCCGATGACGGCGACCGGCAGGAACCGGAGGGGGCTCGTGTCGCGTGGCCGCGACACCCAGTCGAGGGCGTTCTTGAGCTGCCCGGGGATCGAGGAGTTGTACTCGGGGGTGGCGACGAGGAGCGCGTCGGCGCCCGCGATCGCCTCCCGCAGCCGGGTCACGGCGTCGGGGGCGGGGTCGCGGTCGTCGTCCTCGTCGTAGGGCGGCACGTCCCGGAGGTTGTCGAGGATCCGCAGCTCGGCATCGTCCGGCAGGTGCGCCCCGGCCGCCCGCAGCAGCATGGAGTTGTGGGAGTCGCGGCGCAGGCTCCCGGAGATGCCGAGGATCACCATCGCGTCAGGCCCTCCGCATCTCGAGGTGGGCGGTGAGGCGGACGTCGTTGCCGACGGCGAAGCCGCCGCCCGGCAGGGGGGCGTTCCAGTTCAGGCCGTAGGCGGTGCGGTCGATGACGCCCTCCAGCTCGACGGCGATGACCTCGGCGTCCCCGAGGCCGACGACGGGGCCGACGATGGTGCCGGTCAGCTCGAGCGGGCGGGTGGTCCCCTTCAGGGTCAGCTCGCCCCGCACGCGCAGCGACTCGCCGTCGCGCTCCACGTCGGTGCCGACGTAGCGGACCTCGGGGTACCGCTCGGCGTCGAAGAAGTCCGGCGACTGGATGTGGCCGGTGAGGTTGTCGTCCTGGGTGACGACGCTGGCGACCCGGCCGGCGGCCTCGAGGGTGGCGGTGCCGTCCTCGTCGCCGGTCAGGGTGGCGTCGAAGTCGGTCAGCGAGCCGCGGAAGGTGGCGACGACCATGTGCTTGACGGAGAAGCCGAAGGACGAGTGGACGGGGTCGTGCCGCCACGTCCCCGTGGGGACCGCGGTGGTGACCTGCTGCTGGGTGGTGCTCATGGTGTGACCCTTCCCGCTCGATGGGTTATCATTGACTCCGCAAACAAACCTAGCGGGTGACCTTTGACTGGTCAAGTGTTGAGTCCACAAGCGTCTGCGGCGATCGGTGCCTGGTCCCGGTTGATGGGGGCGCATGCCGCGTTGACGCGCGCCTTCAACGCCGATCTGCAGGCGTCGAGCGGCCTGACGGTGACCGACTTCGAGGTGCTGCGGCGCCTGTCGGCCGCTCCCGACGGCGCCATGCGCCGCGTCGACCTGGCGGCGGCCGTCGGCCTCACGCCCTCGGGGATCACCCGGCTGCTCGACGGCCTCCAGGCGTCGGGCCTGGTCGCGAAGCGCCTCTGCACCTCCGACGCCCGGGTCACCTACGCCGAGCTCACCGCCGAGGGGCGCGCGGCCATGCACTCCGCCGCCGAGAGCCACCTCGCCGGGCTCACCGCGCTCTTCGGCGAGCTGTACGAGCCCGGGGAGGTCGACACGCTCATCGCGCTGCTGTCCCGCCTCCCCGGCGCCGAGGGCGCCGAGGAGCAGTGCCCGGGGGCCGCCGGCGGCTGACCCGATGGCCGGGACGGGGCCGGCGACCCCGTTTGCGGGCCCCCCACCCGGGGTATCGGGACCGGGACGAACGAGAAGAGGGTGGAGATGGCCGACGACCAGCAGACGACGGGTGGCGCGCCGCACGTGGCGCAAGACCTGCCCGCCAACCCCGACGTGGAGACGCGCGAGGAGACGATCGCCCGCGTCGTCGACTCCGAGGAGGCCGTCGGCGCCGAGCGCGGCGGCTCACCCGACCCCAGCACGCGGCGCGGTGTGCAGCGCACACTCGCCCGGACGCTTGCCGTGGGTGCCGCCGTCGGCGCCGTCATCGGCGTGATCGCCGGGCTGATCCTGAGCCTGGCGCCCGGCCCCTTCGAGACGAGCAGCGTCGGCGCCGCCATCGGCTACATGGCGCTGCTCGGCGGGGCGCTCGCCCTGGTGGTGGCCCTCCTCGCCGCGCTGTTCACGCTCGAGCGCGAGGACGGCCGCATCGAGCGGAAGGTCGAGGAGGACACCGGCCGCGGGCCGGAGGGGATCGCCGACCCGGCCGACCCCGCGCACGACCTCGACCGGCGCTGACCACGGGGGCCTGAGACACGACGGGGCGCCGGTCCCTCCTCGTAACGCGTCCCCCGGTCGCCCCCGTCCGGGGCCGTCCCCGTGGGGTCAGGCCACGGTGCGACGCTCACCCGCCGCCGCACCGCTCGGCGCCAGTCTCCCCCGTCACGCCTCGTACCAATCACCACGATGTCGCGGTGCGACCGGATGCCGCCCGGCCCTCATGTCCGGGCGCCCGCGGGCCGATGGGGCGTCATGACGGGCCGGACCCTCCTGGTGGTGCTGTGCGCGCTCCTCGGGTGCGTGCCGATGGCGTCGGCGGCGACGCCCGCCGACCTGATCGCCGCCTACACCGCCGAGCGCGACGCCGCCGTCGCCGACGCCCGGCGCAGCGTCGCGGCCGCCGGGACCGGCACCGCGGAGGCGGAGACCGCCGCGGGTGACCTGCGTGCCCGCCTCGACTCGCTCGCCGCCGCGTTGCGCAGCAGCACCGCGGGGGCACCCCCGGAGGTGGAGTCCGCCGTCGCGTCGCGCACCGCCGCCGACGCCGACGTGGCGGACGCCGTCGCGCGCCACGCGCGGGGCGAGCTCGACGCCGCCCGCCTCGACGCCCGGCTCACCCGCATCGAGCGCGACCTCGCGCGCCGGGCCGAGGACGCCGGGGGCTCCGGCATGAGCCTCGGCGACATCGTGCAGGCCGTCGGCGGCCCCGCGCTGCTGATCGGGGTGGTCACGGTCGTGTCGTTCCGCGCCGCCCGCCGCCGGCGGCCCGCGACCCGCTGACTCCTACGTGGGGCGGGGCGCCGCCGCGCCGCGGCGGGCGAGCTTCGCCCGGGCGTGCCCGACCAGCTCCACCTTGCGCAGGCGGACGACCTTGGGCGTCACCTCGACGCACTCGTCGTCGCGCACGAACTCGAGGGCCTGGTCGAGGTTGATCCGCCGCGGCGGGACCAGGCGCACCAGCTCGTCGCTGGTCGAGGAGCGCATGTTGGTGAGCTTCTTCTCCTTGGTCGGGTTGACGTCCATGTCGTCCCCCCGGCCGTTCTCGCCGATGATGACGCCCTCGTAGACGTCCTCCCCCGGACCCACGAACAACGTGCCGCGCTCCTGCAGGCCGAACAGCGCGAAGTTGGTCGTCGCGCCCGAGCGGTCGGCCACCAGGCTCCCCCGGGGACGGGTGCGGATCTCCCCCATCCACGGCTCCCAGCGGTCGAACACGTGGTGCAGCAGGCCGGTGCCGCGCGTCTCCGTCAGGAACTCGGTGCGGAAGCCGACCAGGCCACGCGCGGGCAGCAGGTACTCCATCCGCGCCCAGCCGGTGCCGTGGTTGACGATCTGCTCGAGACGGCCCTTGCGGAGCGCGAGCATCTGGGTCACGACGCCGAGGAAGTCGTCGGGCACGTCGATCGACGCGCGCTCGAGCGGCTCGTGGATGACGCCGTCGATGTCGCGCGTCAGCACGGTCGGCTTGCCGACCGTCAGCTCGAAGCCCTCGCGGCGCATCGTCTCGACGAGCACGGCGAGCTGCAGCTCCCCACGGCCCTGGACCTCCCAGGCGTCGGGACGCTCGGTCGGGAGGACGCGGATCGACACGTTGCCGATCAGCTCCTGCTCGAGGCGGTCGGACACCTGCCGGGCGGTCAGCTTCGTGCCGTCGCGGCCCGACAGCGGTGAGGTGTTGATGCCGATCGTCAGCGACAGGCTGGGCTCGTCGACCGAGATCACCGGCAGGGGCCGGGGGTCGTCGAGGTCGGCGAGGGTCTCGCCGATGGTGACCTCGGGGAGCCCGGCGACGGCGACGATGTCGCCCGCCCAGGCGCGCTCGGCCGGCACGCGGTCGAGGGCCTCGGTGATGTAGATCTCGGTGACCTTCGCCGGCGAGATCGTGCCGTCGGCCTTGCACCACGACACCGTCTGGCCGGAGCGGATCTCGCCCTCGTGCACGCGGCAGATCGCGAGGCGCCCCACGTAGCTCGACGCCGCCAGGTTCGTCACGAGGGCCTGCAGCGGCGCGCCCTCCGTGTACGACGGCGGCGGGACCGTGTCGCGCAGCACCTCGAACAGCGGCTCGAGGTCCTCGCCGCGGTCGTCCGGCGTCAGCGACGCCTTCCCCTCCCGCGCGACGCAGTAGACGATCGGGAACTCGATCTGCGACTCGTCGGCGTCGAGGTCGAGGAAGAGCTCGTAGACCTCGTCCACGACCTCCTTCACCCCAGCACCACCGGGAGCCGCGCCGCGAGGGCCTTGCGCAGAACGAAGCGGGTCTGCGGCAGCGGCCCCTCCGAGGCGTCGACGAGCAGCAGGACGCCGTCGACCATGTGCAGGCCGCGCTCCACCTCCCCGCCGAAGTCGGCGTGGCCGGGGGTGTCGATGATGTTGATCGTGATGCCGCCGTGCAGCACGGCGGTGTTCTTGGCCAGGATCGTGATGCCCTTCTCACGCTCCAGGTCCGTCGAGTCCATCACCCGCTCGTTGACGTCCTGGTTCGCCCGGAAGGCGCCCGACTGCCAGAGCATCGCGTCGACCAGCGTCGTCTTGCCGTGGTCGACGTGGGCCACGATGGCCACGTTTCTGAGATCGTCTCGTGTGTTCACGGAGGCCATGGTACGCACCTGACGGCGCGGCGCCCTCCGTCGGCGCGGTCAGCCCGCCTCGCGACGCTCCTCGGCGACGTGCAGCAGCCGTCCCCCGACCTCGTCCACGCGACCCGTCGCGATCAGCAGGCCGAGCGCCGACATGAGCGCGTCGGGCGCCACGTCGCCGGCCTCCACGCCGAGGTGCCCGGCCACGGCCGCCCCGAGCGCACGCGGCGGGATGCCGCCCTGCGCGGCGGCCACGCAGGCCTCGGCGGCGTCGCGCAGCACCGCCGGATCCGTGACGGGGTCGCCGCCCACGGCCCGCAACCGCCGTCCCGCCGTACCCTTCGTCGTCCCGTCCATGCCGTCCCTCCGTCCTGGACCGTGGGCGGCGATCCTACCCCGCCGCCCCCACGAACACATGTTCGCCATCGGAACCCGTCATCCTCCTGAGCGCTTTGACGTGGGACGGGAACGACGACTAGCGTTACACCCGAATCCCACTGACTTTCCCGTGTTTCCTCCCCACGAAGGAGCTCGATGAGCACCTCCCCCACGCCCCAGCGGCCCGAGACCATCGCCCTGCACGGTGGCCAGGAGGTCGATCCGGCCACGAAGGCACGCGCCGTGCCGATCTACCAGACGACCTCCTACGTCTTCGACGACACCCAGCACGCCGCCGACCTGTTCGGCCTCAAGGTGCCGGGCAACATCTACTCCCGGATCATGAACCCGACCTGGGACGTCCTCGAGAAGCGGATCACCGCGCTCGAGGGCGGGCTCGCCGCGTGCGTGACCGCGTCCGGGCAGGCCGCGGTGCTCTACTCGGTGCAGAACGTGTGCCGCGCGGGCGACAACATCGTCGCGATCTCGACCCTCTACGGCGGCACCTACAACCTCTTCGCGCACACGCTGCCGCAGTTCGGCGTCGAGGTCCGGTTCGTCGACCCCGACCAGCCGGGCGAGCTCGCGTCGCGCGTGGACGACAAGACCCGCCTCGTGTTCGCCGAGACGGTCGGCAACCCCAAGGTGAACGTCGTCGACCTGCGCGCCTGGGCGGACGCCGCCCACGCCGAGGGCCTGCCGCTGATCGTGGACAACACCGTCCCGACGCCGATCCTCTGCCGCCCCTTCGAGCACGGCGTGGACGTCGTCGTGCACTCGCTGACGAAGTTCATCGGCGGTCACGGGACCTCGATCGGCGGGATCATCGTGGACTCCGGCAACTTCGACTGGACCGCGCACAGCGACCGCTACCCGGGCCTCACGAAGCCCGACCCCTCGTACCACGGGGTCGTCTGGAGCGACGCCCTCGGGCCGGCCGCGTACATCGGCCGCGTCCGGACGGTGCTGCTGCGCAACACCGGCGCCGCGCTGTCGCCGTTCAACGCGTTCATGTTCCTGCAGGGCGTCGAGACGCTCCCGCTGCGCATGGAGCGCCACACCGAGAACGCCCTCGCCGTGGCGAAGCACCTCGAGGCCGACGACCGCGTGTCGTGGGTCCTCTACCCCGGTCTGCCGTCCTCGGAGTACCACGAGGTGGCGGGGCGCATCCTGAACGGCGGGTACGGCGCGATCCTGACCTTCGGGATCCAGGGCGGCCGCGCGAACGGCCAGCGCTTCATCGAGGCGCTGGAGCTGCACAGCCACCTCGCCAACATCGGTGACGCGAAGTCGCTCGCGATCCACCCGGCGTCGACGACGCACTCGCAGCTCGACGAGGCCGAGCTCGCGCTCGCCGGCGTCACGCAGGACATGGTCCGGCTGTCGGTGGGCATCGAGCACATCGACGACATCCTCGCCGACATCGACCAGGCGCTGGCCACCGCCACCGCCTGACCGCCGTCCCGGCACGACCGGCGCCCTCTCCGATCCGTCCCCCCGGGGCTCCACACGGGGCCCTCCTACGGTGGTCCGGGACCACCCGGATTCCGATGAGGGGGACGAACGTGACGATGGGACGACGCAGCAGGATCGCCATCCTGGCGGCGGGCGCGGTGGCGACCGCCGGCATCGCCGGCGGGGCCGTGGCGGCGACGAGCGGTGGAGGGGACCAGGCGTCCGACCTGGCGGAGGCGATCAACGAGCGCGCCGGCACCGAGATCACCGCCGACGACGTCACGGGCGCCTACCAGGACCTGCTGGAGGAACGCCTCGCCGAGGCGGTCGCCGCGGGCCGGCTGACCCAGGCCCAGGCCGACGAGATGCTGGAGCGGGCGAAGGACGCCCCCGGGCTGCCCGGGCTCGGCGGCCACGGACCCGGTATGGGACGCGGCGGCCCGGGCGGGCCCCACGGCGCGGTGCTCGACGAGGTCGCGACGACGCTGAAGCTCACCGAGGCCCAGATCCGCACGAAGCTCGAGGCGGGAGCGACGCTGACGGCGATCGCGAAGGCCCAGGGCGTCGCGCGGGCGGAGCTGATCACCACGATCCGCGCCGCGCTCGAGGCCGACGGCGTCCCCGCCGCCCGCACGGCGGAGCTCGCCGCCCACATCGCCGACGACACCCGCCCGGGGCCGGGCGGGCGCGGTCCCGGGGGCGCCCGCCCCTAGGACCCGCCTCACCGGGTCAGGGCAGCAGGTCCTGCACCCGGTCGATCAGTGCGCCCGGGTCGATGTCGATGTCATCGACCCGGGCGGCGAGGTCGCGCAGCGCGCCGCCGCCCTCGATCAGCTCCTCGACGGGGGCGCGGCGGACGACGGCGCGCAGGACGTCGGCGACGACGCCGTTCAGCGCCCCGCGGTCCTCGGCGTCGTCGACGGCGCGCTCCAGTCCCGAGCGGACGGCGCGCTCGACGGTCGGCGGGTCCCAGGGGATGTCGCGGGTCCCGACGCCCGACCCGAACGAGAGCACCAGCTCCTCGCGGCCGACGTCGAGCTCGCACGCGGCGCCCGCGAGGCCGTCGAGCACGATGCCCTGCACCGTCGCGTCGACGCCGCCGCCGCGGTCGGCGGTGCGCGCCGCGCAGGGGTCGGTGGTCGATGCGCGACCGAGGTCCGGGCCCCCGGTGGCGAGCGCGCCGACGACGAGGGCGCCGCCGGCCAGGACCAGCGCGGCGAGGGGCGCGAGCGCGGCCGGGGGCGGCCGGGGACGCGCCGGGCCGGCGATCGCGCGCCAGCCCGCCAGCACCGGCACGAGCGCCAGCAGGGCGAACAGGGCCGACACGAGGTAGCCGGTGCGGAAGCCGCGGGTGATGGCCGCCTCGATCGCGCCGATCAGGTCGTCGCGCACCTGCCGCACCGCGGGGTCGTCGGCCGCGCCGTTCGCCGCGAAGACCGCGTCGAGGTCGGGGACCGCCCCCCGGGGGGTGCGGGCGAACTCGTCGGACAGGTCGATCGCGACCGGCACCTTCTGCTGCAGCCCGAGGCGGGCGTCCAGCACGACCTGCGTCGCGTTCAGCGTCGCCCGGTCGCCGGCGGCGTCGAGGTCGGCGGCCAGGACGGGCGCGACCAGGGCGAGGGCGAGCACCAGGCCGACGTGCCGTGCCCCCACCGAGACGGTCCCAGCCCTCGCGAGCCCGGAGCCCCCGTCGACCGACCCCGCCGTGAGCGGCGGGACGAGCAGCCCGAAACCGGCGCCGCAGACGGCGAGGGCGGCGGCGGCCCACGCCGACGACACCTCGGGCAGGTACGCCAGCGCCACGAGGCCCGCCGCCAGCAGCGGCGCCCCGGCCGCCGCGCTCCACGCCGCCCCCACCCGTCGCGACACGGGGCGGACGACGACGGCGGCGAGGGGGAGCACGCTCACCACGAGCGCGCCCGGCAGCGGCCCGAGCCCCCACACCGTCACGATCATGAGGACCGCGAGGAACAGCGCGCCGACGAGGGCGCCGAAGGCGAACACCAACCCGAGGTTCGGCCACAGCGCCACCCGCCCCCCGGGAGCCTCGGGCCGCAGGGCACGCACCCGGGGGTCGGCGAGCACGACCAGGGCGAGCAGGGCCACCGGGGCCTGCGCGATGAAGATCGCCCGCCAGTCGAACAGCTCGGTGAGGACGCCGCCGACGGCGGGGCCGAGCACCGCGCCGAGCGTGCCCGCCAGGCCCCACCACGCCCGGCCCGCCGACGGGGAGCCGGTCACGGCCGCCATCGCGGGCAGCGAGGCGGCGAGCAGCAGGGCGCCGCCGAGGCCCTGGGCGGCGCGCATCGCCACCAGCAGCGGGAGGGTGTCGACGAGCCCGCAGGCGAGCGAGGCGGCGAGGAACACGACGAGCCCGGCCGCCAGGAGGTGCGCCGGGCGCACGAACCGCAGCACCGGTATCAGCGCGAAGGCCACGACGGCGACGACGAGGTTGTAGGACGTGATGACCAGCGAGACGCCGGAGATCGACGCGTCGAGCTCCCCGTAGATCTCGGGGAGGCCGAGCATGACGATCGAGGAGTCGGCGAAGGCCAGCGCGACGGCCGCGGCGAGCGGGATCGCGCCGACGCCCCCCCGCAGCACACCTCTCGTCCCCACGGCGACCCCCTGGCGGTCCGGCAGGCCCGGAGTGTCGCATCGGCCGGGCGGCGCGCGCCCGCCCCGGCCCGGGGTCAGTCCCCCGCCACCGCCGCGCGGAGCCGCCCCTCCCAGCCGGGCCGGTGGTCGATGCGCCCCTCGCGCCCGACCTCGTCGATGAGCTCGTCCTTGCCGAGGGCCGCCAGGTCGTCCCAGCTCCGCTCCGTCACGTAGGTGGCGGTGTCGCCGTGGAGCCGCTCCACCACCATCCGCCCCCGGGCGGCGAAGCCGAACACCGCGCACCCGCGGAAGCCGGCGCGCCCGACGGCGGTGAAGTCGGGGCCGAGCTCGCGCATCCGCGCGAGGCGGTACTCGGCGACCCGGCGCTCGGTGTCGGGGAGCCCCGCGACGAGGGGCTCCAGATCGCCGGACGGCGGCCCGACGTCCCAGTTGAGGCGGGGCCCCTCCGCGCGCACGAGGGGCATGCGCCCCTCGTCGATGAGTGTGCACTCCCCGAACAGCTCTAGCAGGAGGTTGACGGCGTGCAGCAGCAGGGCGTCCTCACGGCCGCGGGCGATCGGGCGCGTCGCGACGACGAGGCCGCCCCGGTCGTCGCGGCAGACCTGCAGCTCCAGGTGCGGCGCGGGCACGTGGGCGCGGGGGAACCGGACGTAGCTCCAGGGGCGCACGCCGCGGATGACGCGCTGCTCGCGCCCGTGGCGTTCGATCCAGCGGGCCCACGCGAGCCGCGAAACGACCTCCTTCGGCATGTCGCGCCGCGGCACGTCCTCGCCGTCGGCGTTGATGCGGCTGCGGGGGCCGACGACGGCGGGCAGCAGCGTCTGGCCCGTCTCCATGTGGGCGGGGAAGCCGATCTCGCGCAGCCGGTCCGCCCGCGCGTCCGCCCCCGTGAGGGCCGGGGTGAGCACCGCGTCGCGCGGCACGCCCAGCAGGTGGGTGTGGAGACGCCCGATCCGCTGCTGTGCGATCCGGATCGTGGACGGGCGTTCGGGCAGGGGGCTCAGCTCAGGGTCACGGTGTACGTCGTGGTCCCGGAGCCGCGGTTGTCGACCTGCCCGGTGACGCTGCCCGAGATCGAGATGTAGACGGTGTGGAAGTCGCCGTCGTTCCACTCCCACCACCCCCAGATCGCACCGTCGGAGGGGCGGTGCAGCTGGAAGCGGTAGGGCCGGCCGGCGACGTGCAGCGACCGCGCCTGCTCGAGGGTCGGGGACGTGTGGGTGACGCAGCCGACGAAGCCGACGCTCGCGGCGACGCCGCAGTTCGCGGTCGTGGCGCGCGCGGGGGCGGCTCCGAGCGCACCCGCCAGCACGGCCGCCACGGCGGCCGCGAGCAGCACGGGGGCGGGACGCACCGCCCGGGTCACGGACACGGCGGGCGCTCCCCCTCGGCGTCACGCACCTGGCAGGCCGGGAGGTCGGGGACGTCGACCCGCGCCTCCGGGGGCAGCGGGGTGGTCGGGTCGGCCATGCGGCGGGCCATCTCCTGCGCCTCCGCGGTGGTCAGCGAACCGGGCAGGGCGACGCTCGGCGCGCGGATCGCGCCCGTCCCCGGCACCCAGCCCCACGGCGCCGTCAGCGAGAGCCGCAGCCCCCGCGTCGGGTCCGGCGCCTCGGCGTAGACCACCTCGACCGGCAGCGGCGGGAGGGTGCGGGTGCCCTCCGGGAGCCCACCGCCGCGCGCGGCGGTGAAGAGCCGGGCGAGGGCCTGCCCGTAGTCGACGCCCGGCGGGAACTCGAGGGACTCGCGGGGAGTGACGGCGTGGATCGACGGTGCGCCGTCCGGCTGCTCGGCCCACGGCATCGGCTCGGACGCGTCCGCGGCAACGGCCGCGGCGGGCGCGGCCGCGACGCCGGGGTCGTCGGCGCACGAGGCGACGGAGAGGACGAGGGGGACGGCGAGCGCCAGCGCGGCGAGGATGCGCCGGGCGCGACGGGGTGAGCGGTGCTGGTCCATGTCCCCCATACCCCGGGGGCGGCCCCGTCCTTCCCGCGCCGGTGACGACCGCGGGACCGGCACGGCGGAACGAGGCATTAGGGTGTGACCGTGGACGGCACATCGCCCGATGGACGACTGGTCGCCCGCGCCCGGGACGGCGACGCCCGGGCCGCCGAGGAGCTGGCCGAGCGCCACGTCCGGGCCGCATGGCGCGCCGCCTACGCCATCACGGGCCGCCGCGACCTCGCCGACGACGCCGTCCAGGACGGCTTCGAGCGCGCCTTCGGGGCCCTCCACCGCTTCGACCTGTCACGGCCGTTCGCCCCATGGCTCGTGCGGATCGTGGTGAACCGTGCGCTCACGCTCGTGACACGGGCCCCCGTGTCCGTCGAGTTCGACGAGACGGTCCACGGCGTCTCGGAGGGCGGCGCGGAGGCGGCCCGCGAGGTGGTCGACGCGTTGATGCGGCTCGACCCCGACCGGCGGGCCGTCGTGGTGCTCCGCGTGGTGGTCGGCCTGTCCCCCGACGAGACGGCGACGGCGCTCGACGTCCCCGTCGGCACGGTGCACTCGCGTCTGCACCGCGCCCTCGCCGACCTGCGACGCGCCCTGGAGGTGACCGCCCGATGAGCGACGACGACCTCGAGCGCCGCATCCGCCGCTCCGTCGAGGGCGTCGGACCCTCCGACGAGCTGGTCGCGCGGGTGCGCCGCACGGCGTCCCGCGCCGCCGAGGCGGCGGCGCCGACGGCGCGCCGGTTCCGCTCGCGCCGGGCGATCCTCTCCTACGCCCTCGCCGGCGCCGTCCTCACCGGTGGCGCGGCGACCGCCGCGGTGATGCTCTCCGGGGGGTCGGGCGCGACCGTCCCCGTCACGCCCGAGGCCGAGGCCGCGCTGCGCGAGTCGGTCGTCGGCCGCGCCGCGTGGCTGCGCTCGGGGTACCGCGGCTCCCCGCTCGTGCAGGTCGTCCCGCGGCTCCCCTCCCTGAGGTTCCCCGAGGGCACGACGTACGCGCAGGCGCTGCGGGGCCTCGTGGCGTCCGTGGGCCGCGACGGCACCATGCCGCGCGGCGCCCGGTTCGCCCCGCCCCTGCCCCGCGGCGCCGTGTGGGCGCCGTCGCGCACCGGCCCGCGCCTCGACCTGACCGCCCCGTTCGGGTACGTCGTGCCCCGCGGGAACATCCGCCAGCCCGACTTCGCGATCTCCTCGTCGCTGACGCCGCGCCAGGCGGAGCGCCTGGCGCGCGCCTACCTCGAGGGCCGGCTCACCCCGCGCCAGGCCCGCGCGATCCGGCTCGGCGTGCCGCGCCTGCCGGCGTGCCAGGTCCTGCCCCGCCGGGCGGCCTGCGACCTCGCGCCCCCGCCCGAGCCGGGCGCCGCCCCCGTGACGGGGACGAAGGACCAGGGCTAGGCCCGGACGTCGATCCGCGCGCCCGCGCCGGGCGTCGCCGGGGGAGGCGCGGGGGTCATGGTCTCGAGCAGCGGCAGCACGGCGCGCTGCTGCTGCAGCGCCGCCGCCATCGCCGTGAGGGCGCTCATCTGCGTCGCGGAGATCCCGTCCATCCCACCGTTCCATCGGCCGGGACGGCCGGATCCTGGAGGGAGGCCCTCACGACCACGATCGCGAGGTCGTCGCGGAGGGGGCCGTCGGAGAACGCGACGGCGGCGTCCTCGAGGCGCCGGACGAGGTCCTGCGCGGTGAGGCCGGCCGCCCCGGAGAGGGCGGCGCGGACGCCGGCGGGCCCGAGCTCCTCGCCGTCGCGGCGGGCCTCGGTGACCCCGTCGGTGAAGAGGACGAGGGCGTCACCCGAACCGAGGTGGACCTCGGCGTCGTCGAACCGGACCTCGTCGAACACGCCGAGCAGCCCGCCGCGGCCGTCGACCTGCTCGACGGCGCCGGACGCCCGCACGACGAGGGGCACCGGGTGCCCGGCGCGGGCGCACGACACACGTGCGCCCGTCGCGTCGGCGGCGACGCGGGCGACCGCCGCGGTGAGGAACGTGAGGTCGCTGCGGGGCCTCCCCACGAGCGACCGGTTGACGATGCGCAGCAACCCGGCCGGCGACGTGGACGGGTCGGACAGGGCCCGGATCGTCCACCGCGCCTCCGCGGTCACCGCCGCCGCCTCGGGGCCCTTGCCGCAGACGTCCCCGATGACGAGGAGCCAGCCGTCGCCCTCGGGGAAGACGTCGTAGAAGTCGCCCCCCACGTCGTGCCCCTCGCCCTGCGCCCGGTAGCGGGCCGCCAGCTCCAGCCCCGCCGCGGCGGGGAGCGCCGGCGGCATCAGGCTCTCCTGGAGGGTCTGGGCGATCCGGCGGTGGCGGTCCTCGGATCGGCGGCGGGCCGTGATGTTCTCGTGGGTGACCACCACCCGGGTGGCCCCACCGCTCTCGAAGCGCGCCCCGCGGGCGAGGAACCAGCGCTGCTCCGTCGGCGAGTGGCACGGGTACTCGTACTCGACGTGGTCGCGGGCGCCGTCGATCAGGTCGCGCAACCCCACCGCGAAGCTGTCGGGGCCCTCCCCGAGGTCGGCGTCGCCGTGGGTGACGCAGGCGGCGAGGTAGCTCTCACCGACGAAGTCGCGGCGACCCGGGTCGTTCGCGAGGGCGAACGCGCGCCAGGCCCGGTTCACCATCATGATCCGCCCCGCGTCGTCGAGCACTGCGAGCTCGGTGGTGAGGGCGTCGATCGACTCCCGCGCCAGGATGCGCTCCGTGACCAGGCGGTCGAGGGCGTCCCGCTCCCCGTCCACGACGGCCTGCGCGTCCTCGACGACGGCCTGCGCCTCGTCGGCCGCGGGCGCGATCACCTCCGCGCCGTGGTCCGGCAGCCCGGCCGCCGCCCGGCGCGCGGAGATCGCCAGCTCGAGCGCCTCGATCAGCTCGGGCCGCACGAGGTCCGAGCGCCGTGCCCGCTCCAGCGCGAGGTTCGCGCGCAGCAGCCGCAGCTCCGCCTGCACCGGGCCGGTCCCGAGGGGCGGCGCGAGGTCGGTGACGCCGAGCAGCATCCGCTCGACGTCGAGATCGGCCTGCCGCCGGCGCTCCCCGGCGCCCCCCACCGGGGCCCCCGGCCCCGGGTGACTGTCCATCCGTTCCGTCGTCATGCCCGTCCTAGGTTCCCCGTCGACCCCGGATCCTCACCCGTGAGCACGGCACACGCCGGTACGCTCGGCCTGTGCGCATCGTCACGGCCCCGACGGCGACGGCCCTCCGGCTCGACGACGACCTCGTCGTGCACGGGGACAACGCCCGCGTCCTGCCCCTGCTCCCCGACGCCGCGTTCGACCTCGTCTACATCGATCCGCCGTTCAACACCGGGTCCCCGCGGACCCGGCGCGGCATCGTCACCGAACGCGACGAGGACGGCGACCGGACCGGTTTCGGTGGGGCCCGCTACCGCACCCGGACGGTCGGCGAGACCTCGTACCCGGACGCCGTCGACGACTACCCGGCGTTCATCGGGCCGCGGCTCGAGCAGGCGCGCCGGCTGCTCGCGCCGTGGGGGACGCTCTACGTGCACCTCGACTACCGCGAGGCGCACCACGTGAAGGTGATGCTCGACGAGGTCTTCGGCCGTGACCACTTCCTCAACGAGATCATCTGGGCCTACGACTACGGGGCGCGCGCCACCCGCCGGTGGCCGGCGAAGCACGACACGATCCTCGTCTACGTGCGCGACCGGCGCCGGTACCACTTCGACGCGTCGGAGGTCGACCGGGAGCCCTACATGGCGCCCGGCCTGGTGACGCCGGAGAAGGCGGCGCGCGGCAAGCTCCCGACGGACGTCTGGTGGCACACGATCGTCGGCACCAGCAGCCACGAGAAGACGGGGTACCCGACCCAGAAGCCGGAGGGGGTGGTGCGCCGCATCGTGAACGCGTCGTCCCGGCCGGGTGGGTGGTGCCTCGACTTCTTCGCGGGCAGCGGCACCCTCGGCGCCGTCGCCGCGGGCCTCGGTCGGCGCTACGTCCTGGTGGACGACAGCGCCGAGGCGGTGGCCGTGATGCGCCACCGCCTCGGCGGGGACGCCGGCGTCAGCCCCCCGGCGCCGGTGCGCGACCCGGCAGGTCCGTGACGCCGAGGCCGTGCCCGGCGAAGGCCACCAGGTCGGGCATCGTGAAGTCACCTGCGTTCGCGGAGGGCAGGAACGGCGTCCAGTCGGGCTCGTTGCGGAGGTACGACGACGGGTCGGCCTCCATGAGCCCCAGGAACACCTCCGCGACGATGCGGCCGCCCACCTCCCCCAGGTGCTCGCCGGCGGCCTGGACCTCGGCCTCCCGGAGCACGTAGTACCAGAGGGGCGCGGGGCCGCCGCCGGGCAGGCCGAGCTCGTCGTCGGTGAGGACGGCGGCGCCCATCCGGCCCGCGACGTCCTGCCCGGACGGCAGCAGCATCCGGGCGCCCCGGGTGAGGTTCCGGTCGATCAGCGACGGCCGGGCCCCGCCGATCTCCGGCGGCAGCTCCTTCAACGGGTCGGCGAGTCGCGTGTCGATGAGGCGCGTGAGCTGGAGGTCGTCGGAGCCGGCCCCCTCCACCTCGAAGAACCGCGCCCACTCGACCGTCCAGAACGGCGGCAGGATCCGGAAGCCGCCGAAGTGGCCGAGCGGCTGGGCGGCGACGGGGTCCGGCAGGAACGTCGGCAGTGGCCCGACGAGCGTGTTCAGCCGGTACCGGCCGCGGATCTGCGAGTGGCCGAACCGGTAGGCGGCAACCGAGAACTCGACCGGCATGAACGGCTCGTTGCGCCAGTCGTAGAAGCGCCGGTCGACGTGCGGGACCGGGCCGGACTCGTCGAACACATCGGCGAGCATCGCCTCACCGACGGTGCGCCGCAGGAAGTCGTGGACGACGAGCCACTGGTAGTGCCAGCGCACGACGCGCTGGGCGGCGTCGAAGAGCGTCTCGCTGCCGCGCCGCAGGGACGGATCGCCGGCGACGACGTCCACGACGGCGTTGTGGAACTTCAGCATGGTGAGCTGGAGTTGGCTGACGAAGATGTTCTCGTCGTTGCGCGGGTCGCCGATCAGGGCCGTGTCCTGCACGTTGCGCGGCAGGTCGTCCTCGTCGTCGTGGCGGCCGATCAGCATCTTCTGCCCGTCGGCGGCCCGGTCGTAGAGGAACGGGTCGTCGACCGGTCCGCGCCCGTACACGCAGTCGAGGTCGAAGCGCGGGCTGCGGAAGTTGGTCAGGGCGTCCGGGTCGTTCTGCCGCTCGAGGCTGGACGCCGGATCGAAGGTCAGGTCGTGGTCGATGAACTGGCCGAGGTACGTGTACCCGGCGGGGATGGTGGGATTGTCGAGCTCCGGTGTCGGCCCCGTGGCGTTCTCGGGGATGGTCGCCGCGATCTCCGCGATGCGTGCGTCGCTCGGCACGAACGGGGGCAGGCGGAACATCCGCCCGAAGCGCCCCTCGTGCAGCCGGGAGACCGGCACATACGAGGCCCCGCGCATCTCGTACCCGTGGCCGCGGGCGGAGCGGGACCCGCACCCGATCTCGTGGGCGGCGGTCGCGGCGGCCATGAGCTGCTCGGTGGTGCGGGGAGCGTGGATCTGGCGGGTGGCCACACCGTTCTCGTGGACGATCGACATGGGGTCCTCCTGTCGGCGTCGATCGGTTGACGGGCGGGTGGCGTGGGTGACCGGTCGCCGGGCACGCGGGCGGCGGTCCGCCCCGATCATCCCCCCGGCGCCCGGCCACGGGGAATCACCCGGCGCGGGGATCGGGAGGGCCCCGGACCCCGCGCTCCGGCGGTGTGCCCACCCCGTCCGCGCCCCCCTTCTCCCGCGGCGTCGGGGTGGGTGGACCAGGCCACTCCGAGGCGCGGTCGCGGTGGTCGGCGGGCGACACGCCTCTCGGCTTCCCCGGGGTGTCAAGTCTCGATCACACATCGAGTCTCAGTCCGGGAACCCCGCCCTTCGACGCCGTCCGGCGGCCCGGCCGCGTGTGTGGCGCACCGGGTGATACCGCAACACGTGTCCCGGATCTCTCACATCATGCCGGTCCCTGATTACCTCATCCATCGGGTTCTGCGCGATCGAACCGAGGAGTTCCGGTATGTCACCGCCATGTTCCGGGGACCCCGGCGCGGGACCGGACGGGGAGCGGATCGCGGGGTGTGCAAAGTCTCGATCAATACTAGACGGTTGTCCAGAACACTCGATGACAGATCGAGATCGGGGGTCGGTGATCCCCCTTCCTCCGTGGACGGACCGGGAGGCGCCCGAGCGCCGGCGGCCTGCGTGACGGGCCTCCCCCTCCCCCACCGTGGCGCGAGGGAGCGATGGAACCGCAAGAACCTCACTTACACGCGAAGGGCGGGCGCCAAGGGGGACGACACGGGGGGCGTCCGGTCGTAGGCTCGGAGGTGCCTCCGGGGTCGCGCCCGGGGGTGGA
>LNFM01001120.1_pt1 | contig 62621 bp, 56 predicted proteins | sample 596031 | NCBI WGS metagenome assembly LNFM01 (sample SAMN04254537, study PRJNA301005) | activated carbon metagenome | isolation source: dual media filters at the Ann Arbor, Michigan drinking water treatment plant | place: USA: Ann Arbor
CGCCGGTCGGAAGCCTGCTCGCCTGCCGATGAGGGCGTGTGCCGCTCCACGAAATACAGCGGCCGCCCCTTCGTCTCGTTGAACACGCGCCCGAGGTATTCGCCGATCACGCCCAGCATCATCATCTGCACCCCGCCCAGGAACAGCACCACGGCCATCAGCGAGGGATAGCCGGCGACGGGGTTGCCGAAGAACGCCGTGCGGAACAGCAGCTGCCCCAGGTAGGCCAGCGCCACCACGGACACCAGCAGCCCCAGGTAGGTGGCCATCTTCAGCGGGCCCACGGTGAAGGAGGTGATGCCCTCCAGCGACAGGTTCCACAGCTTCCACCAGTTCCACTTCGTCTCGCCCGCCGCCCGCGGCGCGCGCTCGTAGGGCACCGCCACCGAGGGGAAGCCGACCCAGGCGAAGAGGCCCTTCATGAAGCGATGCTGCTCGCGCATGGAGAGCAGGGCGTCGAGCGAGCGGCGCGACATCAGGCGGAAATCCCCCGTGTCGCGCGGCAGGTCCACCCGCCCGCCCAGCCGCGCCATCAGCCGGTAGAAGCCGGCCGCGGTGGCCTTCTTCACCCAGCCCTCGCCGTGGCGGACGCTGCGCTGGGCGTAGGCGATGTCGAAGCCCCCGCGCGCCGCGGCGACCAGGGCGGGGATCACCTCCGGCGGGTCCTGCAGGTCGGCGTCGATCACGATCACCGCGTCCGTGCAGGCGGCGTGGTCCAGGCCCGCGGTGAGCGCGATCTCCTTGCCGAAGTTGCGCGACAGGTTGACCACGGCCACGCGCCCGTCGCGGGCGGCGAGCGCCTCCATCAGCGGCAGCGTGCCGTCGCGCGAGCCGTCGTTGACGTAGACCACCTCCCACGGCAGGCCGATGCCGTCCATGGCGGCGGCCAGGCGGGGGTGGAACTCGGGCAGCACCTCCTGCTCGTTGAAGCAGGGGACGACGACGGACAGGGCTGGGCGGTTCATGGTGCCTCTACAAGCCGGAAGATCATGGCGTTTCGCGGGCGGGACGGCGCGTGTAAAGCAGGGCGGATGGACGAGGATGACGACGAGCCGATCCCCGGGCTGCCGCCGGGCCTGCCCTTCTACGTGACGCCGGCCGGCCACGTCGCCATGCAGGCCGAGCTGCACGCCCTGTGGTCCGGCGAGAGGCCGAAGGTGGTGGAGGTGGTGTCCTGGGCCGCCGCACTCGGCGACCGCAGCGAGAACGCCGACTACCAGTACGGCAAGAAGCGCCTGCGCGAGATAGACCGCCGCGTCCGCTTCCTCCGCAAGCGGCTGGAGCGCGCGGAGGTGGTGGACCCGTCGAAGCAGGCCCGGCGCGACCAGGTGTTCTTCGGCGCCACCGTCACCTATGCCCACGCGGATGACCGCGAGGTGAGCGTCACCATCGTGGGCGCGGAGGAGGCGGATGCCGGGCAGGGCCGCATCTCCTGGCTCTCGCCGGTGGCGCGGCAGCTGCTGGGCAAGCGGGTGGGCGACGTCATCCGCATGCGCAAGCCGGGCGGGACGGAGGAGGTCGAGATCACCGCCATCGCCTACCCGTGAGGACCGTGCTGCTGCTGGGCGCGGCGCAAACCCTGGCATGGGCCGGCTCCTACTACGTGCCCGCCGTGCTGGCCGCGCCGATGGCGCGCGAGCTGGGGGTGGCGCCGTCGCGCGTGTTCCTGGCCTTCTCGCTCGCGCTGCTGCTGACGGCGCTGCTGGGCCCGGTGGTGGGCCGCGCCATAGACCGGCATGGCGGGCGCTGGGTGATGTCCGCCGGCAACGCCGCCATCGCCGCGGGGCTGTGCATCTTGGCCGCCGCCGATGGCGAGGCCGCCCTGTTCCTCGCCTGGGCCATCATCGGGCTGGGCATGGCGGCGGCGCTGTACGATGCGGCCTTCGCCACCCTGGCGCGGCTGCTCGGCGGCGGGGCGCGCGGGGCCATCACGGGCATCACGCTCGTCGCCGGCTTCGCCTCCACGCTGGGCTGGCCGGCATCCGCGCTGCTGGAGGCGCAGCTGGGCTGGCGCGGCGCCTGCCTGGCCTGGGCGGGGGTGCAGCTGCTGCTGTGCATCCCGCTCAACCTGCTGCTGCCCGCACCGCCCCCCGCCGCGCCGCCCAGGCCCGCGGCGCCGCCCGCGCCCGGCGAGTCGCGCGCCGGGCTGCGCGAGGCGGTGCTGATGGCGCTGGCCTTCGCCGCCGGGGGCTTCGCCGCCTCGGCGCTGGGCGCGCACCTGCCGGGGCTTCTGCTGGCGGCGGGGGTGGCGCCGGCCGCGGCCATCGCCGCCGGGGCGCTGCTGGGGCCGGCGCAGGTGGGGGCGCGGGTGCTGGAGTTCGGGCTGCTGCGGCGGCTGCACCCGCTGCTGTCCGCGCGGCTGTCGCTGCTCGCGCATCCGCTGGGGGCCGCGGCGCTGCTGGCGCTGGGGCCGGCGGGGGCGGTGGCCTTCGTGCTGCTGCACGGCGCGGGGAACGGCATCCAGACCATCGCGCGCGGCACGCTGCCGCTGGCGGTGTTCGGCCCCCTCGGCTACGGCGCGCGGCAGGGCATGATCGTGGCCCCCGCCCGCTTCCTGGCGGCGCTGGCCCCTGCCGCCTTCGGCTTCGCGCTGGAAGCGGCGGGAAAGGGGGCGGTGGTGGCGACGGCCGCGCTGTCCCTGCTGGGGCTGATGGCCCTGCTCAGCCTGCGCGCGCCGCCAGGACCCGGCGAAGTGCTGCGTTGAAGGCGTCCGGCGCCTCGTAGGCCACCCAGTGGCCGGCGTCGGGGATGACCGTCTCCATGAGCCCTGGGTCCAGGGCGCGCAGCACGTCCAGCCGCGCCTGCACCTCCGGCCAGGCCACCGCGTCGCGCGCGCCCCAGATGCCGGCCAGCGGGGCGCGAACCCGCAGCAGCGCCTGCTTCAGCGAATCGCCCGAGGCGTAGCCGCGCGAGCGCAGCCGGGCGTGGGCCGTGTTGTGCTCCTGGATGTCCAGCGCTGTGTCATCAATCAGCGAGGCGTCGTGGAACATGAGCCGCGCCAGGTTCTCGCGGTTCGCGGCGCGGCGTTCGGCGGGCGGCAGGCCGCGCACCTTCAGCAGGTCCAGCGGCGGGCGCGGCAGGCCGAGCGAGGCGGCGCCGACCAGGGTGAGGGAGCGCACATGCCCGCCCTCCAGCGCCGCCAGGTGCCCGGCGACGTTCGCGCCGAAGGAAAAGCCGCAGAGGTGGTAGGAGCGCCGCCCGCCCAGGATGCGCGCCAGCCCCTCGCGCAGGGGCGCGGCGGCGGCGGCGGGGCTGGCCTCCTCGCCGGGGGGCATGGCGCTCTTGCCCAGGCCGGGGGTGTCGGGGGCCAGCACGCGGAAGTCCCGCGCCAGGTCCGGGATGTTCCGCAGCCAGTGCATCCAGGAGCCGGAGCCGCCATGCAGCAGCACCAGCACCGGCCCGGCGCCCCAGGCGCGCCAGGCGACGTGGCCGCCGCCGCAGGGGGTGTGGAGGAGGTCGGCCGCCGCGGCCAGGCGGGAAATCTCGTCGGTCATGCTCGTCGTCTCGCTTCGACCCGCGCGATCCAGCTCGTCGCCAGGAAGATCACCGCGGCGCCGATGAGTGTCGCCCGTTCGGGGATTTCCGCGAAGACCAGGAAGCCCAGCAGCGTGGCCCAGATGAGGTCGAGGAACTTCACCGGCTGGGCGGAGGAGATGTCGGCCAGCTTGTAGGCCGAGGTCAGCAGCCAGTGCCCCAGCGTGCCGAACAGCCCGCACAGCAGCGCGATGCCCCATTGCGTGGCCGTCGGCGCCTGCCACTGCCACAGCGCGAAGGGCAGGGTGAAGCCCGCCACGGTGAGCGACTGCCACAGCACGATCACCGCCGGCCCGTCGCGCCGCGTCAGCGCCTTGGTGATGAGGAATGACAGGGCGAAGAGCGGCGAGGAGCCCAGCATCACCAGCGACCAGAAGGAATCCGCCCCCGACAGGCTGGGCCAGACCACCACCAGCACGCCGCCGAAGCCCAGCAGGGCGGCCGCCCAGCGCTGCCAGATCATCCGCTCGCCCAGGAAGGCGACGGCGCCCAGCATGATGAAGATGGGCGTGGTGAAGCCGATCGCTGTCATCTCGGCGAAGGGGATGTGGGGCAGGGCCGCGAACCACAGGAACAGGCCAGACGAGTGCGCAAGCCCGCGCAGCAGCTGCCCGCCGAGCCCGTTGGGCCGCAACGGCGCCAGGCCGGCGCGCAGCAGCCATGGCAGCAGCGGGATGATGCCCATGGCGTAGCGCAGGAACTGCACCTCGAAGGGCGGCAGGTCCTGGGCCAGCATGCGGGCGAAGGTGTTGAGGACGCAGAAGGTGGCCCCGGCGGCGGCCGCCAGCAGCATCCCGGCCAGGGTTGGACTCATGACAAGGGCAGCATCGCAGCCGATCGGCGGTTGCGGAAGCCATGCGCGGCCCTAAACTTCCCCCATGCCCGACACCAACCTGCCCTTCGATCCCTCCGCCCTGCGCTTCGGCATCGGCCAACCGGTGCCCCGGCAGGAGGACCCGAAGCTGCTGCGCGGCGAAGGCCGCTACACCGACGACCTGTCCCTGCCCGGGCAGCTGTTCGCCTACGTGGTGCGCTCGCCCTACGCGCACGGGGTGCTGAGGTCCGTGGATGCCGGCGAGGCGCGCCGGGCACCCGGCGTGGCGGCGGTGCTCACCGGGGCGGACCTGGCGTCCTACGGCGAGATGGTCTGCGCGCTGCCCTTCAAGGGCCTTCGCACCACCCGCCGCCCGGCCCTGGCGACGGACCGCGTGCGCTGGGTGGGCGACCCGGTGGCGGTGGTGATCGCCGAGACGCGCATGCAGGCCAAGGACGCGGCCGAGCTGGTGATGCTCGACGTCGAGCCGCTGGATTCCGTCACCGAGGCGTCGCGCGCCGCGGACGCGCCGGCGCTCTACGACGACATCCCCGGCAACTGCGTGCTGGACTTCGCCTTCGGCGACCCGGCGGCGTTGGACGCCGCCTTCGCGCGGGCCGCGCACGTGCAGCGCCTGTCCATCCGCAACAACCGCGTCGTGGTGGCGGCGATGGAGCCGCGCTCGGCGCTGGCCTCCTTCGAGGAGGGGCGCTTCGTGCTGCGCGTCGGCTGCCAGGGCGTGTTCGGCCTGCGCAACCAGCTGGCCGACGACGTCCTGAAGGTGGGGCGCGACCAGGTGCGGGTGCTGACCGGCAATGTCGGCGGCTCCTTCGGCATGAAGGCCAACGCCTACCCGGAATACCTGCCCATCCTGCACGCGGCGAAGCTGCTCGGCCGCCCGGTGAAATGGACGGACGAGCGCTCGCAATCCTTCCTGTCCGACCAGCACGGGCGCGACCACGAGGTGGAGGCGGCGTTGGCCTTCGACGCCGAGGGGCGGATGCTGGCGGTGCGGCTGGACGCCTTCGCCAACATGGGTGCGTACCTCTCCACCGTCGCGCCGCTGATGGGCACCGGCAACTTCGTGAAGAACGTGCAGAGCAACTACGCCGTGCCGCTGATCGGCGTGTTCACCAGGTCCATGCTCACCAACACCACGCCGGTGTCCGCCTATCGCGGCGCCGGGCGGCCGGAGGGCAACTACTTCATGGAGCGGCTGATCGAGGCCGCCGCCCCCGCGCTGGGCATCGAGGCCAACGAGATCCGCCGGCGCAACCACATCACCCAGTTCCCCTGTGCCGCGGCCTCGGGCAGCAGCTACGACACGGGCGAGTTCTCCGCCGTGCTGGACCAGGCGCTGGAGGCGGCCGACGTGGCCGGCTTCCCCGCGCGGCGGGCGGAAAGCGAGGCGCGCGGGCTGCGGCGCGGCCTGGGCATCGGCAACTTCCTGGAATGCACCGCGCCCCCGGCCAAGGAGCAGGGCGGGCTGCGCTTCGAGAAGGACGGCACGGTGACCATCATCACCGGCACGCTGGACTACGGCCAGGGCCACTGGACGCCCTTTGCCCAGGTGCTGCACGCCAAGCTGGGCGTGCCCTTCGCCTCCATCCGGCTGATGCAGGGCGATTCCGACCTGCTGGTGGGCGGCGGCGGCACCGGCGGCTCCAAGAGCCTGATGGCCTCGGGCGCCGCGATCATGGAGGCCGGCGACCTCGTCATCGAGAAGGGCAAGGCCGCCGCGGCGCACGTGCTGGAGGCCGCACCCGTGGACATCGAGTTCGCCGACGGCCGCTTCACCATCGCGGGCACCGACCGGGCCATCACCGTGCTCGACCTCGCGGCCCGGCTGCGGCAGGGCGGGCTGCCGGAGGGCGTGCCGTCCACGCTGGACGTGACGCACGTGTTCGACCAGGCGCCCCAGGCCTACCCGAATGGCTGCCACGTCTGCGAGGTGGAGGTGGACCCGGAGACGGGGGTGGCGAAGGTCGTGCGCTACACCGCCGTCAACGACTTCGGCGTGGTGGTGAACCCGCTGATGGTGGCCGGCCAGGCGCATGGCGGCATCGCGCAGGGCGTAGGCCAGGCGCTGCTGGAGCGCGTGGCCTACACGGAGGACGGCCAGCCCGTCACCGGCACCTTCATGGACTACGGCCTGCCGCGCGCCGACGACCTGCCCGCCATCGCCACCCATGACCACGGCGTGCCCTGCACCACCAACCCCCTGGGCGCCAAGGGCTGCGGCGAGGCGGGATGCGCCGGCTCGCTGCCCGCGGTGATGAACGCGCTGTGCGACGCGCTGGGGGTGGCGCACATCGACATGCCGGCGACGCCGGAGGCGGTGTGGCGCGCGCTTCAGGCGGGCGGCGCCACGGACTGATCACGCCCCGGCGGTGCCGCCGCCCGCAGGCGGCATCACCTGGCGCGCAGCCGCCGCCCCAACCCTGCGCGCTATCCGAGGTAGCGCGCCATCTCCTCGGCGTATTCCGCCTCGCGCGTCCAGCGCGCCCAGTCGGCCTTGTCCGGCAGGCCGGGGACGGGGTGGCCCTGCCGCAGCGCCAGCAGCGCGGCGTGCACCGCCTGGGCGGCGGCCTGGGAGGGCGCGTGGCCGATGAGCGCGACGCGCACGCCGCGGCTGGCGAGGTAGTCGGTGTCGCGGATCTCCGCACTCAGCGTGCCTAGGATCAGCGGCAGGCGCGCCTCCTCCGCGGCCGCGTCCAGTTCGGCGCGCGTCGTCACGCCCGTGAGGAAGATCGCGTCCGCCCCGCTGGCGTTGTAGGCGCGGATGCGCGCGACGCAGTCCGCCAGCCCGGTGACGGACATCGCACCCGTGCGCGCGAAGACGCAGGTGGCGCGGTCCATCCGCGCCTCGCAGGCGGCGCGCACCTTGCCCAGGCCTTCCTCGACCGAAACCAGCCGCGGCTGCGGCGCCCCGAAGGGCCGCGGCAGGTCGGTGTCCTCGATGGAGAAGCCGGCGATGCCCGCCGCCTCCACCTCCTGCGCGGTGCGCCGCACGTTCAGCGCGTTGCCGTAGCCGTGGTCGGCATCGGCCAGGATGGGCAGCGTGGTCGCGGCGCGGCAGATGCGGCGCGCCTGCTCGGCGAACTCGGTGAGCGTGATGAGGATGTGGTCCGGCGCGCCCAGGATGGCGAGGCTGGCGGTGGAGCCGGCGAACATCCCCAGCTCGTAGCCGATCCCCTCGGCGATGCGGGCCGAGAGCGGGTCGTGGGTCGAGGCCGGGTGCAGGCAGGCGCCGCCTTCCAGCACGGAGCGGAGCGCCTCGCGGCGTTGCGTGAAGGTCATGGGCGCAGCATGGACGGGCCGGCGCGCCGCGCCTAGCCTCGGCCCCCAGGGAAGGGACCGACGATGGACAATGAATACCTCTGCCTGCACGAGATCGTGAAGGCCGCGAAGGCCAGGCTGGACGCCAACATCTGGGACTACCTGATCGGCGCGACCGAGAGCGAGGTGACGCTGAAGCGCAACCGCCTGGCGATCGACAGCGTGGCGCTGCGCCCGCGCGTGCTGAACGACGTGTCGGTGGTGGACACGGGCGCGGAGTTCCTGGGCCATCGCATCGGCCTGCCGGTGATCCTGGCCCCCGTCGGCTCGCTCGAATCCTTCCACCCGGAGGGCGGCACGGCGGTGGCGAAGGGCGCCGGGGCCTTCGGCGTGCCCTTCATGCTCTCCTCCGTCTCCCAGCCGGGGCTGGAGGCGGCGGCGCAGAACGCGACCGGGCCGAAGATCTTCCAGCTCTACGTGCGCGGCGACCGGGCCGAGACGGACGCCATCGCGCGCCGCGCCATCGCCGCCGGCTACGACGCCTTCGCCATCACGGTGGACACGGCGCATTACTCGCGGCGCGAGCGCGACCTCGCCAAGCGCTTCGTCAAGCGCTGGCGGGCGAACGAGCCGGGGGCGATGCACCACCAGGCCGCGCTGTCCTGGGCCGACATCGCCGACTTCAAGGCCAAGCACCGCATCCCGCTGATCCTCAAGGGCATCGGCACGGCGGAGGACGCGGCGCTGGCGGTCGAGCACGGGGTGGAGATGGTCTACTGCTCCAACCATGGCGGCCGGCAGCTCGATGGCGGGCGCGGCTCCCTGGACATCCTGCCCGAGATCGTCGAGGCGGTGGCCGGGCGCGCGAAGGTGATCGTGGACGGCTCCTTCTCGCGCGGAACCGACTTGGTGAAGGCGCTGGCGCTGGGGGCGGACTACGTGGGGCTGGGCCGCCTCTACCTCTACGGCCTGGCCGCCGAGGGCGCGGCGGGCGTGCAGCGCGTGCTGGAGATCCTGCAGGACGAGGCGGAGCGCGCGCTGGGCCTGACCGGCGTCACCGGCTTCGGCGCGCTGGGGCGCGGCCACGTCCACCTCGGCGCGCCCCTGGTGGCCATGCCGCACGTCCACAGCGCCTTCCCGCTGCTGGCCGAGGGCTACTGACGCCACGATCCCGCCACGGTGCCGCCGCGACGATGCCGCGGCGGCGGCGTTCGATGATGACGCAACAGGGCGGCATCCCCCCAACAAGCCGCGCCTGGGAGGGCATCGCCATGATGCGCCGTATCATCGTGCCGCTGCTGTCGCTCACCCTGCTGGGCGGCTGCGTGGTCGCTGGCGGGCCGGGCTTTCATTCCGGCCCGGTCTATGCCCGCCCCTGGGGCGGCGGCTTCGGCTACGTCCCGCCGCCGCGCCCGTATTTCGGGCCACCCGCCTATGCCTTCCGCGGCCCGCCGCCGAGGCACTGGGGCGGCGGCCACCACCGCGGCTGGGGCGGCCCGCCGCGCGGCTTCCACCGCGGGCATGGCCATGGCCACTGGCGATAGAGTACGATCCGCTTTGATGGAATCATCAAAGCGGTGAATCGTCCTCTCACCAAAGGCTAGAGCATGATCCGCGTCTGCGGACCATGATCTAGGCGCGCTTGCGCTTCGCCGTCTTCACCGGCGCGTGCCGCTCCAGGATGGGCCTGAGGAAGCGGCCGGTGTGGCTTTCCGGGTTCGCCGCGATCTCCTCCGGCGTGCCCTGCGCCACGATGCGCCCGCCGCCCTCGCCACCCTCCGGGCCGAGGTCGAGCACGTGGTCGGCGGTCTTGATGACCTCGAGGTTGTGCTCGATGACGATGACGGTGTTGCCGCCCTTCACCAGGGCGTGCAGCACCTCCAGCAGCTTGCGCACGTCCTCGAAGTGCAGGCCGGTGGTCGGCTCGTCGAGGATGTAGAGCGTGCGGCCGGTGGCGCGGCGCGACAGCTCCTTGGACAGCTTGATGCGCTGCGCCTCGCCGCCCGACAGCGTCGTGGCCTGCTGGCCGAGGTGGATGTAGCCCAGCCCCACCTCCTCCAGCGTGCGAAGCTTGTCGTGGATGGAGGGGACGGCGGCGAAGAACTCGCGCCCCTCGCTCACCGTCATGTCCAGCACGTCGGCGATGGACTTGCCGCGGAACTTCACGTCCAGCGTCTCGCGGTTGTAGCGCTTGCCCTTGCAGGTGTCGCAGGTGACGTAGACGTCGGGCAGGAAGTGCATCTCGATCTTGATGAGCCCGTCGCCGCAGCAGGACTCGCAGCGCCCGCCCTTCACGTTGAAGGAGAAGCGGCCCGACTTGTAGCCGCGCGCGCGGCTTTCCGGCAGTTCGGCGAACCAGTCGCGGATGGGGGCGAACAGCCCGGTGTAGGTGGCGGGGTTGGAGCGCGGCGTGCGCCCGATCGGCGACTGGTCGATGTCGATGACCTTGTCCACGTGCTCCAGCCCCTCGATGCGCTGGTGGGGCGCGGGGACGACGGAGGCGCCCATCAGCCGGCGGGACAGGCCGTTGAACAGCGTCTCGATCACCAGGGTGGACTTGCCGCCGCCAGAGACGCCGGCGACCGCGGTGAAGGTGCCCAGCGGGAAGTCGGCGGTCACGTCCTTGAGGTTGTTGCCGGTGGCGCCCACGACGCGGATGCTGCGCTTGGCGTCGGGCTTGCGCCGCGCCTCGGGCATCGGGATCTCGCGCCGGCCGGACAGGTAGTCGCCGGTGAGCGAGGCGGGGTCGGCCATCACCTGCTGGGGCGTGCCCTGGCTGACCACGCGGCCGCCATGCGCGCCGGCGCCCGGGCCGATGTCCACCAGCCAGTCGGCGGTGCGGATTGCGTCCTCGTCATGCTCGACCACCAGCACGGAATTGCCCAAGTCGCGCAGGCGGCGCAGGGTGACCAGCAGGCGCTCGTTGTCGCGCTGGTGCAGGCCGATGGAGGGCTCGTCCAGCACGTAAAGCACGCCGGTCAGCCCGCTGCCGATCTGCGACGCGAGCCGGATGCGCTGCGACTCCCCGCCCGACAGCGTGGCGGAGGACCGCGCGAGCGAGAGGTAGTCCAGCCCCACGTCAACCAGGAACTGGAGGCGGTCCTCGATCTCGCGCAGGATGCGCCGCGCGATTTCCTGCCGCTGCGGCGTCAGGCTGGCGTTGACCGTGCCGAACCATTCGCGCGCCTTGCGGATGGACAGCGCCGATGCCTCGCCGATGTGGCAGCCGGCGATCTTCACGGCGAGCGACTGGGGCTTCAGCCGGAAGCCCGCGCAGGCATGGCAGGGCTTCTGCGCCTGGTAACGGGACAGGTCCTCGCGCACCCAGGGGTTGTCGGTCTCGCGGAAGCGGCGTTCCAGGTTGCGGATCACGCCCTCGAAGGGCTTCTCCACTTCGTAGGCGCGCAGGCCGTCCTTGTAGCGCAGGGTGACGGGGGTGGCGCCGGTGCCGTGCAGGATGGCGGCCCGCGCCTCCTGCGGCAGGTCCTCCCAGGCGTGCTCGGCGCTGATCTTCAGGTGACGCGCGAGGGAGGCGAGGGTCTGGTCGTAATAGGCGCTGGAGGCGTTGCCGGCCCAGGGCGCGATGGCGCCTTCCTTGAGCGACAGCGCCTCCTGCGGCACCACCAGGGCGGGGTCGAAGAAGCTCTCGGTGCCCAGTCCGTCGCAGGCGGGGCAGGCGCCCTGCGGCGAGTTGAAGGAGAACAGGCGCGGCTCGATCTCCTCGATGGAGAAGCCGCTGACCGGGCAGGCGAATTTCTGGCTGAACACGGTGCGGTTCCCGCCATCCGCGTCCTCGGCATAGGCGATGCCGTCGGCCAGGCCCAACGCCGTCTCGAAGCTGTCGGCCAGGCGCTGGGCGATGTCGGGGCGCACCACGATGCGGTCCACCACCACGTCGATGTCGTGCTTCAGCTTCTTGTCGAGCTTCGGCGCCTCCTCGATGCGGTGCAGGACGCCGTTGACCTTCACGCGCTCGAAGCCGCGGCGCTGGTATTCGGCCAGCTCCTTGCGGTACTCGCCCTTCTTGCCGCGGATGACGGGGGCGAGGATGAGCAGCCGCGCGCCCTCGGGCATGGCCAGCACGCGGTCCACCATCTGGGACACGCTCTGCGCCTCGATCGGCTCGCCGGTCGCGGGGCTGTAGGGAACGCCCACGCGCGCCCAGAGCAGGCGCATGTAGTCGTGGATCTCGGTCACCGTGCCCACGGTGGAGCGCGGGTTGTGCGAGGTGGTCTTCTGCTCGATCGAGATGGCGGGCGAGAGGCCCTCGATGCTGTCCACGTCCGGCTTCTGCATCAGCTGCAGGAACTGGCGCGCGTAGGCGGACAGCGATTCGACGTAGCGGCGCTGGCCTTCGGCGTAGATTGTGTCGAAGGCGAGCGAGGACTTGCCGGAACCCGACAGGCCGGTGAGGACGACGAGCTTGCCGCGTGGCAGGTCGAGGTCTACGGATTTGAGGTTGTGCTGCCGGGCACCGCGGATGCGGATCAGGCCGGCGGCGTGGAGCCCTGCGGGGGTGTCAAGGTCGGCGGCGTCGCGCGGCATGGGAAAAACGGCTCCGAAAGCGGGCAAGTTCGCGTTGCGTTCTCGCCCTCTAAGCACCATATGGGGTGGGTGTGGAAGGGGTTTTCGGGTATGGAAGCCCCCTTGCTTTCGAGGATGTGTGTGCGATGGCCGGCGTGAACAAGGTGATCATCCTGGGCCGCCTGGGGAAGGACCCCGAGGTGCGGAACTTCCAGAATGGCGGCAAGGTGGTGAACCTGCGCATCGCCACCTCGGAGAAGTTCAAGGACCGCGAGGGCAACCCGCAGGAGCGGACCGAGTGGCACGCGGTCGCCATCTTCAACGAGAAGCTGGGCGAGATCGCCGAGCGCTACCTCCGCAAGGGCTCGGAAGTGTACATCGAGGGCCAGCTTGAGACCCGCAAGTGGGAGAAGGACGGCCAGGAGCGCTACACCACCGAGATCGTGCTGCGGCAGTACCGGGGGGAGCTGGCGCTGATCGGCGGCCGCGGCGGCGCCTCGGGCGGCGGTGACGAGATGGGCGGCGAGCCGGCCTATGGCGGCGGCGGCGGCCGTTCCTCCGGCGGCGGCGGTGGCGGCTACGGCAGCGGCGGCGCTCGCTCCGGCGGCGGCGGCAGCGGCGGGCGTTCCGGCGGCTGGGATGCCGGCGCCAAGAAGCCCGACCTCGACGACGACATCCCGTTCTGATCGGACGCACTGAACCTTGACCGACGAGACCTCGCCGCCCGACATCGCGCCCATCGCGGTGGAGCAGGAGATGCGGCGCTCCTTCCTCGACTACGCGATGAGCGTGATCGTCTCCCGCGCGCTGCCCGACGTGCGCGACGGGCTGAAGCCCGTGCACCGGCGCATCCTGTACGCGATGCACGAGAGCGGCTACGTGGCCGACAAGCCGCACCGCAAGTCGGCGCGCGTGGTCGGCGACGTGATGGGCAAGTACCACCCGCACGGCGACAGCGCGATCTACGAGGCCATGGTGCGCATGGCGCAGCCCTTCTCCATGCGCGTGCCGCTGGTGGACGGGCAGGGCAACTTCGGCTCGATGGACGGCGACCCGGCCGCGGCCATGCGCTACACCGAGGTGCGCCTGGCCAAGTCCGCCGCCGCGCTGCTGGAGGGCATCGAGGAGGACACGGTCGAGTTCTCGCCCAACTACGACGAGAGCGCGAACGAGCCGCGGGTGCTGCCCGCCGCCTTCCCGAACCTGCTGGTGAACGGCGCCGGCGGCATCGCGGTCGGCATGGCCACCAACATCCCGACGCACAACCCGGCCGAGGTGATCGACGCCACGCTGAAGCTGATCGCCGAGCCCGCGACCACGCTGGCCGAGCTGATGGAGATCATCCCCGCGCCGGACTTCCCGACCGGGGGCATCATCCTCGGCCGGGCCGGGGTGAAGTCGGCCTTCGAGACGGGGCGCGGTTCCATCCCGCTGCGCGCGTCGTGCGAGGTCGAGGAGATGCGCGGCGGCCGGCAGGCCATCATCGTCACCGAGATCCCCTACCAGGTGAACAAGTCCACGCTGATCGAGAAGATCGCGGAGCTCGTGCGCGCCAAGGCGATCGAGGGCATCTCGGACCTGCGCGACGAGAGCGACCGCTCGGGCCTGCGCATCGTCATCGAGGTGAAGAAGGACGCGAATGCGGAGGTGCTGCTGAACCAGCTCTACCGCATGACGCAGCTCCAGATCTCCTTCCCCGTCAACTTCCTGGCGCTGCACAAGGGCCGGCCGCAGCAGATGGGGCTGCGCGACGCGCTGCTGGCCTTCATCGCCTTCCGCGAGGAGGTGATCGAGCGCCGCTCGCGCTTCCGCCTCGCCGAGGCGCGGCGCAAGGCGCACAACCTGGTGGGCCTCGCCATCGCGGTGGCGAACATCGACGAGGTGATCCGCCTGATCCGCGAGAGCCCGGACGCCGCCGCCGCCCGCGTGGCGCTGATGGCGCGCGACTGGCCGGCGGCCGACGTGGCGCCGCTGGTGGCGCTGGTGCAGGACGAGGGCAACGAGCTGTCCGAGGCCGGCACCATGCGCCTGACCGAGGCGCAGGCGCGCGGCATCCTGGAGCTGCGCCTGCAGCGCCTCACGGGCCTGGAGCGCGAGAAGATCGACGGCGAGCTGCGCCAGTTCGGCGTGGTGATCCAGGAGCTGCTGGAGATCCTGGGCAGCCACGTCCGCCGCATGGAGGTGATGGCCGAGGAGCTGCACGCCGTGCGCGCGACGCTCGCCGTGCCGCGCATGACCCGCATCGACGACGCGGCCACCGACATCGACGACGAGAGCCTGATCGCGCCGGCCACCATGGTGGTGACGCTGACGCGCGACGGCTACGTGAAGCGCACGGCGCTGGACGTGTTCCGCTCGCAGGGGCGCGGCGGGCGCGGACGCTCGGCGGCCTCCACGCGGGCGGATGACGTGGTGGTGCGCTCCTTCATCGGGCACACGCACCAGCACGTGCTGTTCTTCACCGACCGCGGCCTGGTGTTCCGCGAGAAGGTCTGGCAGCTGCCGGAGGGCGGCACCGGCGGCAAGGGCCGCTCCCTGCGCCAGGTGCTGAACCTGGCGGAAGGCGAGAGCGTGACCGCGGTGCTCCCGCTGCCGCAGGACGAGTCGCTGTGGGACGCGCTGCACCTGGTCTTCGCCACGCGGCAGGGCAACGTCCGCCGCAACCGGCTGGGCGACTTCCGCAACGTCCGCGCCTCCGGCCTCATCGCCATGAAGCTGGACGAGGGCGATTCGCTGATCGGCGTCGCCACCTGCCGCGAGGGCGACGACGTGCTGCTGGCCACGCGCAAGGGCCGCGCCATCCGCTTCCACGCCACCGACGAGGTGCTGCGCGTCTTCGCCGGGCGCGACAGCTCGGGCGTGCGCGGCATCAGGCTGCTGGGCGACGACGTGGTGATCGGCCTCGCCGTGCTGCGCCACGTGGAGGCGAGCCCGGGCGAGCGGCTGGCCTTCCTGAAGGCGAAGCGCCGCGCGAGCGGCGACGAGGAGGTGGACGCCCCCGCCGACGAGGAAGGCGTGGCCGAGGAGGCCCTGAGCGTGGACCGCTTCGCCGAGCTGGACGCGATGGAGCAGGTGATACTTACCGTCACCGACCGCGGCTTCGGCAAGCGCTCCAGCGCCTACGAATACCGCGTCACCGGGCGCGGCGGGCAGGGCATCGCCAACATCGCGCTGGCCGGCGGCCGGCGCGGCGGCGAGGTGGTGGCGAACTTCACCGTCACCGCGGGCGACCACGTCATGATCATGACCGATGGCGGCCAGGCGATCCGCTTCGAGGCGGGATCGGTGCGGCGCACCGGGCGGGCCAGCCAGGGCGTGATGCTGATGCGGCTTGACGATGCCGAGCACGTGACCTCCTGCTTCCCGGTGATCGAGGATGACGAGGACACGGCCGAGGCATGAGCGCGCGCACCGCCCTGTATCCGGGCACCTTCGACCCGGTGACCAACGGCCACCTGGACGTGATCGCCCGCGCGGCGCGGCTGGTGGACCGGCTGGTGATCGGGGTCGCCATAAACATCGGCAAGGGGCCTCTCTTCCCGCTGGAGGAGCGCGTGGCGCTGGTGGAGGCGGAGACGCGCGAGGTTGCCGCCCGCACCGGCTGCGCCATCGAGGTGCGGCCCTTCACCGGCCTGCTGGTGGGCTTCGCGAAGGAATGCGGCGCGCAGATGATCGTGCGCGGGCTGCGCGCGGTGACCGATTTCGACTACGAGTTCCAGATGGCGGGCATGAACGCCCGTCTGGACAGCACGGTCGAGACCGTGTTCCTGATGGCCAGCGAGCGCAACCACTTCATCTCCTCGCGCTTCGTGAAGGAGATCGCGCAGCTGGGCGGCGACATTTCGAGCTTCGTTCCCGCCCTGACGCTCGAGAAGACCCTGGCCCAGGTGGGCCGCTGACCGAACGGAGCAGGACCGATGCACCGCCGCACGCTTCTTGCCGCAACGACGATGATGGGAGTCGCCATGACCGAGACCACCGAGGCGGAGGCCCAGCCGGCCGTCGACCGCGAGAACACGCTGATCATGACGCTGAAGGACGGCGACGTGACCATCACCCTGCGCCCCGACCTGGCGCCGCGCCACGTCGAGCGCATCAAGGTGCTGACGCGCGCCGGGCTGTATGACGGCACGCCCTTCCATCGCGTGATCGAGGGCTTCATGGCCCAGGGCGGCGACCCGACGGGCACCGGCACCGGCGGCTTCCGCGACCGCGGCTACGCCGACATTCCGGCCGAGTTCGTGCCCGCCTCGCGCGCGCGCTTCCTGCGCGGGACCTGCGGCATGGCGCGCAGCCAGAACCCGAACAGCGCGAACAGCCAGTTCTTCATCATGTTCGCGCCCGGCGACTTCCTGAACAACCAGTACACCATCTGGGGCCAGGTCTCGGCCGGGATGGAGCGCGTGGACCGCCTGGCCCGCGGCGAGCCGCCGCGCACGCCCGACCGGCTGATCCGCATGAAGGTGCTGGCCGACACTTGACGTGACGCCGCGCGCGCGGTCCTACGGGGCCGCGCGCAGCGCGAGCCCGTAGCTCAGCCGGTAGAGCACGTGACTTTTAATCATGGGGTCCAGGGTTCGAATCCCTGCGGGCTCATTCCCCTATTTTACCCTTCCTTCACCTCGCATTGCTACGCCCTTCCTCGCATAATACGGAGGAGCGGGGCGTGAATCGACTTCCCATTGCTTGGCGGATCCATTTCATTACTGCCGTGTCACTTCTGGGCCTCCTGGGCCTCGCGGTGGTGGGCGTATCGGGGCGGACCGCGCAGATGCGCGAGGACCGCGCCGTCCTGCTCCGCAGCATGGTCGAGGCGTCGCTCTCCATCATCGCCGCGCAGGAGCGCGAGGCCAGCGCCGGGCGGGTGAGCGAGGCGGACGCGAAGGCCGCCGCGCTCGCCGCGCTGCGCGCCCTGCGCTACGGCGGCGCCGAATATGTCTGGGTCAACGACCTGGAGCCGCGCATGGTGATGCACCCGATCCTGCCGCAGCTCGACGGCAGGCCGGTCGGCGACATGCGCGACCCGAACGGCGTGCCGCTGTTCCGCGTCTTCGCGGACCAGGCGCGCGCCAACCCGCAGGGCGCGGCCGTGGCCTACCAGTGGCCCCGACCGGGTGCCGAGCGGCCGGTGGACAAGCTGTCCTTCGTGCGGCTCTTCGAGCCCTGGGGCTGGGTCGTCGGCACCGGCGTCTACGTGGACGACCTCCATGCCGCGATCCGCCGCACCTGGATGACCGAGCTGTCCCTCGCCGCGATCCTGGCGCTGCTGGCGGGCGCGCTGGCCACCTGGCTCGCGCGCGGCATCACCCGGCCGCTCGCGGCGGCGACGGAGGCGACGCGCGCCCTCGCGGAGGGGCGGCGCGACGTCGCCATCCCCGGCGCCGGGCGCGGCGATGAGCTGGGCGCGCTGGCGGGCGCGCTCGAGGTGTTCCGCCGCCAGGGCGAGGAGCGCGACGCCGCGGAAGCCGAGGTGGCGGCCGAGCGCGCCACGCGCCAGCGCCGGCACGAGGCGGTCGAGGCGCATGTGCAGGATTTCGGCCGCAGCGCCCACGGCGCGATGGGCGGGGTGATCGCGGCCGCCACCACGATGCGCGAGGCGGCCGCCCAGATGGCGGAGGCCTCCGCGCGCATGCAGGCGCATGCGGAACAGACGCGGGGCCAGGCGCAGGACAGCAGCCGCGACCTCGGCGCCGTCGCCGCCGCGACGGAGCAGCTTTCGGCCTCCACGACCGAGATCGCGCGGCAGGTCCAGGGTGCCGCGGAGGCGGTTGCCCACGCGGTGGCCGAGGCCGGGCGCTCGGACGGGATCGTCGCGGGGCTTGTCGGCCAGGCGCAGGAGATCGAGGTCGTGGTCGGGCTGATCAGCAACGTCGCCGGGCACACCAACCTGCTGGCGCTGAACGCCACCATCGAAGCGGCGCGTGCGGGCGAGGCAGGCAAGGGCTTCGCCGTGGTGGCGAGCGAGGTGAAGGCGCTGGCCGCGCAGACAGCCAAGGCCACCGAGGAGATCACCGCGCGCATCGCCCGGATGCAGGGCGCGTCGGGCGAGGCGTCGGAGGCGATCTCCCGCATCGTCGCGGCGGTCAACCGCGTGGAGGGGATCGCCGGCGGCATCGCCCGTTCCGTCCAGGAACAAGGCGAGGCGACGCGCGAGATCGCCCGCGGCGCCGGCACTGTCAGCGCTGCCACGACGGAGACGACCCGCGCGATGGACGAGGTGGCGCGCACGGCGGGCGAGACGAGCGAGCTCAGCCGCGGCCTGCTGGCCGGCGCGGCGGCGGCCGCCACGGATTCGGAGGCGCTGAAGGCGGAGATGGAGGGCTTCTTCCGCCAGATCCGCGGCGCCGGGGAGCGGCGTGGCTTCGAGCGCCTGCCGGGCCGCGGCAGCAAGGCGGGGCTGGCCCTGCCCGACGGCTCGTCACGCGAATGCGAGGTGCTGGACGCCTCCCTGGGCGGCGTGGCGCTGGCGGGGGAGGTGGCGGCGCCGCTCGGCACGCCGCTGCGCGTGTCCCTGCCAGGCACTGCCGGCCCGCTGCTCGCGCGGCTGGCGCGGGTCGAGGGCGGGCGCAGCGTGCTGGTGCTCGCGCCCGGCGCCGACATCACGCCGTTCCTCGATCGGCTGCGCGCGGCGGCGGCGTGACCGGTCAGGCCCGCGCCAGCATCGCCTTCGCCCGCTCGACGATCGGGCGGTCGATCATCTGGCCGTCGAACATCGCCGCCCCCTTGCCCTCCGCCAGCGCGGCGTCGAAGGCGGCGACCATGCGGCGGGCGCGGTCAAGCTCCTCCGGGCGGGGGCCATACTCCTCGTTGATCACGCCGACCTGGGACGGGTGCACGCAGGTCGCGCAGCCGAAGCCCAGGGCGCGGGAGCGTCGAAGTGTGGCGCGGTAGCCATCGGGGTCGGACAGCCCGGCCACCGTGCCCAGGAAGCCCAGCGGCAGGATGCCGGCCGCGCGGGCTGCCAGCACGCCCATGCGCTTGGGCAGGTCCAGCGCGTCGCCCGTCGCCTCGGCGTGCAGGTCGGTCGCCAAGTCCTCGCCGCCCACGCCCAGCGCCACCAGCGCCGGGTGCGCCGTGGCGATGGCGTGCAGGTGGGGCAGGGCGGCCGCCTCCTCCACCAGCGCCGCCAGCCGCATGCCAGGCGCCGCGCATTCCGCCAGCAGGCGGACGTGGTCGGCGCCCATCACCTTGGTGAGCACCAGCCCGTCGGCGCCCGCGGCGACGGCGGCGGCGATGTCGGCCACCGCCATGGGCAGGGGCCGGTTGATGCGGACCAACGCGTGCCCGCCGGCCGGGCGGGCGCGCGGGACGGCCGCGGCCAGTGCCGCGCGCGCCTCCTCCTTCCGGCCGGGGGCGATGCTGTCCTCGCAGTCGAGGATCACGGCATCCGCCCCGCGCCCGGCGGCCTTGGCGACGAAGCGCTCCTCCAGCACCGGCACGTAGAGGAGGGAGCGCCAGGTCGGCAGCATCAGTCCCGTTCGACGCACATCGCGACGCCCATGCCGCCGCCGATGCACAGCGTCACCAGCCCCTTCTTCGCATCCCGCCGCTGCATCTCGTACAGCAGGGTCGTCAGCACCCGCGCGCCCGAGGCGCCGATGGGGTGGCCGAGCGCGATGGCGCCGCCATTGACGTTCACCTTCGCCGTGTCCCAGCCCATGTCCTTGTTCACCGCGCAGGCCTGTGCGGCGAAGGCCTCGTTCGCCTCGATGAGGTCGAGGTCGCCGATGCTCCAGCCCGCCTTCTCCAGCGCCTTGCGGCTGGCCGGGATGGGGCCGGTGCCCATGATCGCCGGGTCCACGCCCGCGGTGGCCCAGGAGACGATGCGCGCCATGGGCGTGATGCCGCGGCGCTTCGCCTCGTCGGCGCTCATGATCACCGCGGCGGCGGCGCCGTCGTTGATGCCCGAGGCGTTGCCGGCGGTGACCGTGCCTTCCTTGTTGAAGGCCGGGCGCAGCTTGGCCAGCACCTCGGCGGTGGTCTCGGGCTTGGGGTACTCGTCCTCGCTCACCACCACCTCGCCCTTGCGGGTCTTGATGGTGACGGGGGCGATCTCCTCCTTGAAGCGGCCGGCCTTCATCGCCTCGCCGGCCTTGCGCTGGCTCTCGGCGGCGAAGCCGTCCTGCTCGGCGCGCGTCAGCTGGAACTTCTGCGCCACGTTCTCGGCCGTGTTGCCCATGTGGTAGCCGTGGAAGGCGTCCCACAGCCCGTCCCTGAGCATGGTGTCCACCAGCTCCAGCCCGCCCATCTTCTGGCCGGCGCGCAGCTTGGCCGCGTGGGGCGCCTCCGTCATGCTTTCCTGCCCGCCGGCCACCACGATCGTGGCGTCCCCGGTGGCGATCTGCTGGGCCGCCAGCGCCACGGCGCGCAAGCCCGAGCCGCAGAGCTGGTTGATGCCGAAGGCCGTGCGCTCGGCCGGGATGCCGGCGGCCATGGCGGCCTGGCGGGCCGGGTTCTGCCCCGCGCCGGCGGTGAGGATCTGGCCGAGGATCACCTCGTCCACTTCCTCCGGCTTCACGCCCGCGCGCTCCAGCGCCGCGTTGATGGCGGTGCGGCCCAGCTCATGCGCCGGCACGCCGGCGAAGGCGCCGCTGAAGCTGCCCACGGGCGTGCGGGCGATGGAGGCGATCACGATCTGTTGCATGGTGCTGGCTCCCGTTTCCTTCATGCATGTTCGCGCAGCCCGCCGGTGCTGTCCACTTACGCCTCCGCGGCGAAGCGGCGCAGGGCGGCCTCGTTCCACTCGATGCCAAGGCCAGGCCGTTCGGGCGGGGTCACGGTGCCGCCGGCGACGCGCAGCGGTTCGGCCAGCAGGCCCCCGGCCAGGTCCAGCCACTCCAGCCAGTGCCGCGTGGGGGCCAGCGGCAGCAGCTGCGCCGACGCCTCGACGAAGATGTGCGACGACAGCGGCACGCGATGCGCGGCCGCGACCGCCATGCCGCGCAGGAAGCCGGTGACGCCGCCCATCTTCATCACGTCGGGCATGCACAGGCGCACGGCGCCCGCCTCCAGGCTCCGCTGCATCGCGGCCGGCCCCCACCAGTTCTCGCCGCCCTGCACGGGCAGGGCCAGGCGGCGGGACAGCTCGGCCAGGCCGAGGTCGTCCTGCACCGGCAGCGGCTCCTCAAGCCAGCGCACGCCTTCCTCCTGCAAGGCCAGGCCGCGGCGCAGCGCCTCGGGGCGGGACAGGCCCTGGTTGTAGTCCACGAAGATTTCCGTTTCCGCGCCGACGGCGCCGCGCAGGGCGCGCACCGTCTCCAGGTCGGCGGCCAGGGTTGGCGCGCCAAGCTTGCATTTCACGGCCCGCACGCCCCACTCGGCCACCGCGCGGCCGCCCTCCTCCGCCAGCATCGCCGGCCCCCAGCCGCGCAGCGAGCCATAGGCCGGCACCGGCACCGGTGCGCCGCCCAGCAGCCGCACCAGCGGCAGTCCCTGCGCCTTCGCCAAGGCGTCCCACAGCGCCATGTCCAGCACGCTGACCGCCATCTGCACCAGGCCCTCGGTGCCCAGCAGGCGCAACCCGTCCTGCCACTCGTCCCACAGCGCCTGGGGCGCCACCTCGCGCCCGCGCAGCCCCTCGCCGAGGTTGCGCGCCAGCGCCGCCAGCGGGCCGAGCGCCTGCGGGGCATAGGCGAAGGCGTAGGCGGTGCCGCGCGGCCCCTGCTCCGTCTGGATCTCGGCGATCACCAGGGGCGCGACGGGGATCACGTTCAGGCTGTTGCGCAGCGGCGGCTCGATGGCGGCGTTCACCGCCCGGATCGTGACCTCGCGCACCGTCAGCATCGCCGTTCCCTCCCCCTGTTGCGGAGAGGGTGGCTCAGGGCGCGAGGCGCGTGAAGGTCAACTCATGCTTGTTGTGCGCCGAATGGAACAGCCGCGCGCCGGGGATGGCGGCGAAGCGGGCGGCCACGTCGTGGTCCGTGGCGCCCTGGAACTTCACCGAGCACAGGATGTTGCGCGCCACCGGCAGCCAGCGTTCCACCAGCTTCAGCAGCCGCTCGGGGTAGCAGATGACGTCGCTGAACAGCCAGTCCACCGGCTCGGGCGGCAGGGCGAAGGCGCTGTCGCGGCGCAGCGTCACGTTCGGCAAGGAGGCGACGCGCGGGTCCAGGTCGGCCTTGTCCACCGCCGTCACGTCGCAGCCCAGCCGGGCCAGCGCCCAGGACCAGCCGCCGGGCGAGGCGCCGAGATCCAGCACGCGCTCGCCCGGGCCGGGGTGGCGGCCGATGCGCGTCAGCCCCTCCCAAAGCTTGAGGTAGGCGCGCGACGGCGGCCCCTCGCGGTCCTCCACGAAGCGCGGCGCGCCGCCAGGGAAGGGCGAGGACTTGGTGGGCGAGGCCAGCAGCGTGTCGGCATCCAGCAGCGTCCAGCCGCCGAGGTGCGAGGCGGGCGGCGCCTCGGGGAAGGCCAGCGGGCGGGCCTTCACCGGGGGCAGCCGCGCCTCGATCAAAGCGGCGCGGCGGTGGTGCAGGCCGGGCACCAGCGACCAGTTGCGCTGGATGCCGCGCAGCGCGTCGGCCGCGCCCTTCACCGACGGGGCGGGCAACTCCATCGGCGCGTCCCACGCGTCCAGCGCCCAGGCGGGGGCGGCGGGCGGCGCCTCGGACAGCGCCAGCCGGCCGTGCCAGCGCAGCACGGGCGCGCCGAGGCGCGCCAGCTCCTCCTCCAGCGGCTGCTCCAGCCCCTCGTCGGCCAGGTAGGCGGCGCGGATCACCGGCGCCAGGCCGCGGCGGCGAGCAGCAGCCAGGCCGCCATCAACGTGATGCCGCCGGCGGGCGCGGTCCAGCCCAGCGACACCCCGGCGAAGGCGCGCAGCAGCACCGCGCCGCCGAACAGCAGCAGCCCGGCGGCCCAGAGCGCGGGCACCAGCGGCGCGCGGCCCCAGACGCCGAGCGCGATGAAGGCGGGCGCGTGCCAGCCCAGCAGCATCGCCACCTGGCCGATCATCGCCGCGCGCGCGGGCTCCCCATGCGCCGCCATGGCGGCCAGCATCACGCCCAGGCAGCCGGCGATCCCGGCCGCGGTGAAGCAGAGTCGTTGCATGGGGCCGAGCCTAGCCCGCCGCGGCCAGGAAGGCACGCCGCACCAGCGCCGCCGCGTCATGCGCGCGGCGCGTCGGCTCCGGCAGGCGGCGGCCGCGCAGCGTGTCGCGCACCCAGTCCAGCGCCGTATCCAGCCCGACGCGGTGCCCCACCGAGACGTGGACCGGCTTCGCCCGCAGGCGCGAGCGCAGAAGCATCCCCACCACCTCGCCACGGTCGGTGATGGGCACCGCGCTGCCCGGTTCCGGCGGCAGCTCCGGCCAGGTGCCGCACAGGCGCGACTTGGCGACGCCGATCGCCGGCACGTCCAGCGTCACGCCCAGGTGGGTGGCGACTCCGCAGCGGCGAGGGTGCTCCAGCCCCTGGCCATCCACGAACAGCAGGTCCGGCTTCTCCGGGAGCGCGTCCCAGGCGGCGACGGCGGCCGGCACCTCGCGGAAGCCCAGCAGGCCGGTGAGGTAGGGCAGGGGGGCCGCCTGCGAGGCGCCGGCCCGGCAGACCTCCTCCAGCGAGGGCCAGTCCAGCACCACGATGGCGGCGTGCACCTCGCCCTCGAACCGGCTGGCGGAGATGTCCAAGCCCGCGATGCGGCGCACCGGGCCGAGGGCGTCCCTCGTGACGGCGCGCGCGGCCAGCGCCCGCTGCTCCTCGCGCAGCGCGGCGAGGTCAGCCCGCGCCATCGCGCATGGCGGCGGCGAGCAGGGTCGTATTGTGGCCCATCATCGCCTCGTAGGTCGCGGCCGGGCCGTCGGGGGCGGACAGCGCGTCGGCGTGGAGGCGCCCGCGAATGGTGACGCCGGCCTCCTCGGCCAGGCGGCGCAGGGTGGCAGGGTTGCCCATGTTCTCCAGGAAGACGGCGGTGATGCGCTCGGCCCGGATCTGGCGGATCAGCGCGCCGACCTGCTGGGCCGAGGGCTCGGCGGAGGTCGAGACGCCGGCGGGAGCCAGGAAGCGGACCCCGTAGGCGGCGCCGTAATGGGCGAAGGCGTCGTGCGAGGTCACGACGACGCGCCGCGCCGGCGGGATGGGGGCGAACTGCGCCGTGATCCAGCCATGCAGCGCGTCCAGCCGCGCCAGGAAGGGCGCGGGGTCGGTGCCCAGCGCGGCGGCGACCGCGCGCGCGTAGCCCATGGCGAGCCGCACGTCCTGCCAGCCATGCGGGTCCTGCCCGCCATGCGCGTGGCCGCCCGGCGCGGCGCGGAGCAGCGGCAGCCCATCGGTTGCGGTGACCAGGCGGCCGCGGAAGCCGGCGCCGCGCAGCAGCCGGTCGAACCACCCGTCGAAGCCGGCGCCGTTGCGGATGGCGACCTGGGCGCCGCGCAGCAGCTGCGCGTCGGATGGGCGGGGCTGGAAATGGTGCGCGTCCACGTCCGGCCCGGCCAGCACGCGGATCGTCCAGCCCTCGCCTGCCACCTGCCGGGCGAGGTCGCCGAGGATGGAGAAGGAGGCCACGGCCACCGGGCGGTCCTGCGCCTGGGCGAGGGCGGGGAGGGCGAGGAGGGGCAGCGCGCGGCGGGTAAGCATGTTACATTATATCACTGCGGCGTGGCGGGTTCCAGCCTCAGCAGGTTCGCCTCGATCCGCCCCCACCAGCGCGAGGACAGCTCCACCTGCCGCGGCACCGCCGGCCCATCGGCGACGGGCCGGACGAACCACACCTGCAGGCGCTGCGGCTGCTGCGCCTGGGCCACGTCGCGCTCCGTGGGTATGCCGGCGAGGTGGCGGCTTTCCACCTCGCATTGCAGGCCTTGCGGCGTCTGGCCGACCGTCCGGGCGCTGAAGGCGGTGAGGCGCCGGCCGTCGAACATGCGGGCCGACCCCTCGCAGCGCGCGGTGGCGCCGACCTGGCGGGTCACCATGGCGAGGATGGACAGCGCGTCCAGCGTGCCGGGCAGGGCTTCCTCCGGCACCGGGGTGCGGGGCATGTCCTCCGTCGGGAGGAGGGTGGTGATGCGCGGGGTGCCGCCCGCGTAGTCCAGGATGGTGTGGCGCGCGCCGCCGCGCCACTGGCCCTGGGTCTCGTACCGGCGGGGGGCCGGGTTGCCGCCACGCCAGCCGCCCTCGGCGCGGGTCACCTGGTTGCCGCTGGCGACGAGGGTGGCGAGGCCGCGCGAGCGCACGCGCGATTCGACGCGGTAGCCGGGGCCGTCGAGGTCGAACATCACCTGCGCCTCCATCACCGTCACGCCGGCGACGGAAAGGGCGTATTCAGCCCGCCAGGGCGCGGCCGCGGCCGGCCAGGCGAGCAGCGCCGCCAGGAGGGGGATGGATGCCTTCACCTGCTTCAGGTGGGTCTGCCGGTGCTTGACACAAGCCGCGGGTGCGGCCAAACAGCGCCTCACCGCATGGCACCGGGCGCGTAGCTCAGCGGGAGAGCACTGCCTTCACACGGCAGGGGTCACAGGTTCAATCCCTGTCGCGCCCACCATTCCACCATTCAGCAGCATGTCCGCCACGCTCACCGCCGGCTCCCATCCGCCATGGCATTGCGGGTAGGGCGGCAGCCCGCCGTAGTCCATCCAGTCCACGGCGATACCGCGCTTCGCGAAGGGCGCAGGGTCCAGGTAGGCCCGCGCCGCCGGCCCTGTGAGATAGCGCGTGCCGCCCGCCGCCGCTGCCAGCGCCGCCAGCCGTTCGGAGGCATCCATCGCGCCCAGCGCATCGCGCGGCAGCAGGTCCACGTCGCGCAGCACCGGGCGGGCCACGCCCAGCCGCGCGGCCAGCGCCACCGTCAGCGCCACGTTCACCGCCGACAGCATCGGCTCACCCGCCACCCCGCGCAGCAGCCCCGCGATCCAGGGCAGTTCCGTCGGCGCATGCGGCGCCCGGCGATAGGCGGCGGACAGGCGCGCGACCAGCGCCTCCGCCCAGCGCGCATCGGCGATCCGCACGCGGTCCACCGGCTGGTGGAACCGCCCGGCGCTTTCCACCGGCAGGCTGATCCAGGCGGTGCCGGCATCGGTGCGGATGCGGTTGCGGCTGCGCCAGTCGCGCCGGGTGAACTGCACGCTGTCCAGCACCACCCAGGCATCGGCGCGGGCCAGCATGGCGAACCAGCCGCGCCAGGGCAGGAAGTTGGACTGCGTGACCAGCACCCTCACGCCGCCAGCGCCCGGTGCAGCGCGGCGGCCACGCGCCCCTGCTCGCCCGGCGTGATGCGCCCGTGCAGCGGCAGGCGCAGCAGGCGCTCGGCGGCGTCCTCCGTCACCGGCAGGGGGCGGGGCGTGCGGCCGTGGCGCAGCCCGGCCGGCGAATCGTGGAGCGGGACGTAGTGCGGCACCGCGGCGATGCCCTGCGCCGCCAGGGCGGACTGGGTGGCCGCGCGCGCGGCGCCGTCGCGCAGCAGCACGTGGTAGATGTGGCCGTTATGCGCGCAATCCTGCGGCACGCGGGGCCGCCGCAGCCGCCCCTCCAGCGGCGCCAGCAGGGCGTGGTAGCGGTGCCAGGCCGCCAGCCGCCGCGCCGTGACCTCCGATCCGCCCTCCAGCTGCGCCAGCAGGAAGGCCGCCGTCAGCTCGCCGGGCAGGAAGGAGGAGCCGAGGTCCACCCAGCCGTATTTCGCCACCTCGCCGCGATGGAAGCGGGCGCGGTCCGTGCCCTTCTCCCACACGATCTCGGCGCGCGCGGCGAGCGCCGGGTCGTTCACCAGCAGCGCGCCGCCCTCGCCGGAGACGATGTTCTTCGTCTCGTGGAAGGACAGCGCGGCGGTGGCGCCGAAGCTGCCCAGCGGGCGGCCGCGGAAGCCGGCGTGGTGCGCCTGGGCGGCGTCCTCGATCAGCGGCAGGCCGTGGCGCGCGGCGATGGCGCAGATCTCATCCATCTGCGCCGCCACGCCGGCGTAGTGCACCACGCAGATGGCCCGCGTGCGGGGCGTGATCGCCGCCTCGATCAGCGATTCGTCCAGGTTCAGCGTGTCGGGCCGCACGTCCACGAAGACCGGCACGCCGCCGCGCAGCGCCACCGCATTGGCCGTGGAGCAGAAGGTGAAGGAGGGCATGATGACCTCGTCCCCCGGCCCGACATCGGCCAGGATCGCCGCCATCTCCAGCGCCGCCGTCGCCGAATGGGTCAGCAGCGCGGCGGCCGCGCCCGTCGTCGCGCGCAGCAGCGCCTGGCAGCGCTTCGTGAAGGGGCCGTTGCCGGCCAGCTGGCCGGATTCGATGGCCTGGGCGATGTAGGCCAGCTCCCCGCCCAGGGGCGTCGGCCGGTTGAAGGCGACGGTCGGTTCCATCGCGCCACCCTGCGCCCCCATTGGTTAACGCGCCCTCAAGGCGGCTAAGGTGGCGCCATGCCGCGCCGCTTCCTCGACCAGCGCCTGAAGCTGCCCCTGCTGCGCGTCGCCGATGCGCTGGACACCCACGGCTCCCTGCTCAAGGCCGCCGGCACGCTGGGCGTCACGCAGCCCGCGCTCAGCCGGTCATTGCGCGAGCTGGAGGAGATCGTCGGCACCGGGCTGTTCACGCGCCACGCCCGCGGCGTGCGCCCCACCCAGGCCGGCGTCGCCGTCATCCGCCTGGCGCGGCGCGTGCTGGGCGAGCTGCGCCGCGCGGAGGAGGAGCTGGACCTGCTGGACAGCCCCGGAGCGGGCGTGGTGGCGGTGGGCGTGCTGCCGGTCGCCTCCGTCGGCATCCTGCCGGGCATGCTGTCCGCCCTGCGCCGCAGCCATCCGGGCCTGCGGGTGCGGCTGCGCGAGGGGCGCACGGAGGAGCTGCTGCCCCTGCTGCACGCGCGCGAGGTGGAGCTGGTGATCGGCCGCCTCTACGCCCCCGCGGTGCCGGACGGGCTGCTGCGCCAGGCCTTGTGGGAGGAGCCCGTGTCGCTGCTCGCCCGCGCCGGGCACCCTTTGGCGCGCGGCCGCGTCACCCCCGCCCGGCTGGCCGCCTGCGACCTGGTGCTGCCCACCGTCTCCCAGCGCGTGGGGCAGGAGATAGATCACCTGCTGGCCCGCCTCGGCCTGCCGACGGAGCAGGCGCTGCGCTCCTCCTCCTACGGGCTGATCCGCGAGATGCTGCTGGGCGGCGACAGCGTCTCCATCATGCCGCGCTCGATGATGGCGGGCGACCTGCTGCGCGGCGCGGTGCGGGTGCTGCCGCTGCCGGTGGAGGCGCCGCCGCGCCCGGCCGGCATCATCCTGCCACCCGCCCCGCCGCCCTCGGCCGCGGTGGCGGCGCTGCTGGCGGCGCTGCGCGCCCACGTCGCCGTGCTGGGCTTCGGACCTATGCCGGATGCTGATGGCTCAGGCGGCGGAAGCGATAGGACAAGGCGCCGACGCCTGGTCTAGGGTTCCCGCCAATCCCCGCGGAAGGGGAGGGAAGGACGCCCATGGAACACCCCGAGCCCATCATGGATGTGGCGCATCTCGGCCATGTCGAGCTGCTGACGCCGCGCTTCGAGGACTCGCTGCGCTTCTTCACCGAGGTGATGGGCATGACCGAGAGCGGGCGCGAGGGTGGCAGCGCCTTCCTGCGCGGCTGGGACGACTACGAGCGGTATTCCCTGGTGCTAACCGCCTCGCACACCTCCGGCCTCGGCCATGCCGGCTTCCGCTGCCGCAGCCCGCAGGCGCTGGAGCGGCGCGTGGCCGCGTTGCGCGCCGATGGCGTGGCGGTGGAGGAGGTGCCGCGCTCCTTCGGCCATGGCCGCGCCTTCCGCTTCCCCGACCCGGACGGCCACGTCTTCGAGATCTACTACGACACCGAATGGTATGAGGCGCCGCCCGACCGCAAGCCCGCGCTGAAGAACCAGGCGGAGCGCTTTCCCGCCCGCGGCGTGAACGTGCGCCGCATCGATCACTTCAACTGCCTGGCCGTGGACGTGCGCGCCTGCCGCGAGTTCTTCCAGCGCGCCCTCGGCCTGCGCTGCACCGAGCGCATCGAGCTGGACAGCGGCGAGGAGGCGGGCATGTGGCTCACCTCCAACAACAAGTCCTACGACTTCGCCTTCACCAAGGAGGCGCACGGCGTCCCCGGCCGCTTCCACCACGTCACCTTCGCGCTGGACTCGCGCGAGGCCATCCTCCAGGCCGCCGACGCCTTCCTGGAAGCCGGCGTGCATATCGAGACGGGGCCGCACAAGCACGCGGTTCAGCAGACCTTCTTCCTCTACGTCTACGAACCCGGCGGCAACCGCGTGGAGGTGGCCCATGCCGGCGCGCGGCTGGTGCTGGCGCCCGACTGGAAGACCATCACCTGGACCGAGGCGGAGCGCCGGAAGGGCCAGGCCTGGGGGCTGAAGACCATCGAGAGCTTCCACACCCACGGCACCCCGCCGCTGCCCGAGGGGCACCGCTGATGCGCGGCGCGATCCTCGCCGGGTTCCTGCTCGCCGCAGCACCCGCGGCCGCGCAGCCCATCGCGCCCGTGATGGAATGCGAGGCGCTGGCGGGCATGGACCTCGCCGCCGCCACCGGCGTGGCGGGCGCCGTCACCGAGGCGCGGCGGGATGGCGCCGCCTGCCGCGTGCAGGCCACGCTGCGCGGCACCATCACGGTCGCCATCACCCTGCCGCTGCAAGCCTGGACCGGGCGCTTCCTCCAGATCGGCTGCGGCGGGCTGTGCGGCCGCATCCCCGACGCCGCGCCGCAGACCGCCGGCTGCCTGCCGCTGGAGCGCGGCGAGTTCGTCACCGCCGCCACCGACATGGGCCACCGCGACCCTTCCGCCGCCTCCTGGGGCGCCGACCCGGAGCGGCGCGAGGATTTCGCCCACCGCGCGCAGCACCTGACGGCGCGCGCGGCCAAGGCGGTGATCGCGCGCTTCTACGGCCGGGCGCAGTCGCGCGCCTATTTCTCCGGCTGCTCGGATGGGGGGCGCGAGGGGCTGATGGCCGCGCGCCTCCATCCGGAGGATTTCGACGGCATCATCGCCGGCGCCCCGGTCCTGGACTTCACCGTGCAGAACACCCTCCACCATTCCTGGACCGTGCAGCGCCAGGCCGCGGGCGCCTTGACCGCCGGCCGGCTGCCGCTGCTGGCGCGGCTGGTGGCGGCGCAATGCGGTGACCCGGATGGCGTGGTGCGCGACCCGCTGGCCTGCCGCTTCGACCCGCGCGCGCATGTCGGCGCCGACCCCGCCACCAGCCTGTCCGCCGCCGAGGCCGCGACCGCCGCCGCCATCTACGACGGCGCGCGCACCGCCTCGGGCGAGCGGCTGACGGCCGGTGGGCTGCTGCCCGGCTCGGAGCGCAACTGGGCGGGCACGGTGGCCGCGCAGGACGCCGCCACGCCGCCGCGCGCCCGCCTCTTCGCCGGCGGGGTGCTGCGGCACCTGGCCTTCCCGCCCGGCACCGCCGACGCCCCCACCCCCGACGCCCTGCCGATGGAAGCCGCCACGCTGGCGCGCATCGCCGCCAGCCAGCGCGTCTTCGACGCCACCTCCACCGACCTCGCGCCCTTCTTTGCGCGCGGCGGGCGGCTGCTGCTGTGGCACGGGCTGGCGGACCAGGACATCTCGCCGCACTCCACCATCGCCTGGTGGGCGGCGCTGCGGCGCGACCAGCCGGGCGCGGCGGATGCGGCGCGGCTCTTCCTCATCCCCGGCCTGGCGCATTGCCGCGGCGGGGTGGGGACCACCAGCTTCGACAGCCTTTCGCCGCTCCTGCGCTGGGTGGAGGAGGGCGTCGCGCCCGACATGCTGGCCGGCACCGCGCCCACCGGCGACCTTCCGCCGCAGACCTTCCTCGCCGCCGACCGCTTCGGCCCGCGCCGCTGACCGCAGGAGCACCCATGAGCAAGACCGCCCTCGTCGTTTCCGCCCATTCTGCCGATTTCGTCTGGCGCGCCGGCGGCGCCATCGCGCTGCACGCGGCCCAGGGCTGGCAGGTCACCGTCATCTGCCTCTCCTACGGCGAGCGCGGCGAGAGCGCGAAGCTGTGGAAGCAGCCCGGCATGACGCTGGACCGCGTGAAGGCCTCGCGCGAGGAGGAGGCCAGGGCCGCCGCGCGGCACCTCGACGTGCACGACATCCAGTTCTGGGATCTGGGCGACTACCCGATCAACCTGTCGGACGCCGCCTTCCTCCGCCTGGTGGACCTCTACCGCGCCATCCATCCGAAGTTCGTGCTGACGCACAGCAAGGAGGACATCTACAACCACGACCACCCGGCGGTGACCGACTTCGCGCAGCACGCGCGCATCACTGCCCAGGCGCATGGGCACGAGCCCGGCCAGAAGGTCCTGGGCGCGCCGCCGGTCTTCCTGTTCGAGCCGCACCAGCCCGAGCAATGCAACTGGAAGCCCGACGTGCTGCTCGACATCTCGCCGGCGTGGGCGAAGAAGCGCGCGGCCATCGAGTGCATGGCGGGGCAAGAGCACCTGTGGGACTACTACACCCGCGTGGCGCTCCAGCGCGGCGCGCAGGCCGCGCGCAACAGCGACAAGTCCATCACCTACGGCGAAGGCTACATGTCGGTCTTCCCGCATGTGGTGGAATCGCTGGGATGAGCATCGCCATCGGCCGCACGCCGCGCACGGAGGCGCTGTTCGGCGACGCGCGCTGGGACATCGCGGAGGTGGCGAACATCACCCGCGCCTTCGCGCCCATGCTGCGCGAGGGGCGGTTCGAGGCCAGCGAGATGGCCATCGCTTCCTTCCTCATGGGCAAGGCGGCGGGGCGGCCGCTGGTGTTGCTGCCGGTGGTCTTCTCCGCCCGGTTCCAGGAGGCGGCGCTGCTGGCGCGCATGGACTCGCCGATCCATGGGCCAGGGGACCTGCGCGGCGCGCGGATCGGCGTGCGCGCCTACAGCCAGACCACCGGTATGTGGTTGCGCGGCACGCTGGCGGAGGCGCACGGCATCCCGCCCGACGCCATGCGCTGGGTCACCTTCGAGGACGCGCATCTCGACGGCTACGCCGACCCTGCCTGGTGCGAGCGCGCGCCGCCGGGCGCCGACCTCGTGGCCATGCTGCGGGCGGGCGAGGTGGACGCCGCCATCACCGGCACGGATGTCCCGCCGGGTTTCCGCACCGTCTTCCCCGACCCCGCCGCGGCAGGCGAGGCCTTCCGCGCGCGCCACGGCTTCGTGCCGGTGAATCACCTGCTGGTGGCGCGCCGGGACGTGGCGGAGGCGCGGCCCGGCCGGCTGGCCGCGCTGGTCGCCGCGCTGCTCGATTCCGGCTGCGCCTTCGCCGGGCGCGCGGCGCTGGACCCCGTGCTGGCCTTGGCCGGCCGCTTCTGCGCCGCCCAGGGCCTGACGCCCCGCGCGCTGACTGCCGACGACGCCTGGGCCGGAACGCCCCAAGACCTTCTCAACGAACCAAGGAACGCCCAGCCATGACCTCCCGCCGCTCGCTGCTCGCAGCGCCCCTGCTCCTCGCGCCGGCCGCCGCGCGCGCGCAGGAGTTCCCCTCGCGCCCGGTTGGCGTGCTGGTGCCCTGGCCGCCGGGCGGGCCGACCGACGCCTTCGCGCGGCTGCTGTCGCATCGCCTCTCGACCGACCTGGGCCGGCCCTTCGTGGTGGACAACCGCGGCGGTGCGGCCGGCACCATCGGCATGCTGGCCGGCGCCCGCGCGCGGCCGGACGGCTACACGGTGGTGGTCACGCCCAACAGCTCCTACGCCGTGGCCCAGCACATCTACCCGATCCAGTACGACGCCGAGGCGGCCTTCGCGGGCGTGAGCCTGCTCGTCTCCTCGCCGTTGCTGCTGATGGTGAAGGGGGACAGCCCGTTCCGCACGCTGGAGCAGCTGCTGGACGCCGCCCGCCGCCCCGGCAGCCGCCTGACCTATGCCAACAGCGGCGTCGGCGCGACCAGCCACCTGGGCATGGAGATGATGATGCAGATGGCGGGCGTCGAGATCCAGGAGATCGGCTATCGCGGCGGCGGCCCGGCGCTGCAGGCGGTGCTGGCGGGCGAGGCCGGCATGTTCATGCTGCCCACCGCCGCCGCCCTGCCGCTGATCGCAGCCGGCGAGCTGCGCGCGCTGGCGGCGACGACACTGGCGCGCTCGCCCTTCCTGCCCGAGGTGCCGACCTTCCACGAGCGCGGCTTCGCCGGCTTCGAGGTGGTGGAGCACGTCGCCATGCTGGCCCCGGCCGGCACGCCCGAGCCGATCCTGCGCCGACTGAACCAGGCCAGCGCCGCCGCGCTGCGCGCCCCCGAGATGCAGCCGCGCCTGGCCGCGATGGGGTTGGACGTGGAGGCGCAGCCGCTGGACGCCTGGCCCGCCTACTTCCGACGCGAGGCGGACAAGTGGCGCGACTTCGTTCGGGCGCGGAACATCCGCATCCAGTGACGGTTCTTCAGGAGAGGTGGCGTCCCGTACGGGATTCGAACCCGTGCTGCCAACGTGGAGCCTCAAAAATTAAGAAAAACGCCCGACTTGCGGCGGATGAATTGTCAATCAGCCCGCCGCAAATCTTCCTGACGTGAGGTATTCCGCCGGATTGCTCACAGTTGACAGTTGGCAACACGATCTCACAGTTAGACAAATCATACCTTCGCGGGTGCGACCATTTGCGCGATCGATGCGCAGTCAGTCGCTAACTGGACGATATAGGCTCGATCAGCTGTCTCTAGGGGCCGCCCCTGAGCGTCCTCCGATCCCGTCAACGACGGGACATTCATTCGTTCTGCTCTTGCAATGGATTCCATCAGAAAAATCACGAGGTCAGCAGGCGTACGACCAGGGCTCATTTTTTGTCTCCGATTCGTGAGGCCTCGACGGTTGCTCATGCGCTGAGCCCACGTCAACCGGTCAACAAACGGGCGTTTTTCGAACAATTCCGCGCACCCAGCCAATCGGCCGGTTAGACTGTACGAATAACCTGTGCAAAAACCGGGAGGCCGATATGGCAAAAAATTTGGGTTACGCGCGCGTCAGCACTGACGATCAATCCACTGCGCCGCAGCTGGCGTCGCTGGTCGCGGCTGGGGTGGCGGTTGCCGACGTCCACCACGAGACAATCAGTGGCGGCGTGGCCGCAGCACGTCGGCCGGTGCTGGCTGATGTGCTGTCGCAGCTGGAACGGGGGGACGTGCTGACGGTGGCGCGGGTGGACCGCCTGGGCCGCGACCCTGCGGACGTGCTGAGCGTGACCCGTGATCTGGCGGCACGCGGCGTCAGCGTGCGATTCCTCGACCTGGGTGCGGACAGCAGCACGGCTGCGGGGCAACTGGTCCTCGGGGTGCTGGCCTCGGTCGCTGGCTGGGAACGCGCCCTGATCCGCGAACGGACCCGTGACGGGCTGGCGGCGGCACGGGCGGCAGGTCGGGTCGGGGGACGGCCGCGGGCGCTGTCGGCCGTGCAGGTGGAATTGGCTCGTGACCTGCACCAGCAGGGACGGTCCCTGCGGGCGATCGCCCGCGTGCTACGGGGACGGGGCGACACCCTGAGCGCGTCCACCGTGCGGGCTGCCCTCGCCCAACCGGCGCGGTGATTCAGTCTGTGCAGTCCCGATCCTGCCGCCTAGCGGCAGGGACGGGACTGCACCCGCGACGTGCTGCCTAGGCAACGCCTAGGCATCACGTCGCCAACCGACGATCCCCCGCCAACAGGACCAGCCGCGGGCAGTCCGATGCGGCTGGGTGGCTGCCCGCCACTCGGCCTGAATCTGCTCGGCCAGCTGGCCCGTGTAGCCCCGAACCAGCAGGTCGGTTGCCGGGCAGGTGCCGTGGATCGGTAGCCCCTCGTCAGCGGCCAGTGCCAGTGCGGCGAACGCCCGTGCCCGTCGCTCGACGTGTCGGGGCAGGTAGTCGCCGGGCCAGGGCTGGCCGTGTGCGAGGGCTGCGTCCAGCGGCGCCAGTGCCTCGGCGCACAACTCTGCCTCCAGCAGATGCCATGCCTCGTGATACGCGGTATCCAGTTGGTTGGGGGTGTATCTGGCACCGGATATCACCGCGTTCCCCGCTACTGCGACCCCCTGGACCTGCCGCCCGTCCCGGCGAACCGCCGGCGCAATCACGATCCTTGCCCAGGGCACGATACGGGCCAGTGCGGCGACGATCGCCCCCCTCGCCCAATCGTCGTTGGGATTCGGGTCGCCGGGGTGCAACGTGATTCCGTCTGCCACGAGGTCCCCGCGCCCGTCCTCTGGAATCGGGTGCGCCACTGGATCGCACCCGGGCGCGATTACCCACGCCGTCACGACAGCTGCCGTGCCGCTGCTGCGGCTAGTGTGCCCTCGTTGGTGTTGGTCACCCGCGCCCTCGCCACCTCGTACGCCTGCTGCACGCCTGCTGTGGCCAGCCAGACCACGCCGCCTGCTGCCGCGATCGTGACGACCACGCCCCCCAGCGCGGCCCTCGTTTCCAGGCCGAACAATAATTCACGGATCAGGGCGGACGGCTGCGGCCCGCGTGGCAGGATACGGTTGATCGCACGCGCCTCGGCTGCCGCCCTGGCACGGGCTGCCGCCCTCCGCGTGCGAACCTGCGCGGCTACTGCGGCGATCTGTCGTTTCTCGTCCTCGGCGTCCCAATCGGCAACCAGCGATCGGCGCGCAACAACCTGCCGGGCGACGATCGACAGGACCTCGCGCTCCTCGTCGGCTGCCGTCAGCAGGGCCGCGGCCCACTGCTGGTCGCGGGCGACCTGCCAGCGGCGAACCAGCTCGTCGTGCGCGTCCAGAATCCGGATTACGTCTGCGCGAGACAGGTCGCGGGAAATCCCAGGTTTTCTGCCGTTTGCGGCCTCAACGGCGATGGCCATAACGGTGGCGTCGTCAATAAATTGGGGATCCATCCTCATCTCCTGCCCATGCGTGGCCGCCACGATCCGCGGCCCTGTTGCTGTTGTTCGATCCGCCGCCGCTCGCGTTCCTCGCGTTCTGCCAGCAGCTGGGCCTGTGCCTCGGCGTCCTGGCGTGCCTGGTCCAACTGACGCTGCCGCAGCAGGGCCAGGGCGGCGGACGGCCCGCCGTCCAGCAGGGCATCCTGAACCCCACGGTCGCCGGACTGGGCCAGGCGAACGCAGGACGACAGAACCACGTCGCGTTCGGCGATCCGGCGGCCCTGGGTCTGCCAGGCCACGTTCTCGGCCTGACGTCTGGCAGCCTCGGTCTCGGCGCGGGCGCGCACCCCTGGGGCAACCAGCGCAGCCAAGCCCTGGGCCGTGTCCAATCGGGCCTGCGCGGCCTCAACCGCGGCGGCTGCGGCGTCGGCCTCGGCGTTGCGGGCCGACCACGGCAGGATTGACCGGCGACCCTCGGCACGGGTCGCTGCCCGCTGCGCCGTTGCCAACTCGGCCTGACGCTGGCGGACGTCGGCCAGCGAGCGTTGCCGCAGTTGCTCGTGGATCGTCTCGACCGACAGGACGGTGTGCGGCGGGGTAACGCCCAACCGCTGCCGTGCCTCGGCGACCTCGGTTCGCTGGATCGCCCGCAGGTCTGCCAGCGCCAGCAGCAGCCTGGCCTCGCGTGCCGTGTCGGGGGTGCCTGCCTGAGCGGTTCGCCGCAGGAATTCAGACCAGTCCTCAGTCTGGAACGTGGAGCGGAGATTTCTCCACGCCTGCTCGGACCGCAATTTGTGCTGCTGGTAGGCCAGGGGATCGCGACCGCGGGTGGACAGGCGGACGCGGTCCACCTCGATTGCGTGGGTCACGCTGGCGCAGGCGCGATCCCAAGCAGCCTGCCGTGCGGCCTGGCGTGCCGCCCGCAACCGCTCGGTGGCTGCCTCGACGTCCACGGCCTCGGCGGGCGCGGGGGCGCCCGCATCAACCGCTGCCTTGAATTGCCAGAATTTCGCGTGGTGACGGGCAACGCCCGCGATCAGTCCCAGGACGGCGGCGGCGTCTCGTCGTCTGGCGGCGGCGAGCTCGTCGCTGATTCCAGGGCCGTCAGGCGTCGGATCGTCGCTGCCTGGCTGGCCTCGATCCGGGCCAGTGCCGCTGAGATTGATTCCAGCAACGCCAGCAGTGGGGCCAGCGGGTCCGGCTGGTCCGGGGGCGGGTCCAGCAGGCCCACCAGGGGCAGCAGGGATTCCGTGTTCTCGGCCGCCCTCAGGGCTGCTGCCCTCGGGTCGGTCTGCCAGCTCGGCTGTGATTCGGGCGTTAGCTGCGTCTGCACGTGCGCGTTCCTCGGATAGGGCCGCCGATCGTTGGTCGGCCCGGTGGGACTGGAATTGGTCGCGCTCCTGCTGGCGCTGCTGCTGGACTGCCTGCGCCCGAACCTGAACGGCGCGCGACAACCCCTCGCGATACAGGCGCGCGATCTGGTCGGCGTCGGCGCCCCAGGCAACCAGGGCGGCAGCAGACGCGGCGGCGGCACGGGCGGCCTCGTGTTCGCGAACCGCCTGTGCCCAGGCGGCCAGGGCAGCGACGTGTCGTTCCCAACCGGCCTGCGTTCCGTCCCAGACCGGGGCGGCGAGGGCTGCACCGCCTGCCTGCTGTGCTGGGCCGCGTGCAGCCACGAAGCGGCGACGTGCCCGCGTCGGCTGCGTGGGTGCTGGGGCCGTGACGGGGACCGGGGCAGGCAACCCGGCCTCGGCGCGTGCGGCCTGGCGCTGCTCGGCCCGGAGCTCGGACGCGAGGGGCAGGGGGGTCGCTGCGTCCAGAACGCGGCGGTGCACGTCGGCTGCCGTGGGTTGGGGCTGCCCGGCCTCGCGTGCGGCCTGGCGGATCGCCCGGGCCACGGGGTGCGTGCCGCCCTGGGCATCCACGAGGACGGGCGCGCGATCACCTGCCGCCAGCCGCAGACCAGCAGATTCCAGCGCGTTCCGCAGGGATTCGGGGCTGTCTGAGGCAGTCCACGCCCCCCAGGCCGCGGCACGAATTGCGGCACGCTGGCTGCCGGTCCTGGCGTCGGCGTGACGTTCGGTGGGGGTGACGTCGGCCCGTGGACGGGGTCCGTGGGTTAGACCGGCGGCCTCGATCGCCGCGGCAACGTCGGCGCTGCCCTCGCGCCGGAGGGCGTTCACGACGGCCCTGTTGTGCGCGCCCGCGATCACTGGCAGCCCGTGCGCGATTTCGAACGCACGGCTGATTTTCTCGCGGCGGCGGTGCTCGTGCGGCAGCGCAATCGTGGTGCCGTTGTCCCGCAGCAGCAGGTACACGCGGTGCCGGTGCTCGTCGCCGCCGGCAACCCGGTGGATTGCCTCGGCGAACGGGCGATCGCCTAGGCCAAATTCTGCCTCGAACCGCTGCCAGTAATCCGTCCACTGTTCGCCAGTGAGGGGGCGGCCGGGGCTGGCGAACGCGTGATACAGCGGCGATTTCGACCGCGCCGGCTCGGCCAGCTGCGTCAGTTCGCGCACGCGCTCAATCGTGGTGTCGGCGGACAGACCGCGGGCCTCGCCGGGTGTGGCTGTGTGCGCGTCGTCGTTCAGGGCCAGGTGCCGCCCCAGCGCCGCCCCACCCCGCCCGGTTGTCGCGCCCGCGATCACGTCAGTTGCCCTCGCCCTCGATCACGGCGCCGCGGTCGATCGCCCGGACCAGCAGCGTGACCGCTGCCCCGGCTGCGAGCGCTGCGTCCCGCACCTCGTCGGCTGCGGCCTGGTGGCCGGTGTGGCGCAGCAGGCCACCAGCTGCGGACAGGGCACCTGCCACCCGTGAGAGGTCGTGCAGCCAATCGGGCCGGGGGGCACGCAGGCGGCGGCGGGGTGGCGTGTCGTCGGGGACCCCCGTCTCACGGGCAATCAGGCCACGCAGGAACTGCGCGTCCGTGACACCCGCAGCAGCGGCCGTCGCCCGCAGTGCGGTCCTCTGGTCGGGTGAGAGGCGAATTGTAACGAGGTTCTGTAGAACCCGACGCTCTGAGCCTCGGCGAATAGCTGGCATGTAAACTCTCCTGATATGAAATAAAATCTTAGTAAAAATATAGCTGCACTTTGTTTCCGCGATCGGTGCACTGCGTCTGTGCCTCGGTCAGGGTGAGGGCGCGATCCGTCACCAGACCACTGCCGTTGACGCGTACGCCGTAGCCCCGCCAGTCCGTGGTTCCCAGGATTACGCAGGGATTCCGCGGCACGTCCCACAACGAGACCTCCCAGCAGATTGCCCCGGGGCAGGCTGGGCCAGCCGTGACCGGGCCGCGGAACGGGTGACGCAGCAGGTCGGGGTTGGTGTGCAGCCAGCGCCAACGATAGGCGCCCCCGTCCCGCAATACTCGGGCTGACAGCGTCGAATAGTCCTGGGCGACGTGGCCGAACAGAAAATCGGTCGTCCGTCGGGTGAATTCGACGAATTCGATTGTGTCGTTGACCCTGGATTTACTGTTGGCGCCGTTGAATAGGGCCACGCTGGCGGCGATCGCGACCCCGGCCAGCGTCAGACCCAGCCCCTGGGAAAATGCGCCCTCGCCGCGGTGTGGGTGGGGGCGCATCATCTGCTGTGGCCCCACAGCTGAACCGTGCTCGACCGCAGGCAGGCGTTGGCCTCGTCGGCGGTGGCGCTGCGACCCTCGATCCTGGGGCTGGCGTTTGCCTGCACGGCCAGGGCGTCGGGGGACCGGGACAGCAGCGACCGGCACACGTCGTGACTGACGCTGTGCAACGTCAGCCGCCAGCAGCGACCCTGGCAGTCGGGGTGTACGTCAACCGCCCCACCGCCTGGGTGACGCAGGGTGCCGTGCAGCAATCCGCGGGCCGCTGGGGGCAGGGCAGGGTGGGCCGCCAGGTGCAGCGTCGTGACCTGGGCGGTCTGCCAATCGCCGGTTGCTGCGCCCCGGCTGAGGATCGCGTTGAGCGCGTCAACCGTGGCGTGCGTCTGGGCTACCCTGTCGCCACCACCCCCGCCCAGGCTCCGGAACGACTGAACCCCAGCGTAGGCCGCGCCCGCCACCAGCAGCAGGGCCGCTGCAACGAGGAATTGGCCCTCGCCTCGGCGATGTATTCCCCGCACCCCGGTTGGGGTGCCGGGGGGGTGCACGGGGGCGCTAGCCCCCTGCCCAGCTGAACGATGCCGGGCGCCGATAGGCGCGCGGTAATCGTTCACGGCTGGCTCAATTAGAAGAGAGGAATTCATGGCGTCAGTATACAGAGCAGATTGAAAATCGTATCCGTGCATGCATAACCGCTGCCCTGAAAATATTAACGTGTGCACACAAAAATTCTTGGCATCATCGGCTATACTGTGTGCACACGAAAATGATGCCAGGGAGAATGCTCTTGACCAATACAACGCCTGAAACCACCCGCCGCCGTGGTCGTCCCTGCCTGGGATCGGCTCCGTTGACTGCCGCCGAACGCGATCAGCGACGCCGTGACCGTGCAGGATCACTGCTGGTCGAGGCTCGGGGGTACGTGCTGCGGACCCTGGCTGCCAGACTGGACCGGGGCGAGGACGTCAGGGACGACGTTGCCCGCCTGTCGGCTGGCCTACGTCGCCTGCTGCTGGACGCCGCCCGTGCCGCCGCTGCCGTGGATCGCCAGTCGCCGCGTTGGGTCGCCCTGGTCCGTGCGTTGGAACAGGCGACGACGCATTAACGTGTGCACACGAAAATGACTGCGACCTGCTCCGGGGTCTGCCAGCCAACCCCGGGCAGGAGCAGGCGTGACCCCGGGACGCGCCGCAGGATCGCGGCCAGGGCAGGCAGCAGGGTGGCAGGCGGGGTGACGCGCCAGACCTGCCGCAGGGCGGACCACCGGCCCTCGGCCTGTAGCTGAGCCACGCCGTCGCGGGGAATCCAGGCCACCGGGCCTGGTTGGACCTCGGCGGGCGCATCCTCGTTGCCTGTAGGCACGGGGACAGTAAGCGCAGGCGCGGGCGCATCCATCGCATCCGTGTTGTCCTGGGCGTCCGCGATCAGGCTCAATCCCCGGCTGGCGCGCAACTGACGCAGGCGGCCGGTTCCCTGGGCCAGGTCCCGCAGAGAACAGCCCGCCGCGGCGTCACCGGCGGCGGCTGCCACGATCGCGGCCCGGACGCTGCCAGGGTGACGCGCTGACACTGCGGCCGGGGCCTGAACCACGTATGCCAGGGCGCGGGCAACGTCGACGGCGCTGTCCAGGGGGGACCACGCCTGCGATCCCGCGTTGGCCCAACCGCCTGCGGCCTGCGCGGCGTCCTGCCAGGAATCCACGATCGCCCGCCGGGCCTGGGCCTGGTCGGACCCCGGCCGCAGCAGCAGCAGGGCGTGCGCGTGCAGGTGTGGGCCTCCCTGGGGGCGTAGCTCGACGTCCAGCCCCACCACGTATTCGGCCACCCAGCGCGACCAACCCCGGCGGCGCAGCAGGCCAGCCAGCGCAGCCGTGAACGTGGACCGGCGATCAGCTAGCGATTGGGCGCCCTCGGGGAACCGCAGCGTCAGCGTCAGGCTGATTGCCGCGTGACCAGACTGGCGCAGTGCCTCGGCCTGGGGCTGAACGGCTGTGAGGCGTAATTCCGTCAGCGCGGCGGCACAGACCGGGCAGGTCCAGGGGTTGCGGCACCGTGCCAGGGGTGACGCGGACCTGCTGCCGTCCTGAGCGAGGGCCAGGGTGACGCCTGCGGCGAGGGGCAGGCCGCAACCGGCGGTCCTGCTGCCGGTGCCACGGATCAGGGGACGGATTGCCGCCCTCAGCCGGTCGGGAGTCACCGACGATTGGGGATGAGCCGCATCTGATTTTGGGGCCGGGGTGCGGGAATTAGTACGTAGAGAGATATCTAGCGCGCAAACGGCAGGAAACTGCGATTTTTTCGGGTCGCCGCCACGGCGAAACCAGGGGTGTATTTTTTTCACAGTCGAGCGCCCAAATGGCGCGTCAGAATTGACAATAACACGATCGTCGAATATTCTGACTGCGTACCTGACAACCGCTCTCGGGGTCTCGGACACGCTGCAAACGTGCCTCAACGGCGGTAATCGAACGATAGTATCCGAGATTGTGCGTAAAATGAGTGGCCGCAGGAAATATCCTGCGGCCCTTTTCGTTGGCATGCTCTCGTCGTTGACGTTACGCGATATTGAAATATGTTCTGTTGACAAAACACATTGCCCTGGCCGCCCTGGCCGTGCAGGTGCGGTCGGGACTGCTGGACAGTTCGACACTGTCGGCTGAACTACGCCGGGCAATTCAGCAGCAGGCATCTGGGAAAAGTTGACGTTTATGCTGTATTTCGGTATCTCATGTTGATGTTGACAATATAACTAGTTTCGATATGGGCCATTTTTACTGTTGATTTGGTCCAGATTTCAGATACCTCGTTGGAGTGCCGACCGCAATCCAACCCCTGCTGCTGAGTGCGACTGACGCCGCCCGGTTGGTCGGCGTCAGCGTGCGGCAGTTGCGGCAGGTGGCGGCTGCTGGGCAGTTGCCGGGGCCAATCGTTCTAGCTGGGGCAGAGCGGTGGCACAGGGGCACGCTGACAGCAGCTGTTGACAGATTGGCAGGCGTTGGCCAGGTTGGCAGCACGGGTTCGAACCGGCCCGCGCCCCTCGACCTGGGAACCGCTGATGACTGGCGCCCTCGCCCCTCCCGAACGCCTGCGTTACGTCAACGCCGTCAGGCAGCCTAACGGTCGAATCGCCCTGTATTACCGTCGCGATGGTCGGCGCTCACCGCTGCCGGGGCCTGAGGGGTCGCAGGAATTCCTGGCGGCGTACGATCGGGCAACCGTCGCCTACGAGGCCGGCTATACAGCGCCTAGAGCTGCAACAGTTGCCGGCGCAATTGCGACGTACCGCAGCAGTGCTGCATATCGTGGCCTAGCCCCGAAAACGCGGTCCTCGTCGTACGACGTGCCGCTAGCGCTGCTGACTGAACGCCTGGGCACCCAACCCCTGGCCGACGTGACCCCGGCCGTGACCGCGGCAATTCGTCGCCTGCTGGCTGACGACCCCCTGCGCTGGAACCGGCTGCGATCGGTGGGCGTGCTGGTTTGGCGGGCCTGGCACGAGGCTGATGCGCCGGGGGCGCGTGATCCGGTGCCGTGCCCGTGGACACCAGTTAGGCGGCTGCCGGTTGCCGACAGCGATCAGAATCGGCCCTGGCCGTCCGACGTGCTGCGAGCCGCCCTCGCAGCGGCAACCCCTGAATTCCGCGCTCTCCTGCTAACGCTGCTGCTGACGGGCCAACGCCTGGGCGACGTGTGCAGGCTACCTGTGGACGCCTGGGACCAATCCCGGGGGACACTGACGCTGCGGCAGCAAAAAACCGGCGCCCCCCTAATCCTGGGGGTGCCGCCCGTTCTCGCTGCTGCCTGGGCGGGAACGATCGGGCGGGCGGCAGGTGGGCAGCTGCTGTGCACCCCTCGCAGACGCAATTGGACGACGTTGAACGCGCAGGAAACCTGGCTCACCCTGCGTAAAAACCTAGGCCTGGGCCGATACACCCTGCACGGTCTGCGTGCGACCGGCGTATCCGCCCTGTCCACAGCGGGTGGGTGGGATGCGCGTGCGTTGATGGCCCTGACAGGGCACACGACCGAACGCAACCTGAACCTGTATCTGCGTGGGGCGAGCACTGCCCCGGCGGCTGCGCGGGCGGCGTCGGCAGTGGCAGACCTGTTCGCGGCAGCTCTGCCGACGAACGGCAACGCCAGGAAATTTTCCGGCGTGACAGGCCGTGCAGCGGCAAAATCTCGCGACGCCAGCCCAACTGACAACGGGGTGGCAACTGGCAACTCGATGCGTGGGCGGTCTGAAAAAATCTAGCAAAATCAATGGCGTCCCGTACGGGATTCGAACCCGTGCTGCCAACGTGAAAGGCTGGTGTCCTAGGCCTCTAGACGAACGGGACGTGCCGTGGGCCGGCGATTACCGGGCTTGGCGTCCCTGGTCAACCTGCCACCCGCGGCAGCCACAGCGCCACCTCGGGCGCCAGCATCAGCAGGATGATCGCCAGGATGTACACGCCCATGAAGGGCAGCACCCCGGCGAAGACGTCCGTGATCGGCCCGCCATCCCGCCGCATCCCCTGCAGCACGTACAGCACCGTGCCGTCGGGGGGCGAGATGAGCGCGATCTCCACCAGCATCACCACCACCACGCCGAACCACACCGGGTCGTAGCCCAGCGCCATCACCACGGGGAACACCACGGGGATGGTGGTGACGATCATGGAGAACCCCTCCATGAACGTCCCCAGCGCCAGGTAGAAGCCGATGATCAGCAGCATGATGCCCCAGGGCGGCAGGGGCAGGCCGCTCACCAGCGCCGCCAGCGCCTGCGGCACGCCAAGCGCGGTGAAGACGTAGTTCAGCACGTAGGCGCCGAACAGGATCAGCCCCAGCAACGCGGTGTTGCGCGCCGTGGCCTCCGCGCACTGGTTCAGCATCCGCAGGCTCAGCCGCCGGTCGAGGGCGGCGAAGAACACCGCCCCCACCACGCCAAGTGCTGCGGATTCCGTGGGCGTGGCCAGCCCGCCATAGATGGTGCCCAGCACCAGCAGGATCAGCGCCAGCGTGGGCAGCAGGTCCACCAGCGCGCGCAGCTTCTCGCGCATCGGCACGGGCTCCGCGGCCCGCGGGGCGGCCTTGGCGCGCCACAGGATCACGGCGGTGAACAGCAGCACCACCAGCACCGAAGGCCCCACCGCGGCGAGGTAGAGCGCGCCCACCGACGTCTCGGTGATGAGGCCGTAGATGATGAAGGTGATCCCCGGCGGGATGAGGTTGCCCAGCGCCCCGCCCGCGGCCAGCGAGCCCAGCACCATGCGCGGGTCGTAGCCGCGCCCCTGGAAGAAGGGCAGCGCCACGGAGCCCATGGTGGCCGCGGTCGCCACGGAAGAACCGCTGATGGCGGAAAACACGCCCGAGGCCGCGATGTTGGTGTGCAGCAGGCCCCCCGGCAGCCGGTTCAGCCACAGGTTCAGCGCGCGGTACAGCTTCTCCGAAAGCCCCGCGCGCAGCAGCACCTCGCCCATCAGCAGGAACAGCGGCACGGCGACGAGCACGAAGGAGGAAGAGGGCGACCACACCGTCTGCCCCAGGAACAGCCAGAAGGGCCGGTCGGAATAGGCCACGCCCACCAGCAGCCCCAGCACGCCGAGGGCGGCGCCCACATGGATGCCCATGCCGAAGAACAGCGCGAAGAGCCCGCCCAGCATCAGCAGCTCCCCGACCATGGAGGAGCCGGGGCCGGCGCCGAACAGCGACATGCCGACCAGCAGCGCGATCAGCGTGCCGATGAAGCCGAGCGCGATCATGCCCGCTTCTCCACCTCGGCCAGGATCTCCAGCGTCTCGCGCGCCTCGTCCATGTCTGTGCGCGCGACCAGCAGCGCCTCCGCCTCGGCGCCGCGGCCGGCCAGGGTCAGCAGCAGGCCTTCCAGCAGCAGCAGCGCGGCGAGCACGGCCAGCACCGCGATGCCCGCCATCCACAGCCCCTGCGGCAGCCACAGCGGCGTGCCCAGCAGGCTCATGTCGCGCGCGCCGAACAGCAGGCTCTCATCCACCAGCATCCAGGCCGCCCAGGTCAGCGTGGTGGCGAAGCCCAGCAGGAAGGCCATGGCCAGCAGGTGCAGCCAGGGGCGGACCGCGGCCGGCAGCTTCATCACCAGCAAATCTATGCGCACGTGGGCGCGCCGCGCCAGCGCGTGCGCCAGCCCCCAGGCGATGCCGAAGGCCAGCGCGTAGCCCGACAGCTCCGTGGTGCTCTGGCTGGACCAGCCCAGCGTGTTGCGCGCCACCACGTCGAAGGTGATGAGGGCGGCGCAGGCGAAGAAGGCCCACCCCGCCGCGTGCCCCATCAGGGCGGCGAGCCCGGCCACGCCCCGCCGCGCCAGGCCCACCGCGCGGATCACCGCGAGATGCCGGAGATCGGCGCCACCAGGCGGTCGTACACCGGCCCGCAGCGCTCGCCGCAGCGGCGCAGCCAGCCCGGCAGCACGGAGGAGGAGAGCGTGGCGCGCACGGCCGCGATGTCGGCGTCCGAGGGCTGCGAGACGGTCATCGGCCGGTTCTCCACCAGCCGGCCGAGGCGGCAATTCGCGCGGTCGCCGGCGTTGCAGGCCACGCCGTCTTCCGTGGTCTCGGCGCCCAGGCTCCACTGCGCCTCCTCCACCTCGCGGATGTGCGCCTCGATGAAGCTGCGCACGGCCGGGTCCAGCCGGTTCCACCACGCCAAGTTCACCAGGTAGCCGGAGGTGGACCACGCCACGGGCAGGGCGTAGAGGCCGCGCGTCACCTCGTACCAGCGCGCGCTGTTGCCGCTCGCCGTGCCGGTGATTGCGCAGTCCACCACGCCGCGTTCGAGGGCCGCATACACCTCGGGGAAGCCGATGCCTGTGGGCTGGGCGCCGATCGCGCTCACGAAGTCGTTGATGGAGCCGCCGCCCGTCCGCACCCGCTTGCCGCGCAGTTCGGCCAGCGAGGCGACCGGCTCGCGGCAGAAGAACACCTGCGCGGGGAAGGGATAAGCCGCGATGATGCGCACCCCGAAGCGCTCCAGCTCGCGGTTCGCCTCGGGCAGCACGGCGGCGGCGACGCGGCGCGCCTGCTCCAGCGAGGGGTTGAGGCCGGCGAGGTCGAAGATGTCCAGCAGCGGCACGTCGCCCGCCAGCGTGTTCAGCGGCGCGGCGCCGATGTCCACCTGGCCGGAGCGGACGAGGCGGATGATCTCCGGCCCGTTCAGGTTGCGCTCGGGCCAGCTCGCCAGCGTGGCGGTGACGCGGCCGTTGGAGCGCTGCCGCATCGCGTCGCGCAGGATGGGTAGGTCCACGCGGGTGTATTGCGGGAAGGCCGGGCCGGGCTGGGTGACGATCTGCAGCGTCACCGGCGGGCCGGCGGGCAGGGATGGCGCGGGGGTCTGCGCCGCGGCGGGCAGGGCCAGCAGCGCGGCAGCGAGCAGGGCGGGAAGGCGCATCGTCGTTCTCTCTCCTGGTGCGGGTGGTCAGCCGGGCAGCCGCCGGTCGGTGACCAGCATGAAGCCCGGGGCGTGGGTGATGGCGAAGGGCGGGCGCGCGGCGGCGATGGCCGCCTGGGGCGTGACGCCGCAGGCCCAGAACACCGGCATCTCGCCCGGCTCCATCGGCACCGCGTCGCCGTAGTCCGGGCGCGCCACGTCGGCGATGCCGATCAGCGAGGGGTCGCCCAGGTGGACGGGGGCGCCGTGCGAGGCGGGGTAGCGCGCCGTGATCTGCACCGCCTCGATCGCCTCGCGCGCCGTGTAGGGCCGCATGGAGACGACCAGCGGGCCGTGGAAGCGCCCGGCCGGGGTGCAGGCGATGTTCGTGCGGAACATCGGCACGTTGGAGCCGGTCCGCATGTGCCGCGGCGTCAGCCCCGCCGCGTGCAGCGCCGATTCGAAGCCGAAGGAGCAGCCGAGCGCGAAGGCCACCAAATCGTCGCGCCAGGCATGGGCGATGCTCGTCGGCTCCTCCACCAGCGCGCCGTCGCGCCAGATGCGGTAGCGCGGCAGGTCGTGGCGCAGGTCCAGCCCGTCGGCCACGCCGTGCATGGTCACCTCGCCCGGCTCGGTGACGCCCAGCACGGGGCAGGGCCTGGGGTTGCGGACGCAGAAGCGCAGGAACTCGTCCGCCCAGTCGCGCGGGAGGATGACGAGGTTGGCCTGCTCGCAGCCCGGCGCCTGGCCGTGGGTGGGCAGGGCGAAGCGCCCTTCGCGGCAGGCGAGGCGGAAGGCGCGGGGATCGGCGATGTGCGTCATGGGGAGCAAGCGCAGCATGGCCGCTTGCATCACGTCCAATCCTGTTTTCCGATGGGCGGCGATCAGCAGGATTTATCCATGGCGGTGGAGTTCAAGGCGCTGGAGACTTTCGTGGCCGTCGCCACCCTGCGCTCCTTCAACCGCGCGGCGCAGCGGCTGCGGACCACGCAGCCCGCCGTCTCCCAGCGCATCGCCGCGCTGGAGGAGGCGCTGGGCCGCCGCGTGCTGGAGCGCAGCGCCCGCCATGTCGGCCTCACCGAGGCCGGGCGCCTGCTGCTGGAGCACGCCGGGCGCCTGCTGGCCGCGCGCGACGACCTGCTGCGCGAGGTTGGCGAGCCCTCCGCGCTGTCCGGCACGCTGCGCCTGGGCGTCTCCGAGACGGTCGTGCACACCTTCCTGTCGCGCTTCGTCGAGCGGCTGGCCGAGCGCCACGCCCGCCTCCAGCTGGAGGTGGAGGTGGACCTCACGCCCAACCTGCGCGCCCGGCTGCTGGAGCGCGAGCTGGACCTCGCCTTCCTCGTCGGCCCCGTCGCCGGGCCGGAGCTGGCCAGCCTGCCGCTGCGGCGCGAACCCCTGGGCTTCCTGGCCGCACCCTCGCTGGGCCTGCACCGGGCGCGCTTCGGCGCCGCCCAGATGGCCCGCCAGCCCCTGCTGACCTTCGCGCGCCAGACCGCGCCCTATGCCGCGGTGGAGGCGGTGCTGGCCGGCATGGCGGGCCGGGCACGGCCGCGCATCCACACCTCCCATGCCATGGCGACGCTGCTGCGCATGGCGGCCGGGAGCATCGGCGTTGCCGTGGTGCCACCGGCCATCGCGCGCGAGGAAGTGGCGGCCGGGCGCCTGGTGGCGCTGCGCGGCCCCGCCCTTCCGCCGCTGGACTTCGTGGCCTGCTGGCGCGCCGGCCCGCATGCGCGCATCGCCGCCGCCGCGGCCGCCATGGCGCGCGAGGCGGCGCAAGCGCCGGACGCTCCGCCGGGCGGCGGGACACAAGGCCGTGGCGCGCCCGCCGCGGGCTGCTAGGATGGGACACCCGCCACCTGCCATGAAAGGCCTCCCGCCATGGGCGCTTCCTTCGCCGCCGAACGCCGCCTGCTGTCCGAGGAGGAGATCGCCTTCATCCGCCGGACCCACATGCCGGCCATCTCCGCCCTCACCCACGAGGAGGCGCTGGAGGTGGCGCGCTGGGTGCGCGAGCGCCACGACCGCGCCCAGGGCATGGTGCGCGACCTGCGCCGGGCGCGGCGCGGCAAGACGCTGGCCGACGGCGCGCCGAGCGAGCGCGGCCTGGCCGCCAAGAAGCAGGTCTACGCCCGCGCCCTGAAGCGCCTGAACAACAAGCTGGGTTCGTGACCATGGCGCGCGAGCCGGTCAAGGTGGACCTGGCGCTGCAGGGCGGCGGCGCGCACGGCGCCTTCACCTGGGGCGTGATGGACCGCTTCCTGGAGGAGGAATGGCTCCAGTTCGACGCCATCTCCGGCACCTCGGCGGGCGCGATGAACGGCGCGGTGCTGGCCAGCGCCATCGCCACCGGCGGGCGGGCGCGGGCGCGAGAGGCGCTGGAGGGGTTCTGGCGCAGGGTCTCGGTCGCCGCCGCCTTCTCGCCCTTCCAGCGCACGCCGATGGACGTGATGCTGGGCAACTGGTCGCTCGACGCCTCGCCCACCTTCCTGGCGATGGATTTGATGGCGCGCGTCTTCTCGCCCTACGAGCTGGCGCCCTTCGCGGCGAACCCGCTGGAGAAGATCCTGGCGGAGTCCGTGGATTTCGGCGCGCTGGCGGACAGCCCGGTGCGGCTCTACGTCACCGCCACCAACGTGCACACGGGCCGGCCGCGCATCTTCCGCGCCGGGCAGGTCACGCCGGCCGCGCTGCTGGCCTCCGCCTGCCTGCCGACCATGTTCCAGGCGGTGGAGATCGAGGGCGTGCCCTACTGGGATGGCGGCTACTCGGGCAACCCGACCATGACGCCGCTGATCAGCGAGCATGAGGCGTCGGACACCATCATCGTGCCGATCAACCCCATCGAGCGCCCCGGCACGCCGACCACCGCGCGCGAGATCCTGAACCGGCTGAACGAGGTGTCCTTCAACGCCGTGCTGCTGAAGGAGCTGCGGATGATCGCCCTGCTGCGCGAGGTGGCGGCGCAGGTGCCCGAGGGCGCGCTGAAGGGCGAGGCGGCGGTCTGGGCGCGCATGCGCATCCATTCCGTGCGGAACACGCTGATGGCGGGGCTGGGCTACTCCTCCAAGCTCAACGCCGAATGGGCCTTCCTCACCATGCTGCGCGACAAGGGGCGCGAGGCGGCGGGCGAGTTCATCGCCGAGCACGGCGACGCGCTGGGCAAGCGCTCCACCCTGCCGATCGAGCAGCTGGCGCTTTCGGAGAATGGCTAGGGATCGCGCCCCGACAGCAGCGCCGCCGCGAAGCGCCCGCCCGGGAACTGCTCGCACAGCGTGACGGCGGCGATGAGCACCGGCACGCCGATCAGCGCGCCCGGCACGCCCCAGACCAGCGCGCCCAGGAACACCGCCACCAGCACCATGAAGGGCGAGAGCGCCAGCGAGCGCCCCGCCAGCCGCGGCTCGATGTAGGAGCCGGACATGAACTGGATCACCTGCAAGGCCGCGAAGACCGTGATGGCCGATTGCCATGAGCCGAATTGCAAGGCGGCGAACAGCGTCGGGAACAGCGTCGCCACCAGGGGGCCGATGAAGGGGATGTAGTTCATCGCGAAGGCGATGACGCCCCATTCCAGCGCCAGCTCCAGCCCCACGGCGCGCGCGAAGGCCCAGACGGCGAGGCCGGTGGCGAGGCTCATCGCGGTGCGGACCAGCATGTAGAAGCGCAGCTTGCGGGCCGCCTCGCGCGCCGCCGCCAGCACGCCCAGCGCCGCGGGTGTGCCGCGCAGGCGCAGCTGCCGCGCCACCACGCCGGCTTCGAGCAGCCCCAGGATCACGAAGACGATCGTCACCACGGCGAAGGACACGGTGCCCTGCAGCTGCGCCGTGACGTTCTGCGCCAGGCGCAGCAGCCAGCGCATGTCGAACTGCGCGCCCAGCGCCGCGGCGCCCTCCACGCCGCGCGCCTCCAGCCAGGCGACCTGCTGGAGGTAGAGCGCCTGCAGCAGCGCCGCATTGGCCGCGACCCACCCGCCCACCCGCGTGACCGCCCAGCCGACGGCCAGCGCCAGCGCCATGACGGCGAGCAGCGAGCACAGCATCGCCGCCAGCAGCCCCAGCGTGGCGCCCAGGCGCGCCTGCACCCCCTCCTGCACCGGCCAGGCCAGCGCGATGACGAAGAGCGCGAAGGCGATGGGCGCCAGCACGGGGGCGGCCACGGACAGCGCCGCACCCACCATCACGGCGGCGATGACGGCCAGGAGGACGGGAACGGCGCGATCTGCCATGGTGGCAGGGTGGGCGCGGGTGCGCGGGAGGGCAAGCCGGGATGATCCGTTGGCTGAAGCGCGGCGCCTGGCTGCTGCTGGGCCTGCTGGCCGTGGTGGTGGCCGCGCGGGCCTGGATGGTGGGCCAGGGCCCGGGCACCGCCGCCTGGCACAGGGTGGCGCCCGGGGAGCCGGGCCTGGCCGCGCTGGACCGGATGCGCTGGGCCGACTGGATGGCGGCCGAGGCGCGCGCCTTCGACGCCGCCCGCGCCGAAATCGCCGCCGCCCTGCGCCCGGCCGACCGCGTGGCGGCGAACCGCTTCAACCCGGGCGGCCCGCTGGACCCTGCCGGCTTCGCGCGGGACTGGAACCGCTCCTTCGTGATGGAACCGGCCGGCCCGCCGCGGGGCGCCGCCGTTCTACTGCACGGGCTGACCGACGCGCCCTTCTCTGTGCGCCACCTCGCCGCGCTGCACGTCGAGGCCGGGTTCCTGGTGCTGGCGCCGCGCATGCCGGGCCACGGCATCGCGCCCGGCGGGCTGGCGCGCGCCACGGCGGCGGACTGGCGCGCCGCCACCCGCATGGCCCTGCGCGAGGCGCGGCACCGCCTGCCGCCCGGCGCGCCCATCCACCTGGTGGGCTATTCCAACGGCGGCGCGCTGGCGCTGCAGGCGGCGCTGGATGCGCTGGAGGACCCGCGGCTGCCGGAGGTGGAGCGCATCGTCCTGCTCTCGCCCATGGTGGGCGTCACCGCCTTCGCGCGCTTCGCCGGCATCGCGGGCATCCCGGCCGTGCTGCCGCGCTTCGAGGCCGCCGCCTGGCTGGACATCCTGCCCGAGTTCAACCCGTACAAGTTCAACTCCTTCCCGGTGAACGCGGCGCGGCAGTCCTTCCTGCTGTCGCGCGAGGTGCAGCGGCGGCTGGCCGGCCAGGACCTGCGCCGCTTCCCGCCGGTGCTGGCGTTCCAGTCGGCGGCCGACGCCACCGTCTCGTCGCGCGCGGTGGTGGAGGCGCTGTTTGCGCGCCTGCCGGCCAACGGGTCGGAGCTGGTGCTGTTCGACATAAACCGGGCGGCCAGCATCGGCCCCCTGCTGGCACCCGGCGCCGTGGCGGCCGCCGACGCGCTGGTGCCCCCTGGCGCGCGGCGCTGGGCGCTGACCACCGTCACCAACGCCAGCCCGGACACCCCCGAGGTGGCCGCCAACGGCGCGCCGCTCGGCCTGCGCTGGCCGGCGGGCGTCTTCTCGCTGTCCCACGTCGCGCTGCCCTTCCCGGTCACGGATGGGCTGTACGGCCTGGCGCCCGACCCGGCGGACCGGCAGGGCATCGCGCTGGGCGCCGTGGCGGCGCGGGGCGAGCGCGGCGTGCTGCTGCCCGGCGTGGACCCGACGGCGCGGCTGACCTCCAACCCCTTCTGGGACTACCTGGCCGGTCGCATCACCGAAGGGTTGCCCCGCGCGGGACGCCCGGCGCAGCCTGCGGACGCAGCGCCCATCCCCGGCCGCCGCCCCAGCGACTAGGTTCCGCCCCATGATGCGCCACCTGCCCCCCGTGCTGCTCGCCGCCCTGCTGGCCGGTTGCGGCGACCCGGCCCCGCCCCCGGCCGAGCCGCCCCGCCCCGTCCGCATCGCCACCGCCGAGACCCGCCAGGGCGGCGAGGTGGTGACCCTGGCCGGCACCGTGCAGCCGCAGGCCGAGGTGAACCTGGGCTTCCGCATCCCCGGCCGCATCGCCGAGCGCCTGGTGAACGCGGGCGAGCGCGTGCAGGCCGGCCAGGTGCTGGCGCGGCTGGACCGCGAGAACGAGGAGAATAACTGGCGCGCCGCCCGCGCCGCCCTCGTCGCGTCCCAGGCGCAGCTGGTCGAGGCGCGAAACAACCAGTGGCGCCAGGCCGAGCTGCTGCGGACCGGCTTCACCACCCGCGTCGCCTATGACCAGGCGGTGCAGCGCCTCGCCGCCGCCACCTCCAACGTCGAGGCGGCGCAGGCGCAGTTCGCCGTGGCCGAGGACCGCATCGGCTACACCGAGCTGGTGGCGGACGCGCCGGGCACCGTGCTGGCCCGCCGCGCCGAGCCGGGCGAGGTGGTGGCCGCCGGCCAGCCCATCTTCATCATCGCGCGCGAGGGCGGGCGCGACGCGGTCTTCGCCGCGCCCGCCGCCCTGAAGGACGCGGCACCCGCCAACCCCGAGATCACCGTGGCGCTGTCGGAGAATCCCGGCGTCACCGCGCGCGGCCGCGTCCGCGAGGTCTCGCCCCGCGCCGACCCGGTGACCGGCGCCTTCGAGGTGCGGGTGGGGCTGATCGAGCCGCCCGAGGGGTTGCGCCTGGGCGCGACCGTATCCGGCCGGCTGGTGGTGGGCGAGGGCGGGGGCGTGGAGCTTCCCGCCACCGCCCTGGTGCGCGCCGATGGGGGGGCGGCGGTCTGGGTGGTGGATCCGCGCTCCAAGGCCGTGTCGCTGCGCCCGGTCGAGGTGGCGCGCCACGGCACCACGCGCGTCACCCTGGCCCGCGGGGTCGAGGCGGGCGAGGCGGTGGTGACGGCGGGCGTGCAGACCCTGCGCCCCGGCCAGGTGGTCCGCCTGCTGGGTGAGCCGCGATGATCGGGCCGAACCTCTCGGAATGGTCCATCAACCGCCGCTCACTGATGATGTTCCTGATGCTGGTGGCACTCGGCGCCGGCATCATGTCCTTCATCCGGCTGGGGCGCGACGAGGACCCGGCCTTCACCTTCCGCACCATGATCGTCTCCGCCGCCTGGCCGGGGGCGACGATGGAGGACACTCTGGCCCAGGTGACCGAGCGGCTGGAGCGCACGCTCCAGGAGACGCCGTTCCTGGACCGCATCCGCAGCGTGACGGTGCCGGGGCGCACGACGATCTTCGTGGACCTGCTGGGGTCCACCCCGCCCGCCGAGGTGCCGGAATCCTGGTACCAGGTCCGCAAGCGCATCGGCGACATGCGGCTGAGCCTGCCGCAGGGCGTGATCGGCCCGGGCTTCAACGATGATTTCGGCGACACCTTCGGCCTGATCTTCGGCTTCACCGCCGATGGCTTCACCCATCGCGAGCTGCGCGACGCGGTGGAAGCCGCGCGCTCGCGCCTGCTGCGCGTGCCGGATGTAAGCAAGGTGAACGTGCTGGGCGCGCAGGACGAGCGCGTCTTCATCGAGTTCATCCCCGACCGCCTCGCCGGGCTTGGCCTGTCCATGGGGCAGGTGATCGCCCAGCTCCAGGCGCAGAACGCCGTGCGCCCCGCGGGCGTGGTGGAGACGGGGGACGAGCGCGTGGCCATCCGCGTCTCGGGCGCCTTCGAGGACGAGGCGGGGCTGGCGGCGGCGAACATCAGCGCGGGCGGCCGGCTGGTGCGCCTGTCCGACATCGCCACCGTCACGCGCGGGCTGGCGGACCCGCCGCAGCCGATGTTCCGGGTGAACGGCCAGCCCGCCATCGGCCTGGCCATCTCCATGCGCCAGGGCGGCGACGTGCTGGCGCTGGGCGCCGACATCCGCGCCGAGATGGCGCGCATCCGCGCCACGCTGCCCATCGGCATCGAACCGGTGATGGTGGCCGACCAGGCGCAGGTGGTGGACAGCGCCATCGGCGACTTCACCGAAAGCCTGTGGCAGGCCATCGTCATCATCATGGCGGTCAGCTTCATCGCGCTGGGCGTGCGCGCGGGGCTGGTGGTGGCGCTGGCCATCCCGCTGACGCTGGCCATCGTCTTCGGGGCGATGTCGGTGGCGGGGATAGACTTCCAGCGCATCTCGCTGGGCGCGCTCATCATCGCGCTGACGCTGCTGGTGGACGACGCGATGACCACCATCGACGCCATGCTGCGCCGCCTCGCCGCCGGCGACGCGAAGGAGCAGGCGGCGACCTTCGCCTACAAGGCGCTGGCGGCACCCATGCTGACCGGCACGCTGGTGACCATCGCGGGCTTCATCCCGATCGGCTTCGCGGCCTCCACGGCCGGCGAATACACCTTCACCCTGTTCGCGGTGGTGGGGATCGCGCTGATCCTGTCCTGGTTCGTGGCGGTGCTCTTCGCCCCGCTGATGGGGCTGGCCATCCTCAAGGCGCCGCCGCCGGGCGCCGCCGCCAAGCCGCCCGGGCGGGTGCTGCGCGGCTACGAGCGGCTGCTGCGCATGGCGATCCGCTTCGGCTGGGTGACGGTCGGGCTGGCCATCGGCGCCTTCGCGCTGGCGCTGTTCCTGCACCGCTACGTGCCGCAGCAGTTCTTCCCCTCCAGCGACCGGCCGGAGCTGACGGTGGACCTGATCCTGCCGCAATCCAGATCCATCACCCAGACGGAGCGCGCGGCCGCGCGGCTGGACGAGGCGCTGGGGCGGGATGCCGACATCGCCCGCTTCTCCACCTATGTCGGCCAGGGGGCGATCCGCTTCTACCTGCCGCTGAACGTGCTGCTGCCCGACCCCTTCACCGCGCAGTCCATCGTCGTGGCGAAGGACCTCGCGGCGCGCGACCGCGTGCAGCAGCGCCTGGAGCGCCTGCTGGCCGAGGAGTTCCCCGAGGCGCTGGGCCGCGTCTCGCCGCTGGAGATGGGGCCGCCGGTCGGCTGGCCGCTGCAATACCGCATCAGCGGGCCGGACCCCGACCGGCTGCGCGCCGCGGCGATGCGATTCGCCGGGATCATGGGCGCCGATCCCGACACGCGGCACGTCAACTTCGACTGGATGGAACCCTCGCGCCAGCTCCGCATCCGGGTGAACCAGGATGAGGCGCGCCGGCTGGGCCTGTCCTCCGCCCAGGTGGCGGCGGCGCTGAACGAGGCGGTGACCGGCACGCCGGTGACGCAGCTGCGCGACGACATCTACCTCGTCGAGGTGGTGGCGCGCGGGGCGGGCGAGGACCGCGCCTCGCTGGACGCGGTGCGCAACGCGCCCGTGCTGCTGCCCGGCGGCCAGTCGGTGGCGCTGAGCCAGTTCGCGAGCATCGAGGAGGGACAGGAGAACCCGGTGGTCTGGCGGCGCAACCGCGTGCCGACGCTGACCGTGCGCGCCGACGTGCCGCCCGGCGTGCTGCCGGCCACCGTGGTGGAGCGGCTGGAAGCGCCGGTCGCCGAGTTCGCGGCCGCCTTGCCGGAGGGTTACTCCATCGCGTTGGGCGGCACCGCGGAGGAATCAGCGGTGGGGCAGGCCAGCGTGCTGGCGGTGGTGCCGGTGATGCTGGCAGTGATGCTGACGCTGCTGATGTTCCAGCTGCAATCCTTCCGCAAGCTGGGGGTGGTGGTGGCGATCCTGCCGCTGGCCATCATCGGCGTGGTGCTGACGCTGCTGCTGTTCGGCCGGCCGCTGGGCTTCGTCGCCATCCTGGGCGTGCTGTCGCTGCTGGGGATGGTGGCGAAGAACGCCGTCATCCTGCTGGTGCAGATCGACGAGGACCGGGCGGCGGGGCTGGGGCTGGTGGATGCGGTGGTCGCGGCGTGCTCGTCGCGCCTGCGGCCGATGCTGTTGACCGCGCTGTCCACCGTGCTGGGGCTGATCCCGATCGCCCCCACGGTGTTCTGGGGGCCGATGGCCTTCGCGGTGATGGGCGGGCTGCTGGTGGCGACGCTGCTGACGCTGCTGGTGCTGCCGGCGCTCTACGTCCTGGTGTTCAACCGGAAAGGTGCCGGTGCGGCCTGAGCCGCGCCAGCATTCCATCCACCGGCCCGAACGCCACGGAGAGCACCCACAGCGCCGCCGCGGCCAGGATGATGGCCGGCCCGCTCGGCACGTCCAGCCGCGCCGAGGCGGCGAGGCCGGCGATGCTGGCCAGCAGCGCCAGCAGCACCGCCACGGCCACCATGCCGCCGATGCCGCGCGCCCAGTGCCGGGCGGCGATGGCGGGCAGCATCATCAGCCCCACCGCCATCAGCGTGCCCACCGCCTGGAGCGCGGCGACGAGGTTCACCACCACCAGCGCCAGGAAGCCCAGGTGCCAGCGGGAGCCGCGCAGCCCGACGGCGCGGGCGAAGGCGGGGTCGAAGCATTCCAGCACCAGCGGCCGCCACGCGAAGGACAGAAAGACCAGCGTGGCGCTGGCCGCGCCCGCCATCAGCAGCAGCGCCGCGTCATCCACCCCCAGCACCGAGCCGAAGAGCAGCTGCGAGAGCTCGACCGCCGAGCCGCGCCAGGAGATGATGGCGACGCCCGCGGCCAGCGCGGTGAGGTAGAGCGCGGCGAGCGCAGAATCCTCGCGCCCGCCGGTGCCGCGGGCCAGCGCGCCGGCGCCCAGCGCCAGCACCAGCCCGGCCAGCAGCCCGCCGACGGCCAGCGCCGGCACCGACAAGCCGAACAGCACGAAGGCCAGCGCGATCCCCGGCAGCATCCCGTGCGACAGCGCGTCGCCGGCCAGCGACATCCGCCGCAGCATGAGGAACACGCCCAGCGGCGGTGCGGAAAGCGAGAGCGCCAGGCACCCCACCAGTGCGCGGCGCAGGAAGCCGAACTCGATGAAGGGGTCGAGGATCACGCGGCCCGCGCGCAGGTCTCCGCATGCGGGTCCCAGCCCTCGGCCATGCTGCGGGCGCGCAGGCGGTTCGCGGCGGAAAGCGCCTCGCCGGTCGGCCCGAAGGCGATGGCCTCGCGCGCCAGCAGCAGGGTGTGCGGGAACTCGTCGCGCACCAAGTCGAGGTCGTGCAGCACGGCGCAGATGGTGCGCCCCTCGCCATGCCAGCGGCGGATGACCCCCAGCAGGTCGGCGGCGGTGCGGGCGTCAAGCGCGTTGAACGGCTCGTCCAGCAGGATCACCGGCGCGTCCTGGAGCAGGAGGCGCGCGAAGAGCAGTCGCTGGAACTGGCCGGTGGACAGGCTGGCCACGGGCCGCGATTCGAAGCCGCGCAGGCCCACCGCGGCCATCGCGTCGGCCACGCGGCCATCGTCGCGCAGGGTGCCGAAGGCGCCGCCCTCGGCCCAAAGGCCCAGCAGCACGGCGTCGCGGCAGCGCAGCGGGAAGGCGCGGTCCATGCCGGCCTGCTGCGGCAGCAGGGCGATGCGGCCGCCGGCTTCGACGTGGCCATGCTCGGCGCGCTGCACCCCGGCGATGGCGCGCAGCAGGGTGGACTTGCCGGCGCCGTTGGGGCCGACCACTGCCAGGAGGCCGCCCTTGGGCAGCGTGAAGGAGACGTGGTGCACCGCCGGCCGCCTGTCATGGCTGACGGTGAGGTCGCGCACGGCGATGCTCATGCCGCCAGCGCCCAGGCCACGGCCGCCCACAACGCGGCGAGCAGCACGCCCGCGAGGGCGAGGCGCGCGGAGGCCGGGGCGGCGAGGTCCAGCGGGTTGGTCATCGCGTTATCCTATAACATCGCGTGGCTTGCGGGCCAAGTCCGGCGGCGGCATGGTGGTTGCATGAACGCCCAGGACGAGGCGCTGCGCGCCGCCCTGGCCCGGCACCGGGCCTTCGCCACCTTCCTGCTGATCCTGATGGGGGCGCTGATGGTGCTGGCCTACTGGCTGCCGCCCTCCTTCGGGGTGGAGCTGCTGGCGGCATCGGCCAAGGCCGGCGTGGTGGGCGGGCTGGCGGACTGGTTCGCGGTGACCGCGCTGTTCCGCCACCCGCTGGGCCTGCCCATCCCGCACACCGCCATCATCCCGCGCCAGAAGGAGCGGCTGGGGCAGGGGCTGGGGCGCTTCGTCGCCAACCACGTCTTCACCGAATCCGAGGTGGCGCGGGTGATCGCGCGCCTGGACGTGGCCGGCATCGTGGGCAACTTCCTGGCGGACCGCGACGCCAGCCGCCCCGCCGCCCAGGCCCTGGCCGCCGCGCTGCCGCGCCTGCTGGGCACGCTGGAGGACGGGCGCGCCAAGCGCGTGGTGACGCGGCTGCTGCCCCGCATGGCGGGCGGGCCGGGCGCCGCGCCGGTGGTGGCCCGCGCGCTGCGCGCCCTGCTGGCCGGCGGCCGGCACCAGGCCGTGCTGGACCTGGCGCTGGAGCGCCTGAAGGACGTGCTGGCCGAACGCCAGGAGGCGCTGCGCGAGGCGATCAAGGACCGCGTGCGCGAATCTGGCGGCGCGGTGGCGCGCTGGGTGGCCGGCGCCTACCTCGCCAACCGCATCCTCGACACCATCAACGCCGAGCTCGCGAAGGCCGAAGGCGGCGACTCCTCCCTGCGCTTGGCCTTCGAGGAATGGGTGCGGACCGAGATCGAGCGGCTGGAAACCGACCCGCAGCGCGCCGCCGCGCTGGGGGCGGCGATCCGCTCCGCGCTGGCGCATCCGGCCGTGGCGGAGTGGCTGGGCGACGTGTGGAACCGCCTGCGCGACGCCCTGGCGGCCGACGCGGCCCGGCCGGACGGGCACACCGCCGCCATCCTGGAATCCGCCCTGGCCAATGCCGGCGCCTTCCTGGCGGAGGACCCGGCGGCGCGCGCCAAGCTGAACGCGGCGGTGGAGCGCACGCTGAACACGCTGCTGCCCTCGGCCCAGGCGCGGCTGGCCGACTTCATCGCCGGCGTCGTCGCCTCCTGGGACACGGCGGAGGTGACGGAGAAGATCGAGCTGCGCGTGGGGCGCGACCTGCAATACGTGCGGATGAACGGCACGATCGTGGGCTTCCTGGCCGGCGGTGCGCTGTTCCTGCTGATCCAGGCGGTGACCGGCGGGCGGGTGGTGCATTGACCCCGCTGCGGAGCTGGCGCGAGCTGGAGCCGGGCCGGCGCTTCGACTTCGGCACGATCGCGCTGGGCCAGGAGGCGATCATCGCCTACGCGCGCGAATTCGACCCGCAGCCCTTCCACACCGACCCCGTGGCGGCCCTGGACGCCCCGCTCTTCGGCGGGCTGGTGGCCAGTGGGCTGCACACCATGGGCGCTTGCTTCGGGCGCATCATGGGGTCGGGGCTGTTCGCGCAGGTGTCGCTCGGCGGCTCGCGCATCGACACGCGCTGGCCGAACGCGCTGCGGCCCGATGAGGAGTTTTCCCTGGAGGGCGAGGTGCTGGCCGCCGAGGCGCACCGCAAGCGCCCCGGCATGGGCGTAGTGACGATGCGCTACACCGGCACGCGGCTGGCCGATGGCGCGGTGGTGATCAGCATGGAAGGCACGCAGTTCCTCAGGGAGTGAAGCGGGCCGACACCTCGCCGATGCCCGCCAGCCGGCCCGTCACCGCCGCCCCGGCGGGTGCCAGCAGCAGCCCGGTCAGCGCGCCGGTGGTGATGATCTGGCCCTTGCGGAACCGCGCGCCGGGGCGGCGGGACAGGCCGGCCAGCAGGTGCTCCAGCGTGCCGGCGGTGCTGCCGCCCACCGTGTGCGCCACCGCCGCGCCGTCGAAGCGCAGCTCGGCGTCCAGCTCCGCCAGGGTGGGCCAAGGGGCAGGAATGGGGGCGCCGAGCACCAGCGCGCCGTGGCTGCCCAGGTCGGCCAGCTTCAGCAGGGCGGGGGCGGCGGCCCAGACGTCCAGCCGCGTCTCCACCAGCTCCAGCACCGGCAGGGCGGCGTCGAAATCGGCCAGGGTCAGCGAGGCGCCCTCCGGCACGTCGCGGCCCAGGCGCAGGGCCAGCTCCAGCTCCACCCCGCGCATGCGCCCGGCGAAGGTGGCGCCGGAGGGGATGAGGCACGGCGCCGGCAGCGGCGCGCCTTGCGGCGGCGTGGTGGGGCTGGCCGCGCCCACCTTCCAGCCGCCGATGCCGCCCAGCGACGCCGCCAGCGCTTCCTGCACCGCATAGGCCGCGGTCTCGTCGGCCGGTGGGGCGGTGGTGGCGGGGACGCTTGGCCCGCCGTTCCAGGCGGCGAGCAGGGCGGCGGTGAGCGTGGAATCGGTCATGGCGCCACCATACGCGAAAAGGGGCGGCCCCGTCGCCGGAGCCGCCCCCTGTCATGGTGCCGTCAGGCTGCGGTCAGCCGGCGGCCTTCATGATCTCGTCCGCCACGTTGCGCGGCACGGGATCGTAGTGGTGGAACTGCATGGAGAAGGAGGCGCGCCCCTTCGTCATGCCGCGCAGGTTGGAGATGTAGCCGAACATCTCCTTCAGCGGGACGTGGGCGCGCACGATCACCGAGGTGCCCGCCATGTCCTGCGACTGGATGACGCCGCGGCGGCGGTTGAGGTCGCCCACCACGTCGCCGACATGGTCCTGCGGGGTGGTCACCTCCACGTCCATGATCGGCTCCAGGATCACCGGGCCGGCCTTCTTCATGCCCTCGCGGAAGCAGGCCTTGGCCGCGATCTCGAACGCCAGCGCGCTGGAGTCCACGTCGTGGTACTTGCCGTCCACCAGGGAGTACTTGAAGTCCACCGTCGGGAAGCCGGCCAGCACGCCGGTGTCGGCCTGCACCTTGATGCCCTTGTCGACCGCCGGGATGTATTCCTTCGGCACCGAGCCGCCGACGACGCCGTTCACGAACTCGATGCCCGTGTTGCGCTCCTTCGGCTCGAAGACGATCTTCACCTCGGCGTACTGGCCCGAGCCGCCGGACTGCTTCTTGTGGGTGTAGGTCTCGGTGTGCGGCTTGGTGATCGTCTCGCGATAGGCCACCTGCGGCGCGCCGATGTTGCAGTCCACGTTGTACTCGCGGCGCAGGCGGTCCACGATGATCTCGAGGTGCAGCTCGCCCATGCCAGACAGGATGACCTGGCCGGTCTCCTGGTCGGTCTTGACGCGCAGCGAGGGGTCCTCGCCGGCCAGCTTGCCCAGGCCGATCGTCATCTTCTCGACGGCCTCCTTGGTCTTCGGCTCCACCGAGATGTCGATGACCGGGACCGGGAAGGCCATGCGCTCCAGCACCACCGGGTCGTCGGAGGAGGCCAGGGTGTCACCCGTGCCGGTGTCCTTCAGGCCGACGAAGGCGGCGATGTCGCCGGCGACGACCTCCTTGATCTCCTCGCGCTTGTCGGCGTGCATCTGGAACATGCGCCCGATCCGCTCGCGGTGGCCCTTGGTGGTGTTCATCACCATGTCGCCCTGCTTCAGCACGCCGCGGTACACGCGCACGAAGGTCAGGTTGCCGTACTTGTCGTTGATGATCTTGAAGGCGAGGCCGGCGAAGGGCGCGTCCTCCTGCGCCGGGATCACGCGGACATCGGCATCCTCGTCGGCGCCCTCCTCGGGGGCGACCTTGATGCCCTCGATGTCCACCGGGGAGGGCAGGTAGTCCACGACGCCGTCCAGCAGGGGCTGCACGCCCTTGTTCTTGAAGGCGGAGCCGCAGAAGACGGGGCGGAACTGGCCCGTGATGGTGCCCTTCTTGATGCAGCGCTTCAGCGTCTCCACCGACACGTCGCCGTCGGCGAAGTATTCCTCCATCGCCGTCTCGTCGATGCCGACCGCGGTGTCGAGCAGCTTCTGGCGGAACTCGGCCACCTTGTCGGCCATGTCGGCGGGGATCGGGGCCTCGTGGTACTTGGCGCCCAGCTCGTCGCCTTCCCAGATCAGCGCCTTCATCTCGACGAGGTCCACGACGCCCTTCAGCCCGTCCTCGATGCCGATGGGCAGCTGCAGGGCGACCCAGTTGATGCCCAGCTTCTCCGTCAGCGTGTCGGCGGCCTTGTAGAAGTCGGCGCCGGTGCGGTCGAGCTTGTTGATGAAGATGATGCGCGGCACGTTGTAGCGGTCGGCCAGGCGCCAGTTGGTCTCGGACTGCGGCTGCA
>LNFM01001123.1_pt1 | contig 62610 bp, 49 predicted proteins | sample 596031 | NCBI WGS metagenome assembly LNFM01 (sample SAMN04254537, study PRJNA301005) | activated carbon metagenome | isolation source: dual media filters at the Ann Arbor, Michigan drinking water treatment plant | place: USA: Ann Arbor
GAGGAACTGCTGGGCGAGGTCGGCAGCTTCGAGCTCTGGGTCTTCATCGGCCGTGAGTTCGACGATGTGCACCTGTACCTGAAGGGCGAAGCCATCCACGACTGCCGGTCCTGCCAGACGGGTCCGGCGCTGTACCAGGTTCTGCGCGACACGATCCTGGCCATGTCGGACCGGCGCCTGGAGACCGAGCGCAAGCTCGCGTCGACGAGGCGACGGGTGGACGAACTGCGCGAGGAACTGGGCAAGCCGTTCGAGCATGAGGAACGGCTGACTGCACTCCTGGGACGGCAGCGCGCGCTGGCTGCCGAACTGGACATCGACAAGGACGAGGCCGGCACCCAGGGCCTGGAAGCATCTGAAGAATCGCTGGCGGCCTGAGGCTGCCGTTCCGGCCCCATCGTGTCTGCGGTGGGGCCGCTCTTTTTCCGTGGACTCCAAGTGGCCATTGCGGGCAGCACCGGCATCGTCGATGTCGCAGGATCACTTGGTCGAAGCTGGTCAGATGAGCTGCTTTGCTTGACTGCGAATGAGGGCGGCGATCCAATGGCTTCGGCCGTCGCGTTTCGCTGCCAACGACGGTGAGGTTCGGCTGCAGGCCCCTGCTGACAACGCCACCTGTTCCGAACCCTGAGCAGCCGTTAGAGGTCGTGACCCTCCATCCGATAGAACCGACCCTGTCGGTCAAGCCGTCCCATCGGCTGACTCTGCATCGAGCACCACTCCCTTCAGGCCGCCCACTGGGCTCGTGCCGCTGCCGCGCTGTCCTTGCGACAGAGCGTCCTTGAATCTGCGCCGCGCGCGCAGGAAGAGCGCTGCTTCGCGGTGTTCCCTGGAACGTGACCACCCTTGCACGACGGCCAAGGCCGACGGGCGCGAGGATCCGTTTCACGACTCGTCGAGCAGCTCCGACTTCGTCCTGTTCCCCTTGCACCACACATCGGACTGGTCGCCCGCGCGAGAACGTGTCGAAGCATCCCTGGGACGAGTGGCCAGTGCGCCGTTTTGGCCGTCACCGATCACAAGCGCATCAGTAGCCAACCGGCACCACACCGCAGGCGCGCCACCCACCGTTCATTTCCATTTGAGACAACCCTCCAACCCGAACCTTCAGCCAACCCAACCACCGTCAATGTCTCCCGCACCTTCTGCTCGACTTCTTCGAGACCGATTCCGCCAAGATGGCCGTGGCATCGGGACCTCCCGCTGCCAGGCAGGCAGCCTTCGACGCGAGCTCAATGCACCACCAGGGAAGAAATTGACGCCAGTGCCACCATCCGGAGACGATCATGAGCAGCACCAGCCGCGACAGACCATCCGCACCGGCCTCTCATCCCCATACCGCGGCGGACGAAGTTCGTCAGCCTGAGGATGCGCCTGCAACACTCCCGCGAACCGCTGCCCATGCCGGCTGGATACCATTGCGACCGACCATACGCCGAGCCCAACTGCGACAGATCGTGCCGCTGGCAGACACCACGATCTACGACATGGAGCGACGCGGCGAGTTTCCGCGAAGGTTCCACCTAACCTCGCGATGCGTTGTTTGGGATCTCCGAGAAGTCGAAGCCTGGATCGACTCTCGCCGCCAGGCATCCGATCTCGCCCAGATCAAACTGGCGCCACCGCCCGACGTACGGCAGAGACGCAGCAGGCCCGTCAGATCAGCGCCTGCGTCGTGATGACCTTCATCGATGGCGGCAGCAGGGTTGGCGTATGGGGCTTGCCCGCCACCCATGCGTCGATCATGTCGGCCCACTCCTGGAGCATGTGTCGACGCTGTTCTGCGTACTCGGCCTTGTTGTAGACCCCGCGCGAAGATCGCCCGTGCTCATGCGCTAGGCACTTCTCTATCCAGTCGCTGTTGAAACCCAGTTCGTTGAGCATCGTCGAGCCCGTGCGCCGCAAGTCGTGCACGGTGAAGCTCTCGAGCGGCAGGCCCTTCGCCTTCGCTCGCTCGACCACCAGGCCGGTGACCCGATTCAGCGTGGCGTTGGACATTGGCTTGTCGGCGTCGTACCGCGAAGGCAGGACGTAGGCCGACCCTCCGGCGCAGGTGTGCAACGCGATCATGATGTCCAGAGCCTGCTGCGACAGATACACGCTATGGGCCTTGGCGCCCTTCATCCGTTCCTTGGGAATGGTCCAGAGTGCGTTGGCGAAGTCGACCTCATCCCAGGTGGCCTGGATCAGTTCGCTCTTGCGCACCAGCGTCAGGAGGATCATCCGCAACGCAAGCCGGATCGTGGGGTAAGACGCCACGAATTCGAGTTGCTGGTGCATCAACCGGATTTCCGTGGGCGACAGTGCGCGATCCTTCGGGACGAAGGTCGCAATCGAAGAAGGCCCGACATCGTCTGCCGGGTTCGCCACCTTTTCGCCATGCAGGATCGCGAAACCATAGATCTGCTTGACGATGTCGCGGACATGGACCGCGGTGGCCGGCGCACCGCGCGCCTTGACCTTGTTGCACAGTGCTCGCAGATCGTCCGCCGTGATCTCGGTGAGCATCCTGTTCTTGAACGCGGGAAGGATGTCGCGCGACAGCACACTCATGCGCATCGACCGCGTGCTCGCTGCCATGCGTGCCCCAGCCGCCCACTGATCGCTGAACTCCTGGAAGGTCTGCGCCTCAGCGAGGCGGCGCTTTTCGCGCTGCTTCTCTTGCGCCGGTGACCGGCCCTCCGAGATCGCGCGCCGGGCATCCACGCACCGTTCGCGCGCGACCGCTAGAGAAATGCCGTCAGGGCCGTAGCGACCCAGCGTCAACGTCTCCCGGCGTCCGTTCAGCCTGTAGTCGAAGCGAAAGCTGATCGTCCCCACCACCGACACGGTGACGTACATGCCGTCCCGGTCCGCCACCTTGTACACGGCGTCCTTCGGCTTGAGGTGCTTCAGCGTGGTCTCGGTCAGCATCGCCGATCCTCCTCGAAGAGGAGAATTTTACCGTCAGAGACCGGAAAACCTCCAATCGGCCGGAAACCCGCATGGATCATAGCTTTCTTGAACATTTTTTACCGTCAGACCCTGAAAACGTCTGACAGTAAAAATTCAGCGAGCTTGGCGGCGCTTCCGATGACCGTCAATTTCATCGTCAAAAATTCCTGCTTGCCGCCGATAGTCACCGATAGTCTTAGAGACTATTGTCTATATGAATCAATAACTTAACAAATTTTTCCGATAGTCGGCGAAAGGTACCGAGAGGCCCCAAATCATTCCCACTCGATGGTCGCCGGCGGCTTGCTGCTCACGTCGTAGGTGACTCGGTTGATGCCGCGCACCTCGTTGATGATGCGGCCCGACACCTTCTTCAGCAGCGCATACGGCAGCTCGGCCCAGTCGGCGGTCATGAAGTCGCTGGTCTGCACCGCGCGCAGCGCCACCACGTAGTCATACGTGCGGCCGTCGCCCATCACGCCCACGCTCTTGACCGGTAGGAAGACCGTGAAGGCCTGGCTCGTCAGGTCGTACCAGCTCTTGCCCGTGACGGGGTCGATGAAGTGGCGCAGTTCCTCGATGAAGATGTGGTCGGCGCGGCGCAGCAGGTCGGCGTATTCCTTCTTCACCTCGCCCAGGATGCGCACGCCCAGGCCGGGGCCCGGGAACGGGTGGCGGTAGACCATGGCCGGCGGCAGGCCCAGCGCCACACCCAGCTCGCGCACCTCGTCCTTGAACAGGTCGCGCAGCGGCTCCAGCAGCTTCAGGCCCAGCTGCTCGGGCAGCCCGCCCACGTTATGGTGGCTCTTGATCGTGACCGCCTTCTTGGTCTTGGCGCCGCCGCTTTCGATGACATCGGGGTAGATCGTGCCCTGGGCCAGCCACTTGGCGCCGCGCGCGCCGGCCTGGGTGAGCTTGGCGGCCTCCTGCTTGAAGACGGTGACGAACTCGCTGCCGATGATCTTGCGCTTGGCCTCGGGGTCGCTCACGCCGGCCAGCTTGGAGAGGAACAGCTCGCTGGCGTCGACACGGATCACCTTCGCGTGCAACTGGCCCACGAACATGTCCATCACCATGTCGCCTTCGTTCAGGCGCAGCAGGCCGTGGTCGACGAAGACACAGGTGAGCTGGTCGCCGATGGCGCGGTGGATGAGCGCGGCGGCCACGCTGGAATCGACGCCGCCGCTCAGGCCCAGGATGACCTCTTCATCACCCACCTGCTCGCGGATCAGCGCCACGGCCTCGGCGATGTGGTCGCGCATGACCCAGTCGCCGCTGGCGCCGCAGATGTCGCGCACGAAGCGGCTCAGCAGCGCCATGCCCTGCACGGTGTGCGTGACTTCGGGGTGGAACTGCACCGCGTAGTACCCGCGCGCTTCGTCGGCGATGCCGGCGATGGGGCAGCTGGGCGTGCTGGCCATCAGCTTGAAGCCCGGCGGCAGCGCGGTGACCTTGTCGCCGTGGCTCATCCAGACCTTCAGCATGCCGTGGCCTTCGGGCGTGGCGAAGTCCTGGATGCCATCCAGCAGCTTGGTGTGCCCGTGCGCGCGCACCTCGGCATAGCCGAACTCGCGGTGCGCGCTGGCCTCCACCTGCCCGCCCTGCTGCACCACCATCGTGAACATGCCGTAGCAGATGCCCAGCACCGGCACGCCCAGGTCCCACACCGCTTGCGGCGCGCGCAGATCGTGCGCTTCATACGTGCTGGCGTGGCTGCCCGACAGGATGATGCCCTTGGGCGCGAACTCGCGGATGAACGCGTCGCTGACGTCGTTGGGGTGGATCTCGCAGTAGACATGCGCCTCGCGCACGCGGCGGGCGATCAGCTGCGTGACTTGCGAACCGAAGTCCAGGATCAGGATCTTGTCGTGCATGACGTCGAGGCCCGCGTGTCAGTGCGGTGCCGATAGGGGTTGTGAGGAAGCCGCGGCACTGCGCCGCGCCTGGCGGCGGAAGTGCACCGCCGCCAGCATCAAAGCGCTGGCCTGCAGCGCGGCACAGAAGAACATCGGCGCGCCGACTCGCCAATCGGTCTTCGGCAGGTGCGACACGGTGGCCATCAAGGGCGCTGCGATCACCGGCGCGATCACCGCCATCAGGCTGTTCAGGCCGCTGACCGCGCCCATCGTCTGGCCCTGCGTGCGCTCGTCGGCCGCGGCCGAGACCAGGCCCTGCAGCGACGCCGCGACCGCCGCGCCCAGCACGTTGCCGAAGATCACCGCGTACATCATCCAGGGCTCGGTGGCCAGGCCCCAGGCGGTGAAGGCCAGCGTCGACGACACCAGGCCGGTCACCGCCAGACGCTGCGCGGTATACCGTTTGAGCAGACGCCCGAGCAAGCCACCCTGCACGATGGCCGACACCAGGCCCACGGCAAACAGCGACCAGCCGTTCTCGGTGGGGCCCCAGCCGAAGCGGAAGCTGCCGTACAGCACCCACACCGTGTACAGCGAGAACTGCGCGAGCCCGGCAAAGGCCAGCACGCCCACCAGCAGCCCCACGCCCTTCAGCGCCGCCAGCTGCCTCAGCGACGACAACGGGTTGGCCCGGGCCCAGGAAAAGGGCCGCCGCTGCGCCACCGGCAGCGACTCGGGCAGCACGAAGTAGCCATAGGCCAGGTTCGCCAGCGCCAGGCCGCCGGCCACGAAAAACGGCAGCCGCAGGTCGATGCCGCCCAGCACGCCGCCGAGCACCGGGCCCAGGATGAAGCCGATGCCGAACATCGCGCCCAGCATGCCGAAGCGCCTGGCGCGCTCGGCCGGCGGCGTGATGTCGGCCACGTAGGCGTTGGCCACCGCGGCATTGGCCTGCATCGCGCCGCCCACGATGCGCGATGCCACCAGCATCCAGATCGCACTGGCCAGCGCGGTGGTGAAGAAGTTGATCGCAATGCCGCAGAAGCCCAGCAGCAGCACCGGGCGGCGGCCGAAGCGGTCGGACAGCGCGCCCAGCACCGGACCGGCCACGAACTGCGACAGCGCGTAGCTCACCGCAATCACGCCGTACCAGCGCGCCTGCTCGCCCGCATCGGCGGTGAACTGCCCGACGATGGCCGGCAGCACCGGCACGATGATGCCGACCGCCAGCATGTCGATCAGCACCACCAGCATCACGAAACGCATCGCGGCCGCCTGACCGGGAGAGCCCGGCGGCGCCTTCGGAACGGCAGGGTTCAAGTCGCGCTCATTCCATGCGGTAGTTCGGTGCTTCCTTCGTGATCTGCACGTCGTGCACGTGGCTTTCGCGGATGCCGGCGGTGGTGATCTCGACGAACGCGGCGCGCTCCTGCATCTCGCCGATGCTGGCGCAGCCGCAGTAGTGCATGGACGCGCGCAGGCCGCCGGCCATCTGGAAGATGATCTGCACCACCGAGCCCTTGTAGGGCACCTGGCCCTCGATGCCCTCGGGCACCAGCTTGGCGGTGTTGGGGTTGTTGCCCGCGCCCTGGTCGGTTTCCTGGAAGTAGCGGTCGGCGCTGCCCTGCTGCATGGCGCCCATGCTGCCCATGCCGCGGTAGCTCTTGTAGGTGCGGCCCTGGTAGAGGATGGTCTCGCCCGGCGCCTCTTCGGTGCCGGCGAACATGCTGCCCATCATCACGCTGCTGGCACCGGCGGCGATGGCCTTGGCGATGTCGCCCGAGTAGCGGATGCCGCCGTCGGCGATCAGCGGCACGCCGCTGCCCTTCAGCGCCTCGGCCACGTTGGCGATGGCCATGATCTGCGGCACGCCCACGCCGGCCACGATGCGCGTGGTGCAGATGCTGCCGGGGCCGATGCCCACCTTCACGGCGTCGGCGCCGGCTTCAGCCAGCGCCAGCGCGGCTTCGGCGGTGGCGATGTTGCCGCCGATCACGTCGACCTGCGGAAAGTGGCGCTTGACCCAGCGCACGCGGTCGATCACGCCGGCGCTGTGGCCGTGCGCGGTGTCGACCACCAGCACGTCGACGCCGGCCTTCACGAGCAGTTCGACACGCTCTTCGGTGCCCTCGGCCACGCCCACCGCGGCGCCCACGCGCAGCTTGCCGTGGGCGTCGCGCGCGGCGTTCGGGAAGTCGGTCTGCTTGGTGATGTCCTTGACCGTCATCAGGCCGCGCAGCTCGAAGCCTTCGCTGACCACGAGCACGCGCTCCAGGCGGTGCTTGTGCATCAGCGCCTTGCCCTCTTCGGGCGAGGCGCCTTCGTGCACAAAGACCAGCCGCTCGCGCGGGGTCATGATCTCGCGCACCGGGATGTCCAGCCGCGTCTCGAAGCGCAGGTCGCGGTTGGTGACGATGCCGACCACCGTCTTGCCATCCACCACCGGGAAACCCGACACGCCGTGCTGGCGCGACAGCGCCATCACCTCACGCACGGTGGCGGTGGACGGCACGGTGATGGGGTCGCGCAGCAACCCCGATTCATAGCGCTTGACACGCGCCACCTCGGCCGCCTGCTGCCGCGGCGTGAGGTTCTTGTGCACGATGCCGATGCCGCCCTCCTGCGCGATGGCGATCGCCAGGCGCGCTTCGGTCACGGTGTCCATCGCCGCCGACACCAGTGGCAGGTTCAGCGTGATGTTGCGGGACAGGGGGGTCGAGAGGCTGGTGTCGCGGGGCAACACCGTGGAGAAGGCAGGCACCAACAACACATCGTCGAAGGTGAGCGCTTTGCCGAGTAGGCGCATGAAAGGCTCCAGACGCAAAACCAGATTATAGGGAGGGTGTGCAGCCTTCACGCCCTGTGACATTCGCGGCGGCTTCCGGGGCCCGGGCCGTCCTACACTGGGTGGATGACACATGCACTGCCCGGTTCTGCTTCTGGTGTGGGTTCCGCGTGGCGGGCCCTTTGGCCCCGCCTGTGCCTGCCGCTGATGGCTGCCGTGCTGCTGGCCACGCTGCCCACGCCGGCCGATGCGCAATGGCGCTGGCGCGACAAGGACGGCCGCGTCAACGCCAGCGACCTGCCGCCGCCGCGCGACGTGCCCGACAAGGACATCCTCAGCCGCCCACCGGCCGCCGCGGCAGCCGACGCGCGCCGCCTGGCCGCCGCTGCCGCGCCGCCGGCCTCGGGCGCGGCCCCGGCGGCCCCGACCGCACCGGCCGCCCAGCCCACCGCGCTGGAGCGCGAGGTGCAGGCCCGGCGCAAGGCCGCCGATCAGGAACAGGCCAGCAAGACCAAGGCCGACGAAGAACGTGTGGCCGCGCAGCGCGCCGACAACTGCCGCGTGGCACGCGGCCATCTCAGCGCGCTGGAATCCGGCCAACGCATCGCCCGCACCAACGAGAAGGGCGAACGCGAGGTGCTCGACGACAAGGGCCGCGCCGACGAAACCCGTCGCGCCCGCGAGGCGATCTCCAGCGACTGCCGCTGAACGCACAGCCCGTGGCGGCCCGCGCGCCCGCCAGCACCGCGGTTCAGGCCGCCGGCGGCACCTCGGGTGCAGGTACCACCGCCGCGTCCTGCAGCGGCCCCTGGCGGTGCCGCTTGTAGCGCTGGCGCCGCGCTTCCTTCGGGTCGACCTGCAGCGGGCGGTAGATCTCCACCCGGTCTCCGTCGCGCAGCACCGCGTCCAGCGGCCGCACCCGGCTCCACACGCCGGCCTTCACGGTGTCGCGCGCCAGGCCGTGGCGCTGCAGCAGGCCGCTGGCGGCCAGTGCCTCGTCCAGCGTGGCACCCGGCGCCAGATGCAGCGTCACCGTGTCGCAGACGCCAGGGGACGGGCAGAAGACCAGCTCGACCTGCAGCGTGTCAGCGGGCGCCATAGACGTCTTCTGCGCGGCGCACGAACGAATCGACGAAGGTGTTGGCCACGCGGTCGAAGACCGGGCTGACCACGGTCTCCAGCGCCGGGCTCGAAAAGGCGTAACGCAGGTCGAACTCGATCTTGCAGGCCGCCTGCTCGCTGCCCGGCCGGCCCAGTTCCTTGAAGATCCAGGTGCCCTCGAGCAGCGAGAACGGCCCGTCGACCAGCTGCACCGTGACCGAGCGGCCTTCGTCGTGCACGTTGCGCGTGGTGAAGGCGTGCTTGACGCCCATGTAGGCCAGGCCCAGCCGCGCGGTGACGCCGTCGGCGTGCGTGTGCAGCAACTCGGCGCGGTCGCACCACGGCAGGAACTGGGGATAGCTGTCGATGGCAGTCACCAGCTCGTACATCTCGCGGGGTGAGTACCAAAGCAGCACGGACTTGCGCACATGCTTCATACAATGCGGTGATTGTAGGAGCGTGCCACGGACCTCATCCGTGGCCATTCAATGGCCCATATCGCAGAAAACCGCCGCGCCCGTTTCGAGTACAGCATCGAAGAACAGTTCGAGGCCGGCATGGTGCTGCAAGGCTGGGAGGTCAAGGCCATCCGCGCCGGCCAGGTGCAGCTGACCGACGGCTACGTGCACATCCGCGGTGGCGAGCTCTACCTCATCGGCTGCCGCATCAACGCGCTGCGCTCGGCCTCGTCGCACATCAGCCCCGAGGCCGACCGCACCAAGAAGCTGCTGATGAAGAAGGCCGAGATCCGCCGCCTGGTGGGCAAGGTCGAGCAGAAGGGCTTCACGCTGGTGCCGCTGAACCTGCACTACAAGGACGGCCGCGTGAAGGCCGAGATCGCGCTGGCCAAGGGCAAGGCCGAGCACGACAAGCGCAACACCGTGAAAGAGCGCGACTGGCAGCGCGAGCACGGCCGCCTGATGCGGCACAAGGTCTCGTCCAAGAGCTGAAGCGGCGCGGCGCTGCCCGCGCGCCGCAGCGGCTTCAGCCCTTGCCGTGCAGCCCGCGGTCCAGCGCCTGCGCCAGGTCGGCCTGCAGATCGGCCACGGCTTCCAGGCCCATCGAGAAGCGCACCAGGTGGCCCTTCAGCGCATGCCCCGGCTCGCGCATCAGGGCCACGTCATAAGGCACCACCAGGCTCACCGGCCCGGCCCAGGAGTAGCCGATGCGGAAGAGCTTCAGCGCGTCCACGAAGGCATGCACCTGGGCCTGCGTGAAGCGCTCGTCCAGCATCACCGAAAAGAGCCCCGCCGCGGCCGTGCAATGCGCCTTCCAGTGCGCGTGGCCGGGTGCACCTTCCAGCGCCGGGTGCAGCACCTGCGCCACCTCGGGCCGGCTGCCCAGCCAGCGCGCCAGCTCGCGGCCCATGGCGTCCTGCGCGGCGTAGCGCACGGCCATCGTCGGCAGGCCGCGCAGCACGAGTTCTGCGTCGTTGGCAGCCACGCCGAAGCCCAGCCGCATGTGCGTGAGCTTGATGCGCTCGTGCAGCGCGTTGTCGCGCGTGACCACCGAGCCCATCAGCACGTCGCCGCCGCCGCTGGGGTACTTGGTCAGGGCCTGCATGACGATGTCGATGCCGTGCTCGAAGCCGCGCAGCGCCAGGCCCGCGCCCCAGGTGTTGTCGAGCGCCGTGGTCACGCCCTTGGCGCGCGCCACGCGGGCCAGGCCGGCGAGGTCGGGGAATTCCATCGTCACCGAGCCGGGCGCCTCCAGCCACACCAGCCGCGTCTGCGGGCCGATCATCGCGTCGAACGCGGCCACGTCCATCGGGTCGTACAGCCGGTGCGTGATGCCGAAGCGCTTGAGCTCGTGACGCGCCAGCTCGCGGCTCGGGCCGTAGACGTTGGCCGGCAGCAGCACCTCGTCGCCGGGCGACAGCAGCGCCAGGTCCACCAGCGACACGGCCGCCAGGCCGCTGGGCACCAGCACGCACTGCAGCCCGCCTTCCAGCGTGGCGATGCGCTCCTCGAGCATGAAGGTGGTGGGCGTGCCGTGCAGGCCGTAGGTGTAGCCGTCTCGCCGGCGCCAGTCGCGCGCGCGCAGCGCCGCGGTGTCGGGGAAGATCACCGTGCTGGCCTTGAAGACACCCGGCGCAGGCGCCTCGAAGCCGGCGGGCGGCTCGTAGGCGTGGTGGATGAGCTCGGTGATCAGCGCGGGCGGCTTCGGCGGGTTCGACATCGCGTGTCCTGACTCAGAGCGGCACGGCCACGAGGTCGTGGCCGTCGACGGCCACGATGCGGGCGCGCGTGAATTCACCGACCTTCAGCGTCTTGCTGGCCTTCTCGGGCGGCAGCAGCTTCACGGTGCCGTCGATCTCGGGCGCGTCGGCGTAGCTGCGGCCCACGCCGCCCTTGCGGCCCAGCGCGGGTGCGTGGTCCACCAGCACCTGCATCGTGGCGCCGACTCGGCGCTGCAGCTTGGCCACCGACACCGCCTCGGCCACCGCCATGAAGCGGGCGCGCCGTTCCTCGCGCACCTCCTTGGGCAGCATGCCGGGGATGTCGTTGGCGGCGGCGCCCTGCACCGGCGAATAGGCAAAACACCCGGCGCGGTCGATCTGCGCCTCGCGCATGAAGTCCAGCAGCGTCTCGAACTCGGCCTCGGTCTCGCCGGGGAAGCCGGCGATGAAGGTCGAGCGCACGACGATCTGCGGGCAGATCTCGCGCCAGCGCGCCAGCCGCTCCAGGTTGCGCTCGCCGCTGGCCGGGCGCTTCATGCGCTTGAGCACGTCGGGGTGCGCGTGCTGGAAGGGCACGTCCAGGTACGGCAGCACACGCCCCTGCGCCATCAGCGGCAGCACCTCGTCGACGTGCGGGTACGGGTACACATAGTGCAGCCGCACCCAGGCGCCGAAAGGCTCGGCCAGTTCGGCCAGGCGCTCGCACAGGTCCAGCATGCGGGTCTTGACCGGCTGGCCGTCGAAGAAGCCCGTGCGGTACTTGATGTCCACCCCGTAAGCGCTGGTGTCCTGGCTGATGACCAGCAGCTCCTTCACGCCGCTCTCGAACAGCGCGCGTGCGTCCATCAGCACGTCGCCGATCGGCCGCGACACCAGGTCGCCGCGCATGCTGGGGATGATGCAGAAGGTGCAGCGGTGGTTGCAGCCTTCGCTGATCTTCAGATACGCGTAATGGCGTGGCGTGAGCTTGATGCCGGCGACACCGCGGAACTCCTCGCGCGCCGCCGGCACCAGGTCCACGAAGGGGTCGTGCGGCTTGGGCACGTGCAGGTGCACCGCGTCCATGACCTCCTGCGTGGCATGCGGGCCGGTGACGGCCAGCACCTTGGGGTGCACCTGGCGCACGAGGTTGCCGCCGTCGTCACCCGCCTTGGCGCCCAGGCAGCCGGTGACGATGACCTTGCCGTTGGCGGCCAGGGCCTCGCCGATGGTGTCCAGGCTTTCCTTGACGGCGTCGTCGATGAAGCCGCAGGTGTTGACGATGACGAGGTCGGCCCCCGCGTAGGTCTTGCTGGTTTCGTAGCCTTCGGCGCGCAGCTGCGTGAGGATCAGTTCGCTGTCGGTCAGCGCCTTGGGGCAGCCGAGCGAGACGAAGCCGACGGTGGGCGCCTTGGGCGACGCGGCGGCGCCGGGCGCCGCGGGTGTGAGGGTGGTCATGCGGCGATTTTCATGCATCGCGCGCCAAGGCCCCTGGGGCGCATCCGGGGAGCCGTCCGCCCGCTACTTCTTGGGCGGCGGAAAACCCGGCATGCCGGGGAACAGCGTGCCGGCTTCCTGCATCTTCTCGAGCATGGCCCGACCCTGCTCCACGTAGCTGCCCATCAGGCCTTGGAGGGACGCGGGCTGGCCGCTCAGGAACTGGGTCCACAGCTCCGGGCTCAGGCGCGCGGGGTCGTACAGGCCGGCGCTTTGCGCCACGAACCGCTTCTGCAGCTCGGCAAAGGCGCTCATGTTCTGCTCGAGCATGGAGCCCATCACGCCCTGCATCGCGTGGCCGTAGAAACGGATGATCTGGCTCAGCGTGGCAGCGCTGAACATCGGCACGCCGCCCGACTCTTCCTCCAGGATGATCTGCAGCAGGATGCTGCGCGTCAGGTCCTCGGCGGTCTTGGCGTCGCGCACCTCGAAGTCCTCGCCGGCCAGCACCATCTGCTTCACGTCGGCCAGCGTGATGTAGCTGCTGGTGCGGGTGTCGTAGAGGCGGCGGTTGGGGTACTTCTTGAGCACGCGCACGGGACTCGGGGCGTCACCGTCCGGCTTGGGGGCCGGGGGTCGGCGGGGCGTGGGCATGCGGCGTCCTCCAGGGGCTGGTGAATCTCATTCTAGGAGCCGATTTCCAGACGACAGCCGGGGGGTTTTCCCGGCCGCTCGCATCAGCCCAGCCCGCGCGCCACGAAGTGCGGGTTCTCGAAGCCGGGCTTGCCGTAGCGCAGGGGCGTGCCGTCCAGCGTGTGCACCTCGCCGCCTGCCGCGCGCAGCACGGCATGCCCGGCCGCGGTGTCCCACTCCATCGTGCGGCCCAGGCGCGGGTACAGATCGGCCTGGCCCGCCGCCAGCAGCCCGAACTTCAGTGACGAGCCCACCGCGATGCGCCGGCTCACCGGCCGGCCGGCCAGCCAGGCGGTGAGCGCGGCCTCGTCGCCGTGCGAGCGGCTGCAGGCCAGCACCGGGCCTTCGGGCGGCGGCGGCCGGCACCGGATGGGGCGCCGCCCGGCCGCGTCTTCCAGCCACGCGCCCTGCCCCACGATGCCGGCATAGAGCCGGTTCGCCACCGGCTCCAGCACGACGCCCAGCACCGGCGCGCCGTCTTCGATGAGCGCGATGTTGACCGTGAACTCGCCGTTGCGAGAGACGAACTCGCGCGTGCCGTCCAGCGGGTCGACGAGCCAGAACCGGCTGCCGGTGGCCGGCGTCTCGCCGCGCGCCGCGGCCTCTTCGGCCACCACCGGGATGTGCGGCGCCAGCCGCTGCAGCGCCTGCACGATGCAGCGCTCGGCGAGTTCGTCGGCCTCGGTCACGGGCGAGGCGTCGGCCTTGCCGCGTACCGCAAAGTCGCCCGCATAGACAGCCAGGATCAGCGCGCCGGCCTCGCGGGCGATGCGCTCCAGCTCGGGCAGGGCGTGGGCCAGGTCCATCAGTCCCCCAGCGCCGGTCGGGCGGGCGGCAGCTTGCCGCCGCGGCCGCGCAGGCGCGCCAGCAGCGCCGCGCCGCCGCGCCACACGAAGCGCACGAACAGCAGCGTGAGCACGGCTTCGAGCAGCGTCACGACGAAGGCGAAGAACGGGTTCCAGCGCGCTTCACGGGCCAGGAACTTGGCCACCGCGCGGTCGCGCGAGGTCTCGATGCTGTCGTAGAAGCTCGGAATGACCAGCAGCGTCAGCACCGTGCTGGTGATGGTGCCGCCGATGATGGCCACCGCCATCGGCCGGTAGAACTCGCCACCCTCGCCCACCCCGATGGCCACCGGCAGCATGCCGGCGATCAGCGCGAAGGTCGTCATCAGGATGGGCCGCAGCCGTTTGCGCCCGGCGGCGATGAGCGCGTCTTCGCGGCCCACGCCATCGGCCTCCAGCGCGCGCGCCGCGTCGAGCAGCAGGATCGCGTTCTTGGCCACCAGCCCCATCAGCATGATCACGCCGATGAAGCTCATCAGGTTGAGCGTGCCGCGTGTCAGCAGCAGCGCCACGACGACGCCGATCAGGCTCAGCGGCAGCGACAGCATCACCGCCAGCGGCGCCGTGAAGCTGCCGAACTGCATGACGAGGATCAGGTACATCAGCGCGATGCCCGAGACCAGCGCGATGGCCATCTCGGTGAACACCTCCTGCTGGTCGCGCGAGGCGCCGGCCAGCTCGAGCCCGTAGCCTTCGGGGAAGTCGATGGCACGGGCCAGCTTCATCGCGTCTGCCGTCACTTCACCGGGGCTGCGGCCCTGCGCGTTGGCGGCCACGCTGATGGTGCGCTTGCCGTCGGCGTGCTGGATCTGGCTCGGGCCCTTGCCCATGGTGACGGTGGCGATCTGCTCCAGCGGCACCATGCGGTTGCTGCCGCTCACGGCGATCGGCAGGCGCTCGATGTGGCTGGCGTCGACGCGGTCGTCGGGGTGCAGGCGCACCGAGACGTCGCGCGTTTCGCCGGACGGGTCGACCCAGTCGCCCACCTCCACGCCGGCAAAGGCCACGCGCAGCGCCTGGGCGGCGTCGCCCGCGCTGATGCCCAGCGTGTTGGCCAGGCCCCGGTCGAGTTCGATCTTCATCTCGTTCTGCGGGTCCTGCTCCGACAGGCCCACGTCCACCGCGCCCGGCACGGTGCGCAGCTGCGCCATGAAGGCGTTCGTGATCTCCAGCAGCTGGCGCGAATCGGTGCCGGTGAAGCGAATCTGCACCGGCTTCTGCGCGCCGTTGTTCAGGTCGTCCAGCACCACGTATTCCGCGCCCACCAGCCGCGCGGTGAGCGTGCGCAGTTCCTTGGCGATGTCGGCCGAGGAGCGCTGGCGCTGCGTGCTCTTGCCCACGTCCACGTACACGCGCCCGCCGCCCGGGTTGACGAAGCTGTTGGTGGCCTTGACCTCGGGCAGCGTGCGCGCCAGCGTGGCCGCGGCCTCGATCTTCAGGCGGCCGTATTCCAGGCTGCTGCTGGACGGCGTGCGCACCTCGATCGAGATCACGCCCGCGTCGGACGCCGGCAGGAAGCTGGAGCCGCCCCACCTGGCCTGCAGCGCCACCGCCGCCACCAGGCTGGCCACCGCAAACGCCACCATCCAGCGCCGGTGGTGCAGTGCCCAGGCGATGACACGCCCGTAGCCGTCGGACTGGCGGTCGAACCAGTCGTTGAAGCGCGCCAGCTGTTTGCTGATGCCGGTCCTGGGCTGCAAGTGGTGGCCGGGCGGGTCGCCCCAGTAGGCCGACAGCATCGGGTCGAGCGTGAAGCTGATGAACAGGCTCACGATGACCGACGCCACCACCGTCACCGCGAAGGGCCTGAACCACTCGCCGCTGACACCCGGCATGAAGGCCACCGGCACGAACACCGCGACGATGGAAAACGTGGTGGCCGCCACCGCCAGCCCGATCTCGGCCGTGCCCTGGCGTGCCGCGGTGATGCGGTCGGCGCCGCGTTCCATGTGGCGCACGATGTTCTCGCGCACCACGATCGCGTCGTCGATCAGCACGCCGATGGCCAGGCTCAGGCCCAGCAGGCTCATGAAGTTGAGCGTGAAGCCGCACAGCCACACCGCGATGAACGAGGCCACCACGCTGGTGGGCAGGCTCAGCGCCGTGATCAGCGTGCTGCGCCAGCTGTTCAGGAACACGTAGACCACGAACACCGTCAGGCCGGCGCCGAAGACCAGCGCGTGGATCACGTTGTTCAGGCTGTTGGCGGCGTTTTCGCCGCCGTCCTGCGTGACCTCCAGCCGCGTGCCGGCCGGCAGCGTCTTGTTGATGTCGGCCACCATCGTGCGGATGTCGTCGGCCACCCGGACGGTGCTGGCCTCGCGCGTGCGGGTCACCGACAGGCCCACGTTGGGGTTGCCGTTGCGCAGCGAGAAGCTCGTCATCTCGGCAAAACCGTCCTTCACGGTGGCCACCTGCGCCAGGCGCACCAGCTCGCTGCCGCGCCGCTTGATGACGATCTGCTCGAACTCGGCCGGCGACTCGATGCGCCCGACGAGCCGGATGCTTTGATCTTCCAGCGTGCCGCGCACCTTGCCCACCGGCGCGGTGGCGTTCTGCGCCCGCAGCGCGGCCACCACCTCGGTCACCGAGACCGCGTTTTCGCGCAGCTTGTCGGCGTGCAGCAGCACGCTCAGCTCGCGCCGCAGCGCGCCGTTGACGTTGACCACCGCGACGCCGGACACGCCGCGGAAGCGGTCCGCCAGCTGGTCCTCGGCCAAGCGCGAGATCTCGGCGTGGCTCTGCGCCGTGGACGACAGCGCCAGCTGCATGATGGGCTGCGCCGCCGGGTCCAGCCGTTGCAGCACCGGTTCGCGGATCTCGGTCGGCAGCTTGTGGCGCACCGAGCCGATCGCGTTGCGCACCTCGTCGGCGGCCTCGATCATGTTCTTGTCGAAGTCGAAGACCAGCACCATGCGCGCCAGGCCCTCGCTGGCCGTGGCCCGCACCTGGTCGACGCCGGCAATGCCCTGCAGGGCCTTTTCGATGCGGTTGACGACCTCGCGCTCCACCGTCTCGGGCGAGGCGCCGGGGTAGGCGATGTTGACGGTGAGGATCGGCTGCTCGACGTCGGGAATCTGGTTCACGCGCAGCTTGCTCAGCGCCAGCAGGCCGAGCGCCATCAGGCCGATGATGACGACGATCGTCACCACCGGCCGCTTGATGCTGAATTCGGACAGGAACATGGCCGCTCCTTCAGTTGCTGGCCACGGGCGCGGACGCGCCGGCCGCCGCCACGGGCGGCCTGGCGGTCGCCACCGGCGCCTTGGCCAGCTCCACCGACTGCCCGTCGACCAGCGCGCTGCCCGGGTTGCGCAGCACGCGGTCGCCGGCGGCCAGGCCTTGCAGCACCGGGAACTGGCCGCTGCGGGCATCGCGCTCACCCAGCTTCACCGCCACCCTGGCCAGCGTGTTGCCCTGCAGGCGCCAGACCTGCGCGGCCTCGCCGCTGCGCACCACCGAGGCCTCGGGCAGCATCAGCGCCTGGGCGCCGCCGGTCTCGATGCGGCCCTCGGCAAACAGCCCCGCCACGCGGGGCGCAGCAGCCGCGTCGGCAAAAGCCACGATCACCTCCACCTGGCGCGTGGTGGCATTGGCCGCGGCGTCGATGCGGCGCACGGTGCCGGCAAACTCGTTCTGCGGAAAGCCGTTGACACGGAAGCTCACCGACTGCCCGGTCTTCAGCTCGTGCATGCGGTCGGCCGAGACCAGGCCTTCGAAACGCAGGCTGCGCGGGTCGATCACCTTGACCAGTTCCTTGCCGACCTGCGCGGTGTCGCCGGCCGACACCCGGCGCTCGCTGACCACGCCGTCGAAAGGCGCACGCACCTCGGTGCGGCGCAGCTGCTGGCGCGCGGCGGCGCCGCGGGCGCGCGCGGCGACCAGGTCGCTCTGCGCGTTGTTGCGGCGCACCTCGGCGTCTTCCAGCGCCTGCATCGAGGTCATGCCCTGGGTCTGCAGCGTCTTCAGGCGCTGCACCTGGCGCTCGGCCTGCTCGAAGGCCTGCGTGGACGCACGCACCGCCTCGTCGGCCGACGTCAGGCTGTCGCGGATGGCGCTGTCGTCCAGCCGCACCAGCAGCTCGCCGGCGCGCACCGCCTCGCCGTTTTCCTTCAGCACCTGCTGGACGATGGCGCCCACCTCGGCCCGCAGGTCGGCGCGGCGCTCGGGCTGCAGCGAGCCGCTGATCACCGGGCCGGTGGCCTGCAGGCTGGCCGAGACCGTGCGCAGGTCTTCGGGCGCCAGCAGCAGCACGGGCGCGGCCTTGGCCGGCGCGGCGGCCTTGCCGGCCTGGGCTTCGGTGCCGGCGGGCTTGCCGCAGGCCGACAGCAGCGTCGCCAGCGCCAGGGCCAGGATCGCAACCGGAAATGAATGAGGCATGGTCTTGTGGCCCCGCCAGCAGGTGGCGCGGCATGGGGCGCAGTTGAAACAGCCGCGAGACTAACGCCCGCGACGGGCGGCGCCCAGCGGCCTGCGACGAAACAGCACCCGGGACGACCGAGCGGTCGCCACGCAGGCCGGACGCCCACCCGGACCTTCACCGGGGCCTTCACCCAGGCCACAAGGCACACCACTTGCCGCCGCGGCCGGGCCGAGGCCTTTCGGCTGACTGCAGCCCTCTGCACCCGGCTGGGCCCCTTCAGCCCGGACAGCCTCCTCGCCCGCCGGTTCAGCCCCAGGAGCCTTGATGCCCATGCAGCCCCTCCTGCCCCACCCCTGCCGCCCGCTGGCGCTGCAGCGGGCTGCCGCCGCGCTGGCCGCCTGGGCCGCGTTGAGCCACGCCGAGGCGCAGCCGGCCACTCCGCCGCAGCAGGCGCGCACCATCGACAGCTGCGTGGCCGGCAGCCCCGCCGTGCCCCTGGCGGCCGCCGACCGGATCGCCCGGCTCGACGCCCGCGACGCCGCCGCCGTGCTGGCCGCAGCGGAGGCGCGCTGGCCGTTGCTGGGCCAGCACCGCCTGGCGGCGGCGCAAGTGCTGCTGCTCGGCCACGGGCCGGCCCCGGGCGGCTGGCGCTACGTGCTGCTGGACCCCGCGCCACCGGGCACGTCGCCCTGCGCCACGGCGGTGCTCTCGGGGCAGGTGTTCGACTTCACACCGCAGCTCGTGCAAAAGTATCGGGCGGTCCGGTAAGGCTGGGCGTACCGCCCTGCGCCGCACACGGCGGGACGGCCATGGACAAGCTGATCTGGGTGTCGCTGCCGTTGCTGGCGGCCCTGCTGGCGCTGGCGGTGCAGGTCTGGCGCGGCCGACCGCCGTCGCGGGTGGCGCTCAACGTCTGGTCGAGCGTGCTGCTGCTGGTGTACCTGCTGGGCACAGCGGGACTGGGCCTGTTCTGGGTGGCGCAGCAGCATCTGCCGGTGTTCGACTGGCACTACCTCTTCGGCTACCTGACGCTCGTGCTGGTGGCGCTGCACCTGTGGCTGAACCTGCCGCTGGTGTGGCGGCACCTGACGCGCCGGCGACCAGGGCCGCGCCAGCCCACCGAAAGGCCAGCGTCGGCAGCGCCGGTGCCGGCGCGCCGGCCCGTGCTGCTGGCGCTGCTGTCGCTGGGTTCGCTGGGCGGCATGGCCGGCGCGTACCGCCTCGGGCAGCAGCACGCACGGGCCGAGCCGTCCGCGCAGGCCGGGCCACAACCGCCCGCGCTGCCCGAGCCGCAGGCGGTTGAGCGGCCGGCCACTGCCGCGGCTGCTGACGCGCGGGGCTTCGTCGCGCGATTCCATGCGTTGTCGTCGAGCGCCCGGCGTGGCGCGTTGCTGCAGGCCCCTCTGGTGGCGTGGGGGAACGCACCGCCCGCGTTCAAGGCCTACCCAGCAGCGCTGCGTGTCGCGCTGCCCGGGCCGCGCCGCGGCGCTGCCGAAGGCCTGACGGTGCAGGCGCTGGCCAGCGTGCTGTGGCACACCGCCGGCATCAGCGCCCGGCGCGGCGGCCTGGAGCTGCGCGCTTCGCCGTCCTCGGGCGGCCTGTTCTCGACCGAGCTGTACGTGCTGAACCTCGGCGTGCAGGGGCTGGCGCCGGGGCTGTGGCACCACGACGCCCGCACCGACGCGCTGCATCACCTGGCCGACGCCGGCAGCCTGCACCGCATCGGCCTGCCAGCCGCGGCAGCGCACGGCACGGCGGCCTGGGTCGTGGCCACCGCCGTGTTCAGGCGTACCGGCCACAAGTACCGCGACCGCGCCTACCGCTACGTGCTGGTCGACCTGGGCCATGCGCTCGAGAACCTGCGCGTGGCGGCCCATGCCGCGGGCTTGCGCGCCCGGCTGCTGGACCGCTTCGACGAAGCCCGGCTGGCCGCCGCGCTGGGCCTGGACGAGGCCGTGGAAGGCGTGCTGGCCGTGGTGGCTCTGGACGGGGGCAACGGACCGGACGATGCGCCTGCCGATGTGCCGGCCAGCCCGCCAGCCGACGTGCGCGCCGCGGCGGCCGGCCCGATGGCGTGGCAGCCGGCCCTGGCCGGCGACGCGGGCACCCTGGCCCGGGATGCGCCTGCCGGCCTGCCCCTGGGCATCACCCAGGCTCTGCACCTGGCCAGTTCGCTGCGCGGGCCCGTGGCGCTGGACACCCGGCGGCGGCTGCCCGTGGCCCCGGTGCGCGCTGGCGTCGACTGGCCCACGGTGATCGCGCACCGGCGCTCGGTGCGGCGCTTTGCCGACACGCCGCTGCAGCACGCGGCGCTGCACGGCGTGCTGGCCGGCCTGCACGCGGCCGTGGCGCTGCTGTCGCCAGCCGTGCGCGTGCACGTGATCGTGCACGCGGTCGAGGGCCTCTCGCCGGGCGCCTACCGCCATGAGCCGGGGTCCGGGTCCGGGCCCGGCATCCTGGTGCGCCAGGGTGCCGACGGTCTGCTGCGCCGCGTCGCGCGGGCCGCCGCGCTGGACCAGGACGTGATCGGCGACGCCGCGGCGGTGTTCGTGCTGACCATCACCCACGCCGCCTGGACCGCCGACCCCGCCGGCCCGGCGCGCGGCTACCGGCACGCGCTGCTGGAGGCCGGCCTGGTGGGCGAACGCCTGTACCTGGAGGCCGGTGCCCGCGGCCTGGGCCTGTGCGCGGTGGGCGCCTTCTTCGATGACGAGGCCCAGGCGCTGATCGGCGTCGACCCGGAAGAGGCCTGGGTGGTGCACTTCGCGGGGCTGGGCGTTCCGGCTTGAGCAGGAGGGCCGATCTGGACCTGCGATCGTCCTCCGGGCGGTCGCCCCAGCGCCGAAGTGCGCTCGTCGCCACAATACGGCCCCCTCCTGCTCCCTCCTGCCGCACACGCCCTCCCGGGGCGGCGCCTTCCGCATGCACGACGCCACCCCCATCGACATCGTCTACCTCTGGGTCGACGGCAACGACCCCACCTGGCGCCGCAAGCGCAGGACGGCGGCCGCGCAGCTGGGCGCGGGCCAGCACCAGGCGATGGGCGCGCATGGCAACGTCGAAGGGCGCTTCCGCGACAACGACGAGTTGCGCTTCAGCCTGCGCGCGCTGGACCGCTTCTTCCCGGCGCACGGCCATGTCTACCTGGTCACCGATGCGCAGACGCCGGCCTGGCTGCAGCCCTCGGACCGGCTGACCGTGGTCGACCACCGCAGCCTGATCCCCGCGGCTTCGCTGCCCACCTTCGACTCCGGGCACATCGAGTCCTACATCCACCACATCCCCGGGCTGTCGGAGCGCTTTTTCTACCTCAACGACGACGTCTTCTTCGGCGCTCCGGTGAAGCTGGACGACTGGTTCTGGGACGGTGGCGTCTACGCGGCCTGGTCGGACGAACCCGAGGTGGAGGACGGCCCGCTGCGCCGGGATGCCGACTCGATGGACAACGCCAGCCGGCTGTCCAGGCAGTGGCTGAGCCAGGCGTTTGCGACGCCGCCGCCGAGCGGGCTGCCGATGCTGCGGCGTCTGGAGCCCTACGAGCACACCTTCAGCACCTTCGCCCATTCGCCGCGGCCGATGCGCCGCTCGGTGCTGTTTCACCTGGAGCAGCTGGCACCCGAGCTGTTTGCCGGCGTGCGCTCCACCGTCTTCCGCACCTGGGACAAGCCGACCATCGTGGCCGACTTCGTGATCCGCTGGGCGCTGGCGCACGGGCTGGCGCGCATCCGCGCGCACACGCACCTGCATGTGCAGACGGGCGATGACGACGTCGCCTACCAGCTCGACCTGCTGGGCTCGCTGGTCGGCGCGGTCGACTTCTTCTGCATCAACGACACCACCGACGATGCGGGGCCGAGCGACCCGCGCCTGGCGCAGGTGCGGGCGGTGCTGGAGGCGCAGTTTCCGCGGCCCTCGCGCTACGAACAACCCGCGTCGACCGAACAGGCCCGCCTCACGGCCTGAGGTCCGGGTGCAGCCCGGGCTGCAGCAGCGGCCGGCCCACGGTGCCCGAACCCTCTTCACCGTGGCACCTTGCTCGCACGGGCCCACCCCTGCCACCACTTCAACCCTGGACCACCGATGACCATTCAGCTGCATGCCTTCGACACCCCCAACGCCCGCAAGATCAGCGTCGCGCTCGAAGAGATGGGTCTGCCCTACGAAGTGCACATCGTGGACATCGGCCAGGGCGAGCAGTTCGACCCGGCCTTCCTGGCGATCAGCCCGAACAACAAGATCCCGGCGATCGTCGACACCGACGGGCCCGGCGGCACCCCGGTCAGCGTGTTCGAGTCGGGCGCGATCCTGGTCTACCTGGCCGAGAAGACCGGCCGTTTCCTCCCGCGCGACGCCGTGGCCCGCGTGGCGGTGTTCGAATGGCTGATGTTCCAGGTGGGCGGCTTCGGGCCGGCACCGGGCCAGGTTCACCACTTTGCCGCGCTGAAGGACGACGACCAGCGCCGCTACGGCCTGGAGCGCTTCATGGCCGAGACGCGGCGCCTGTACGGCGTGATGGACCGGCGACTGGCCGACCGGGCGTTTTTTGCGGGCGACCTGTCGATCGCCGACTTCGCCATCGTCGGCTGGGTGTGGCGCCACGCGCGCCACCAGGTCGACCTGGCTGACTTTCCGCAGGTGCAGCGCTGGTACCAGTCCATGCTGGCGCGGCCTGCAGTGGCACGCGGCTTCGCGCTGCCGCTGCGGCGCGGCTGACGAGCGCTTCGGACCGGCGCGGTGCAGCGCCGGACGCCGACCCACGGACACGCCGGGCCCAGCGCAGCCTGCCCTTCAGCCCCCGCGCCGCAGCACCAGCTGCAGGCGGTTGAAGCCCTCGTCACGCGCATAGTCGAAGCGCTCGGCCAGGCGCGCCACCAGCGTCAGCCCCAGACCGCCGACGCTGCGCTCGTCGGCCGCTGCATCCAGGTCGGGTTGGGCCTGCTGCAGCTGATGCAGCGGGTCGAAGGGCGGCGCGCAATCTTCGTAGCGCAGCGTCATGCGGTCCAGGCCCACGGCCACCTCGATGTGCACCGGCGACGCAGCGCCACCGCCATGGCCGTGGACGACGGTGTTGGTGAACAGCTCCTCCACCACCAGCACCAGGCGCAGCGTGTCGGCCCGGGCCACGCCGTGACGGGCGCAGCAGGCCTCGACGAAGGCCAGCGCCGGCGGCAGGCTGTCGATGTGGGCCTGGAAGACCTGCTGCTCGGGTGGCGCCATCGTGCGTCGGGGTTAAGCTCGCGCCCAGCCGCCGCGCCGGCGGCGCAGGCGCCCGAAGAGCGACACCGCCCCTGTCCGGAGGAAACCCATGAGCCCATTGTCCAGCCTGTCTGGCTTGTCCGGCCTGCCCGGCCGCCCCACCGCACGGCATGGCGCGGCCCTGCTGCTGGCCCTGGCCGTGGCGCTGCCGGCGGCCGCCGACATCGGCCAGATCAAGACCCGCAAGGGCCAGGCCACGGTGGAGCGCAAGGGCCAGGTGCTGCCCGCCGAAGTGGGCATGCTGCTGGAGGCGGCCGACACGCTGAAGACCGGCGCCGATGGCTCGGTGGGCATCACGATGCGTGACAACGCGCTGCTGTCGGCCGGGCCCAACAGCATCCTGCTGCTGGAACGCTTCGACTTCGACGCCACCACCAGCCAGGGCCGCTTCGATGCGCGGCTGCAGCGCGGCACGCTGGCCGTGGTGTCGGGGCGCATCGCCAGGCAATCGCCGCAGGACATGACGGTGCGCACGCCGTCGGCGCAGCTTGGCGTGCGCGGCACCGACTTCGTCGTGTCGGCCGATGAATAGCGCCAGCACCCGCAGCCGGGCGGCGTGGCCCGCGCTGCTGGTGGCCGCGCTGACCGCAGGCTGCGCCACCCCGCAAGGCCGCGTGGTGCTGCTGCCCGACGCGCAGGGCAAGGACACCGCCGTGCAGGTGCGGCAGGAGGGCGGCGAGCTGCTGCTCGACAAGCCCTACGCCGCCGCCGATCTGACCAGCCGCGGCCCGCAGAAGGCCGTCTCCAGCGAGCAGCAGGTGCGGCAGCAGTTCGGCGCCGCGCTGGCCGCGCGGCCGCTGCCACCGCAGCAGTTCACGCTGTACTTCGTGGAGGCGCGCGACGAGTTCACCGAGGAATCGAGGCGCGCCTTCGACGGCGTGTTCACCGAGATCGCGCAGCGCCCCGTGCCCGACGTGCTGGTCATCGGCCACACCGACCGCGTCGGCACCGATGCCGCCAACGACGAGCTGTCGCGCCAGCGTGCCGAGGTGGTGCGCCGGGCGCTGATGGCGCGCGGCGTGGCGCCGCAGAACATCGTCGTCATCGGCCGCGGCGAGCGCGAGCCGATCGTGCCCACGGCCGATGGCGTGGCCGAGCCGCGCAACCGGCGGGTGGAGATCCTGGTCCGCTGACGCGCGCTTCATGGCGGGACCGTCTGCGTCACGGTCTGCGGGCCGTGCCAGCGCAGCGCCAGGATCGTCAGGTCGTCGGCCGGTTCCGCGCCGGCGGCGAAGGCACCCACATCCGCGCGCAGCAACTCCACCGTCTCGCGCGCCGTGGCGCTCCGGTGCTGCAGCGCCAGCAGCCGCTGCTGCAACCGCTCGTGGCCGTAGAGCCGGCCATCGGCCGTCTGGGCCTCGGTGACACCGTCGGTCATCAGGCACAGCAGCTCGCCGGGCAGCAGCAGCGTGCGGGCGCCCTGGTAGTCGAACTCGGGCATCGCGCACAGCGGCGGGCCGTCGCCGTCCTCGATGCGACTGGGCACCGCGTGGCTGGCGTGCAGCCGGTAGGGGTTGTCGTGGCCGGCGTTGCAGTAGTGCAGCTCGCCGCTGTCGAGATCGAGGATCGCGGCAAAACAGGTGACAAAGAGGTGGCCCGGGTTGTCGCGCGAGACCTCGGCATTGGCCACCGCCATGATGGCGCCGATGTCGGCCTGCGGCGCGCGCAGCATCGCACTCTTGTACAGCGCCTTGCTCACGGCCATGAAGATCGACGCCGACAGCCCCTTGCCGGCCACATCGCCGATCAGCAGGAACAGTCGGCGTTCGTCGAGCATGAAGAAGTCGTACAGGTCGCCGCCGACCTCGCGCGCCGGCTGCAGCGTGGTGTGCAGGTCGAGCCGGGCATCGCCCTGCAGCACCTCGGGCCGCGGCAGCGTGGCGGTCTGCACCTGCTGGGCGGCCTGCAGCTCGCCCGACAGCCGGGCGCCGGCCTCGCGCTGCTGCTGCACCAGCCGCTGCAGCGCGCGCCCGTGGCGGTTGGCATCGGCCAGCGTCAGCAGCAGCAGCACGCCGAAGAAGAGCAGCAGCGCGAGCGACGGCGTCAACGCGTCGAACATCAGCTGGTGCCACCGGAAGGCGCCCAGCCCCAGCAGCACCGGCACCGCCACGCAGGCCAGCAGCAGCAGCGCCGCCGCCCGGGCGCGCCAGCGCGGCACGGCCCACAGCAGCAGCAGGCCCAGCCCGAGCAGCACGCCGGCCTCGAGCCGCGGCGCCCACGCCGGGCGGTGCAAATGGGTGCCGTCGAGCAGGTTCTCGATCAGCTGCGCCTGGATCTCGCTGCCCGACATGCGCTGGCCGATCGGCGTGTTCTGGAACTCCTGCAGCCCCACACCGGTCAGGCCGATCAGCACCAGCTGGCCGCGCAGCTCGGCGGCGCTCACGCGGCCGTCCAGCACGTCCACCGCGGACACGAAGCGTTGTGCGAGGTGCGGCGAGAAGTACATGCGCACCGCGCCATCGGCCTCGGTCGGGATCTGCAAGCGGCCGACCGTGACGCTGCCGACCTGGCCGTCCGACCCCTGCAGCCGCATCAGCGGCGCGTGCTGCGCCACGCGCAGCATCTCCACCGCCAGCGCGGGCACCAGCGTGCCGCCGATGCTGGCCACCAGGGGCAGGCGGCGGATCACGCCGCGCGAGGTGTCGGCCGAGATCAGGCCCCAGCCACCCGCCTGGCTGTCGAGCGGCTCGATGCTGCTGATCGCGCCGGGGTAGGCCGGCACGCCCCACCGCGGGGCCGCACTGTCGGCGCCTGCAGCCGCGGCGGCCGTGTCCTGCACGGTGACCGGCGCTGCGCGCAGCGTCTGCCGGGTGGGCTCGGCGGTGCCGGCCACCACCATCACGGCCTGCGCGGCCGCAATGGCCTCGGCCAGCTGCGCGTCGTGCGTGGGCAGCGCGCGCAGGGCATCGGCGAGGCGCGGGTCCTGCAGCGCGGTGTGCGCCAGCAGCCGCTCGGGCGACAGCGCATCGGCCTCGGGCATCAGGATGTTGACGCCCACGGCCGCCGGTTCGGCGCGCTGGATTTCGCGCACCAGCCGCGCCAGCACCTGGCGCGGCCAGGGCCATTGGCCCTGTTGCAGCAGGCTCTTCTGGTCGATGGCCACCACCGTCACGGGCAGCGTCGGCACCGGGCGCGGCCACAGCGACTGGTGCATGTCGAACCAGCCCGCCTGCACCCGGTCGACCCAGGGCTGCCCCAGGCCCACCAGCAGCACCAGCGCCAGCAGCAGCGCGCCGCCGATGCGGCGGGTGCGCGCCAGCCGCGCCGTGGTCGACCGCGAGGGGACTGAGCGCGACGGAACCGGCCGCACCGGACCGGCCGCCTTCACAAGGCGAGTTCCAGCCCGTCGTAGGCGGCGCTGACGCGCAGCGCCGAGGCGCCGCGGGTGATCTCCTCGAGCCGCCGGGTCTCGGCGAGCAGGGCTTCGATGGCCGCGTCGTCGAACACCGGCTCGTGGTGGAAGAGGCACAGGTGGCGCACGTTCGCCCGCTGGCACAGCTCGACGCCCACCACGTTGCTGGAGTGGCCCCAATCGGCCTTGAAGGAGATGGCGTCGGCCAGCGAGTACATGGCGTCGAAGATCACCAGATCGGCGCCGCGGAAGAAGTGCACGAAGCGCTGGGTGTGGGCCGGTTCTTCCAGCGGGTGCTCGGAGTCGGTGCTGTAGACCACCACCTTGCCCTGCGCCTCGAAGCGGTAGCCGTAGGAGTCGCCGGTGTGGCGCTGCAGCAGCGTGGTGACGGTCATGCCCGCGATCTGGTGCGGCACGTCCGGCGCCAGGTGACGGAACTCGACGCGGCCTTCGAAGATGGTGTCGAAGCCCACCGGGAAGCTCGGCGGCTGCTGCTGGCGGCGCAGCGCCGCCTCGAGTTCGTGATGGCTGCCGTAGACGATGACCCGGTTGCCCGGCACGAAGGCCGGCACGAAGAACGGCAGGCCCATGATGTGGTCCCAGTGCAGGTGGGACATGAAGATGTGGAAGGTCTGCGCCCGGCCGCCGCGCTGCGCCATCGCCGCCTGGCCGAAGGGCCGCAGGCCGCTGCCCATGTCGCACAGCACGTGCTCGGGGCCGCCGGTGTCGATCTGCACGCACGAGCTGTGGCCGCCGTAGGTGCCGGCCAGCGCAAACGGCAGGCTGGCGAGCAGCTGCTCGATGCCGGCGTCGGTGCTGATGTCATGGCCGCGCGCTGCGCGCAGCACCTCGCGCAGCTTGTGGTCGAGGCCGGCTGCGGTCAGCGCCACCGGGAGCGAACCGCGCGTGCCCCAGAAGCGCACGCCCTTCATGGCTGCTGGCGTGCGCGGTAGGCTGCCAGTGCAGCTTCGGAAGCCTGCGCCAGTGCAGCATCGAGCGTGGCGTGTACCACCAGGACCTTGTCGAAACGGCTGATGGTGAAGATCTCCGACACCACGCCCTGCAGCGCGGCCACGCTCAGGCGGGCCTGCGCGGCGCGCATCTGGCGGGCGGCAATCATCAGCACGCGCAGGCCGACGCTGCTGATGTAGTCGACGCCTGAGAAGTCGAGCACCAGCGCGCCCTGGCGCTGGATCTCACCGGCCACCAGCGGCATCAACTGGGCTTCCAGTTCAGCGGCACTGTGATGGTCGATGCGGCCCGTCGGGGCCACCACGAGGGTGTCGGCAAACTGCTGCGTGGTGAGTTGCACGTCGCGACCTCGGTAGTCGGTGCGGGGGTCGCGACCGGTGCCCGGAAGCGTCGAATCAGTATAGGAGAACCCGGTCAGTGCCGGCCCCTCACCTGCCCGCTCAGCTGCCCGCTCACCTGCCCGGTATCGCAGCCCTCGGCAGGGTTGCCGAGCAGCAGTGACGGCGGAGGTGACCGGGACCGCCTGCGGGCCGCGACGAGGGCGAATTCTTCACCCTCATCGTCCCCAGCCACCCGGACCCAGAAACGAAAAAGCCGGTAAGTCTCTGATTTTCAAAGACTTACCGGCATCACGTGTTGGTAGGCGCGATTGGACTCGAACCAACGACCCCCACCATGTCAAGGTGGTGCTCTAACCAGCTGAGCTACGCGCCTGGGGAAGCCCACAAGTATATATGAACCGCGACAGTGCCCAAACGCGCCTCACCGACGGCGTGCGTGACGAACGCCCGCGACACGCGCGATCTGCGCCAGCACCAGCGCAAGGCGGCCCACGTCGGCGGCCTCCACCGTGAAGGTCATCCAGGCGGTGCCGCGGTCCTTGGCGCTCTGCGTGTGGACGCCGGTGACGTTCATCTTGTCCTTGGCAAACACCTCGGAGATGTCGCGCAGCAGGCCCGGGCGGTCGGCGGCTTCCACCACCACATCCAGCGGGTAGACGGCGGCGCGGTCGCCGGCCGGGCGGCCCCACTCGACGTCGATCACGCGCCCGGGCGAGCCCTGCGCCATGTGGCGCAGGTTGCTGCAGTCGCGCCGGTGCACGGCCACGCCACGGCCGCGCGTCACGAAGCCGGCGATGGCGTCGGGCGGCGCCGGGCGGCAGCAGCGCGCCAGGTTGGTGAGCAGCGAATCCATGCCCACCACCAGCACACCGCCGCGGCTGCCCGCGGTGTCGCTGCGCGGGCGGTGCAGCGCGATCTGGTCGTCGCTCTTCTCGGGCTCGGGCGGGCGCAGCAGGTTCTCGATGTTCCGCAGCGAGTACTCGTCCTTGCCCACCACCTCGAACAGCGCATCGGCGCCCTTGAAGCCCAGCTGCTCGGCCAGCGCGTCGCGTTCCAGCGCGGTGCGGCCTTCGCGCTGCAGCAGCTTTTCCACCAGCTCGCGGCCGCGTGCGATGGTCTGCGCCTGCGCCTGCGCGTTGAACCAGGCGCGCACCTTGGCCTTGCTGCGCGGGCTGGCCAGATAGGCCAGTTCGCCGTTGAGCCAGTCCATCGACGGCCCGCCCTCCTTGGCCGCCACCACTTCCACCGTCTGGCCCGACTTCAGCGGCGTGTTCAGCGGCACCATGGCGCCGTCGACACGCGCGCCGCGGCAGCGGTGGCCCAGGTCGGTGTGCAGCGCGTAGGCAAAGTCGACCGGCGTGCCGCCGGTGGGCAGGTCGATGATGGTGGCCTGCGGCGTGAAGACGTAGAGGCGGTCGTCGAATGCCGCCGTCTGCCCGCTGCCGCCCTGCTGCCCCGAAAAATCGCGCTCCCAGGCCAGCAGTTCGCGCAGCACGGCCTTGCGGGCCTCGGCGATGCGGTCCTCGAAATCCCCGGCGGCCGCGGCGCCGCCCGCGCGCAGCCCGCTGACGCCGGCGTAGCCCTTGACGCCGGCTTCCTTGTACATCCAGTGCGCCGCGACGCCGTGTTCTGCGTGTTCGTGCATGGCACGGGTGCGGATCTGCACCTCCAGCGGCCGGCCGTCGGCCACCAGCACCACGGTGTGCAGGCTCTGGTAGCCGTTGGGCTTGGGGCGCGCGATGTAGTCGTCGAACTCACCGTCCACTGGCGTCCAGGCCTCGTGCACACGCGCCAGCACGGCATAACAGGCCGGCACGTCGTCGACGATCACGCGCAGCGCGCGGGCATCGAACACGCGGGCGAAATCGAGGCCCTTGCCCTGCATCTTCTTCCAGATGCTGTACAGGTGTTTCGGCCGGCCCTGCACGTCGGCCTGCAGGCCCTGGCGCGACAGCAGGGACAGCAGCTCGGCACGCGCCTGCACCACGCTGTGCTCGCGCAGCGCCCGGGTTTCATCGACCAGCCGCGCCATGCGCTGGTATTCGGCCGGCTGCAGGAAGCGGAAGGACAGGTCTTCCAGCTCCCACTTCACCTGCCAGATGCCCAGCCGGTTGGCCAGCGGCGCAAAGACCTGCAGGCTCTCCGTCGCCAGGTCGGTCGGGCACGGCTGTTTGGTGGCCGCAAACCAGCGCAGCGTCTGCAGGCGTGAGGCCAGGCGCAGCAGCACCACGCGCAGGTCGCGTGAGAAGGCCAGCAGCATCTTGCGCACGCGCTCGGTCTGCTCGGCGCGCTGCTCGGGCCCCACCTGCGCACCGCGTGCCGCGCGCTGGATCTGCACCAGCTTGCGTGTGAGTGTGACGAGGCTCGCATAACTCTCGCCGAAGGCCTTGCGCACCACGTCCTCGGGGCGCTGCAGGTAGTCGCCGGCGTAGACCAGGTAGGCCGCGGCACAGAGCGCCGGCGCGGCGCCGATGCCGCGCAGCACGGCAGCCACGCCATCGGCGTGGCCGAGCGCGTCTTCGCCGGTGTCCAGCAACTGCGCCGTCAGCAGCGGCTCGGCAAAGGCGCGGGCGCGCTGCACCGGGTCGGCGCCGGTGTCGTCGGCCACGCTGGCCAGGTGGACGATCGCGGCGGTGCCCTCGGGCGGTGCCGCGGCAGGCAGCTTCATGGGCCCAGCAGGAAACGGCGCACGACCGCACGCTGGTCGGCCTGCACCAGGGTCGGCGCATGGCCCACGCCGGCCAGCTCGTGCAGCTGGGCACGGGGCCCGCGGTCGGTCATGGCCTGGGCCGTGGCGGGGGCCAGCAGGTCGGATTCCGCGCCGCGCAGCAGCAGCGTGGTGGCCTGGATGCGGTCGTACAGCTGCCACAGCATCGCCTGGCCCGCAGCGGCCATGGCCGGCGTCATGGCGCGCACCGGCACCGCGATGGCCGGGTCGTAGTGCGGCTTGAAGCCGGGCTGGCCGTCCTTGACGTCCGGCACCAGCTGCGGGCGCGTGAGCTCCAGCCACTGCTCGCGCGTGTGCGGACCGAAGCCGAGCGAGATGGCCTGCAGCGCATCGGCAGCGGCTTCCACCGTGGGCCAGTGCGCCGGCACGCCGAGGTATGTGCCCAGGCGCTGCGTGAAGGTCGGTTCGATCACCGGCCCGACGTCGTTGAGCACCAGCTTGCGGATCGGCGAGCCCGGCTGTCCCGCCAGGCCCATGCCGATAAGCCCGCCCATCGAGGTGCCGACCCAGTCGACCTGTTCGACGTCGAGTCGCGCGATCAACGTCACCATGTCCGCGATGTAGGTCGGCAGGCCGTAGGCCATGGGGTCGGCCAGCCAGTCGGAGCGGCCGCGGCCCACCACGTCGGGGCAGATCACGCGGTACTCGGCACGGAGGTCGCGCGCCAGCGTGTCGAAGTCGCGGCCCTGGCGCGACAGGCCGTGCACGCAGACCAGCACCCGCGGGTTGGCCGCGTCGCCCCACTCCCAGTACGCCATGCGGTGCAGGCCGCGCACGCTGAGGCATTGCACGTGGCGAAGGCGGGGTGAATTCATGGCGAGGCTGGACACGGCGGCGGCGCGGGGCGCAAGAGTGACAGGAGGAACAGCGGACAGGCCGACGATCCTATCAACGCCCGCGCGACCCCTGCTGCAGCCCCGCTGCCGCGCGCAGCGCGTCCGCTATTTCATCTGCACGCTGCCGCTGACAGTGGCCGTGACCTGCGCCTTGCCGGCCTCCACCGGCAGCGCCTCCTCGGCACCAGCGCGCATGGCCTGCGCGCGCATAGCCACGGGCTGCGGCGGGTTGTACGCGCCATCGGAGGCCACGTTCACCTCGCGCACCGTGTAGCCGGCAAAACCGAACTGCTGGCTGACGGCGTCGGCCCGCGCGCGGAAGCGGGCGATGGCCTCGGCGGCCACATCGGCCTCGATCTTCTCGCGCGCCTCGCGCGACAGCGAAAAACCCACGCGCGCGATCGACAGGCTCTGGATGCGACCGGTCAGCTGGCTGATGGCCTGCGTGTCGCGGCCCTGCACGATGAGCTCGGTGCTGCCCTGCCAGCCGGCGATGCCGCCGGGCGTGCCGGGCGGCGAGCCCTTGGGCGCCACCGGCGCATACCGGGGGTACAGCGAGAAGCCGCCGGTCTGCACCTCCAGCTGGCCAGGCCTGGCGCCCTTGCGGGCCTCGGCCAGCGCGGCGTCCAGCGCCTGGCGCAGTTGGGCCTGCACCGCCGTGGCGTCCGTGCCTTCGCGCGTGGTCGAGAACACCACGGTCAGCCAGTCCTTGGGCACCTCCACCGTGGCCGAGGTGCTGAGCGACACCACGTTCTGGGGCGCGGGCGACAGGCCCTGGGCCGAGGCGGCCGCCACGGCGCCCGCGGCGCCAAGGGCCAGCAGGGAGCGGATGAAAACGCGTGCACGAGGTGTCATGAGGGATCCTGATCCAGTGGGGGAGAGAGGCGCCTGGCGGGCCCGTTGCAGCCCATCGGCCGCGCGGTGCACCCTGGCGCCCTTCTACAGCGCCTTGCCGGGCATGGCCGTTGACAGCACGGCGGCAGATGCACCTCCCTACAAATACATGTAACAGCCGGTCAGGAGCCCCGGAAACACCCTGTTTTTGGCACTCACAATGCGGCTGTTACATATTTGGAGACGCCCATGAGCTCGCCTGCCAACACACGACCCGATCGCATCGTCGTCGTGGACGACGACGCGCGCATCCGCGACCTGTTGCGCCGTTACCTGTCGCAAGAGGGTTTCGACGTGCTGCTGGCCGAAGACGCCAAGGCGCTGAACCGCGTGCTGACTCGCGAGACGGTGGACCTCATCGTGCTCGACCTGATGCTGCCCGGCGAAGACGGCCTGAGCATCTGCCGCCGCCTGCGCGCCGCCAACGACAGCACGCCGATCATCATGCTCACCGCGAAGGTGGAGGACGTGGACCGCATCGTCGGCCTGGAGGTGGGCGCCGACGACTACCTGCCCAAGCCCTTCAACCCGCGCGAACTGCTCGCACGCATCCACGCCGTGCTGCGTCGCCGCCCCGCCCCGGAAGCCCCGGGCGCACCCAGCAAGGAGGCCGCGGTCGTCAACTTCGGGCCGTTCGAGTTCGACCTCTCGCTGCGCCGGCTGTCCAAGAACGGCGAGCAGATCGCGCTGACCACCGGCGAGTTCAGCATGCTCAAGGCGCTGGTGCGCCACCCGCGCCAGCCGCTGAGCCGCGACAAGCTGGCGCAGCTGGCGCGCGGCCGCGAGTTCGAGCCCTTCGACCGCAGCCTGGACGTGCAGATCAGCCGCCTGCGCAAGATGCTGGAACCCGACCCGGCGCAGCCGCGCTACATCCAGACCGTTTGGGGCGTGGGCTACGTGTTCGTACCAGACGGCGCGAATTGATGCTCGTCGGCAGACCCCATGGCGATGAATCACAAACCCGGTGACTGACCGCTCCGTCGGCCTGAGCCTCTTCTGGCGCACTTTCGTTCTGCTGGCCATCCTGCTGGCGGGCGGGGTGTTTGCGTGGGTGCAGACCCTGCGCGCGCTGGAGTTCGAACCCCGTGCCGTGCAGGCCGCACAACAGACCGCGGGCCTCGTCAACCTGTCGCGCGCGGCGCTGAAGCAGGCCGACGGCATCAACCGCGTGGCGCTGGTCAAGAGCCTGGGCTCGCAGGAGGCCATCCGCGTGATGCCGCGCGAGCCGGGCGACAAGTCCGAGCCTTTCGAGGTCGACCGCTTCACGCGCCGTGTCAGCGAAGAACTGCGCGCGGCGCTGGGGCCCGACGCGGTGGTGGCCAGCAGCGTCAACGGGCAGCCCGGCCTGTGGGTGGGCTTCTCGATCGACAAGGACCGCTACTGGCTGCAGGCCGAGGCGGCGCGCGGCTCGGGCCTGAACCACAGCACCTGGGCGATCTGGATCGGCATCGCCTTCCTGGCCACGCTGGTGGGCTCGGTGGCCATCGCGAGCCTGATCAACCGGCCGCTGAAGCAGCTGTCGTTTGCGGCCAGCCGCATCCGTGAAGGCGACCTCGACTCGCGCCTGGACGAAAACACGCTGACGAGCGAGATCCGCGAGGTCAACCGCGGCTTCAACCGCATGGCACGCGAACTGGCGCGCGTGGAGGAAGACCGCGCCGTGATGCTGGCCGGCATCAGCCACGACCTGCGCACGCCGCTGGCGCGCCTGCGGCTGGAAACCGAGATGAGCGTCGAGGACGAAGAAGCCAAGCGCAACATGGCGATGGACATCGACCAGCTCGACGCCATCATCGACAAGTTCATGGACTACGCACGCCCCGGCGAGACGCAGCTGCGCCCGGTGCACGTGGCGCAGCTGATCGACCGCGAGGCCTCGGTCTTCCGCGACCCGACGCAGATCCGCGTCAGCTCGCGCGTGGCGATCGACCTCACGGTGCTGGCCGACGAGACCGAGCTCGGCCGCGTCTTCCTGAACCTGTTCGAGAACGCGCGCCGCTACGGCCGCGGCACCTACACCGGCGTGGCCGAGGTCACGGTGACGAGCGTGAAGACCGGCGGCTGGGTGATCCTGAGCGTGCGCGACCAGGGCCCCGGCGTGGCGCCCGAGAAGCTGCCGCAGCTGACCACGCCCTTCTTCCGCGGCGACGCGGCGCGCACCGCGGCCACCGGCGCGGGGCTGGGGCTGGCGATCGTCGACAAGGCGATGCAGCGCATGGGCGGCAGCCTGGAACTGGCCAACGCGCCCGATGGGGGCCTGGTGGCCCACCTGCGGCTGCAGCGGCCGGGCGGCGCGCCGGCCTGAACCGGCGGCCTCCGCGGGTCCGCCCCGCTCAATTCGTCACCAGGAAGACCCGGCTCATGCCCTGGTCCGCCAGGCGGTTGGCGGCCGCCGCGGCCTGGTGCAGGTTGGCGCCCTGCACCAGCACCGGGGCGGTGCTGGGCAGGTCCTTCGCGGCCTGCAGGCCGTAGGCCGTGAGGACGGCCAGGTCGATGCCCGCGGCATCGCAGCAGTCCACCTGCACCCAGATCACGTCACCCTGCAACGCGTCGTCCAGCGCCCGGGCCTGCTCGCGTGTGGCGTAGCGCTGCTGCTGTGTGCGGGCCGCCGGGTCGGCGGGCACGGCCGCCGGGTGCACGGGCTGCACGTTGCCGTGGTCGTCCATCAAGGGCGTGAAAGCGACGCCCGACGGCGTGCGGTCGGCGCCTGCGGCCGGCTGCGGCGTGGACGCACCCGGCGCATCGGCCCGCGCCAGCGACGCCGCGCTGTCGGGATCGACGCCGTCGCTGCAGGCCGACATGAGGCCAGTGACCAGCAGGGTGCACAGCGTCACGGCCAGCGTGCCACGGCGCCTGGAAGATGGGGTGTTCATGATGAGGTCCTCCGGTGATGTCCCGCAGGCACCGCGCCCGCGTCCACCGGAATACGTCATCGCGCCGCCGAAGCGGACAAGGGTTCAGCCCTCGCACGTGAAACCGCGCTCGGGCCTTCGTGCAGCGATCGACTCCTTCCGGAGTCGATCGTCCCCACTCAGTCCCCCATCTTGACGATCAGGCACACGGCGCGCGCCTCGATCGCCCGGCCCTCGCCCACCGAGCCCATCTTCTCGGCCGTCTTGGCCTTCACGTTCACGGCGTCCTCGGCCAGGCCCAGCGCCGCGGCGATACACACGCGCATGGCGCCGATGTGCGGCGCCATCTTCGGCGCCTGCGCGACGATGGTGCTGTCGACGTTGATCAGCTGGTAGCCGGCCGCGCGCACGCGCTCGGCCGCCGCCTGCAGCAGCCGCACCGAGTCGGCGCCGCGGAAGGCGGGGTCGGTGTCGGGGAAGTGGCGGCCGATGTCGCCCAGGCCGGCCGCACCCAGCAGCGCATCGGTGATGGCATGCAGCAGCGCGTCGGCGTCCGAATGGCCCAGCAGGCCGTGCGTGTGCGGGATGGTCACGCCGCCCAGCACCAGCGGGCGGCCGGTGACGAGCTGGTGCGTGTCCCAGCCTTCTCCGATGCGCAGGGCCAGGGGGTTCATCGTGTCTCCAGCAGGCGGGCGGCCAGCGCAAAGTCGGCCGGCCAGGTGAGTTTGAGGTTTTCCAGCGCGCCGGGCACCAGCAGGGGCCGCAGGCCGAGGGCTTCGATCGCACTGGATTCGTCGGTGACGGCGTCGCCGGCCTCGGCCAGCGCCCGCTGCAGCAGGCCCAGGCGGAACATCTGCGGCGTCTGCGCCAGCCACTTGTCGGCACGTGGCAGCGTCTGCGCCACGCGGTCGTCGGCCGAGGCCTTGAGCGTGTCGGCCAGCGGCAGCGCCAGCAGGCCGCCCACGGCGTCGTGCTCGCAGGCGGCGATGAGCTGCTGCACCCAGGCCGGTTGCAGCAGGCAGCGCGCGGCGTCGTGCACCAGCACCCAGTCGCTGTCGCACGCGCCGCGTGCGCGCAGCGCGGCCAGGCCTGCGCCCACCGAGGCGGCCCGCGTGGCACCGCCGCAGCGCGCCACCCAGGCCCGCGGGCCGGCGAAGCGCGGCGCGTGGCGCTCGAAGGCCGCGTCGTCGGGCGACAGCACCACCAGCACGGTGTGCAGCGCGGGCACGGCCATCAAGGCATCCAGCGTGTGCGCCACCACCGACTGGCCGGCCACCGCCGTGTACTGCTTGGGGCCGCCGGCCGCCGCACGGGCACCGACCCCGGCGCAGGGGACGAGGGCAAAGAGACGCGGCAGCTCGGGCATGGGCCGCGATTCTAGAATCCCCGCTGTCAGCGACTTCGCAGCCCCGTCCCTCCCGGACGGGGCTGTTCGCACTTTCGAGCTCCCATGCACCTGCCTTCCATTGCGCCGGGCAAGCGCTTCACCTTGCCCCGCCCCACCGGTTCTGCCGACGCGCTGCTGCTGGCCCGTCTGGGCCGCAGCCATGCCGATGCGAAGCGCACGCTCGCCATCTTCACGGCCGAGCCCGCCGACACCACGCGGCTGGCCGACGAGCTGCCCTTCTTCGACCCGACGCTGCGCGTGGCCGTGTTCCCCGACTGGGAGACGCTGCCCTACGACACCTTCAGCCCGCACCAGGACCTGATCAGCGAGCGGCTGGCCACGCTGTGGCGCATCCACAGCGGCGAGGTCGACGTGGTGCTGCTGCCGGCCACCACCGCGCTCACGCGCCTGGCGCCGCCGTCGTTCCTGGCCGGCACCACCTTCCACTTCAAGCAGAAGAGCCGGCTCGACGAGGCGCGGCTGAAGGCGCAGCTCACGCTGGCCGGTTACCAGCACGTGAGCCAGGTCGTCAGCCCGGGTGAATACGCCGTGCGCGGCGGCCTGATCGACCTGTTCCCGATGGGCAGCCTGGTGCCCTACCGCGTGGACCTGTTCGGCGACGAGGTCGACAGCATCCGCACCTTCGACCCCGATTCGCAGCGCAGCCTGTACCCGGTGCCCGAGGTGCGCCTGCTGCCCGGCCGCGAGTTCCCGATGACCGACGCGGCACGCACCGCGTTCCGCGCGCGCTGGCGCGAACAGCTGGAAGGCGACCCGACGCGTGCGCGTGTCTACAAGGACATCGGCACGGGTCTCGCCAGCGGCGGCATCGAGTACTACCTGCCGCTCTTCTTCGACGAGGTCGGCACGATCTTCGACTACCTGGCCGCCGACGGCGCCAACCCGGCGGCGCTGGTGCTGCACGGCAAGATCGACGAGGCGCTCGAGCACTTCTGGACCGACACGCGCGACCGCCACCGCTTCCTGCAGCACGACCCCGAGCGGCCGATCCTGCCGCCGCAGGCCCTGTTCATGCCGGCGGAGGAGTTCTTCACGCGCACGCAGCCGCACGCCACGCTGGTGCTGCGCGGGGTCGAGCCGGTGTCCTGGGCGCGCCCGCTGCCCGAGCTGAGCATCGACCGCGGCGCCACCGAACCGCTGGGCGCGCTGGAACGCCACCTGCAGGCCACACCGCACCGCCTGCTGATCGTGGCCGAGAGCGGCGGGCGGCGCGAGAGCCTGATCGAGCTGCTGCGCGACCACGGCATCCCGGTGCCCGCCGTCGACTCGCTCGAAGAGTTCCTCACCGGCCCGGAGAAGTTCGCCATCACCGCGGCGCCGCTGGCCGAGGGCTTCCACTGGCACGAGCCCGAGGCGCCGGAAGGCAAGACCTCGGTGCAGTTCGTCACCGAGACCGAGCTCTTCGCCACCACGCCGCAGGCGCGCCGCCGTCGCAAGCAGGAGCAGGTCAGCAGCGTGGACGCGCTGATCAAGGACCTGTCGGAGCTGAAGGTGGGCGACCCCGTCGTGCACCTGAACCACGGCATCGGCCGCTACCAGGGGCTGATCAACATCGACCTGGGCGAAGGCCCCAGCGAGTTCCTGCACCTGGAGTACGCCGACAAGGCCCAGCTCTACGTGCCGGTGTCGCAGCTGCACCTGATCAGCCGCTACACCGGCGTCAGCGCCGACGAGGCGCCGCTGCACAAGCTCGGCAGCCCGCAGTGGGACAAGGCGCGCCGCAAGGCCGCCGAGCAGGTGCGCGACACCGCCGCCGAACTGCTGAACCTGTACGCCCGCCGCGCCGCGCGCGAAGGTTTTGCGCACCGCTTCAGCCCGCACGACTACGAGGCCTTCGCCACCAGCTTCGGCTTCGAGGAAACCGCCGACCAGCGCGCCGCCATCCATGCCGTGATCCAGGACATGGTGAGCCCCAAGCCGATGGACCGCCTGGTGTGCGGCGACGTGGGCTTCGGCAAGACCGAGGTGGCCTTGCGCGCCGCGTTCGTGGCCGTGCACGGCGGCAAGCAGGTGGCGATCCTGGCGCCCACCACGCTGCTGGCCGAGCAGCATTACCAGACGCTGGTCGACCGCTTCGGCAAGTGGCCGGTGAAGATCGCCGAGATGTCGCGCTTCCGCACCACCAAGGAGGTCAAGGCGGCGATCGACGGCATTGCCGACGGCACGGTGGACATCGTCGTGGGCACGCACAAGCTGCTGTCGTCGGACGTCAAGTTCGCGCGCCTGGGCCTGCTCGTCATCGACGAGGAGCACCGCTTCGGCGTGCGCCACAAGGAGGCGATGAAGGCGCTGCGCGCCGAGGTCGACGTGCTCACGCTCACCGCCACGCCGATCCCGCGCACGCTGGGCATGGCGCTGGAAGGTCTGCGCGACCTGAGCGTGATCGCCACCGCGCCGCAACGCCGGCTGTCGATCAAGACCTTCGTCAGGAACGAGGGCAACAGCGTGATCCGCGAGGCCGTGATGCGCGAGCTCAAGCGCGGCGGCCAGGTCTACTACCTGCACAACGAGGTGGAGACGATCGAGAACCGCCGCCAGGGCCTGGCCGAGCTGCTGCCCGAGGCGCGCATCGCGGTGGCCCATGGCCAGATGCCCGAGCGCGAGCTGGAGCGCGTGATGCGCGACTTCGTCGCCCAGCGCCACAACCTGCTGTTGTGCAGCACGATCATCGAGACCGGCATCGACGTGCCCAGCGCCAACACCATCATCATGAGCCGCGCCGACAAGTTCGGCCTGGCGCAGCTGCACCAGCTGCGCGGCCGCGTGGGCCGCAGCCACCACCAAGCCTACGCCTATCTGATGGTGCCCGACGTGCAGGGCCTGACCAAGCAGGCCGCGATGCGGCTGCAGGCCATCCAGGACATGGAGGAACTGGGCAGCGGCTTCTACCTCGCGATGCACGACCTGGAGATCCGCGGCGCCGGCGAGGTGCTGGGCGAAAACCAGAGCGGCAACATGATGGAGGTCGGCTTCCAGCTCTACAACGACATGCTCGGCGAAGCCGTGCGCAGCCTGAAGGCCGGCCGCGAGCCGGACCTGCTGTCGCCGCTGTCGGCCACGACCGAGATCAACCTGCACGCCCCAGCGCTGCTGCCCGACGCCTACTGCGGCGACGTGCACGTGCGCCTGAACCTCTACAAGCGCCTGGCCACGGCCGACAAGCCCGAGCAGATCGACGCGCTGCTGGAAGAAATCACCGACCGCTTCGGCCGCCTGCCCACCCAGGGCCAGACGCTCTTCGACACGCACCGCCTGCGCGTGCTGGCGCGGCCCTACGGCGTGCAGAAGATCGACGCCGGGCCGAAGCTGATGAACATCACCTTCCGCGCCAAGGCGCCGATCGACGCCAAGCGCATCATCGAGCTGGTGCAGAAGAACCGCGCCATCAAGCTCGCGGGCAACGACAAGCTGCGCATCGAGCGCGAGATCAGCGCCCCGGCCGACCGCGCGCACTACCTGCGCGACCTGCTGCGCGCGCTGGGGCCGCCCATCGCCGAGCCGGGCTGACACCGCGGCACGCTGCAGCGCAGTGGCGCACGCGGCGGCGGCGTCAGCGGGGCGCGGCCACCGCCGCTGCCCGCGCCTGCATCAGCGCGCGGTCGTCGGCGTTGCCGGCCAGTGCGGCGGCACGCTCGAAGGCCGCACGCGCTTCATCCAGCCGGCCGAGTTGCGCCAGCAGGTCGCCGTGCACCGCGGGCAGCCAGGGGTAAGCCGCCAGCGCCGGCGTCTCCAGCAGGGCTTCCACCGCCGGCAAGGCCGCGGCGGCCCCGAAGGCGCGGGACACCGCCACCGCGCGGTTCAGTCGCACCACCGGTGACGGCATCACCGCCAGCAGCCGGTCGTAGTCGCCGACGATCGCGGGCCAGTCGGTGTCGGCCGCGCTGGCGGCCCGTGCATGCCAGGCGGCAATGGCCGCCTGCAGCGTGTAGGGGCCGGCGGCCCCGCCGCGCGCGCGGGCCGCGGCCTCGGCCGCCTGCAGCGCGCCGAGGCCGCGGCGCAGCAGCAGGCGGTCCCAGCGGCGGCGGTCCTGCTGCTCCAGCAGCACCGGGCGGCCTTCGCGGTCGCGCCGCGCCGGCATGCGCGAGGCCTGCAGTTCCAGCAAGGCCAGCAGGCCCAGCACCTCGGGCTCGTCGGGCGCCAGCGCGGCCAGGCCACGCGCCAGGCGCAGGGCTTCGTCCACCAGCGAGGGCCGCATCCAGCCGTCGCCGCTGCTCGCCGCGTAGCCTTCGTTGAAGACGAGGTACACGACCTCCAGCACCGAGGCCAGCCGCTGCGCCCGCTGCTCACCGCGCGGCACCTCGAAGGGCACCTGCGCCTCGGCCAGCGTGCGCTTGGCGCGCACCAGCCGCTGCGCCACGGTGGCCTCGGGCACCAGGAAAGCACGCGCGATCTCCGCGGTACCCAGGCCGGCCACCACCTTCAGCGTCAGCGCTGCGCGCGCGTCGGGCGACAGCAGCGGGTGGCAGGCCACGAACATCAGCCGCAGCGCGTCGTCGCCCAGGTCGTCGGCCTCGCGCGCCGCCACTTCGTCGGCCACGTCGGGCGCGACGTCGGCACCCAGCGCCACGAGGTCGGCGGCCAGCTCGGCGCCGTGCCGCGCGGCCATCGCGCGGTGGCGCAGGTGGTCGAGCGCACGGCGCTTGGCGGTGGCCATCAACCAGGCGGCCGGCTTGTCGGGCAGGCCCTGGACGGGCCAGTGTTCCAGCGCGGCCATCAACGCGTCCTGGGCCAGCTCCTCGGCCAGGCCGAGGTCGCGCGTCATGCGGGCGAGCGCCGCGACGATGCGCGCCGACTCCAGCCGCCAGATCGTGGCGACGGTGGCGTCGACGGCTTCGCGCCCGGGCATGCGCGGCGTCACGCGGCCGGCGGGCCCTTCTCATCCATCCAGAACACCTCCCAGTGGTGCCCGTCGAGATCGGAGAAGCCGTGCTGCAGCATGAAACCGTGGTCCTTGGGCTGGGTGGGCGTGGTGGCGCCCTGCGCCACCGCCTGCGCGACGATGCGGCCGACCTCGTCGCGGCTGTCGCACTGCAGCGCCAGCAGCACCTGCGTGCTGGCATGGGCATCGGCCACCGGCAGCGGCGTGAAGCCCTCGAAGAAGGGGCGGGTCAGCAGCATGCAGCTGATGTGCTCGTTGATCACGAGGCAGGCCGCGTGATCGCCGCTGAACTGCGGGTTGAAGCTGAAGCCGAGTGCACCGAAGAAGGCCTGCGTGCGAGGCAGGTCGGACACGGGCAGGTTGACGAAGAGGCTGCGGATCATGGGGTGCTCCTGGGTCCTGGGCGATGGGGTGATTCAGTCCTGCGTGCGGACGCTGCCGACCGCGTCGAGCGCGCGCAGGCGATCGATCTCGGGACCCGGGGTGAATTCATCCAGCTCGACCAGCTGGCGCACCTCGATCACGGCGTCCTTGCCGCGACCCACGGGGTTGGGGAAGCGGCGGCTCCACTCCAGGGCTTCTTCGCGGCTGCGCACCTGGATCAGGGTCCAGCCGGCGATCAGCTCCCTGGCCTCGGCAAACGGGCCGTGGACGACGTGCGAACCATCGGCGCCGTAGACCACGCGCCAGCCGCTGCGGCTGGGGTGCAGGCCGGTGCCGTCCAGCAGCACGCCGGCGCGGGCCAGTTCCTCGTGGTACGCCGCCATCTCGGCCAGCAACTCTTCGGGCGCGTCGGGCGTGGTGGCGGCTTCGAACGCCGGCACGGAACGGACGAAGATGACGTAGCGCATCGTGGGCTCCTGACAGCGTGAAGGGTTCAGGCCGCCGCGTGGGCGGCTTCGAGGGTGGCGACGTCGAGCTTCTTGACCGTCATCAGCGTGTCGACCAGACGGCTGCGCTGCGCGGCACTGCCTTCGCGCATCAGCGCCAGCAGGCGCCGCGGCACGATCTGCCACGAGTAGCCCCAGCGGTCGACCAGCCAGCCGCACTGCTCGCGCGCGGGGTCGGCCGACAGGCGGCTCCACAGCGTGTCGATCTCGTCCTGCGTGTCGCAGGCCACGACCATCGAGACGGCCGGCGACGGCGGCAACGGCACGCCGGCGTTCAGCGCCAGGAAGCGCTGGCCGTCGAGTTCGAACTCCACCGTCAGCGCCGCGCCCGCGGGCATGCGGCCGCCGCCGGGGTAGCGCGTGACGCCGAGCCGGCGCGAGCGCGGAAACGCGGCGACATAAAAATCCGCTGCGGCTTCGGCATCGTGCGCGAACCACAGGCAGGTCTGGATGCGGGGCTCCTGCATGAGTCGACTCCTGGCGGCCGGACCGGCGGGCCCCATGCCACGCCTGCGTTTCCGGCCCTCCACCCCACGACGATCGGGCCAGGTCTGTTTCGACACCGTCCAGCCCCGGCAAAACCCTGGGGCCTTGACGGTGCGGATCAGGTTCGGCTGTCGTCGAAACACGGCGCCAGCGCGCGCACCTCCACCGTGGCCCATTGCGCGGCCGGGCAGCGCTCGGCCCAGGCCAGCGCCTGCTCGCGCGTGGTGTTCTTCAGCAGGAAGAAGCCACCGATCATTTCCTTGGCCTCGGCAAAAGGGCCGTCGCGGCGCACCGGGTGGCCGTCGGCGTGGCTGATGCGCACGGCGCCGGCCTGCGAGGCCAGCGACTCCACCGCGGCCAGCTGCCCCGCGGCCGCCAAGGTCTCGCCGAAGCGCTGCATGGCGGCGTAGGCCGCGCGGCCCTCGGCCTCGGTGCGGGTGGCGCGCTGCCCCGTGGGTTCCAGAATCAACAGCAGGTACGACATCGGTGCTCCCGGGCCTGGCATCGGCCAGCTGCAACGATAGCGCGGGCCCCGGATGGCATCATCGCCACATGCCTGTTGCCCACCCTGCCCCCGCCTCCACCACCGCTGCTGCCACCGAGATCGAACCCGGCCTGTGGGTCCGCGGCTTCCAGCCGCCGCTGCGGCTGCGCGACTTCAAGCTCGTGGCTTTCGACATGGACTCCACGCTGATCAACATCGAATGCGTGGACGAGATCGCCGCCGCGGCCGGCCGCAAGACCGAGGTGGCCGCGATCACCGAAGCCGCGATGCGCGGCGAGATCACCGACTACCAGGACAGCCTGCGCCGCCGCCTGGCGCTGCTGCGTGGCGTGCCGGTCTCGGCGCTGGAGGCGGTGTATGCGCAGCACCTGCAGCTCAACCCGGGCGTCGAGTCCTTCGTGCAGGCCTGCCGGGCGGCGGGCCTGAAGACGCTGCTGGTGTCGGGCGGGTTCACCTTCTTCAGCGAGCGCATCCGCGCGCGGCTGCAGCTGGACTTTGCGCGCGCCAACCAGCTGGAAGTGGCCGACGGCGCGCTCACCGGCCGCCTGGTGCCACGGCCCTGGGGCGAGATCGTCGACGGCGCCGAGAAGCGCCGCGTGCTGCTGGAAGTGGCCGAGCTGATGGGCATCGACCCGGCGCAGACCATCGCCGTCGGCGACGGCGCCAACGACCTGCCGATGATGGGCGTGGCGGGCCTGTCGATCGCCTACCACCCCAAACCCGCGGTGCTGGAGCAGGCCATGCTGTCCATCACCACCGGCGGCATGGACCGCGCGCTGTCGCTGCTGGCGCGCTGAGAGGTCCTGGGCGCTGAGCGCGCCGGTCGCGGCTTCAGTTGCCGGCGTTGAAGACCAGCTCGATGCGGTGCACACGCTCCTGCGGCAGCGGGTCGAAGCGCCACTGGCCCAGCGCCTCCACCAGCGCCCGTTGCAGCGGCCGCGGCATCGAACCCAGCGGCGTGACCGCGGCCACGCCGCCGTCGGTGCGGATCGTCAGCTCGACCAGCACCACCGCGTTGGGCCCCAGGTCGTCGAGCACGCGCTGGCTGACCGCGGGGTCGACCCGGCTGGCCAGCCGCGGCCGCACCGGGCCGGCCTGCACCGCTGGCAGCTCGGCCAGCGGGCTCGGCAGGGCCAGGGGCGTCGGCGCGGTGCCTGTGGCTTCGAGCGCCACGGCCTGGGCCGCGGGAGCGCCGCCCTGCAAGGCACCGGCGCTGAGCGTGATCTGCGTGGTGACGCCAGGACTTGTCGGGACTGCAGCCGGCGTCGCTTCCGCTGCCGCAGTCGGGCGCGGCGACGATGGCACCAGAGGCGTGACCGCCGGTGCAGCGGCATCGCCCTCCCCGCCACGCCGACGGGTCTGGCCCTGGGGCTGGGTCTTGCTCGCTTCGAGGATGAAGCGCATGGGCCCCGCGGCCTGGCGGCGTGCACGCTCCATGGCCGCGGCGGCTTCCGAGGCCGCCGGCTCGGGCGGCGCCGGCTGGGCTGCAGCCGTCAAGACCACCAGCAGCGCCAGGGCGGCTGCGGCGCCATCTCGTTTGCACACGAATGAACCTCCGGGAACACGGGGCGCCCTGCAGGCTGCGGTCTGGGCCGCGGCCCCGCGGGGCCCAGCCTGTCCAGGGGCGCCCTGATTCTAGGGAGATACCGCCGGTGCTATGCGCCGATGCACCCGGAGTCGGGGGGCCGCCGGCCGGCCGCAGCGCCGGCCGGCGCGGCGCGCATCAGCCGGGTCGCGCCTGGTCGGGCCGGGTGTAGTCGCACACGCCCTGGGGGTGGATCTGCTCCAGCTGCTGCACCTCGGCCTCGCTCGGCACCCAGGGCGCGTACACGCCATCGGCCACCGCGGCGCGCACCGGCTTGCGGGCGCAGCTGTAGATGCCGCCTTCGATGGGTGCGCCGGCGACGATGCGCGAGGTGCCGTACAGCGGGAACTGCTGCGTGCAGGCCCCGGCGGGCTGGCGGTCGAGGATGCCGCTCCAGACCCCGGCACCGGCCTGCAGCAGCGCACCCTGGCGGTCGAAGCAGCTGTCCACCGCCCGCGCGGGGCGGTTGCCCTGGATGCCCAGGTCCGGGTGGGCGCGCATCCCGCTCAGCCACTGGTCCATCACCGCCACCGCGTCCAGCGTCTGGCTGGCCTTGGGCGTGAGCGGGATGGTGTCGGTGAACCAGATCGCGAGGTTGTCGCTGTGCCCCATGCGGGCCTGCACGCGCTGACGCACCGCAAAGCTCTGGTGCGCGTTGTGCATGTCGAGCTCACGCTCCATGTACTGGCGGTGGTCGATGGCCGGCACGTCCAGCCGGCCGCTGAACACGTGACCCGTGCTGTAGGCGGCGCGCATGGCCAGCGGGTCGCCCACGGTGCGCGGTGCGGGCTGGGTGGCTGCCGGAGCCAGGTTCATGTTGCGGCGGCTCCAGGGGTCGAAATAGCCGGGGATGCTCAAGGCCTTGCCAACCTCGGCCGAGCCGACGCCGAAGAAGGGGAATCCCTCCTGCACCATCTGGCTGGGCTGCTTCCAGCCGCCGATGTGCCAGTTGAGGTGCAGGAACTCCGCCGGCGTGATCTTGCCGGCCTTCAGCGAGGCCAGCCCGTACTGCACGCCGACGTTGTCCCAGGTGGAGCGGCCGGCGCCGGTGGCGTCGACGCCGTAGACGTTCCGCAGGTCGTCGTAGTGGGTCCAGCGGATGGCGGCGATGTCGCTCTGCGGCTCGTAGAGCTGCTGGTTGGGGGCCTGCCCGTAGTTGGGGTTCATGGCCAGCGGCGTGAGCCCGCGCCACGCCGGCACACATTCGGTGGTGCCGGGCGCGGTGCTGTAGCCCAGCGCGGTCTTCAGCGGCGCGAGGCTGTCATTGACGCGGGCAAAACCTTCCTCGGCGTTCATGCCCACCAGCAGGCTGCGGTTCTTGGTGACGCGCCATCTGGCGTTGCCGCGGTCGGTGGCGTCCATGTAGTGCTCGAGCAGTTCGCAATCGCCCACGTGGATGGTCTGCGTGACCATGTCGGGGTAGCTCTGCACCGGCAGCAGGCCGTCGAGCACGCCAGGCTGGTTCTGCGCGATCAGGTACTGCTGGATGGCGCCGCCCGAGCCGCCCAGGCCCATCGTGAACAGCGGCGCGCCGTAGCGCTCGACGAAGCGCTCCTTGGTCATCATCGCGGTCTCGCCGGCCAGCGTCATGTTGTAGTGCGTGCCGGTGTTGTTGCCGCTGCTGTGCACGATGGCGTAGCCCTGGCCCAGCAGGTCGGGGTTGAGCGAGCCGCCGTGCACCGTGCCCTGGCTGTGGCCGATGGCCACGCCGCCCTGGAACCAGTAGACGAGCTTGCGGTTCCACAGGCCCAGGTCGGGCCGGGCCGGGCTTTCGCCGGCCGGTGCCAGCATGGCGAAGCTGTAGAGGAAACGGTTGATCGAGCCGACCTCGCGGCGCACGATGAAGTCCACGGTGCGGCCGTCGGCCAGCGTGGTGGTGGCCATGTCGGCCGGGCGCACGCCGCCGGCGGGCAGGGGCTTGAAGCCGCCCTGACCGCGGTAGAGGTAGCTCACCACCGTGTCGATCGAGCAGTTGCGGCTGTAGCCCGCCACCGCGCCTTGCGCGTTGCGGACGACATAACCGGGCTGCGTGGCCGCATCGGGCTGCGGCTGCAGGCCGAACTGCGTGGCCGTGCAGACGAACGGCGCCTGGTGCGGGCCGCTGAACATGGGGCCGGTGACGGGGTGGTTGATGAGCTCCAGGCTGTCGCGCACACCGGCGCTGCGATGGCGCACCTGCAGGGTGTTGGCGCCGTCCACCAGGCCCGTGACCACGCCTTCCAGGCCGTCGGACACTTCGGTCAGCGCGGTCGTGACGGGCCTGCCGTTGAGCCAGAGTTCGAGCTTGTCGCGCAGCCCCGGAGCGGCCCGCACGTGAACGCGGGCGTCACCGCCCGAGACGTACTGCGCCGGGCTCGACAGCACGCTCAGGCGCACCGTCATCGCGTTGTCGGCTGCCGGCGACGGCTTGCGTGCTGCGCCGGCCAGTGCCGTCTTGGTGCCCGCATCGGCAGCGGATTCGCCGCCGCCGGCGCCGCACCCCGTGAGGGCGAGGGTGAGGATGGGAAGGCCGAGCGCAAGAACGCGCCAGCGGCCCCGGTTCGGGTGCTGTGTCATGGCTGTCTCCTGGTCTTGTTGTGATGGAAACCGCACGACGCAGCAGGGGCCGCAGCCCCAGCCGCCGGCGGCCTCGCCACGACCATAGGGCGACGCCGGCACGGCGGTTAGCGGGTTTGCACGCAGCACGGCGCCGCAGCCGGCGCCGTGCCACCCGGACGCGCCCGGGAGTTACTTGAAGCCGACGCGATCCAGCATCTGCTGCACCTGCGCCGTGTTGGCGCCCACCTTGGCAATGGGCACGGTCTCGGCCTTGAAGCGGCCCAGGCTGGCCAATGCGTCGTTGGGCTGTGCGCCTGCCACCACCGGGTACTCGTTGTTGCCGTCGGCGAAGTAGCGCTGCGCCGCGTCGCTGCTGAGGTACTCGATGAACTGCACCGCCGCGGGGCGGTTCTTGGCGTTGCGTGCCACCGCCGCACCGGCGATGTTGACGTGCGTGCCCCAGCTGGCCTGGTTGGGGAACATCACGCCCACCTTCTCGACCACGGCCTTGTCCTCGGGCTTGTTGGAGCGCAGCAGGCGCGCGTGGTAGTAGGAGTTGGTCAGCGCCACGCCGCATTCGCCCGAGGCCACGCCGCGGATCTGGTCGGTGTCGCCGCCCTTGGGCTGACGGGCGAGGTTGTCCACCAGCCCCTTGAGCCAGGCCTCGGTGGCCTGCGGGCCGAGGTGTTCGAGCATGCTGCCGAACAGGCTGAGGTTGTAGGGGTGGGAGCCGCTGCGCACGCACAGCTGGCCCTTCAGCGCCGGGGCGGCGAGCTTCTCGTAGGTGTCCACGTCGCTGGCCTTCAGGCGCGTCTTGTCGTAGACGACCATGCGGGCCCGGGTGGACAGGCCGAACCATTGCGCGCCCTGCCCTGCATCGGCACCCCGCAATTGCGCCGGCACACGCTGCTCCAGCACGGCCGACTTGACCGGCTGGAACAGGCCTTCCTGCTCGCCGCGCCACAGGCGGGCTGCGTCCACCAGCAGGATCACGTCGGCCGGGCTGGCGCTGCCTTCGGCCTTCAGGCGGGCCAGGATGCCGGCGTCGTCGGCTTCGACCCGGTTGATGCGGATGCCGGTGGCCTTGGTGAAGTTGTCGTACAGCGCCTCGTCGGTCTGGTAGTGCCGCGCCGAGTACAGATTGAGCACACGCTCCTGGGCCTGGGCGGCGGTGCCGGCGAGGGTGGCGACGGCCAGCACGCAGGCGCTCAGTGAACGAAGGACAGGACGGGTCATGGTCGGGCTCTTGATGACGATTGCGATGTGATTATCGTAACGCGAATCATTGTCATTTGCAAAACGCCACACCCCACACAAGCCCTCACGGCAGGAGGCTGGCGGCCAGCTGGCAAGGGCCAGGCGCCTTGCCGCCAGCCTCAACCCGACCTCAACTGACGATCTGCTGCCAGGCCTTGTCCAGCCGCTTGGTGCTCACCGGCTGGGGCGTGCGCAACTCCTGTGCGAACAGACTCACACGCAGCTCCTCCAGCAGCCAGCGGTACTCGTCCATGCGCGCGTGGCTGGCGCCCTTGAGCTCGGCCAGGCGTCGCAACCAGCGCTGCTCCAGCGGCCGCAGTTCGGCCAGGCGCGCGGCGTCGCGTGCGGGGTCGGCGCGCAGCTTGTCCAGGCGCAGCACCACGGCCTTCAGGTAGCGCGGCAGGTGCAGCAGCGCGGGCCAGTCGGTCTGCGCCAGAAAACGCTTGGGCACCAGGCGCTGCAGCTGCGCCTGCACGTCGTCGGCCACGTCCTTGGGCGGCTTGCTGTCCTTCAGCTTGCGCAATGCGGCGCCGTACTCCAGCAGCACCGCGTGCGCCTGGCGGGCCACCTCGGCCGCGATCAGGTTCAGCCGCGCCCGGCCTTCGTCGATGCGCGCCTTGAACGCCGCCTCGTGCTGCGGCAGCGGCTCGGCCAGGAAGGCGCGGTCCACGGCCACCTCGATGATCTGCTCGCGCAGCTCTTCCAGCGTGCCCAGCGTCAGGTAGGCGCCGGCCATGCGGGTGAGGTCGGGGATGTTCTTTTCCAGATACTTCAGCGGCTCGCGCAGCTGCAGCGCCACCAGCCGGCGCAGGCCCGCACGGTGGCGGGTGGCGGCCAGCTCGGGCTCGTCGAAGACCTCGATCTCCACGTGGGCGCCGCGGTCGATCAGCGCCGGAAAGCCCACAAGCACCTGGGCGCCGCGGCGCACTTCCATCAGCTCGGGCAGTTCGCCGAAGTCCCAGCGCGTGTAGGCCTTCGGCGCGGCCGGCTCGGGCGCACGCGGTGCGGCGATCTGCGCCGCCACGCCCCGGCTGCCGCCCACAGCCGCAACCGCGCCAGCCGTCGCTTCCGGGGCCGGTGCCGGCGCGGCCACCTTCAACGCCGCCAGCGCCTGGAAGGCACTGCGCGCCTGCGTGCCCAGCTCCGACTTCAGCCCCGCCAGGTCGCGCCCGGCGCCGAGCTGGCGGCCGTGTTCGTCGTTGATGCGGAAGTTCATGAACAGGTGCGGCGGCAGCTGCTCGAGCTTGAAATCATTGCGCTGCACGGCCAGCTGGGTGCGGTCGCGCACGTGCTTGAGCAGCGCGTCCATCAGGCTGCCTTGCGCAAAGGGCACGCCGTCGCAGAACTCGGCCGCGTAGTCGGGCAGCGGCACCAGGTGCGAGCGCGGGCGCTGGTGCAGCGTCTTGCACAGCGCCAGCACCTTGGCGTGCAGCATGCCGGGCACGAGCCATTCGCAGCGCTCCTCGCTGACCTGGTTCAGCGCGTAGATCGGCACCGCCACCGTGAGGCCGTCCTTGGTGTCGCCCGGCTCGTGCAGATAGGTCGCGCTGCAGTCGATGCCACCCAGACGGATCGTCTTCGGGAACGCCGACGTGGTGATGCCCGCGGCCTCGTGGCGCATCAGCTCGTCGCGGGTCAGGTGCAGCAGCTTCGGGTTGCGCTTGGCTTCCTCGCGGTACCAGCGCTCCAGCAGCGGGCCGCTGAAGACGTCGGCCGGCAGCTGCTGGTCGTAGAAGGCGTGGATCAGTTCGTCGTCCACCAGCACGTCCTGGCGGCGCGCCTTGTGCTCCAGTTCCTGCACCTGCGCAATCAGCTTCTGGTTGTGCGCCAGGAAGGGCAGCCGCGTCTCCCAGTCGCCCTCCACCAGCGCCTCGCGGATGAAGATGCCACGCGCAGCCACCGGGTCCAGGGTGCCGAAGTTGACACGCCGGTTGTTGTAGATGACCAGGCCATACAGCGTGGCCCGCTCCAGCGCCACCACCTCGCCGGCCTTCTTCTCCCAGTGCGGCTCCAGCAGCTGCTTCTTCAGCAGATGGCCGGCCAGCGCCGGGATCCACGTCGGCTCGATCGACGCCAGCCCGCGGCCGAAGAGGCGTGTGGTTTCCACCAGTTCCGCGGCCACCAGCCAGCGCCCGGGCTTCTTGCTCAGGTGTGCGCCCGGGTGGCGCCAGAACTTCAGGCCGCGCGCGCCCAGGTACCAGTCCTCGTCGTCGCTCTTGCAGCCGATGTTGCCCAGCAGCCCGGCCAGCATGCTCTGGTGCAGCTGCTCGTAGCTGGCCGGCGCGGTGTTGAGTTGCCAGCCCTGCTCGGCCACCACGGTGTGCAGCTGCGAATGGATGTCGCGCCACTCGCGCACGCGGCGCGGGCTGACGAAGCTGTCGCGCAGGCGCTGCTCCTGCTGGCGGTTGGTGAGCTTGTGGCTGTCCACGGCCACACCGCCGGCCGGCTTGTGGCCGTGCTGGCCGCGGCCGTCCTCGATCCACTGCCAGAGCTTGAGCATGCCGACGAACTCGGAGCGCTCGTCGTCGAACTTCTTGTGCTTCTCGTCGGCGGCCTGCGCCACCTCTTGCGGGCGGTCGCGCACGTCCTGGCCCGACAGCGCCGAGGCGATGATCAGCACCTCGGTCAGCGCGCCGCGCTGCCGTGCCTCCAGGATCATGCGGCCGATGCGCGGGTCCAGCGGCAGCTTGGCGAGCTCGCGGCCGGTGGGCGTGAGCTCGTTGGCCTCGTCCACCGCCCCCAGCTCCCCGAGCAGCGCGTAGCCGTCGGCAATCGCCTTGCGCGGCGGCGCTTCGAGGAACGGAAAGTCCTCGATCTGCCCCAGGTGCAGGCCCTTCATGCGCAGGATCACGGCCGCCAGGCTGCTGCGCAGGATCTCGGGGTCGGTGAAGCGCGGGCGGCCCTGGAATTCGGTCTCGCCGTAGAGCCGGATGCAGATGCCGTTGGCCACGCGCCCGCAGCGGCCGGCGCGCTGGTTGGCGGCGGCCTGGCTGACCGCCTCCACCTGCAGCTGCTCGACCTTGCTGCGGTAGCTGTAGCGCTTGACACGCGCCTGGCCCGTGTCGATGACGTACCGGATGCCCGGCACCGTGAGCGAGGTCTCGGCCACGTTGGTGGCCAGCACCACGCGGCGACCGTTGCCGGCGGTGAACACACGGTCCTGCTCGGCCTGCGACAGGCGCGCGTACAGCGGCAGGATTTCTGCCTGCGGCCCGCCGCGGTGCAGCTTGGCCGCCTGCTGCGCGAGGTGCTTGCGCAGGTGGTCGGCGGTCTCGCGGATCTCGCGCTCGCCGGGCAGGAAGACGAGGATGTCGCCCGCGCCGCCATCGCGCCAGAGCTCGTCCACCGCGTCGGCGATGGCGTCGTCGAGGTCGAAGTCCTTGCGCTCCTCGAACGGCCGCCAGCGCTGCTCCACCGGGAAGAGCCGGCCCGACACGGTGATGACCGGCGCCGGGCCCTGACGGCCGGCAAAGTGCTGCGCAAAACGGTCGGCGTCGATCGTGGCCGAGGTGACGACGATCTTCAGGTCGGGCCGCCGCGGCAGGATCTGCCGCAGGTAGCCGAGCAGGAAGTCGATGTTCAGGCTGCGCTCGTGCGCCTCGTCGATGATGATCGTGTCGTAGGCGCGCAGCAGCGGGTCGTTCTGGGTCTCGGCCAGCAGGATGCCGTCGGTCATCAGCTTGACGCTGGCGCCGGGCTGCAGCCGGTCCTGGAAGCGCACCTTGTAGCCCACCACCTCGCCCAGCGGCGACTCCAGCTCTTCCGCAATGCGCTTGGCCACGCTGCTGGCCGCGATGCGCCGCGGCTGCGTGTGGCCGATCAGCCCGCTGCCGCCGGCACCGATGCCGCGGCCGAGCTCCAGCGCGATCTTCGGCAGCTGCGTGGTCTTGCCCGAGCCGGTTTCGCCGCAGACGATGACCACCTGGTGATCGCGCATGGCGCGCGCGATCTCCTCGCGCCGGGCCGAGACCGGCAGCGATTCAGGGTAGCGAATGGGGGGGATGGCGTTGGCCGGCCGAGGAGCGGCGGGCCGGGCGCGGGACGGGTTCACGGGCCGCGGATTATGGCGGCCCGCCCGCGGCGGTGCCGGGAGCCGGATGCTGGATCCGACCGCTGGCGCCGGGTTGCGGCTTCAGCGGGTTCAGGTTGCTCAGGCCGAGTAGGCCATCACGCTCAGCGCCGCGCCCTGCGGGTCCTGCAGCACCGCCATGCGGCCGACACCCGGCACGTCCATCGCCGGCACGAGGGTCTTGCCGCCCAGCGCGGCGCAGCGTGCGAGCGTGGCGTCGACATCGGCCACCGTCACGTAGCTGCCCCAGCTGGGCGGCATCGGGCCGGCGCCGGACGGCACGGCCATGATGCCGCCGACCGCGTCGTCGCCGACCTTCACGACGCGGTACTCGCCGTCCTGCATGGGCATCGAGGCCACGGCCCAGCCAAACAGGTCGCCGTAGAAACGGGCGGCGGCCTCGGGGTCGGTGGTCGTCAGCTCGTTCCAGCTGAATGCACCAGGGGTCTTGTACACGTCCATGGGGAGCTCCTTGCAGTGGAGCCGGCAGCTTGCCTGCCGCGGTGCTGCTGCACAATCCCCAGCAGCATGAGCCTTGTCTTCCCTCACACCTTCGTCCCGTGGTTTCGCGCCGTGGCGCCCTACATCCACGCCTACCGGGGCAAGACCTTCGTGGTGGGCCTGGCGGGCGAGGCCATCGCCGCCGGCAAGCTCAACACCTTCGTGCAGGACCTGTCGATCCTGCACGCCATGGGCCTGAAGCTGGTGCTGGTGCACGGCTTCCGGCCGCAGGTGACGGAGCAGCTCGCGGCCAAGGGACACGTCTCGCGCTACTCGCACGGCATCCGCATCACCGACGCGGTGGCGCTGGACGCGGCGCAGGAGGCCGCGGGCCAGCTGCGCTTCGAGATCGAGGCCGCGTTTTCGCAGGGGCTGCCGAACACGCCGATGGCCAACGCCACCGTGCGCGTGGTGTCGGGCAACTTCCTGACGGCGCGGCCGGTGGGCATCGTCGACGGTGTCGACTTCCAGCACAGCGGCCTCGTGCGCCGGGTCGATCAGGCGGCCATCCGCCGCGCCATCGAAAGCGGCGCCGTGGTGCTGCTCAGCCCCTTCGGCTTTTCGCCCACGGGCGAGGCCTTCAACCTGACGATGGAGGAAGTGGCCACCTCCACCGCCATCGCGCTGCAGGCCGACAAGCTGGTGTTCATGGGCGAGGTGCCCGGCATCCGCGAGACCCCGGCCGACCCCGACAGCGCCATCGACACCGAGCTCGCGCTGGCCGACGCCAAGCGCCTGCTGGCCGCGCTGCCGGCGCCGCTGCAGCCCACCGACACGGCGTTCTACCTGCAGCACTGCGTGAAGGCCTGCGAAGGCGGCGTCGAGCGCTCGCACATCCTGCCATTCGCCACCGACGGCGCGCTGCTGCTGGAGGTCTTCACGCACGACGGCGTCGGCACGATGGTGGTGGACGAAAAGCTGGAAAGCCTGCGCGAGGCCACCGCCGACGACGTGGGCGGCATCATCCAGCTGATCGAACCCTTCGAGCGCGACGGCACGCTGGTGCGCCGCGAGCGCACCGAGATCGAACGCGACGTGGCCAACTACAGCGTGGTCGAGCACGACGGCATCATCTTCGGCTGCGCCGCGCTGTACCCCTACCCCGAAGCGCGCACCGCCGAGATGGCGGCACTGACGGTGTCGCCGCTGTCGCAGAGCCAGGGCGACGGCGAGCGGCTGCTGAAGCGCGTTGAACAGCGGGCACGCGCCGCGGGCCTGGACAGCATTTTCGTGCTGACCACGCGCACGATGCACTGGTTTCTGAAGCGCGGTTTCACGCAGGTCGACCCCGAATGGCTGCCCGAAGCCCGCAAACGCAAATACAACTGGGACCGGCGCTCGCAGGTGCTGGTGAAGAAGTTCGTCTGAATCTCGAAAGGTCAAGACCATGGCAAGAATGGTGCAGTGCGTGTATCTGAAGAAGGAAGCCGAGGGGCTGGGTTTCAGCCCATATCCCGGCGAACTGGGCAAAAGGATTTACGACAACGTCAGCAAGGAAGCCTTCGAACTCTGGAAAAAACACCAGACGATGCTCGTCAATGAAAACCGGCTGAACCTGGCCGACGCGCGGGCCCGTCAGTATCTGGCGCGGCAGATGGAGCAGTTTTTCTTTGGCGACGGCGGTGACAAGCCGATGGGATACGTGCCGCCCGCCCCTTGAATGGGCGGGTATTCAGGGTCTGAAACGGTCTCGCGCTCTGGTTATATTCACGGCTGGACTGCAACCGGGAGCAAACCATGACCAAACCCACCCTGAGCCAACTGCTGGAACAGCGCACCGAACTCGAGCGCCAGATCGCCGAAACCCAGCGCGCCGAGCGCGCCGATGCCGTGTCGCAGGTGCGCAGCCTGATGTCGCAGTACGGCCTGACGCTGGCCGATATCGGGGGCAAGGCGCCCGCAGCGCCCAAGCGCCAGGGGCCCACCGGCAAGGTGGCGGCCAAATACCGCGACACCGCCACCGGCCAGACCTGGTCCGGCCGCGGCCTGCAGCCCAACTGGCTGAAGGCGGCGCTGGCGACGGGCAAGTCGCTGTCGGACTTTGCGGTCTGAACTGAACCCGGAACCGCGCCCGTCGGCCTGATCACTTGAATCAAGCGCCCCCCGGCCCCTTGCTGCGAGAGCGCCTGGGTGTGCTCCATGCGGCGGCGGCGGCCGGGGTCAGCGTGCTGGCGCTGGGGCTGGCCGCGCTGCTGCTGTCGTACGCCGGCACCCTGAGCCTGGCGCTGTCACCCTGGAGCGCGCTGGCCCTGCCTGCCGGCCTGGCCCTGGCGGCACAGTGGCGCTGGGGCCGAGGCGTGCTGGTCGGCGTGGCGGCAGGCACGCTGGTGGCGCTGCTGAGTGCGGGTCAGGACTGGCGCACGGCGCTGCTGGGCACGGCCGTGGTCGTGCTGGCGCCGCTGCTGGCCCACGCCGGCATGCGGCGGCTGGATTTCGACGCCCGCTTCGAACGCCCGGGCGACGTGGCCATCCTGGCCGTCGCCGCGGTGTGCGGCGCCGCGCTGCCGGCCGCGCTGGCGGTCAGCACCTGGGTCACGGCCACCACGGGCCAGGCGGCCTGGGAAGCCTTCAGCGTCGGCTGGTGCGTGCTCAGCCTGGGCATGCTGGGCACCGCGGTGGCGGTGCTCGCCTTCGACCGCGGCGTGCTGCACGCGCTGCAGCCGGGCGTGGCCTGGCGCTCGACCGCGCTGGGCAGCGCTGCGGTGGCGCTGATGCTGTGGCTGCTGTGGCTGGCGCCCACGGCGCGCTCGCCCGTCGGCGCGATGGCGCTCTTCCTGCCCCACGTGCTGGTGGTGGTGCTGGTGCTGCGCGGGCACCTGGCGCTGGCAGCCAGCGCCTGGCTGGTGGCGTCGCTGCTGGTGGCGGGTACGGCCGGCAAGGGGCTGTCGTTCTGGATCGCCGGCGGCAGCGTGCAGGCCGCGCTGGCGGCCTGGGCGGGCTCGGCGCTGACGCTGCTGCTCGTCACGCACGCGGCCACGGCCGACTGGCGCAGCCGCTCGCAGCGCTGGGAATGGGCGCTGGACGGCTCGCGCCTGGGCGTGGCCGACTGGCACCTACAGCGCGAGGACGGTTTTGCCTCGGCCGCCTGGCGCTCGCTGAGCGGCCACCACGACAAACACTGGGACCCGCAGGCCTGGCACCACCAGGTGCACGCCGACGACCGCCGCGCGCTGGCCGAAGCCATCGCGTCGCTGACCGTCGGCGACGACGGCCGCCGGCAGCTCGAGCTGCGCATGCAGCGCCCCGACGGCTGGCACTGGCTCGAGGCCACGCTGCTGGTCATCGAGCGCGACCTGGCCGGCCACCCGGTGCGCCTGCTGGCCACGCTGGCCGACGTGCACGACAAGCGGCAGGCGCAGGAGCGCCAGCTGATGTCGGTCAGCCTCTTCCAGCACCTGCACGAAGGCCTGCTGATCACCGACGCCGACCTGCACGCGCTGGACGTCAACCCGGCCTACAGCCTGATCCTGGGCGTGCCGCGCGACGAGGTCCTGGGCACCGTGCCCTCGCTGCTGCGCCCGACGCCGGCCGACCCGGTGGCGCGCCAGCAGCGCGCCGCGATGTGGGCCGGCCTGCGCGACACCGGCAGCTGGCGCGGCGAGCTGCTGGAGCGGCGCCGCAACGGCGAGCTGTGCACGCTGCAGGCCACCATCTCCACCGTGCGCGGCCCGCAGCAGGACCTGCGCTACCACGTGCTCGTGATCAGCGACATCACGCAGCAGCAGGCGCAGCGCGAGCAGCTCGAGCGCCAGGCCCACTTCGACGAGCTCACGCGCCTGCCCAACCGCGCCCGCCTGTCGGAGCTGCTCGACGACGCGATGCGCGCCGCCGACCGCGACGGCTACCTGCTGGTGGTGTGCTACCTGGACCTGGACCGCTTCAAGCCGGTCAACGACCGCTTCGGCCACGCCGCCGGCGACCGCCTGCTGGCCGAGCTGGCCGGCCGCCTGCGCAGCGCGCTGCGCAGCCGCGAGCACTGGACCGACAGCGCCGCGCGCCTGGGTGGTGACGAATTTGTGCTGCTGCTGCGCGCTGGCACGCTGGAAGAAGCGCGCCTGGCGGTGGAGCGTGTGCTGCGGGTCGTCAGCCAGCCCTACGTGGTGGACCCGGCGCAGGACCCGGTGCAGGTCACGTCCAGCATGGGCGCCACCGTCTACCCCATCGACCGCAGCGACGCCGACACCCTGCTGCGCCACGCCGACCACGCGATGTACGGCGCCAAGCAGTCGGGTCGCAACGGCTACCTGTTCTTCGATCCCGAGCACCGCCGCCGCACCGAAGAGCGCGCGCTGGCCATCGGCCGCATCCAGGAGGCGCTGGACCAGCAGGAATTTGTCCTCTACTACCAGCCCAAGGTGGACATGCGCACCGGCCGCGTGCACGGCTTCGAGGCGCTGCTGCGCTGGGAACACCCCACGCAGGGGCTGGTGGCGCCGCTGCAGTTCCTGCCGCTGATCGAGAACACCGGCCTGTCCAGCCGCGTGGGCGACTGGGTCATCGCGCAGGCGCTGGACCACCTGGCTTCGTGGCGGCGCGACGGGCTGGACTTCTCCGTCAGCGTCAACGTCTCGGCGCGCCACCTGCAGGAGCCCGACTTTGCGCTGCGGCTGTCGGAGCTGCTGGCGCGGCACAGCGAGCCGCTGGCGACGCACCTCGAGATCGAGATGCTGGAAACCGCAGCCCACGCCGACATCGAGGCCACCTCGGCGCTGCTGGTGCGCTGCCGCGCCCTGGGCGTGCGCTTCTCGCTCGACGACTTCGGCACGGGCTACTCCACCCTCACCTACCTGAAGCGGCTGCCGGTGGACGTGCTGAAGATCGACCGCTCCTTCGTGCACCACATGCTGGACGACTCGCAGGACCGCGCCATCGTCGAGGGCGTGATCGGCCTCGCCGGCACCTTCGGCTGCGTGGTGGTGGCCGAGGGCGTGGAAAGCCCGGCGCAGGCGCGCACGCTGCTCGAGCTGGGTTGCACCATCGGCCAGGGCACCGGCATCGCCGCGCCCATGCCCTCGGCCCTGGTGGCGCAGTGGGTGCGCGACTACAAGGGCATGTTCTCGCTCAGCCCGGCCGCCACGCCGGTGCCGCCAGCCCTGGCCGGCTGAACGCCCGCCGCGCCCCGGCGACTAGACTTGGCCGGTGATCCCACCCGGCTTCCTGCAAGAACTGCTCTCGCGCGTCGACATCGTCGACGTCGTCGGCCGCCATGTCGAGCTCAAGCGCGGCGGCGCCAACCTGATGGGGCTGTGCCCCTTTCACGCTGAAAAGTCGCCCAGCTTCTCGGTCAGCCCGAGCAAGCAGTTCTATTACTGCTTCGGCTGCGGCGCCAGCGGCGACGCGATCCGCTTCCTCACCGAGCACCTGGGCCTGAGCTTCATCGAGGCCGTGCGCGACCTGGCCCAGGGCGCCGGCCTCACGGTGCCCGAGGAGCAGGTCAGCCCGCAGGAACGCGAGCGCCGCGACACGCTGCGCCAGCGCCGGCTGTCGCTGAACGAGGTGCTGACCAAGGCGGCCGAGTTCTACCGCGGCCAGCTCAAGGCCACGCCCCGGGCGGTGGACTACCTGAAGCAGCGCGGCCTGACCGGCGCCATCGCGGCCCGCTTCGGCCTGGGTTTTGCGCCCCCGGGCTGGCGCACGCTGGCCGGCGTGTTCCCGAAGTACGACGACCCGCTGCTCGAAGAAGCCGGCCTGGTGCGGCTGCGCGACGCCGACGAAGGCACGGCCGGCGCCGCCAACCAGGCAGAAGCCGACCGCGGCCGCTACGACTGGTTCCGAGACCGCATCATGTTCCCGATCCGCGCCGTCAGCGGCGAGGTCATCGGCTTCGGCGGCCGCGTGCTGGGCGACGACAAGCCCAAGTACATCAACTCCCCCGAGACCCCGGTCTTCAGCAAGGGGCGCGAGCTCTACGGACTGTTCGAGGCCCGCCAGGCGCTGCGCGACAAGGGTTACGCGCTGGTCGTCGAGGGCTACATGGACGTGGTGGCGCTGGCGCAGAGCGGCTTCCCCAACGCCGTGGCCACGCTGGGCACCGCCTGCACGGCCGACCACGTGCAGAAACTGTTCCGCTTCACCGACGCGGTGGTCTTCAGCTTCGATGGCGACGCCGCCGGCCGCCGCGCCGCCGGCCGCGCGCTGGAGGCCTCGCTGCCGCACGCCACGGACCTGCGCACCGTGCGCTTCCTGTTCCTGCCGCCCGAACACGACCCCGACAGCTACGTGCGCGAGCTGGGCCCGGCGGCCTTCGAGGCCCAGGTGACGCAGGCGGTGCCGCTGTCGCGCCAGCTCACGCTGCAGGCGGCCGAAGGCGCCGACCTGAGCACCGCCGAGGGCCGCGCCCGCATGCTGGCGCAGGCCAAGCCGCTGTGGAGCGCGCTGCCCGACGGCGCCCTCAAGCGCCAGCTGCTGCCCGAGCTGGCCCGCCAGGCACAACTGGAGCCGGCCGATCTGTCGTCGCTGTGGGGCGGTGCCGCCGCAACGGCGCCGGCCCCGGCCCCTGCAGCCCGGGCCCGCGCGCCGCAGCCGCCGCAACGCGCACCGCTGCGCTCGCCAGGGCGCCGGGCACCGCTGATGCAGGCCGACCTGGTGCTGCGCCTGCTGCTGCGCCACAGCGACTGGTGGGGCCGGCTGGCCAACGACGACCACGCCATGCTGCACGAGCTGGGCAGCCCGCATGGGGAGGTCGTGGCCTGGCTGGAGCAGCAGATCACCGAACACGGTGACCAGACCTGGGCCACGCTGGAGTCGGCCATGGAGGGCCAGCCCTGGCAGACCGAGGCCCGCCGCTGGGTGGCCGCGGCCGACGCCGAAGAAGAGCAGAGCTTCGAGGACCTCGCGCGGGTGGTTGCGCGGCTGTGGATCGAGCGCCTGGGCGCCGAGTCGCGCGACCTGGCGGCGCAGGCCCGGACCGCCGACGACCTGCAGCGGCTGCGCGACCTGAACGACCGCATTGCCGTGCTGAAGGCCGGCCTGGGCCCGCCCGCGCAGCCCAAGTGAGCCCGGGCGCCTGAGCAGAATCGCCGGGCGTAGCGGTATAATCCGCGGTTTGTCGCAGCGGCAAGAGTGACAGCAGCACCTCCGGACCCGACCTACCCCTGACGGGGCCCCACCGGTCAACCCTACCCGCAAGGGCTGCACACCAGTTGAGTTCACGCGAACTTGCCTGCCCGACACACGCGAGCCTTCGTGCCGCCGCCGGTATCTTGACCGGACGGGGCGCGCTTGAGGTGCTCTCGCTGCCCCCGGCGTGGCCGACGGGTGGTGAAAGCCCGATGGGCTGTCGCGTGTGTCCACCGTCGCCCCTCCAGTTTCAAGGATCCGCATGACCGCCAAGAAGCCCGCGCCCGCCGCCAAGCCCGAACTCGACCCCAAGGCCAAGACCGCAGCAGCCGCTGCCGTGAAGACCGCCGCCAAGGCGGCCGCGGTGGACGACAAGCCGGCCAAGGCCGTGGCCAAAGCGCCGGCTGCGGCCAAGACACCCGCCAAGGCCGCCGCGAAGACCGCCGCCGCCAAGCCGGGCAAGCCCGAGGCGAAGGCCGGCAAGGCCGGCAAGAAGGCGGCCGAGCCCGCCAAGAAGGGCCCGGCCCTGGCCGAGGAAGAGGACCTGTCCGACATCGAGGCCGACCTCGAAGGCGAGGTCGAGGCCGAGGTGGAAACCGAAACCGAGGTGGCTGCGGTCGACGAGAAGGAAACCGTCAAGGCCAAGCCGCTGCGCATGAAGGTCAGCCGCGCGAAGGAGCGCGCGCTGATGCGCGAGTTCGGCCTGGAGGAAACCACGCTCAGCGAGGAAGAAGCCGCCAAGCGCCGCCAGGAGCTGAAGACGCTCATCAAGATGGGCAAGACGCGCGGTTTCCTGACGCACCAGGAGATCAACGACCACCTGCCCGAGAAGCTCGTCAACGAGGAAATCCTCGAGGCGATCATCTCCATGCTCAACGACATGGGCATCGCGGTGTACGAGCAAGCGCCCGACGCCGCCACGCTGCTGGTCGCCGGTGGCGGCACCACCACCGCCACCGAGGAAGAAGCCGAGGAAGCCGCCGAAGCCGCGCTGTCCACCGTGGACAGCGAATTCGGCCGCACCACCGACCCGGTGCGCATGTACATGCGCGAGATGGGTACGGTCGAGCTGCTCACCCGTGAGGGCGAGATCGAGATCGCCAAGCGCATCGAAGGCGGCCTGCAGGCCATGATGCTGGCCATCAGCGCCAGCCCGACCACCATCGCCGAGATCCTGGCCACGGCCGACAAGATCGCCGCCGGCGGCATGCAGATCAGCGAAGCGGTGGACGGCTTCATCAGCAGCGACGAGGCCGACGACTACGTGGCCGAGGAAGACTTCGACGAATTCGACGAAGAAGACGACGACGACGGCCAGGGCGGCAGCAAAGCGCTGACCAAGAAGCTCGAAGAGCTGAAGAAGGCCGCACTCGTCAAGTTCGAGGCCCTGCGCACGCACTTCGACAAGATGCGCAAGGCGTACGAGAAGGAAGGCTACAAGTCGCCGGCCTACAACAAGGCCCAGGGCGCCATCAGCGAAGACCTGATGACGATCCGCTTCACCGTCAAGACCATCGAGCGCCTGTGCCACATCCTGCGCAGCCAGGTGGACGACGTGCGCCGCTATGAGCGCGAGATCCGCAAGATCGTGGTCGACAAGTGCGGCATGCCGCAGGACCACTTCATCAAGACCTTCCCGCCCAACGTGATGAACCTGAAGTGGGCCGAGAAGGAAATTGCGGCCAACAAGGCCTACAGCCCGATCCTGGCGCGCAACCTGCCCGCCGTGCAGGAGCTGCAGACCAAGCTCTCCGACCTGCAGAGCCGCGCCGTGGTGCCGCTGGACGACCTCAAGCTCATCAACAAGAAGATGAACGAGGGCGAGAAGGCCAGCCGCGACGCGAAGAAGGAAATGATCGAGGCCAACCTGCGCCTGGTCATCTCCATCGCCAAGAAGTACACCAACCGCGGCCTGCAGTTCCTGGACCTGATTCAAGAAGGCAACATCGGCCTGATGAAGGCGGTGGACAAGTTCGAATACCGCCGCGGCTACAAGTTCTCGACCTACGCCACCTGGTGGATCCGCCAGG
>LNFM01001124.1_pt1 | contig 62576 bp, 63 predicted proteins | sample 596031 | NCBI WGS metagenome assembly LNFM01 (sample SAMN04254537, study PRJNA301005) | activated carbon metagenome | isolation source: dual media filters at the Ann Arbor, Michigan drinking water treatment plant | place: USA: Ann Arbor
AATCATTCTCTTTTTCGGTTTTGGTTCGGTGGCCGGTGGATTTGCATTTAAGGATTTTGGCTACGCTGGATTTGCAATGCCGGTCGTAACATCGGGACTTCTTTTTTCACTGATGATGTACTTTCAAGTGATCAAACCACGGCGCTTAAAAAACGCCTAAGTCCACTCGCGCCCGCGAGATTTTCTGATCGCAAAAAGAATAAGACCACTCGCCGACACAGCAAGGCTGATCGCCAGACCCCAGCCGTAAAAATCGGTGTCTTGCCCCCCGTACGTCTCTTCACTGGCAATAGAATAGTTGAGGCCGAAGTACATGATAAAACCTTTGATAAAAACGAGACTCTGAAGAGCCGTCCAAAAAAAGATCCACACGTCGCGGCGTCGGATCTGTTCTTCGGTGAGAGGTTTTTTCGAGGACTTGTCGCCAGTTGGGACGACTTTGTAGCCCCAATACTTCGGGGTGCTCGTGTGAAAGTCGCGCACGATACTGACCCACGCCTCACCTTTCGCTTCGCGCGCGAAAGCTTCGGTCATGATTTTTTCGCGGTCCTCGAACTGAAAGACGCCGTAGTGCGAGGTCAGTAAATCCGACTCTCGCTCGCGCCGTAGGTTCGCGTCGATCGCCAAGTGGTCCACTACTTTGAACCTAAAAAAGCCGTCACTTTGAGTTCAACACAGATCGGTGTTGGAAGTGCTGTGACTTCCACGGTTGTGCGTGTCGGGCTTGGCCCGCCTACATATCCGAAGTAATCACCATAGACGCGGTTGAATGTTTTAAAGTCGCGGTCCATGTCGGTGAGAAACACCTGCACATCGACCACATCTTTCAATGACGACTTAGCTTCTTCCAAAATGGCTTCGATGTTCTCAAGCACGGCGCGCGTTTGAATTTCAACATCGTGACTGACGACGTTGCCTTCAGCGTCCAATTGCACGCCGGGAATTTCTTTTGTCCCCGGCTTTCTTGGTCCCACACCGCTTAAGAAAAGAAAATCACCCACGCGCTTGGCGTGAGGATAAGGGCCGACCGGCGGCGGCGCTTTTTTCGAACTCACATTTTTCTCGGACGCTTTCGCCGAGGATTTGGGCGCCTCAAAGGTGACGATCTTGTCGAGCGCGCTGCTCGACGTCGCTGAGGCCGCAGATTTCGACGGCGCCGATGCGTGTGCATTCGCCGAAGAAGGCATCGGCGCGGTCGCGCGAGGTGGTGCTTTTGCGAAGCGCTCGACCAAGTCGGCTTCGTCGTTCACCCAACCCGGCACGGACTTGATCGCGCGTTTTGGGTAAAGACCCACAACACCATTTCCGGTTCCGTAGATCGGCTCGTAGCCAAACACGTGGCCCGTAAAGTCATTCGTCTTACCGACAAGACCATTGAGCCACCAGATTCCGCGAAAGCCCATGTCGGCATTGGCCTGTTTTGAATATTCCCTCGCCACTTCGCTCACGTCTTCAAGATTCCCCTCGCCAAGGATCTCTAGGATTTTTCTGTTCCACTCGTCATCTTTCGCAGACGAAATAAAATCTTTTTCAAACGGAATTTCTTCTGTGTGGTAGCGAGACGAGAGCCCCGAGACACAAACAACCGCCACGCGTTTCCCGTGTTTTTCGATCGCACGCATCGCTGCTTGTCCGATCGAGAGCGTCTCTTGTTTTTCGGCATACATATTACAAGACGCCATCGCGGCCGGAAGACGATTGGTGGGATTTAAAAGTTTCTGCGCCACCACTGTGCCCGTATCGATGGGAAACCCACGATAATTCACTTCGCGGACATAGTGCCCCATCGCTTTTACTTCACGCGCGTACACGGACGCGAATTCCGCATCGACTTTAAAATCGTATTGAACGGATCCGAACTCGTGCCAATTGTGATCCACCAACGTCCACTTCGGATTTTTGTCGGCCTGAAACAGATAACCAAGAACCGTCAGCCACTGTGTCGAGAAATAGAGAATCATCTCGGCGTCACTCGCCGCGATTTCGTCGCGAACGTTTTCCATCGCTTCGCGAAGCCGCTTCCATCCTGGGTTTTTCTCAGAAGCCATCAATGGCTGAGGCAATCCCGGCACGATGTAACACGCGGTGATCAGAGACCCCGCTGGTGTTTTTAAAGTTTTGACTGGCGATGGTGATTTTGAAGTCACTTCCGATTTCACTTTCCACCTCCGGCTAGGCCTTTGGCATTCGTAAAGTGATCCCATTCGACGATTGCATTTCCGGTGCCGATCACAGAACCGTAGGCGTGCACTTCAGCTTTGTAGCTTGGAAAATCCAAAGCCGAAAGCATCCAAGTCAGCGCCCCGGCTTTTACTTCGGCCAGCGCCATATCCATGAATTCTGGTAAGCAATCAATCAACTGACGAGACTTCCCCTCTCGCATCATCTTAAGCATTTCCATGTCCCACAGATACTGACCGTGATGATAGATGTGCTCGGCCGACATATCCTCAGGGATCTCGGGCTCGGTCGTAAAATGCCTGTGCGACATCGAGTTCGACGCCAAAAGCACGGCGCGCTTTCCACTGCGAGCGATCGCACGAGCGGTCGCTCGTCCCAGCTTCTCCATCTGCTGTTGACCGACTTCGTTTGAAAAATAGTACGGCGAATTGTTCGAGCTAATCGCAACGATCGGAATGTCGAAATCAGGGTTCGTCAAATAGCAGCTCGTGATGGCTCCATAATCGATCCTGAAATCCGGATTGGTCATCACTTTCGTAATGAGGCCTTCGTTTTTTCCCTCTTCGGCAATGAGCAGCGAAAGATCGACGTCGACTTTGATGTCGTAATTGAACCGAAAGAGATGCGGGAAAATCGGATCGACACTGAGACCTTTAAAATGCGGCAGACCCAACACATGATGACCCAAGACCGTCATCCAATGCGGCGAATGCACCAAGATCACATCCGGTTTTTTATCGGGATGCTCGAACAGACTTTTTCTTAAGCGCTCGTAACCCCAACGAAGGGTTTCCCAACCACCTTCGGACCGCGGCTCATTTTGCTCGGGGTTTGAGGCGTAAACGAGATGAGGAGGATGCGGCGCCAAGACGCCTGCGATGATTTTTCCAGTCATGTCTCTTTTCTATAGAGACTTAGACCCACGGTCACGGCTCTTCGGCGGTGCGTCCTAGAAGATAAAGTGGTCATCTTGTCGTCTAATTATCGAGGGTCAATAATCACGAAATCACCGTCGGCCGTGACGACGACGTTTTCAGGTTTTATCCAAAGATGCACAAGGTCTCTGGGATATTCTTTTCTTCTCAGAACGACGACGAGGTCCTTAAAACCTCGTGTGACCGATTGTCGGTAAGTGGACTCCAGCACCGTGTAGCCACGCTCTCCAACCTTCAATTCTTTGCCATTGGGTAAGTTATTCTTAAGAGTTTCAATCTGACGCAGGAAAAGTCTCGCAAGCTTCGTGCGGGCCTCTTCATTCTGTGTTTCTTGGGCGAGCATTCGAACGTCCCGTCCTGGAATGTACTCGAGCTTAAAACTGTCGCGATCAAGTCGCTCAATAATACGAACGGGTCGCATTGCTTTTTGCGAAAACCGGGCATCAGTCAATTGACCAAGAATTTCGATTCCAAGGGCATCGTTCATGGCCGAGTCAGCGCCCCCCAGTACGTAGTCTTTTATGACAAACGGAGCGGAACCGTCGTTTGGTTTCACAAGGTGGACGTTGCCGCCGCCAAACCCTTGGCCCAAAAAGGAGATTTCAGCATCGGGAAATCGGCTATCTTTGACCACGTCCCCTTTGTGCACCTTTAGAGTCGCGAAGAGCTCACGAAATCCATCGGGACAATCGAAATCCGACGGTGACGCCTGGGCGAAACCCGTTTGAATTCCAAAGCCAAAAAAAATAATCCCAAGCCATTTAAGCACTTGTATCGTTTCGGAAAATTCCCGCCTTGGCTCAATGGACCTTGGTCTATGCACCCCTTCGCCCGGGCCAGCGCGAAGATTGCGCTACGTCTTCCGCCTAATCGTGGCGGATGCAGACTGTTTTGGCTTCCGTGAAAAAGTGAACCGAGTCGAGCTGCCCTTCGCGGCCAAGTCCCGATTCTTTCACCCCGCCAAACGGCATTCGAAGGTCCCGAGACATCCAAGTATTCACCCAGACAGTTCCGGCGTGAAGCTTGGCCGCCACCCCGTGGGCTGTCGACAATGAATCCGTCCAAAGCGTCGCTGACAGGCCGTACTTCGTGCTGTTGGCGAGGCCAACCACTTCGTTTTCTGAATCAAACGGTGCAATCGTTACGACAGGTCCGAAGACTTCGTCGGACTGGATTTTCGATGCGTGAAACGCTTTTTCTGAAGCCATGCCTTCGGAACTTTTTCCGGTCGCTTCGGGAGCGAGCACTGTGGGCGAAAAGTAAAAACCATTTTTAAGATTTTCGGGACGACCGCCCCCGGTCAAAACTCGAAGCCCTTGAGCTTTCGCTTCCGCGACAAAGCCTTGAACTTTTTCAAGATGCTCTTTTGAAACAAGCGGCCCCATGAATGTGGCCTTGTCCAAAGGATCACCCACGATAAGTTCGCGCGCTTCTTTAACGAACGCTTCCGTGAAAGATTCATAAATGTCTCGTTCGACATAAATTCGAGATCCACAAAGACAGATTTCGCCTTGGTTCAAAAAGGCCGAGCGCACGATCATCTTTAAGTGCTTTTTTAGATTCACATCTTTGAAAACGATGGTCGGATTCTTTCCACCCAGCTCCAAAGAAAGTTTCTTCATCTGAGGCGCGACAGTTTCGCTGATCTTTCGACCGGTCACCGTTCCGCCAGTGAATGAAATCATCGGGACATCTTTATGTTCGACCAGTGCTTGTCCAGCTTCACCGCCAAGGCCGAAGACGAAATTCACGACACCACGAGGAAGCCCGGCATCGCGAATGATCTCGCTCAAAATAAAGGCCGTGTGGGACGTCATCTCACTGGGCTTTACGACGCACGTGTTTCCGTAAGCGATGGCCGGAGCGATTTTCCACGTCAGTAAATAAACAGGCAAATTCCACGGACTGATAAGACCTGCAACACCGATCGGTTCACGGCGTACATAAGAAAACATCGAGCGATCCATCGGGGCCGCCACTGAAAGTTCGTGGCGAAGAACGCCTGCAAAGAATCGGAAATTATGAGCGGCCCTGGGAATATCAAGAGTCGCCGCCAAGGACATCGGCTTTCCTTGATCAAGACTTTCTGCCCGAGCGAGCTCTTCCGCGCGAGCATCAATGCCAGCTGCAATTTTATCTAAGAAATCTGCGCGCACTTCGGCGCGGCGCTCGCTCCAACCAGAAAACGCCGCTTTTGCGGCTGCCACAGCCTTTGAAACGTCCGATGCCTCACTTCTTGGAACTTCGACGTGAACTTCTTCGGTCGCAGGATTTAGAGAGGCGAAGTACTTTCCGTTTTCAGGAGCTACGTGAGTTCCGTCGACAAAATTCGAAAGACGAATCATAGACGATCCCCCATAGCACCTTCGTTAAAGCTGGCCGCGTTTGGAACGTATTTATTAAAATCAAATTCCCAGCGGTCTTCGTCGGGATCCCAAGCATCAAACGGTTCGATATCGCTGATCCGCGAGCGAAGTTTCGGAGGAATAAGGTCTTCAACGATGTACGCTTTTTGACGATCGAGCCGGTACGGGTTTCGAAGTTTAAAACCAAGGACACCAAGTACGTACCTTGCGACAAACCACGTGGCTGTCGTGTCCCACCCGTGAGCAACTTTTATGACGACGCCAAGACCTTCTGGAAAATCCGGATGCTTGATCGCTAAGCCCAAAAGTCCATCGGCACCTTCTTTGGCGATCACATCCCCGCCGCAGCTTTTTAGAATCGTCGAATCAAGTCGATTGAATCCACCGACTAGGTCGGGCTTTTCAACCATCGCCTGCCAAATCCAATCATCATCGCGAGTGACCGCAAGATCCGCGTACACCCGTGCAAGCTCGGTCACCGTCATCGACACGGTCGGAAGCCCGCAGCCATCTTTGGCTGTGACTTGAGGATTCCATTCAGGCCCTAAAGCCCTTCGAACGACATTCAAGTAACTTTGATGATACGGATGATGCGGCCACGTGTACCCAACTCTCGACCAACCGCGAATTTGGCAGCCTCTTAAAATCGCCGCGTGTTTTCCTGAACACGGATGGTACCAACGACGCGCGCGACGCATTTGTCGGCCGAATTGAATCAGAGGAAGTGAAAACGGAGTCTGCATCAAACCCATTTCGCTGGGTTTTAAAATCGCTTGAATCGCTTTGATGTGCTCGGGCTCGGCATTGTGCGAGGCCACCGACACAGCTTTTGAATCCATCGTGAGAATCTGATCCAGATCTTTAGCGAAGACTTTCAACTGCAGCGGCTTCATCATCGAGCGCCCGTAACACAAAACGTTCCCGCCCCAGGCGTGAATCAGTTTTTTTCCGCTGATCCAAGACACTGCCCCGTGAATCGTAATTTCGCTGACACCGTTTCGGCGGTAATCGACCAAGGGAACCCAAGTGTCATCACCTTTATGAAACTGTGATGTCACTTTCGACCTCGAATGTGCGGTACTGATTTTTCAAAAAAGAGGCGCATTGAATTTTTAACGGCTTCATTGTCGTGATTATTAAAGTCAAACCAAAGCATCAATCGATCATCCTGATGATACTTGGCACTCATTTTCTCGGCGACCTCATCCGGTGTCCCGACAATCGCATTGTCCACGGCTTGCGCGACTTTCGCTGGATCCAAAGTTCCTTCGACCGCTTTCCAGTACGTCGCAATGGCTTTCTGAGCATTGGCTTCGGCGCGCGCGCGATTCTCGTCAATGAAGACCAATACCGTGCGCGGCATAAGGCTTCGTGACCACTGGCCCGTCGATCCACCCCACGCGGCTTTGTGATACGTGCCCTTCATACGCGAGTGCGTCTCTTCGATCTGTGCATCAGGAGTGATGGAAAGATTAAAAACACCGACCGGAAGAATCGTATTGGCGAAATCTTGTGTCGCAGCGTCGTGAGCACCGATCGTAAGCCTCAGATTCCCCATCGGAGCTTCAAACGGAATCACACCGACGGGATCAAATTTCCAAAATGGCGGAATCTCTATACCGTCACTCGCTGCGCCCGCTACCGCGAGACCACTAACTCGCGCCCAATCTTCATCGCTTCGAAAGTGCGAGCGCTTTAAAATCTTTGGACGAATATTTTTTGATCCTAAGATATCGCCCTTTAAAAGCCTTAAGAAAATCTCGGTGGCTTCTTGAAAGACAAGCCCACGAAGAGCCGGCCACGCCGCGCGCTCGAGCTCATTCCGAGGCGCAACACCATAAGGCAAATTGGAAAATGGAAATCGACCTGCAGCGAAGCCAATCTCAAGTCTTCTGGTTTCCTTTTCACTCCATAAAGGCCCGCCGCGCGAAAGCCCAAGATCGTGAAGCGACATGAACATTTTAATTGCTTCCGCGTGAGCGATCGGACCACCGTTGCATTGAATATTTCGGATCGCTGAACCGATGTGGATTTGCTTTGTCCGCGCGAACAGCACATGCGCCAATTGCAAGAGGTCGGTATTAAGACCGATCTCACCTTCAAAATGAGGAATCACCGCTGAAGGATTTCTTTTCTGCACCTGACAGCTTAAGTGAGTTTCTGCGACCCAAGCACATCCGGCGCCCAATTCGTCCGCCAAAATCGCCTGGTCAAAAAAGTTTTGAAGCATGACTTTTTCAGGCGGCGTAAAACCGTCGACCGGAGTCTGGCAAATCGAGAAGAACACATCATACTTCAAGAGCTTCACCGTTTCTCATGGGCTACACCGATCCCAATCGTCCACCGTCAACAGCCAGCGCTTGGCCCGTGATGAAGGACGCTGCCGGTGACGCGAAAAACGCGACAGCCGCAGCGATTTCTTCTGGCTCACCCAATCGGCCCATCGGCGTCGACTTGATCCACTCTTCTTCAATCTGCTTTTGACTAACGCCGCGTTTTTCAGAGGCCGCTTTCGAAAGTTCATCAAGCCGCGCTGTTTTCGTAAATCCCGGTAAAACCATATTCACTGTGATTCCAAACGGAGCCACTTCGCCGGCCAAAGTTTTTGCCCACGCCGTCACCGCCCAACGAGTCGCATTGGAAACACCAAGCCCTGCGATGGGCTGGCGAACAGATGTTGAGAGAATCGAAATAATTCGACCACCGCCGCGGTTTTTCATTCCTGGAACATAGGTCTTGCACAAAATCTGATTGGCGATCAGATGAGCTTCCATCGCATTTCTAAATTCTGACGGGTCCGCCTCAAGCACGGGACCACCTTTGGGTCCGCCCGAATTTAGAACAAGAATATCGACAGCGCCCATTTCAAGAACAAGCGCTTTCAAGCGACCTTCAAGCTCGCTTGTCTTTGAAGTGTCGCACACGAAAGCCTTGTGAGTTTTCAGTTCTGATTCGATCAAGGTCGCACCTTTGACTTCGATCAGCGGAAGCTCGTCGATAAGTTCTTTAAGATCCGCTTCCGAACGCCCGCATGCAATCACACGCACTCCGCGCGAAGCCAAATGTCTTGCGACGGCGCGCCCGATACCCTTCGAAGCACCGCCCACAAAGGCCGTGCGAACACCGCCGCCAGAGTTCGTCGCTGCCGGAACGACAGCCAAACCCTTGACTCCACCACCCATGCCTTCGTTGGCCTTTTCTGAACTTTGTCCCATAGGGCGCGAGCCTACATCGGGAGTTCACAGGTTTTGATCAACAACGCAAGATGTTATCGACACTCGGCCCATTGGTCGCTATGACTTTGGGATATGCATCCATGGCACGACATTTCTCCGACGATCGAAGGTCGACCCGAAAAGATTCTCGTCTTTATCGAGGTCCCGCGCGGCTCGAAAAACAAATACGAATTGCACAAACCGAGCGGCCTTCTCAAAGTCGACCGCGTCTTATTTTCAAGCGTTCACTATCCGGCGAACTACGGATTCATTCCGCAGAGCTACTGTGACGACAATGACCCACTGGATGTGCTGGTCTTGGGTCAAGAGTCAGTCGTACCCGGAACTTTGATGGAAGCCATTCCGATCGGAGTTATGAAGATGAAAGATCAGGGCGAAGGCGATGATAAAATTATCGCGGTCCACGCCAATGATCCTGAATTTTCTCAGATCCGATCGATTCGCGAGCTTCCTCCTCACCGCCTAAAAGAGGTCCAAAGATTTTTTGAAGACTATAAGCAGCTTGAGAATAAAGAAGTCGTCGTCGATGGATTTTTGGACCGTGATGAAGCGCTCAAAGTAGTTTCCGAATCGCTGGAACTTTACAAAACCGCGCGAGCGAATCTTCTCAAAGACGTCACACCTCCGAGAAAGTAATGACCATGACTTCGTCACCGAACACTGGCGTTCCCCAACCGAAAGCGCTTCACCCCACTCGTATTATCCGAAAAATGGTGGTCGAAAAGATTTGCGATTACACGCCGCAGATCCGGGAACTTTTCATCAAATGCCAAGAGCCTTCCGACTTCGAATTTCGCGCGGGCCAATTTGTAATGCTTCACGTTCCGCCCGAGGGCGATGGTGTAAAGCCGGTGCTTCGCGCGTACTCGATCGCTTCCACAGACTTAAGAAAAGACGGCTACCGTCTGGTTTTTAAATACGTCGACGGTGGACTTGCGTCGAAATTCGTATGGGGCCTAATCGAAGGCTCAGTACTTGATTTCACGGGTCCCTTCGGCCGCGTGTTCTTTAAAGAGCCACCGACGGAACAAATCATATTTCTCAATACGGGTTCTGGCGTTTCTCAACACTTCTCTTTCATCGAATCAAATCTGAAGAAATTCCCGAATCTTCGTTACCGCATGCTCTTTGGCGTCCGTCACCGGGCCGACGTCTATTACCGCGAAGAGCTTGAACGACTTCAGTCGCAACTGAAAGATTTCAAATTTAAGTACGTACTTTCGCGGCCCGACGATCAGTGGACCGGCGAACGTGGCTACGTGCAAAATCACATCGATGACTTCGACTATAAAAGTATTGCGACCACGTTTTACCTTTGCGGCAACGGAGCCATGATCAAGGACGTAAAAGCTAAGCTTGAGAGCGAAGGCTTTGATATGAAGAACGTCTTTGCTGAGGCCTTTGACTGATCGGGGCGCCTTCCCACTTTCGGCGACACAGGCGTCGTGCCTTCACCGCATCGGCTCGGGCTCCTGCCCTCGGCCCGCGTTTACGCGGGCTTCCCGATTCGGAGGTCGCCGAAAGTGGGAAGGCACCCCGATCAGCTTCGTTCAGTAAAGACGCTTTCAACCTTCGGTTGAATCGCTCCGTTTTTGGATGAATCCCTCAGTCATAAGCGCGCTGTATCAGTTTGAGACTTTTCACTGTGGATTCGTCGCTGCGCTCGATTTGGTGGGTGAAACAGCCGATAATTTATTGGGTTCCACGGCGTTATAGGAGAATTCACATGTCGGCGACTTTGGTGGTTCGGGCGTTTGTAGTTGTCAGCGTTGGCTTGATTTTGAGTTTGCCGGAACTTGGTTTTGCTCGGGGGGCGCAGCCGATGCCAAATCAGACTTCGCCTGCTGCGACCGGGCGGGATGCGGCGACAGAACAGGCTCTTCGCCAAACTCAACAAGGCCTCACGAATCCTGCCGAGCGGGAGAACCTCTTGAAGGTCTCTCCGGCCGCGCAAGCTCACGATGCAAAAGTAAAAACAATGCTCGGCAACCAATCCGAAGGCGCTTACCAGCTTTCTTCGCAGCTCATGGAGACACTTGTTCAAAAAACTGGGGGCGATCCCGCCAAGATGCAAGAGCTCGTCAATCAGATGATGAGTAACCCTCAAATGATCGAACAGTACCTGACTCCCGCTCAGCGCGATCAGATTCGAAAAATGGCTGGCGATATCGAATCGCAAAAAGGTCATACTCCCACGAGCGGCTCAGGAAGATAGTCGACTCCACCTTACAACCAACTTAGCCTCGCGGTTCGCGCACCTGGCGGACTTCACCTTGAACTGACTTTGTCGGCGTCGTCACTGTCACAGAGCCTTCGGTGTGCATTAGACTCCACTTGTTGTCTTTTTCAATCAGCTCTTCAAGACCTTGCATGAGTTCAGAAGAGAAAAAATAGACTTCAATCTCGCTGGCCTTATGGATGTCGCCTTTGGCAAGCTCCAGCATCAAGTGATTCGGATCTTTGTGAGCGTAGATTTTGACTTTCGACGCCGACTTAGTGGCCTTATGAAGTTTTTTGGCCGATGGGTTTCCGATTTCAATCCATTCATTGATTCGACCGTCCAGTGTCACAACTCGAAGAGCAGGTTCTTCGGTGTCGCTGATGCCGCCAGGAGTGAACTCAATACCCTCTTGAAAATTAAGCGCGTACGCTAAAACCCTTGTCGCTAAGAATCGTGTCGTCTCTGAAGGATGCAGAGCTGCTCGAAAGTCGAGCGTCTCATAGACCCCTCGGTCGATGTCCGAAAGCTCAATGCGAAAACGGAAAAGTGTCGCGCGGTTTCCCATAGCTTTTGATTCCTGTTTATTAGAGATTGAGTCAATGACTAACAAAGCCTTGGTCCATAAGCCTCACGACGACGTACTTCTCCTGAAGTCGTCCGTTGCAATGCCGCTCATGAAACTTCCGGCAACGACGACAGCCCTTCGCACGTCGAGAGGCGTTGTTTTAATTTCGCCTGGAAAAAATATCGCAGACTTTGAATCCGAGCTCTCAGCTTTCGGCCGAGTCACCGACATCGTAGCGCCCAACCTCTTCCATCACTTGAGCATTCACCGCGCTCAAAATCTCTACTCACAAGCGACATTGTGGGGCGTCTTAGGTTTTAGGGAAAAACGCCAAGACTTGAGTTGGGATAAAATTTTGTCAGAAAAAACTTGGACTTACCAAGATGAAATCGAAGCGATTGATATCAAAGGGGCTCCGGTCGCGACGGAAACAGTCTTCTTTCACAAAAGCTCGAAAACCCTTGTCGTGACGGATCTCTTTTTTAATTTGCTCAATGCCAAGGGTCTTGGAAGCTGGATTATACTAAATCTTTTTGGAACCTACCGGCGCTTTGGCGTGAGCAAATTCTATTTGAAACTTGCTAAAGACCGCGAGGCTTTTAAAAAGTCTCTGGCCAAAGTCGCAGCTCTCGACTTTGACAAAATCGTCATGGCCCACGGTGAACCGGTGACGGAAAATGCGCGCGCTCTTTTTGAAAGAGCTCTTCAGGAAAGAGGTCTAAAGTGATTTGGAAACAAAAGCCGCAGCTGGAAGAGATTCAAAAGATGTGTGAAGGCACCATGTGTGAGCATCTCGGCATGGTCTTCACAGAAATCACCGACGACTCGATCACAGCAACGATGCCCGTCGACAAACGAACCAAACAGCCCGCGGGGCTTCTGCACGGCGGAGCTTCGGTCGCATTAGCCGAAAGCTTAGGAAGTATCGCTTCAGCCCTTTGTGTGCGAGGTACTGGCAAAATGCCTGTGGGCGTTGAAATTAACGCCAATCACTTAAAGTCCGCGACCTCGGGTTTAGTCACAGGAACATGCACCGCCATTCGCCGCGGCCAAAGTATTCACGTCTGGAACATTGAAATTAAAAACGAAAAAATGGAACTCGTCTGCGTCAGTCGACTGACGGTGATGATTGTAGATCAGCGTTAACGGCGCGAAGAGCGAGCCTCAAAGCCGCAAGATGCTGCGCTTTTCTAAAAAGAGCCGCATCCTCGCTCGTCAGCTGTCCAGCCCCCGTCGACTTTAAAACTTTCCGAGCGTCGGCAATAGCTTGAAGTTTAGCTGCTACGTCGGGAATGGCTTGAAGCTCGTGTTCGATCTGAAGGCGACGCTCTTCAAGGGATTGAACGTCAGATTTCAGAGTTTGAAAGTACGGCGCCGTCAAACGAAGTGAAAACAGAAACTTCTCTGCCTCGGTTTCATTGATGTCTTTTGGAAGCCTTTGACCAATCCACAAAGCGAACTCAAGAACCTCACGCTCTTGCTTTAAGGATTTTTGGCGGAGAACAGACTCTTTTTCGGACTCAGCAGCGTTCGCTGTCAGCGATGTTTCAAGATTTTCCAAAAACAATTGCTGAGTTTTTTGTTCTTCCGAAATGCCTGCGACGATAAAGCTTGTCGGAAGAATGATGATCGCTCCGGTAAGCCCGAAAGCAACATACTTTGATCGAGCAAACGCCGGAATCAACGGTAGAACCCGGGTCGAAATCCATTGGCTGGCGAAGCGCCGATAAAGCTTTGTGCCGACAGAAACGATGACGCCACCACCAACAAAAAGGCTCACATTGCTGCCGATGATTTGAGACGTCGAAAGGTCGGTCTGAAGCTGTTCCTTACACTCACGCAAGAAATTCGTGGACGGCTGCGCCTTCATATCCGCTTTTAGCTCAAGACACTGATTTCGAACTTCGATCCAAAAATTTTTTGAACGTTTCAGAGAAGAGACAAGTCGCGACGTCGAACCCGCTGGAATCTGACCAATCCACGCAAGCTCTGAGTGTTTAAAATCAAAGGTCGCTAAAGCGCCATGGCCAAAAATCATCAGCCAGGCAAGCTCAGCCCCCATCCGTCGTGCCGAACGGTCTTTGGCATTGGGACCTTCGTGAGCTTCGCGGTAGAGATACATGAGATCTTTAGCCCACGATGCGGCTTCATTTTCGATTTTTTGGCGGTAAGCATACTCGGCTTCAATCGAAAGACCGTCTTGGAATTCTAACGACGCTTTCGCTTGAAAAGTCGTCAAAAAGAGAGACAAAAAAAGAGCCGACACTAATTTGAATTTCATGCCGACTCCTTTTCAACTGAGATCATGGTGACTTAAAGTCACCTCTAAAAACTAACGAACTATCGAGCCGAAAGCGGAACGTAGCCGTCAGCGATCTGCGCCTGGCGAAGCTTCACGTCTGCAATTTTCGCATCCAATGCAGCAATCGTAGCTTCGTACTGAGCCTGGCTCATATTGATGACCCAGATATTTTCGTACTGGATGTATGCAAAAGCTCCAAGAGCTACTGTCGAAACGACATTCTTAGGCACTTTCATCGAGCGCCCCAAAGCCTTCAGCGACTCGAAAGTTTTCTTACCCATTGCCGACATGCGAGACGTGTTGTCCAAGCTTGCGGCCCAGATGTCTTTGATCACCATTGCTGAGGGAGTTGCTCCTGCAAGCCACATTTTAGCGAGGTAAGCGTCCATAACGATCTGTACGCCGCCTTTTGCGAGGTCCGCCGTCGACTGAACAGCTTCACTGTCAAACGCTGTCGAGAGCGCGTGGCTGCCTTCAAACGAAGAACGCATGATTTCGAAGTACTTCTGCTGAACTTCAAGAACAGAGAGCTCGGCGAGCTGAACCGAACGGAATTCAGCGAGATAGTCCAAGAACGCTTCAGTTTCGTTCACGTCAGATGGCAACTGAACGTCTTTTGCCATTGCCTTATCGAGAGCCGCTGTCGAGAAAAGAGTCATAGCAAGTAACGCCGTCAAAAATGCTTTCATGTTTAATCCCCTTACGTGTTGATGAAGGCATGTCCTACCCCATGATGGGCTTCAGCCAAGCGTGCGAACTGCTTTACTCGATAATTTTTGAGAAATTTCCGATATCCGAGGAAAGGCTACAACCGGATAGGAGGTGCCTCTTGAAAATATTTGCAAGTTTGAGGGAACAGTCGACGATCAGAACCAAAACTGTCTCTAGTAAAAACGCTCAAGCTTCAGCGGTAGGACGGGCTTTCCGTCGTACTGATTGATTTGGCTAATGGCCTTATTGAACCCCTCCGAGCAGCGCTGCCAAATGACCGAATCCAAAGCGAGAAACGCTTGAACGACGGCAGCTTCGAGGGCGATTGTTTTTGTCGCCGAAAGTATCAATCCCGACTTTGGAGCCATGCGAGTGAGCGACGCCGACCATCGCTCGGAATCGCAGGCCAGAAATCCAAGAATTTTCGGCGACTTTTTTGCGTTCATCATCTCTTTGGTGAGTTTCTCAAGACCTGGGCGCTTCGTCGTGTAGTAGTCGTAGTCGATAGAGCCATCGGCCCGTTTCACAGCCGGGTCAAAATCAGGTCCCCCACCGTCTCGGGCATGGCCAATGTAAAGAAGCATATCGGCTGTTTTTAAACCGCCGTAAAAAGCTTTGGACGCGCGTTCGGAGGCGGCTTTTTGCTCCTCTGGATAAAGTCGATTGATTCTATCGGATGAAGAATACGAACTCGCCGTGAGCCGAAGGCGAAGAGTGTGTTCCTTACCAGTCGGTCCGATCACGGTTTTTTCAAGAACATCCAGATCGTCCGTCTCGGAAAAACCACACGCCTGAACCAGCGGATTGGCTTTACAAGGTTCCAAGACTTTTCGCCGCATGGTCTCTCGCCGAATCGAGTCGCCGGAAACCGCGTCATCATAGAAGTCTTCGTAACCAAAAACGAAACTCACATCGACAACATCTTTTGAATAAAAGTCGCCCCACTTGCCTTTGCAAAGTTCTGCTGATGATTTTTTATCGAGGGACGAGTTTCCCGTACCTGCCGACGACGCAAAACAATCGAGGCAATTGATTTCGTCGCCGCGAAGATGCCGAAGACGGTCGCTGGCAAATTCGATCAGTCTAATTTGATCTCCGGCAATTCCCGTTTCAAGCTGATCTCGAGTCATTTTTGGGGGCGCAACGACCTTCGGAGCCGGCTTGGCTGGTGGTTTCACTGCCGGCGTTTTGTTCGCTGAAGGCTTGGCTGAAGAGGTTGCTGTAGGCTTTGTCACGAAAGGCTTTTCTTGTTGAGCTGCAACTCGGCTCGCCGAAATGCTGAACAAAGTAGAAGAAACTAAAAAACCTACTATAGCTCGCCGGCTTGAACCCATTTTCATTGGTTCTCTCCAGCAAGATCGCGAACTTTTGAATCGATCGCGCGACAAATCTCAGTGAAAGGAGCCGCCGATTCTTTTTCGCAAGCCGCGCGTTGAAACGCACCCGCCTTTTCAAGCGCGCGAATTTCGTTGGGCTTAAGACTTGAGATAATTTTATAGGCCTGCGCACGCGCCTGGTAGGGCTTGGTTGTAAGTGCCAGTTTAAAAAATCGAACGCGGTCTTTTTGGGAATCCAGCGGAGAAAGTTGAAACCACTGAACGGCATGGACGCGAATCGCAGAAACGTCGCTCTTTAGAAGGCTTTCGTAGTGAGCGATCGTTGGCGTCAATTCAGCCTCACTCATCGCATCAGTCAATGCCGAGACCATCGACAGACGAATGTCTGACGGCGTTGACGTCACCGCTGCACTTTTTAACTCTTCCGCAATCCGGGCTTGAGTCAAAGTCCCAGCTTTGGCCATGAGAAAAATCTCGAGACGCTTTTTCGAACTCGATTTTTCAAAATAGGAAAAACTCGACAGTATTTTTGCCGCTACGGCTGCGTCAACATCGGCGCGACGACGAAGAACATCATACGAGCGCAGGACACGCCCTTGAAGCTCCGGTTTTCCCGCGAGATCTCTGGCGCCCGTCCCGACGCTTGAAACAAACTTTAAGGCTTCCTCTAATGAGAGATTCTGAAGTCGTTCGCGAACAATGTTCTGAGCCTGCTCGCCTTCACCAATCGGAATCAAAAGCGTTTCTTGAATTTTGCCGGCTTTTACTTCTGGTTTCGGGCCTGTTTGCGCGCTTAAGGCCGCGCTCCAACCTAAATTAATGAGCAGCACTGCGACAGCAATGCCTCTCGATATTTGTTTGATTTGGTTGGTTCGATTCATGTCTTCTCTTGTCGGCTATTTTGGCCTTAAATATTAGAGACATAGCACGAGGAACTCGCACTTCGTTCAGCTTTCAGAGTAGAATCCATTGTGTATGGCGAATAGCAAAAACAAGGCGTCGACCAAAGGCCAGCTTCCAACACTTGATCTGCATGGATTTACGACGGACGCCGTTGTGGATGCCGTCGATCGCTTCTTGGTCAAATCTGACCGCGCAGGCCACAGAAAAGTACGAATCATCACCGGTAAAGGCACTGGTGCTGTCAGAAAAGTCGCCCTCGATTGGCTGAAGCTTGGTGGCTTTCCGTTCACCGCAGAAAACGAAGGCTCGTATCTTGTGCATTTGAACGACTAAGTTTAGCGTGAGGCTTTATGACGAAAATGCTCTGGCTCGATATGGAAATGACTGGTCTGGATGTGGAACGCGAAGTCCCCATCGAAATCGCAGCGATCGTCTGCGATCTTGAATTCAACGAGCTTGAAACTTTTCACGCCGTGATCAAGCAACCGCAAAGTTTTATCGATGCCATGGACAACTGGAACCGCGAACATCACGGCGCCTCAGGCCTCACCGCGCTGATCGCAACCGGAAAAACTCCGGAGCTTGTCGAAAAAGAACTGATTCATTTCGTCGACCGCCATTTTCAGGGCGAGAGCGCCGTCTTATGCGGAAACTCAATCGGCCAAGACAGACTCTTCATCAACAAATACTTCCCACTTCTCAATCGCCGGCTCCACTACCGAATGCTCGACGTGACGTCCTGGAAAGTCGTTTTCCAAACCATGTACAAATTAAAATTCGACAAAAAGAACACCCACCGCGCCATCGACGACATCCGCGAAAGCATAGCGGAACTCCGCCACTACCTGAAACACGTCAGCGCTACTCCACTCATCTAGAGATCGCGGCGTCTTCCCTTTTTCCACGACCTCCGAAGCGGGAAGGTCGCGTAACCGCGACCCGAGGCCAGGAAGGCCGAGCCGCTTAGGCAGAGGGTACGACGCCCGTGTCGTGGAAAAAGGGAAGACGCCGCGATCTCCGTATCAAAGACGAGTAACGTGACGGCGCTTCCTGGAGTGCCGAGGGTTTCTCTCGGTTCCGAAAACTTAATTGCGGCGGGTGCAGTCAATTTTTAGGAAGCGACCTTTGGGATCGAGCTTTTCAATGTCACCAAGTGACGTCAGTGTGTCGCCGTAGCCGAGTCCGAAATTGGCGTCGTATAATGAGTCGCCCGTTGTGTTTTGGGGAACTGTGAATTCTGTCCAGATTGATTTTTTCGTCTCGGTGTCACGAACTGCCACAGATACTGTTTCGCCCGAGCTGTTGTAGTTCATCTCGATGGCGTAGATCGAATTGCTGCAGGTATCGTGTGTCTGACAGTCAATCGTCTCGATCATTCCGTTACGAAGTTCAATCGGTCGCGGAACGGACTCCATCAGGCGATTGTCGATTCGGCACTCAAGTTTAAGGACAGGGACTGCCTCCGCCGTCGAAGAAAAAGTACCCGCGACCAACAAAAGACCCACAGAAAGTATCGGTGTAAGAAACTGACGCATCGTTTGCTCCTTTTAAAAATCTCAAACAAAAAGACTCGGCCCGAACCGTACCGCCAGTTCCACCCGACCGCGAAGCACTCCTCGCCGTTTAACGATTTTATAGTGCGATTGGACCGGGGCACGGTCGCCCGAGAGTTCGAAGTCTCACCTCAATGCAGTTTGGCGCCCCCAGCGACTTGCAAGACCCTGCCTACAACACCAAGGGGGATGGCAATGTCGAACGCAATGAAGTACATTAGAGATCTAGAAGCGGCCGGTTTTCCAAGGGACCAGGCGGAGGCTCAAGTCCAAATGGTGCTGGATGCGCTTGAAGGAGATCTAGTGACAAAAAGTGATTTTGCAGTTTTCCAAGAACGCCTTTCGAATCGATTCTCACAGATCGATGCTCGATTCGTTCAAGTTGAAAAGCTCATTCATAGCGAAATCAAAGACTGTGAGTTTCGTCTGATGACACGACTAGGATTCCTGATCGTCAGCACAACATCCATCGCCGTCGCCACACTCACCTGGCTCATAAAAGCCTAAGTTCAACGACTTTTTCCTGAGACGATGAGTTTGCGAATGGATGCGAGCAACCTTGGCGAAAACCCCTGTCCACTCCAAGCCCCAAAAAGAAAAAAGCGCCGGGGCAAAAGCCCAGCGCTTTTAATATCCCAGGGACAAATCAGACTCAGCCCGATTGCTTCCCCAGGAAGAGATCTAGAGCCTTCTTTTTGAACCTCTGCGTACTCGCAGGCGTTCAAAAAGAACTGGCTCTAGTATCGATAATGTTCGGGCTTGTACGGTCCAGCCTTCTCCATACCCAAGTACTTCGACTGCTTGTCGGAAAGTGTTGTGAGCTTCACGCCGATTTTTCCAAGGTGAAGACGCGCTACTTTTTCGTCGAGCTCTTTTGACAGGCGGTAAACGGCAACAGTTTTGTACTTGTCGCGGTTCATCCAAAGCTCCATCTGAGCCAGAACCTGGTTTGTGAACGACGTCGACATAACAAACGAAGGGTGACCGGTTGCGCAGCCAAGGTTCACAAGGCGACCTTTTGCGAGAACGATGACTTCGTTTCCGTTTTTCAACGTGTGGATATCAACCTGAGGCTTTACTTCGCGAGCTTGCGAATTTTTGTTCAGCCAAGCCATGTCGATTTCGATGTCGAAGTGACCGATATTGCAAACGATCGCTCGGTGCTTCATGAGCGAGAAGTGTGTCTCAGTGATGATGTCGCAGCAGCCTGTTGTTGTTACGAAAATGTCGGCTGTTTTCGCAGCTTCTTCCATTGTCGTTACTTCGAAACCTTCCATCGCCGCCTGAAGGGCGCAGATAGGATCGATTTCTGTGATCAATACGCGAGCTCCGTAAGACTTCATCGAGTGTGCGCAGCCTTTACCCACGTCTCCGTAGCCAGCAATGACGACGATTTTTCCAGCAATCATCACGTCGGTTGCTCGCTTGATACCGTCTGCAAGTGATTCGCGGCAGCCGTAAAGATTGTCAAACTTCGTCTTCGTGACCGAGTCATTCACGTTGATAACAGGAAGCTTCAAGAGGCCTTTAGCGTGCATCTTTTCAACGTTGTGAACGCCTGTCGTTGTCTCTTCAGAGATACCGATGAGCTGCTTCAGCATTCCTGCGAAACGCTCTTCGTGCATCATGTTCGTGAGATCGCCACCGTCATCGAGGATGAGGTCGTAACCTTCTGCTCCCCAGCCAGCGATCGACTGATCAACACACCAGTTGTACTCGTCCTCTGTTTCACCTTTCCAAGCAAAAACAGGAATACCTGCCGCAGCGATTGCGACCGCTGCATGATCTTGCGTCGAGAAGATATTGCAGCTCGACCAACGAACGCGGGCACCAAGCTCGACAAGTGTCTCGATCAAGACAGCTGTCTGAATCGTCATATGAAGGCAGCCTGTGATGCGTGCGCCTTTCAAAGGTTTCTTCGCGCCGTACTCTTCACGAAGAGCCATGAGGCCCGGCATTTCAGTTTCAGCGAGACGAATCTCTTCACGACCCCAACGTGCCAGCTCTTCGAAAACTTTCGAGTCTTCCATCGCCGCTTTCACGACGCGGTAATCAGCTTTGCCATCTTTCGTCTTCGGAGCGGTCGAGAGATATGATTTCATGTTTGATCCTGCATCAAATGCCATTCTGGTAAGTCCTTTATTGCGGTCGAGGTCGGACTCTACGTGGCCGATCTCGTCATTGTCATTGCTTAGAAGCTAGACCTAATCAGACCCAGTTCCGATGGTCAACAAGGAGGACCGACGTCTTAAGCTGTTAAGTTCTTATGGAACCGTAAGAATCTCAGGGCCCTTTTCAGTGATAAGCACCGTGTGCTCGAACTGAGCTGAGAGTGTCTTATCCGCTGTGGTGTACCACTGAATTGAGGAATTAGGGATCGCGTGGTCGATCATGTCCGCATCGGTTTCATTGACCATAGGTTCGACCGTAATGCACCCGCCGGGAAGAAGCCGATCACCGCGACCCTTTTTGCCAAAAGATGGAACAAAGGGATCCTCGTGAAAAACACGACCTATCCCATGCCCGCCGATTTCTTCCACGACAAAGAATCCACTTTTGGTCGTAAACTTATTGATCGCAAATCCGATGTCGCCCGTGGTTCCGAAAGGAGTGATGGCTTCGATTCCTTTTTCCATCGCGCGTTTAGCGATCTCGGTCACTTTTTTAGCGCGCTCAGAGACTTCACCGACGAAAAATGTGTACGACGTGTCGCCATGAAACCCATCCAAAAGCAAAGTCACATCGACATTGACGATGTCGCCGTCCTTTAAAACTTCGCTTCCGGGCACACCATGACAGATCACGTGGTTGACCGAAGTACAGATTGATTTTGGATAGCCCTTATAGCCCAAGGGTGCGGCTTTAGCTCCATGCGAGAGACCCCAGTCATTGGCGATCTTATCGAGCTCGTCGGTCGTGATGCCGGCTCTCACAAATTTGCCCGTATGCTCAAGACAGCGCGCGGCCAGCTTGCACACTTTTGCCATCTTCAATATTTCGTCTTTGGTCTTAACCGTCATGGCCGACAGCTTAGCACGACCCGTCATGAACTGGCCAGCTGAACCTGGAATGTCCACATCATCGACAACACTCTCCTTTTTATACCGGCATGGTGATTGTCAATAAAGCGAACTATAGTTCCCCCTCTTAAACTTAGGTCCCAAGGAGAACTCATGAAAATCTGGATCGGATTGAGCGTTTGCGCAGTGGCAATGTCCGGCTGTGCTACTCTGAGCAATAATGGCGAAAAAGTCACTGTAGCGACTTCAGTGGAATCGAGCTGCAAAAATCTCGGACCCGTCACCGTCACGATCACCGGCTGGGGTCTTCCGCAGGAGAGCATGAACGTACTTCGAAACAACACGGCCGACGTCGGGGGCAACACGCTCGTTCAGACTTCGAATCACACAGGTGTCGCTTACTCGTGCCCTGCGGGCGAAACCGCAAGTAACTAACTCAATCAGAAAAAACAAAACCCCCAACTCTTTCGAGGAGGGGGTTTGTTTTGTTCAACGAGGACTCAGAATTGACCGAGCCCTCGGCTCACATGTTCACGAAAATCCTACGGGATTTTTGTGAGGTGCTTCGAAGCGTACTTCGTGAGCTCGAACATAGTAACTGACTTTTTGCCGCCGAAGATTGGCTTCAATTTGTCGTCAGCATGGATCATGCGACGGTTAACTTTGTCCTGAAGACCATGCTTGTGGATGTACTCCCACATTTTTTTAGCAACTTGTGGACGTGGGATTGGCTTCGAACCAACGATCTCTGCAAGGAGAGCGCTTGGGTTCAAAGGAGCCATGAAGGCTGCGTTTGGCTTGCGCTTTGTTTTCGCGCCTGCAGCTTTAGCAGCTTTTTTTGGAGCGGCTTTTTTTGCAGTTGTTTTCTTAGCGACTTTTTTTGTCGCTTTCTTCGCAGCTTTCTTCGTAGCTTTTTTCTTAGCCATCGTGACTATCTCCTTAGTTTCGTCGCTTGTGGTCTTTCAGTGACCGCGACGATTGTTTATCGAACTCTTGCGTACACAACGAATGATCAGCTGACTTAAACCGTCTTGTCCAAAGAAAAATGCGGTTTTTTTTCGAATTCTCCCTAGGGGATAGCACTTTCCCCCCTAAGAACAGCCCTCTCCATCGCCCAAAAAGAGACAAAAGCCCCTAGTAAAGCGCCGCAAGAAACCACTCCAAGGATCAGCGGAAGACCATAAATATCGGCCCCCCACCCTAGGGTAAAGTGCATCGCCATCGCGCCCGCCGACTGGAAGATAAGACACAGCGACGTCACGGCTTGGGTGCGCCCCTCGAAAACTTCTGCAAATCGAGTCATTGCAAGAGGATAGCCCATAGCTATGGGAATACCGAAACCGATCAAAGCCGTCAGTCGAATCTCGCTGGGAAGCCCCAAAGGAAGGAAGGCGAAAAGCAAAAATGGAAATCCAAATCCCATCGCGAAAAAGAGAATCCGGCGCGGTGAAAGACGGAATTTAAACAGGCCCAACGCCAATCGCGAGAACGTCATGGCCGCAAAATATGCGGCCAACCAATGCCCGACACTTTCCGCCGAAATTCCCCAGTCGCGCCGCGCTAGTAAAACCAATCGGCTCGAAATCGAGATTTCGGCAATAACCAAAAGAGCGACAAGTGCCGCCGCAAACCACGTCGCCCGCTGCTGCTGAGTTGTCCACACCTTCGGTGATTTCGCAGGAGAATCGGGGGCGTCTAGAATTTCTAGCGCTGGCTTTACGATGCGCGACTGAGGAAGGCCGCGTGCGGGCTTCAAAGATTCAACGGGACTTATGATGGATCGATAAAGCACCACGGCACCGACCAGAAAGGACGGTGCACTGAGAGCTAAAAGGACATTTCTCCAGCCAGACGACACAAATTCTGAAACAATCAGCGGCGCAAGAAGCGACGAGACTCCATACATAGAATGAAGAATTCCAAGGGCGCGACCCCGGTAAGCCGCTGGCGCAGCCTGCACGGCCGCATTCATTCCGACTCCCAGGCCACCGACACCAACTCCGAAGAGGCTGGCCGCCGTGAGTATCAACTCATACGTCTGAGCTAATGACATAAGGGCCGCGCCCGCACCCATGATCAATGTGTAGACGCCCACCAAGCGCACCGGCCGTGCGTGAGAGAGGAAGCGGTGAAAGATCAGGTTGTGCGTGAGCGACGCCAGCGACGCTGCGAAAAAAAAGAAACTCCCCTTGGTGTCGGAGAGACCAAAGTCTTTTAATATGTCGGGGAAAATCGGGCCGCGAGCGTTATCGACCAGGCCTAAAGCAAAGAGGCTCGCCCACGCGGCGAGCACAGACCAAATCCAGCGACTTTTGTTTTTCTGTTCGCTCACCCACCAAAGCCTAGGCTCAAGAAGCCTAGCTTCTCAAGGGGAAACTGGCCTTCAGAGTGTCTCAAAAAGATCCGCTAAAGAGGCATGGCGAAACAAGACTCTTCAACATTCTTCGACGTTCTCATCGATCGCTTGATCGATGATGTGCGCCGCGAATTTGAAGCAAGCCATGAACCAGTCGATCCGTCGGAACCCTCAGACGATATCTTTGATCGGCCGCTTCCGCCCCCACCCGTCGCTTACGATGATCTCGTTTCAAAAATGATTGGGTTTCGAGCTCGTATGGCACGGGCTCAAGAGTCGAACGACCACGCTTCGGACAGTTCTTACGGTCGACTTGCCATCGCTTCGAGCCATGGCGCATCGCCTCGATTTAAAGAAACCGATGTACAAAATATCTTAAGCACTTCGACGCCGCAGGAAGCGAAGCCTCAGTTTCAGTCAATCCGCGCCGAGATCGCCTTCACACTTGTGTGCAAAACCGGAGCAAAGTTCTTAAAGGCGGACCAAGTCGGAAGTGGGCTTACGCGAGACTCTTTAAAGCGCGAACGACGCCGCGTTCTTTTGACCCTTCACCCCGACCGCCACCCCGAGGGCGACCGGGCTCGAGCCCACCAAAACTTTTTGGATGCCGCCGAAGCGTTTTCGATTTTGGCCGAAGAAATTGCGGCGAGCCCGAAGGCCGCCTAAGGCCGGCACTTTCGGGACGTTTTTGTCTGAGCAATCACTGAATTTTTTTGTACTTAAAGCGCTTTGGCTGAAGAGCCGCATCGCCGAGACGCTTTTTACGGTCTTCTTCGTACTCGGTGAAGTTACCAGCAAAGAAGTTTACAACACCTTCGCCTTCAAACGCCATGATGTGTGTACAAATGCGGTCCAAGAACCAACGATCGTGGGAAATCACAACCGCGCAGCCACCGAATTCTAGCAAAGCCTCTTCAAGCGCACGCATGGTGTTGACGTCGAGATCGTTGGTCGGCTCGTCGAGCAGAAGTAAGTTTCCGCCGGTCTGAAGAACCTTGGCCATTTGAACGCGGTTTCTTTCACCACCAGAAAGATCGCCTACTTTTTTCTGTTGAGTGTCGCCGGCGAAATTGAATCGTGAAACATACGCCCGTGAAGGCATCTCTTTTGTTCCAACCATCATGAGGTCGTTTCCGCCCGAGATTTCTTCGAACACTGATTTATTGGGGTTCAAATTATCGCGCGACTGATCCACGTAAGCGAGCTTCACAGTGGATCCGACTTTGAAATCCCCCGAATCAGGTTTCTCTTGGCCAGTGATCATTCTAAAGAGAGTCGTTTTACCTGCGCCGTTGGGACCGATAATCCCAACAATCCCGCCTTTTGGAAGCGAGAATGAAAGATTGTCGATCAGAACTTTGTCTCCATAGGATTTAGAAACATTGACCGCTTCAACAACGACGTCGCCAAGACGTGGGCCTGGCGGAATGTAGATTTGAAGATCGGCGAGCTTTTCGGGCGTTGGTTCTTTGAGGAGGTTTTCGTAGTTCGAAATACGAGCTTTCGATTTCGCCTGCCTTGCCCTTGGGCTCATGCGAACCCACTCAAGCTCTTTTTCCAAGTTCTTTGCGCGCTTTTCTTGTGCTTTCTCTTCGCCCGCAAGTCGCGCTTCTTTTTGCTCAAGCCACGATGTGTAGTTCCCTTTCCAAGGAATCCCCTCACCGCGATCAAGCTCAAGAATCCAACCCGCGACGTTATCGAGGAAGTAACGATCGTGCGTCACCGCAATGACCGTTCCTGGAAATTCCGCCAAAAAACGCTCAAGCCAAGCGACCGATTCAGCGTCCAAGTGGTTCGTCGGCTCGTCCAAAAGAAGAATATCGGGCTTCGACAAAAGAAGTCGGCACAAAGCCACGCGGCGTTTTTCTCCGCCCGAGAGTTTCGTTACAGCCGAGTCACCTGGAGGACAGTTCAGAGCATCCATCGCTTTTTCAAGTTTTTGATCGATCTCCCAGCCGTCTTGTTGTTCGATCTTTTCCTGAACGACGCCTTGGCGCTCGATCAGTTTTTCCATCGCTTCTGGCGACATGTCCTCTGCGAACTTTTCAGAGATCTCGTTGAACTCTTTTAAAAGCTTTGGAAGTTCGCCCATGCCTTCCATGACGTTTTCTTTGACCGTTTTCGATTCGTCGAGCTCGGGCTCTTGCTTGAGGTACCCGACTTTAAAGTCTCGCGCCGGAAACGCTTCGCCGACGAAATCTTGATCCGTGCCCGCCATGATTTTTAACAGCGACGATTTTCCCGAGCCGTTCAAACCGAGGACGCCGATTTTGGCGCCGTAAAAATAAGAGAGATAGATATTCTTTAAAACCCAGCGGTTCGGAGGATAGACTTTTCCGACACCCTTCATAGTATAGATAATTTCGTGCCCTGTGGTCGGCTGTGCCATGATGATGTCTCCTGTGAATCCGGGCAGTCTGCTCTAGAATGGCTTGCGATTCAAGATGTAGAAACTTCGAGCGACTTGAGAAAGCGCCTTGTCAAACCGAGTCGGACCCGCAACAATTTCGTCGTGGGAAGCAGCTCTCAGGACTCCAAAAACCGACAAAATTCCAGAAAACTGAGAGACACTCTGGGCGAGCTTGAAAGCGCGCTGAACAGCTGGGATCAGATAATTCCCCCGGGCGACGATAATTCCGTCAATGCCGATGGCGGCACAGCGAACGCGAACGAGCCTCGAAGTCGCAAGAACGCTGGAGCCGGAATCCCTGACGAAATGAAGCGCCGGACGCGCGCTTTGCTGAATCAGCTCAAAGAACAAATTGATGAGCTTTCCGATGAGACAGCGGCCGACCGCGCTTTCGAGGATAAATCCGGGAACGCCTAAGAGTCGGCGAAGCGGCGCCTGGATCTGGGCGATTCATTGGCTATCTGTTTTTAGATCCACCATGGCATGGCTATTTATTTTTGGAGCCGCCATGGCATGGCGGCGAGACGAAACTTTCAGATTGTTCTTTGGACCATTCCTCGGGCGCTAGACAACGCATCGTGAAGGCGTGGACTCCAGAATTAAGTTCTGCATCTATTGTTTTTAAGACCAGGCGTTGACGCTCGATTCTTGAAATGCCGCTAAAAGCCTCAGACACGATCACTGCGCGAAAATGCGTCTCCGAATTCTTCGGGACCGAGTGCGTGTGCGATTCGTTTTGAATTTCGAGGTACGTCGGTCGCAGTTCGGCTGTGATTTTGTCTTTGAGTCGCGTTTCCATGGGGCCCATTTCTTTAGTATAGCATTTTGGTAGATCGATGGGAACAGTCGATTCGTCACGACTGGTGCATAAAAGTAAACGAGATGACTTCTCAGCCGTTTCGGAAATCGTTAGTAATGAATCCGTCGAAAATGCGTGGTTTTCTGAGCGCTGCTTTGAAGCATAAGTTGACAAGCTGTTTGAACAAATTCGTTCGCGGCATTTGTTTCATTTCGATTTTCGCCAGGCGGCGGCTTCTGAACGCGTCCCCTCCTCACTGTGCTCTCAAATTGGTCGCGCGGTTCGCCGGTGCGCTCTTCAAAATTTGTTTGCGCTAGAGGCCGGCGAGAGGCCTCAATTTCGATTCCAAATCCGGGTGTAGAGTGAGTTTCTAAAGGAGAAACCCATGACTAAGACTGCGAATATTCCCGCGCACGAAATCCGATCGTTGACGAATCAAGAGCTCGTTCACAAAATCGGCGAGCTCACGAAAGAAGAACGAAGAATTACGATCGAAGTTTTGCGCTTGCTCCGCGAGATTGAACGCCGCCAAGCTTTTGCTGAACTTGGGTATCCTTCACTCTTTGCGTACTGCACGAAAGCGCTTCGCTATTCGGAAGCCGCTGCCTGCCGACGAATCGAAGCCATGCGAGCGATGCGCGAAACTCCAGAAATCGAAACTAAATTAGAAACTGGCGAGCTCAGCTTATCGGCCGTGACACAAGCTCGCACGACGATCCGTCATCACGAAAAGTTCGCTAAATCCAAATTGACGCCCGAAAAAAGAAAAGACGTGATGCTTTCACTGTGCGGGCAATCAAAACGTCAGACAGAAAAAGCTTTGGCTTTAGAGTTTTCGGTGCCGCTTCCGGTGACGCCTGTCGTCCAGCGTGAAACCGCGCGCGGTACGACGCGCGTGACGATTGAGTTCACTGAAGATGAAATGAAAGTCTTCGAAGAAATTCGGCGGCTGTCCGGTCGCCCTCAGAATTTGAAGGAAGCCTTACTCCGGATGGCAGCAAAAGAACTGACGGTGCTTAGAAAATCGCACGGCGAAATCACCGTTCGATCACCTTCGCCAGCGGCGGTGAAAAGAGAGGCAGTACCTAAAGATGAACCTTTGTCGGGAAAGGATGGCGAGGAACCTTCCGCGCAGGCGCTGGCACAAACACCGACATCGACACCCGCATTCGCATCTGCGTCCGATTCGGTATCAATTTTCGTGAAGAGATATGCATGGAAGAAATCTGGCGGTCGCTGTGAGTTCCGAACCGAGAGTGGCGTAAGATGCGAAGCGCGGCACGGACTTGAATATGACCATGTGGTACCTGTGTCTTTGGGTGGGCTCTCCAACAAAGACAATATTAGGGTGTATTGCCGGCAGCATAACTTACTATCGGCAACTTACATTTTGGGGCGGAAATGTATGGCGAAATATGTTCCTTCAATGAGGTAGGTCGCGAAGAAGGAAGTCGCGATTTTTGATCCAATGACGTAGCTTTTGCTCGCGCGGCGGGTTCCCGCAGCAGGCCGCACAGAGTGGCCACGGTGACGTTCTTCGGCACTTCGGGCGTCTCAAGATGAAACTACTGCACTCAGGCGGTGGTTTAATTGGGTCTGGAGATTGCTCCCTCTCGTCCATCGGTCAAGGTCGAGAAGCCGTTTTGGAAAAGGAGTTCATTTCTGATGACGAAACTAATGATGTCTATGATGACTTCGGTACTCCGCCTGTCTCCGGTAGCAGCGATATTTGTCGCGTCTATATCAGCGCATGCAGCTCCGCGAAGCAGCATGGTGACGAAACCTCAGGCTCAAGCAAAAACCACGGTTTCGAAGACAACCGCGGTCAAAAGCGCATCTAAAAAAGCTAACGGCAAAATTCCAAAAACTTCCGCGGCACCGAATTCGACAAGTACCCCCATCGCGTGGGATCAGTTCGAAACTCCACTTCAGAACTTGCGAGAAAAGTCAGCGGCGTGGTCGGCGAGCGACGAGCTTCTCGCACAGCAAAGTCTCGATGATCTTGAAGGCATTGCCAACGACGCCGTTTTGGCGAAAACCATAAAAGCTGTCTACACTGAGGCCACTTCGCGAAAGTGGACGCAGACTGAAAATTTCAGAATATTTCCGATCGAACATCTAATGTCGAACTCGGGTCTGGAAACACCGGCAACATTCAACCCAGGCGGGCTTCGAGTCGGCGTGTTCGCTTTGCGACTTGGTAAGATTCAACGCGGCGTCATTTTGACCTCAAGTTTTCAAAGCATCAACCCGGCCGAGCTTCGTGCGCTCTACAAAAAATCGGCGATGGTGGAGCTCATTACGACTGCTGACGAACAGTTTGGAGTCTTTGCAGGCGAACTCGTCGAACGATTTCTGAACGATGACAACAGACAGAGTCGCCACCTGCCCGTGATCGGAAGCGCAGAGGCTTGGGTGGTCGGTTGTGAAACGACTTTGGCCGGCCGATTTTGCGTCAACGCAAGTCTATTTGATTCGAATGAAACAGATCCGCGCGTTTTCATCGACGCACTTTCTGGCTTTAAAAAGAATGGCGATCTGGTCCAACAAATACGAGATGGGAATCTGGCTTGGCCGATTGACCGAACCTTCATTTCGAGAGGCTACAAATCGTGCGGCTGCGGCGGCAAACATTTCGGACTTGATCTGACGGCGCCCATTGGAACTCCCGTGCGTTCCGTGGCCATGGGGCGAATTCATTCCGCTAAAATCCACAATGGTTGGGGGCGCGCGATTGCCATCGAACATCAGCTTCCCACGGGAGAAAAATACATTTCGCTCTATGCTCATCTGAACAAGTTTGAAAAAGCATTTAAGCCCGGCGACATCATTCAGCGCGGCGAACTGATCGGGCAAACTGGAAAGACTGGATCATCCTCGACCGGTGAAAAAATCCATCCCCATCTTCACTTGGAAATCCGAAAAGTAACCGAGGGACGAGAACCGCTTGAGAGGCCGCGCACTTTGGCCGACTATCCGCTGGACCCGCTTCGCGTTCTCGACGTCTTCAATGTCTTCTTAGGCGGCGATCTGTCCGTACCCGTCGACCGAAAATTCTAGCGACATTCGGCCCGTCCCCGAGGCTCCCAGGAACCTGATCGTTTGCTGCACAGTGCTAATCTTTTTCACATAGTACCTTGCTTCACACAGTACTGTTTGGTACACGTATGAAAGAGGCAGGGAACGTGAATACTCAATTTCATAAAGGTGTTGTCGAAATGTGTGTCTTGGCCCTTGTGGCCAAACAGGATTTCTATGGCTACGAGCTGGTGAACGCCATCTCGACCCAGATTCCAATTTCCGAGGGTACGATCTACCCGATTCTTCGCAGACTTACGCAAGAAGGACACTTTGAAACCTACTTGAAAGAGTCCAGCGAGGGCCCCCCAAGAAAGTACTACCGCATGACCAAAAGCGGTCGCACGTTCACTCAAAGTCTGATTCAAGAATGGACAAGTTTCACCAGCAGCGTCGATACCATCATCAACTCACCAAAGCGTCGAGGAGTCTAAACCGTGTCGTGGTCATCCAATCTCAAGTCTCAGTCCGAGTACATCAATGAGCTCGCCCGTCATCTCGAACGCCTCCCTGAATCGGAACGCGCAGATATTTTGCGCGATCAAGATGAGTTTTTTCGAGAAGCTCTTCTTTCAGGCCGTACGGAAGCTGATGTCATTGGATCGTTGGGCGAACCAAAGCAGCTCGCAAAGACTTTGATCGCAGAGTCCCGCGTCGCTGCCAGCGAAAGTACGTTTCAAAAGCCGTCCTCCACCGGCACCCAAGTGAACGCGGCTCTTCGGGCGTTCTTCGCTATCGTGACGTTGGCGCCCTTCAACTTGATTTTCGTTCTGGGGCCCTTCTTAGGACTCCTGGGCTGCCTCTTTGCCGGATGGGTGATCGGAGCCGCGATGCTTCTTGGAGGGTTCGGCAGTTTCTTTATTATCGCCAGCGAACTGACTGGCCTCGGAGCTTCCGGATGGGCGCATCTTTCGGCCACACTGCTTGGCCTATCGATCTCAATGATGAGCCTTGCTTTCCTGGTCCTAATGACCTGGATCACATCATTTGTCGCTCAAATCTCAGTTCGCTATCTTCGCTGGAACCTTGATCTCATCGCAGAACGAAAGTCGTAAGGAGTAACAAATGCGTCTACTAAAAATCGGTGCTTTTTTCGCAACTCTTAGTTTGGTTTTCTACGCCGGCTCTTACCTTTCGGCGAGACCGCTTGAGCAATCAAAGTCCTACAGCTTCCCAGAGTCGCTGGGACGCCACTACGCGGTAGCCACCGGGCAATATGAGGACGGCGGTGGTTTTGGCGACGGTCCGAGCACCGTATTTCGCCAAACGTTCAACCTCGTCCATCCACTCAGTGGTCGGATCGAGAACTTAGACATCGAAACGACGGCCATCGATATTGAATTCGTGCCCAGCGAAGGCGATTTAATCGAAATCGATGTTTCATCGAGTCGTTTGGATCCGAAAAATCCTGTTCAGGTGGACGACAGCCGCGCTGGGGTTTTGAGAATCATGACTCAGGAAGAACCAAAAAGTCTCACGTCACGCCAAACCTGGATCAATCTCGACTTCGGAAACAATGAAGACGAAACTAAGAAACGAAACACGCTTGTCATCAAAGTACCGGCAGGCATCAAGACCGCCATCGCGCGCACTGTTTCTGGAGATACCAGAGTTGCGACGGTCCTTACCGATTTCAAGTTTCAGTCGACGTCCGGTGATCTAGAAATTGATTCCCAGGAAAACCCGCTGGCTCGCATTCAAAATCTCATTGTGGAAACTGTCAGTGGCGACATTTTAAGTCCTGGGCGTTTCGACCGCCTTAGATTCAACAGCGTTTCTGGCGACGTTCGGCTCTCAAGTTTGGACCGCGTGCTTGAGATCGATGGCAATTCAATTTCCGGCGACTTCAATATAGACGCTCAAGACTCAATCGATGCTACGGTCGAATTCATCACGACCTCCGGAGGCCTCAGCGTTGACACACGTCACACAACTGAACCTCGATCCGCAAAAAAGAATGAGATCTTCAAAATTGGAAATGGCACTGCCAAAATTAAGTTTCAGTCGGTTTCGGGCGACCTGAGTTTCGGAGCAGATTCGGCTGTCGAAGAGTAAAACGGGTCTGATTTTTTTAAAGAATTAGCGGGGCTTCACCGATTTATGAAAAACGGAGCCCTTTTTCTCGGCGACTTTTTCGACCTCTTGTTCAACAGCGAGCTTTTGAACACGCGCATCGAGTTTTGCAAACATATCACCCAATCGGTTCGCGCGCTCGGCCTTAGCCAAGGGCCGAACCCCTTCTTCATAGCGGCGAAATAGATTTTCTGGCACTTCTTGAATGAATCGTGAGATCGATACGGGCGCAAGACGCCCGAACCTGCGACGAATCTTCGCCCGAGATAGCACCAAATGTTTTCTCGCGCGCGTGACGCCGACATAAAACAGTCGTCGTTCCTCGGACACGTCTTCGCCAAGTGTTCGATGCGGAAGCAGATCCTCTTCACAGCCAATCAAACAAACAGCATCGAACTCAAGCCCCTTACAGGCGTGAAGTGTCAGAAGCTGAATTTTTTTATCGGCATCGGCCTGCTCTTCTTGATCTGCATCGCGAAGCTCCATGGCATCGATGAATCTCGCAAGATCTTTGACGTCCGGCTTTCCTTCAACACGCGACAAATAAGAATCAAGAACCCTCGCCAAAACATCGATCGCCATCCAGCGCTTTTCAAAAGCGTCACCCTCTTTGTGAAGCGAACGAATGTGCTCTCGATACTTAATTTCATCAAGCTTCCTTAAGAGACGGCGACCCGGCGAATCCCCTTCAATCGAAGGATCAGGCGTTAAGAGATAGGTTGGAAGCTCATCCAACGTTTCAAACAAAGAATCAAAGGCCGAGCCGGTTCGGTCCGGAAGCCCCGCCTGTTGCCACTTTCTTGCCGCCACATGGAATCGAATGCCTTTTTCCTCGGCCCAAACAGCCAGTCGATCAATCGAAGTATCGCCAATACCTCGCGGCGGTGTTGCGACGATCCTTCGAAACGCGACTTCATTGGGAGAGATCGATGATCGAAGGTAGGCCAAAACATCTTTGACTTCCTTTCGGTCAAAAAACGCAGTGCCGCCTGTGATCGCGTAAGGAACTTGCTCGCGCCGAAGCTCGGCTTCCAAAAGTCCACCCTGCCCGTTCGACCGATAAAGAATTGCGACTTCGCGAGGTTTGATTCCCATTTCAACAAATTCACGAATGCGAGCGACAGTTTGTGCGACTTCAATCTCTTCATTTTCATAGGAGAAAAATTCGGGACGATCGCCCAACTCAGCATCTGGGTTCGACCGCAAAACTTTTCCGTGGCGTTCGCTGTTGTTGGAAATAATGCTGTTGGCGAGTTCTAAGATGGCTGGACTTGAACGGTAGTTTCTCTCTAACCGAACAACTCGGGCCCCTTTAAATTCTTTTGGGAATTCAAGAATATTGGCGACACGCGCGCCCCGCCATCCATAGATCGATTGATCATCATCGCCGACGACAGCAATGTTTCCGGTCTCGCTTTGAATTTCACGAACAAGCTCAAGCTGCGCACCATTCGTGTCTTGAAACTCATCGACCATCAAGAAATCAAACATTCCTGCGAGCTCGCTTTTAAGCTTTTCATCATTGCGAACGCCAAGAAGTGGCTTGATCAAGAGATCCGAAAAATCCGTCACACCCAAAAGCTCAAGCTTCCTTAAGTACTTTGGCAAAAGTGCGGCCGCCATGACTTCGTACTCGTCGCCATCATCTTTTCCCATGCTCTGAGGGGATTTTCCTAAGATCGCTGCGTCCTCTCGCCAAGAGTTCATCATCTCTATAAGCTGATCGATGCGAAAAGCGTCTTTGGCTTGGTTCTTCATGTCCTTTAGAAGCTCTCGCACAATTCCTTCGGCGTCGGATCCATCGATGACACCAAAGCCCGCCGGAAGACCCATTTTTTTATGGTTCTTTCGCATCCATTGAAGGCCAAACCCGTGAAATGTGCCCGTCCAAATGGCGCCGGCATCGGCGCCCAATCGTGCTGTTACACGATGCTTAAGTTCGCGCGCGGCTTTGTTGGTGAACGTCAAAACGCAGACTCGGGCTGGCTTCACTTTCTCTTCATCAAGAAGCCGTCCCGTGCGCGACACGAGCACGGTCGTCTTCCCCGATCCTGCGCCGGCAAGAATCAAAAGTGGACCTTCGGTATGACGAACCGCTTCGGCTTGTTCAGGATTTAGCCCCTTAACCCACTTGCTCACGCTAGCCCACTCACTTGAAAGTCGCCATCAGACCAAAGTGATCGGACGGCGCTTGAATATCGCTTGAATCCGGAAATCCGAAACGTTCGACCGCGGCACTTTTTGAAAGCGAACCTTTTCCAAAAAGAAAGTCGATGCGACGAGGCTTGGCATCAAACGCACGATACACGTCCACAAGTGCGCGATTTCCAAAATCTGGAAGTGGGAAATCAAATCCGAGGGAAGCTTGGATCTGATGATTCTTTCGATTTTTAACAGGATCCCAAGTGGGCTCGGGCTTTCCTTCGGCAAGGTCGACATACCCTTCGCCAAGGATGGAACGGTACGCGGCCCCTTCGGGCGTCGAATTTAAATCTCCACCCAAAAGAATTCCGTCGTAAGCGCCTTGAAGGCCGTGCACGATTTCAAAAATTCGATCCACTTCGGCCAAACGACGATCGCGGGCGTGATCAAGAGCCGGCATGAGACGATCAAAATCGATTCTTGCCACTCGCCCATCGACGACGGCTTCGTGAAGAAGCCTCATGAGCTCTGGAAATCTCTCAAATCCGTGATGCAGATGGGTGTTGATAATAAGAAGACGCCCCAAAGATTCATGCTGAATGGAACTGAACTGCGCGTAGCGCTGCTCATCCAAATGAAAGCTCAAAGATTCGCCACTAAACCCCACTGAGCCACTCACGCGAACAAAGGGCGGTACGGCGCTGAAACCCATCGATGCATTTTCGCCCGCCTCGGACGGCTGCACGCGATTTCGCAGCAACACGCCAAGCCCGGTCGCGAGATTTTTTGGAAATCCTCGCGAAAAAAACTTCAAACCACTTTGATCAACTCGTCCCTGAAAGGTGCCGCCAAGAACTTGGGATATCTCGCGGCCCTGGGCAGAGACAGGGTTTAGCTCTTGAAATAAGACAATGTCGGGATCTAGTTGCTGCAGGCATTCTAGGCCGCTCTTAAAGCGCTCTTCACGGACAGAAGCCGTCTCGAACTCGCGAAAGTTCACAACGCCGCGGCCCGCGAGACCATGCCAGACGTTGAACGTCGCGATTTTTAGACCCATGAAATTATCAACCGATTCGGTTGTGAATAAGACTTCGAACGCCAGACTCGAAAGCGACTTCGATTTTTTCGGCTGTCGCCATCGTCACGAAACCAAGACCAAATGTCGGATGCTGAACTGCGTTCGCAACACCGAAACTTTGCTTCATTCCGTAAGGAACAACATTGCCGACACCGATTTGTTTTTTGAGGCTTTCGTACTGCTTCACGTAATCCGCTTTGGTGTCAGCGTCTTTTCGCGCGGCCGTCTCGGCTTTTTTCTCGGCCGAAGCCAGTCGTCGCTTTTCAGCCGCGGCCTGGAGTCCCGCCGTGTTGCGCGGCTTTTTCTCTTTGACGGCTTTTTCGCCACCGGCTGCTTCAGATTTCACTTTGCCTGCGGCCTTGTCCTTCGCCATGGAGCCTCCATTTGTCGCATCACTCAACCGAAATGTTTTTGAACGTCCGCAGACCTCGCAACGAAGCTTTGCCGCCTCGGCGCTCAAATGCGTGAGCACTTTGAAAAAGCGCTCGGCCTCACAAAAGGTGCACTCAAGCGAAATGCTGCGAGCTACGGCGGGAAGTTCGGTCAATCGAGTCATTTGAGACATGAACGCCTATCTTACGTTTGGCGCCACCCGACGTCACGAGACAATCGAGTGGAGCGGCGCTTAAAATACAGAAATACGCAGGCCGGTCGGAGGCAATCCTCCGAAGTGCCTATTGAGCTCTCTATTAAGCCAGGCGGATCGTCTGGCGACCCTGCTTGGTCTCGATCAAGAGGTAGACCTTAGTCCCCTCAGCGGCTGCGGCCATCGCACCAAAGGCGGGCGACTGAGGCAACAATACGTCCGGAGACACTCCAAGGGCTTTGGCGATCTTTAAAACCGTTTTGTGCCGTGGGCGATCTGTCTTGTACTTAAGTGTATGAATGTTGGGCTGGGCGATGCCCAGAGCTTTCGCAAGTTCGCTATCGCTCATTCCTTTGGACTGAAGCGTGGCGACCAAGCGCTCACCGAAAGCTGTTAGGCCGCGATCGCCTGACATTTCGGCAGAGCCCATAACGGACGTTTTTGACGCCGCCTTGGGTGAGGTTTTCAAAAGCAATTTAGCTCTCGAGCGTGTGGCTAAGCGGGCCGAATTTTGACGGGTCGATCGCGACATAATGTTCACCTTCCTAAGTTCTAAGAAGCTAGGAAGATAACACTCCTATAACAAATCGAAACGCTAAGATTGCGCAAATTATCTGAACACTGTCGAAGATCAGTACGACCCGATAAATTTCTCCTAGAGGGGACAATACACTGTCAGGGGTTCCCCCACTGGCTTCGTCATCGTCTCGGCGCCACTGAGGTAAAAAGGTCCGCCACCTTTTTCTAGCTTTCTTTGAAATGAGATCAGTGAATTTTCAACTGTCGGTTCAACAGTGAATCCTGCGGGCTTGTACTTTGAGGTGATGGGTTCAAGCCCATCTTTCGTGAAAAATTTAATCCACTTTTCGGTCTCAACTTGGACCCGATAGGTCAACGTGTGGGCATAAGAGTGGACAGGAGTGAATGCCGTCAAGACTTCAAAGTCACCGTAATGAGCATGCAAGCGGACTGCGGGCGACGTCCACTGGGTCATTCCGCAAACTTTTTGAACGTTCGCATACCAGAGGCCAAAGCCCTTCGAGAGAAAGCCAATGCCGTAGTACTGAAGCTCGCTTGGCAAAATAGAATTCACAGAGCAAAGATTGTGAGCCACCCACTCACCTTTGTCCGACATCGTCGGAATAATGATGAAAAGAGAAAGTGGCGTCCACTCTTCTTCCGAAGCGGCTGCATCGCCCGAGACACCCAAAGCTTCGCGCGTGGCCCGACTCAGTGAGCTTGTTCTTGCCGCAAAGCCTGCGACAAATCCGGGAACAATCGCGCAATCGTAAAACACCCAGCGAGGCATTTCCATTCCGCTGGGACCAAAAGCTTTGGTTTCAAGATTCAAAATACGGTTTGCGAACTTCACTTGATCCATTTCGAGCGGATTTTTGTAAAGAACTTGGTGAGGAAACCAATCAAGAGATGAATGCACTCGGCCCGGCGTCGGAATTCGATTCTCGGGACGCACGAAAACATAAGGTCTTATGTTTTCATCCGACATCCAGCTAAGTTTGGGATGACCGAAAATTGGGTGCGAGTTGGCCGATGGATTTTTCTTCATTGAACCTCAATTAATTTTCAGGGCCAAGCTTCACAGCCCGGTCCAGGGCCGCAAACACGCCCCGCCCCGAATCGACAACTGTGTAGGTAGCGATGGCGTCGGCTCTGAGGACATTTTTTGACATGAGGTCGTCAAACATTCGGAAAGTAGAGTCCCAAAAACCATCAATGTTGACGAAGATGATTGGTTTATAGAGTTCTCCCAAGCTTTTCCATGTGATCACTTCCAGAGCCTCATCCAAAGTGCCAATTCCACCAGGAAAAATCACAAACGCGTCGGCCTCATTTAGAAACCAGCGTTTTCTCTCGAAAAGATCGGGAACTATGATTAGCTCATCAATCCCGCGGTAAGCCGTCTCAAATGTTTCATCGAGGCGCTTCGTCGTGGCGCCCCGTACTCGAACCCCGCGTTTTAAACATTGGTCAGCAAAGTGCCCCATCAAGCCAAATCGACCGCCCCCATAAAGAAGCTGGCCCTCTTTTTCCTTCAAAACATCGCAAAACTCATCAGCCGCGCGAAAGACGGCCTCGGAAAGCCCTGAATTGGCGGAACAAAAAACGCAAAGCTTGTAGCCGCTCTTTGCCATTGGCCTAGGCCTTGATCGGCCCGAGCATGTCCTCGGGCTTCACGAGTTGATCAAATTTAGCGGGATCCATCAGTCCCAGTTTCTGAGCCGCATCTTTAAGAGTCGTATCGTTCTCATGAGCGTACTTCGCGACTTTGGCGGCATTATCGTAGCCGATGTGAGGATTTAACGCCGTCACCAGCATCAGAGAATTATCCAAGTGACGCTTCACTTGCGCCTTATTCACTTCAATCCCGCGCACGCAGTGCTCTTCAAACGAAAGGCACGCATCGGACAAAAGCCGAATCGAATTCAAAACATTAAAAACGATCAAAGGTTTAAAAACATTCAGCTCAAAATGACCGCTCATTCCACCAACAGCGACAGCCATGTCATTTCCGATGACCTGAGCACAGACCATCGTCATCGCTTCACTCTGGGTCGGATTTACTTTACCTGGCATAATGGACGATCCAGGTTCGTTGGCCGGAAGATTCAGCTCTCCGATTCCCGATCGTGGGCCCGAGCCCAGAAGCCGAATGTCGCTTGCGATTTTCATCAACGCACAGGCCGCCGTTTTTAAAGTCCCAGACATCTGAACCAAGGGATCGTGGGTTGCAAGGGCTGCAAACTTGTTAGGAGCCGTCACAAAAGGAAGACTTGTTTCTTTGGCGATTCGTGCCGCCGCTTTCACTGCGAACTCAGGATGTGTGTTGAGCCCCGTACCCACAGCCGTTCCACCAAGCGCCAATTCAAAAATTTGCGGTAGATCGTTTTCAAATCGAACCACGCACTGATCAAGCTGAGCGACGTAACCAGAAAACTCCTGCCCCAGTGTGAGCGGAGTTGCATCCATCAAATGAGTGCGTCCGATTTTGACGACAGACTTGTACTCGACGGCTTTTTTATTGAGACCGTCGCGCAAAGTTTTTACAGCCGGTAAAAGCTTATGACGAACCTGTTCAGCGACTGCGATGTGCATGGCCGTTGGAAATGTGTCGTTCGATGATTGCGCTTTATTCACATCGTCGTTGGGGTGAATGCCTTTAGTTCCCCGCACGCCACCCATAATTTCGATCGCGCGGTTCGCGATAACTTCGTTGGTATTCATATTGGTTTGGGTGCCAGAGCCCGTCTGCCAAACAACCAGGGGAAATTCTTGGTCAAGTTTTCCGCTGATCACTTCATCGGCGGCCGCGACAATCGACTTCGACTTTTCTTTCGTCAGAAGTCCAAGCTCTTCATTCACAAGAGCGGCTGCTTTTTTGAGGACACCCAAAGCTCGGATCATTTCTCTTGGGAACCTGTCGCCGCCAATTTTAAAGTGCTCAAGCGACCTCTGCGTCTGCGCGCCCCAAAGCCTCGAAGCCGGGACTTTAATATCCCCCATCGAATCTTTTTCAGTTCTAAAATCAGCCGAATTCCCGGTGGTCGAATCGTGCGACGACGTCATGCGTTTGAGCTCCTGGTGTTAAGACCGACGATACGAAGTTTCGCATGCGTTGTCATCTGACGATAGGCGTCAGCCTCGGTGAACGTAGCCGATGCCGGCTTGATCTGTCGGAAAGACAATCATTTCTTGGATATTGACGTGAGCCGGGCGCGAGAGCGACCAGCAAATACAGTCCGCGATGTCGGCCGCTGAAAGTGGAGTCATACCTTCGTAGATTTTTTTGGCAGCCGCTTCATCGCCCAAGCGGACATCCGAAAACTCAGTTTCGACCATACCTGGCGCGATGTTAGTTACGCGAACTCCAGTTCCTTGAACATCCATGCGTAACCCTTCCGTCACTGCACGAACGGCCGCTTTGGTCGCGCTGTAAACGGCGCCCCCCGGATAACTCCAGCGACCTGCGACAGATCCCAAATTCACAATGTGACCACGATTTTTAATAATGTGCGGAAGAGCCTGGCGCGTGACGGCCAAAAGCCCCACGACATTTGTGTCCAGCATAACCTGCCAGTCATCCATCGAAGCCGACGACATCTTATCGACGCCTTTTGCTAGACCTGCGTTGTTCACAAGGACATGCATTTTTGAAAAAAGTGGCAGAAGCTTTGGGTCGCTGAAAAAATCGTCAACTTGGGAACGATCGCTCACATCGAGTTTTCGAACCGGAACGCTCTTCGCGCCAAGTTCAAGGCAGCGCTTTGCCAGCGACTCCAACCGATCTTGTCTTCGTGCTGTCAAAAGTAGGCCGAATTTTTCGGTGGCGAGCCGTAAAGCCGTCGCTTCGCCAATCCCCGATGAGGCGCCTGTGATCAGTGCAAATTTTGAAGACTCTCCCGTATGAGCTTCCATAGGGCCTCCCGTAAGGTACGTGCGGTTTACGTTGTAACAGCATTTCATCGCTTCGCGAACCAGGAATTGCTTGCCCACGGCGCTTGTACTATCAATGGCGCCCATGGCGAAACCGACCCGTTACTGGCTGATGAAAAGCGAACCCGACGTCTATTCGATCGACGATCTTAAAAAAGATGGTCATACGCTCTGGACAGGCGTTCGCAACTACCAAGCTCGGAACTATATGATGGGTGATCTAGAAGACTCCATGAAGCCCGGCGACCGGTTTATTTTTTATCACTCCAATGCCGAGCCGTCGGCGTGCGTGGGGGTTGGCCAAATATCGAAAGTTCGGGTTGCCGACCCTGAACAATTCAATAAAAAGTCCGACGTCTTCGAACCGAAGTCCTCAAAAGACAATCCAAGGTGGTACTGCGCCGAAGTGGCTTTTGTCGAAAAGTTTGCTTCGCCAGTTTCGCTGGAAACCGTCCGATTGGAAACACAGCTAAAGGATATGCTACTTATCCGAAAAGGCAGTCGGCTGTCTGTTCAACCGGTGACAAAAGAAGAATTCGAGCACGTCGCCAAACTTGGTCGCAAGAGGTTAAGCCCCAAAGGCGTCAGCCAGCCCGGTGATAAACCGTGAACTCAGTGTTTTCGTGACCTCGGGAAGCGGCCTCTCAAAGAATTTTCTCTTCGATCAAGGGCCGAAAATTTTTTTGGCGCCCATGGAGGGCGTGGTCGATCACGTCACTCGCGACTTGATCACCGGCGTTGGCGGCGTCGACCTGTGTGTCACCGAATTTATCCGTGTTCTTGATCAATCCATTCCCGATCATGTGTTTTTTCGGGACGCCATTGAACTGACGTTTGAACAAAGGTCACACACCGCCAACGGCACTCCCCTCTTAGTGCAGCTCTTAGGTTCAGATCCAAAGCGGCTTGGCGAAAACGCTGCACGCGCCGTGGAATTGGGCGCCGTCGGTATTGACCTCAATTTCGGTTGTCCGGCAAAAACTGTGAATCGTCACGACGGTGGCGCAACGTTACTAAAAGATCCACGTCGCGTTGAAGCGGCTGTTCGCGGTGTGCGAGATTTGGTCCCTCAAACGCACACGGTATCGGCGAAAACTCGTCTCGGATTTTCTGATAAAAGTCTTCATCGTGAAATCGCTCAGGCGGCCGAAGCCGGAGGCGCTTCATGGCTTACCGTGCATGCAAGAACGCGCGATGAGGGCTATCGCCCACCCGCGCACTGGGAGTTTATCGCCGCCATGAAGGATGCCGTAAAAATTCCGGTCATCGCCAATGGTGATGTTTGGACGCCTGACGACTACAAGCGCATGCTTGAAATCTCAGGGTGCCAGCACGCGATGCTCGGGCGTGGGCTTTTGGCGAGGCCAAGCCTAGCGCTCGAGTGCAAAGGACTTTCTGAAATGTGGACATGGGGGCAAGTTCGGCCGCTCGTCAGTCAGTTCGTGAAGTCGAGTGAAGCCGCCCGAGGACCAAGATTCGCCTCGAGTCGGCTAAAACAGTGGCTCAAATCACTGAGTCTGACTTATACAGAGGCAGCGGTACTTTTTGAGAAGGTCAAAAGAATCGAGACTCTCTCAAGCGAGCTTTTTGAAAAGAACGCAACCTGGTAAGCTGAATATTGAAGGAGACTCACATGGCACCGAAAGTGACCGTATATTCAAAGGACTACTGCCCCTATTGCGACCGCGCGAAAGCTCTTTTAAAAAGCAAAGGCGTCGTGTTTGAGGCGATTGAACTTCAAGATCATCCTGGCGAATTTCAAAAACTAAAAGAGCGAACCGGACTTATGACAGTTCCGCAGATTTTCATCGGCGAGAAACTGATCGGAGGGTATACCGACATGGCCGACCTCGACCGAGCCGGTGAACTTGATAAGCTTCTTGGGCTTTAAAAATGTCTTCCAGCGGAAACTCTCCCAACTCGAAGCTTGTCTGGTCGGATGATCCGAAAGACAAAGCGAAACTGGACGCCGAGGCTTCTAAAAAAGCCCCGGAAGCCACGAACGAGTTCGTTAAGAGCTTCAACTGGGTGGCCGTTTTTCGCCTTGAGAAAAGTGGTCGCGGTGGAAAGACCGTGACCGTGATCGATCAACTTCCAAAACAAGAAATTTTCTTGCGCGATCTGTGCAAGGAACTAAAAAACAAGTGTGGAAGCGGCGGGACCTACTCGCTCGAAGGCAAAGAGGGCTTGATCGAAATTCAAGGAGATAAGCGAGTCGCTATTAAAGCCATCTTTGAAAAAAAAGGCTTCAAGTTCAAAGGGATGTAGGAAGAATTCAGGGATCCGTTTTGATGATGAGCTTGAGATCCGGATCGTTCATTTGACTGACCGGTGTAACGATCGGCTCATTCAAGTTCAAATTCCGGCCGGTCATCGTCAGGCGCCGCCGAATGAGCTCTTGAACAAAGGGACCATTCAGACGAAGTTCCGAATATTTCTGAAGATCGCCAATCTCGATCGACGTCACAGCGACGTAGGCTTTATAAACAAGCTCCGAGCAGTACGTAAGATCATCGGACCACTCAAAAAAGAGATCGTAATTTTGCCCGAGGTAGCGAGTGAGCTCCCCTCGAAGTGCCTCTCGCTGAATGTCTGTGAGGGAGGGTAACCGATACGTACGGTAGTGTTTTTTGATGCCGCGATTGATGAACGACTTTAGCGAGACGATGCGAACCGGCTGAACAGCTTCAAGAACAAACCACTCACCGTTGTCATCCACCAAGACGCCGACATGACTCCACGGAGACCCAGTGGCTTCAAGAATGGCTTTCGCCTGATTGGACTGACTCTTGTGAAAAATCAGATCGCCCGTCTTGTAATCGAGCTCCGGGAGAGCCTCCGCTTCTAACGAAACTCCGACGGACATTAAGACAGCGCATAAGACACACACGATCAGCGTCGACGCATTATTTAGAATATGACTTTTGGCTTTCACGGTTTACTTCCTAACTTGAATTAGAGACGTACCGCGAACCGGCTCAAGCTCCAACCAAGAACCATGGGTATTGAAAACTCGATCCAGGATTTCTTGGCGGCGACGAACCGGATCGCTCAGGTCTCGCACCAACAATAAGGCAAGGCCCTTGGGCGCCAAAGCGTGGGCGACCGAGCGACACAGAGTCTCAAAATCAGAATCGATGAAAAATCGACAGCGCGCTTTGAATTCCGATGGAGGAAGCTTGCCTTGTACAGGATCAAAGTACGGTGGATTTGATACGATCCAATCGTATTGACCGTTGGGTTCAGTCAAAAGTTCTGCGTAGTTCATAGGGCGCCATTTCATAACTTCCGCCGGAACTGTTGGAAACTCGCTAAGGAAACGATCTCGATTCACTTCAAAATGCGGCAGGTAGACTGACTGGACTTCGGTAAAGTCGGCTTCCCACATCGGTCTGAGCGCAGGCGGAACGCTCTTAAGTCCTCGATAAAGTCCTCGCAGAATTTCAAATCCTACGACGCCGCAACCAGCGCAAAGATCAAGACCACGAAACCGACCGACGTTGTTTTCTCGAGACAGCAAAGCCACGGCCCGTGCGGCAAGTTCGATCGAGTCGTGCGAGAAGTGATAGGCGGAGGGTTGCGAATATCCAAACACTAGGCCTTCGATAACACTGATTATTTTAAAATGCCAGGAGCTCAAAATACTTGTTACCCTGTTCAAGATACCGACCGCGCCCAATAAAGCGCCCGATACGACGAAAGAGTTGATACGATGACCACCTGGGTGACCCACAAATTCGGCGGCACAAGTCTCGCCGGAACCGACCGAATCAAACATATTGCCAACCTCCTCACTCAAACAAAGCAGTGTCACCCCCAAGACTTCGATGCGAAGAAAAAGAAAATAAAAACAGCGGTCGTTGTTTCGGCCATGTCTGGCGTCACTGACCTTTTGATCGAGCTCACCGAGCTTGCAAAAAAGCGCGACGCCTCGTTTGAGGCAAAACTTGAAAGTCTGAAATTAAAGCACCTTGTCGTGCTCTCCGAGCTTCTGCCGAAAGGCTCAACCCACTCAAGAAATCAGTTGGGTGAAATCCTCGATCGAGACTTCGGGAGCCTCAAAGAAATTTTAAAAAGTATTTGGCATGTACAAAGCTGCTCGGAGCAAATTGTCGAATTCATTTCGGGCCACGGAGAAATCTGGTCGGCGCAAATTTTGAACTCTTATTTGAACTCTCTGGGCCGAAAGACCGAGTGGCTTGATGCCCGGGACATTTTGGTTGTGGAATCCGGCGAAACTTCCGTCAATGTCGAATGGGAAACATCGACTCAAAAACTCACGAACTGGCTTAAAGAAAAAAAAGTGTCGAAGGATGAATCCACGGCCAGCGTCGACACAGACCTGGTCGACACCATTGTCATCACAGGATTTGTTGCTTCAACAAAAGACGGAGTGCCAACAACCCTAAAGCGAAATGGTAGCGACTACTCGGCTGCGATATTTGGAAAACTTCTGAGATCGGATTTCGTTTCCATCTGGACGGACGTGGATGGTGTTTTAAGCGCCGATCCACGACTGGTGCCGGAGGCTGTTGTGCTCTCAGACTTAAGTTACCAAGAAGCTTCCGAGCTCGCTTACTTCGGAGCAAAGGTCGTGCATCCCAGCACGATGGCCCCAGCTGTTAAAGATCAAATTCCGATTTGGATTCGAAACACTTTTAATCCTGCGGCCCCAGGAACAAAAATCCACTCTGTCTCGAGCGCAAAAGAACCCGTCAAAGGCTTCGCTACCATCGACAAAGTCGCTCTGATCAATGTCGAAGGTAGTGGCATGATGGGTGTTCCGGGCGTCGCGCAGCGATTGTTCGGAGCACTGAGAGACGTTAAAATTTCTGTGATTATGATTTCTCAAGCAAGCTCCGAACACTCGATCTGTTTTGCGATCCCGAGTCTTCAAACAAAGCTTGCGAAGAAAGTCGTCGCCGAGGCCTTCCGGTCAGAGATAGAAACTGGGCTCATTCAGTCGGTCGATTCGATCGAAGACTGCAGCATCCTCGCCGCCGTCGGCGACAATATGGCGAACCATCCGGGTCTTTCAGGGAAATTTTTTAGCGCCCTTGGGCGCTCCAATATAAACATTCGGGCCATCGCGCAGGGCTCATCAGAAAGAAATATTTCCGTCGTTGTTGCGGCGCTGGATTCAGCCAAAGCGCTTCGTGCGGTTCACGCGGGCTTCTTTCTTTCCAACCACACGATTTCGATCGGAATCATTGGGACGGGCGGAATTGGCGCAACACTTTTAAAACAGCTGCACGAAGAGACAAAGCGATTAAGATCCGAATTTAAATTGGATCTTCGAATTCGTGGCATCGCCAACTCGACGCGAATGCGACTTTCAAAACATTCCGGAAGTTTAGAAAAAGAATTTCCACTCTCAGAATGGAAATCGGATTTCAGTATTAACAGTCAACCGCTGAGCCTTGAAAGATTCGTCTCTCATGTTCAAGCCGATGACATCCCTCACGCTGTGATCATTGACTGCACGTCCAATGAACACTTGTCTGACCTCTACAAAGAATGGCTCACGAAAGGCATTCACATCATCACGCCCAATAAAAAAGGCAATACGGGCTCGATGGCCACCTACAGAGATCTCAAAGCTCTCGCAAGATCCGGTTCAAAGCACTATCTCTATGAGACCACCGTCGGCGCGGGTCTTCCAATTATCAACACACTTCGCGAACTGATTCAGACTGGCGACCAAATCACTTCGATCGAAGGAATTCTGTCGGGTACTCTCTCTTATATTTTCAACACGTTCTCGACCACGCGGCCTTTTTCGTCGGTGGTTCAGGAAGCGAAACAAAAGGGCTACACGGAGCCCGACCCGAGGGACGATCTTTCGGGGCAAGATGTGGCTCGGAAACTTGTTATTCTGGCGCGGGAATCGGGACTCTCGATTGAACTTAGCGATGTCGAAATTGAAGCGCTACTGCCAGAGAAACTGCTCAGCGGAAGTGTGGATGAGTTTATGAAAGCCCTTCCCTCCATCGATGCACAGATGCTTCAGAAAGCCCTCGATGCCGAAAAAAACGGAGAGGTTTTAAAATACGTCGGCTCGATAGATTCCAAGGGGAAAGCGCGAGTGGTTCTGAAGAAGTTCCCAAAAAATCATGCCTTCGCCAACACTCAGGCCACCGACAATATCGTTGCTTTTACGACGAAGCGATATTCTGAAAGACCCCTCATCGTGCAAGGCCCTGGCGCAGGGCCCGAAGTCACAGCGGCCGGAGTCTTCGCCGACATTTTACGACTGAGTTCCTATTTAGGAGCTTCGCTTTGAAACTAGCGGCAAAATCAGCGCGCGCTTTTGCGCCGGCCAGTGTTGCCAATATCGCTGTCGGTTTTGACCTTTTAGGTTTCGCAGCCCCCATCGCTGGCGACACGGTCACAGTTTCCATCGCGCCAGAACCCACGGTCACGCTTGAGCCAGCAAAAGCGCCGGGCTCTAAAGGCCATCTTCCGACCGATCCCCGTCTCAATACGGCCACGGCTGGCCTCGTAAAACTCATTGAAGACCGGAAACTAAAGCATGGGTTTCACGTTTCCATCGAAAAGGGAATTCCAATGGGCTCAGGTCTTGGCGGTTCGGCCGCGTCGAGCGTTGCCGGGATTGTTGCGGCCAGCTCACTTCTGGAAAAAGGTCTCACGAAAACCGAAATGGTCTATTACGCACTCATCGGAGAAGCCGTCGCCAGTGGATCATTTCACGCGGACAATGTAGCGCCAAGCCTCTACGGCGGCCTTACTCTTGCGACCTTGAAGAAAAATCCAGATAATTTAGCTATCGAGGTTACGGAACTTCCAATCCCAGAAAATCTTTGGTGCGTCGTCCTTCATCCCAACACTGAAGTTGAAACGAAAATGGCGCGTGGAATTTTGAAGCCAGACATTTCGCTAAGAGCTCACATTGAAGCAAGTGGTCGACTGGCTTCTTTTATTTCCGGCCTCTACAAAAACGATCTTGATTTGATCGGTCGCCATCTTAGAGATGATATTGTCGAGCCGCAGCGTGCCCATCTGATTCAAGGCTTTTCCAACGTTCAAAAAGCAGCCCTCGGCACAAGCGGAGTATTGGGCTGCTCGATTTCGGGAGCCGGCCCAAGTATTTTCGCTTGGACAAAAGGTGAACGCACGGCCGAGTCAGCAAAAGTCGCGATGCTTAAGGCTTCGCCGATGGCACGGGCTTGGAGTTTCGCCATTGAAAGCGGTAACGGCGCTAGGCTCATCCCATGAAATTTGTCAGCACGCGGGGTGGAAACGAGAGCGTCACTTTCACAGAAGCTCTTTCTAAGGGGCTAACTAAAGACGGCGGACTTTTTGTTCCTGAGCTTTTTCCAAATTTTAAAATGGAAATTCACAGTAGCTACTCGGCCTTTGCGGAAATGATCGTTCAGCCTTTTTTCGAGGGTTCAGAGCTCGCTTCCCATTCCAAAGAAATTTGCCAAAAAGCTCTTAATTTTCCAATCCCCCTGAAGTTTCTGAAAAATGAACCCTCGACCGCTATTCTTGAACTTTTCCACGGACCGACGGCGGCGTTTAAAGATGTCGGCGCACGATTTTTAGCGCAGTGTGAATCAAAACTCGATCGAAAGAAAACAGTCCTCGTCGCGACCTCGGGCGATACGGGCGGCGCCGTGGCCGCGGCATTTTCTGAAACCGAAACTCCGGTCATTATTCTCTACCCCAAAAATAAAGTCTCACTTCGCCAAGAGCGACAGCTGACGACCTGGGGTCCAAAGGTCAGAGCTTTCCAGGTTCGAGGTTCTTTCGACGACTGCCAGCGCATCGTTAAAGAAGCATTGGCCGATCGGTCGCTTTTGTTGGAGCATCACTTTATTTCCGCCAACTCCATAAATATTGGCCGTCTCTTAGCTCAGGTCTGCTACCACGCAAGATCAAGCCTTGAGTACTTTCAAGTCACCGGCAAAAAACCAACACTGATCGTACCCACAGGAAACTTGGGAAATGGCGTCGCTGCACTCTGGGCCATGGCGATGGGATTTCCGATCGCGCAGGTCGTTCTTGCAACCAACGCGAATCGCACAATCCCCGACTACTTTTCGACGGGAAAATTTGAACCCTCAAAGGCCGTTTCAACTCTCGCCAACGCCATGGACGTCTCGAATCCCAGTAACTTCGAACGGATGATCCATCTGTTTTCGAAGACTGACCCTGAGATCTGTTCCGTGTCCTCGGTCTCGGCAATTTCGGTTCCCGATGTTGAAATAGCGAACGCCATCGCGGAAGGAAAATCCCGTTACGGGGAAATCTGGTGCCCGCACACGGCGACTGGGATCGTTGCAAAAGAACACTTGCAGCGAAAGAAGGTACTTTCTGAGACCAGCGCGTCCATCGACGTCGTTATATCGGCAACAGCTCATCCTGCAAAATTTGAAACTGTTGTCGAGCCGCTGATCAATGAGACCGTTGTGATCCCCAAGGCTCTTCAAGCTTCACTTGAGGGAACTTCCGTTTCTGTCGAAATTGATTCGACGTATCAGGATCTTCTCCACCACCTCTAAGGCACATTGACACGGCGTCGTTTCGACACCGAAAACCTTGGCGCAAAAGTTGCCTCGCTAAAACTGGTAACTTTAATCGGGAGGAGATTTCGTGTCATTGAATCAAACGAACAACCAAACCAACAATCAATCCAGCGGAAAAATTTCTGCTAAATTTTCGGGAGCTGCTCTGACAGTTTTCGCTGTTGCGGCGTCGGCCCACGCGGCACCAGAGTTTTTTACGGCCCCAGCCCCCGCGCCGGTCGCGTCAACGATTTCTGCGGCTCCGATCGTGACACCGGTTTCAACGTCGAAAGACTGGCGACTTCTTGATCTCGGCACATCATGTGTCGCAGAAACAGTGACGGCGGTTGACGGCATCAATCACCACTTAGAACTTCGAGTTCAAAAAACACCCTCGTCCCCGCTTGAAATTGCGATTCGTTCTGAAACTGTGAGCTCGGCGACCGCAGGTTTTAAAGCCACTTTGGACCGCTCAAAAACAAAGACCTATTCGTTCGCAAAAACGAGCGGCGATGGTGTCAGCGAAACTTTCTGGAACATCCCACGCGGATCCGATGAACTTGTCGCCTACTTAAAACGAGAAATGAAATTGGATGCGCAAGGCTTCGATGTGGGCGGCGCTCCGATGAGCCTCGTTTCTTTCTCGCTTCGTGGATCCAGCGTCACTATCAATGAGCTTGGAAAGAAGTGCGCCACGGGTCTTGCGGTTCCAACCCCCGCCGACATGGCCTTTGAGAAAGCTTTTCTTCCTCAGGCCGTGGCTACGGTCGATCTTGGAAGACTTTCGCCAGGACGGACCGATCACCTTCGCGAAATCCTAAAAGCGGGCCGAGAAGCTTTTCTTTCATCGAAAGTTACCCAAGGTGAAATCGAAGCTTTGAACGCGAAGTACCTTCGAGAGATCAATGAACTTTCGGGTCTGCGCTCAAACCTCGACCGCCTCACTCAGCGAGAAATCGTGCGCCTCGAGCAAGCTCGTAAAACGGCCCAAGATTCCATCGCTCAGGCCGAGACGGATCTACTGAACCTTAAACCACAAACAGCGACGATCGAAGCTAGCCTCATCAGCGCCAACGCAGATTATGAAGCGGCCTACAATGCCGTAAAACCACTTCTGCCAGAGTACAATCGCCTTGTCGGCGCTATAAGAACCGCCGAAACTCGCGCGACCGATGCGCAGTCCCGCGTCGCTACGGTTCAAGCCAACCTTGACCGAGCGAGCCAAGCCCTTCGAAGTCTTCAAGCTGAATCAGGCCAGCTCCGCCTTCAGTACTCCGACGCCCAGACGGCCGCTCGCAATGCTCGCGATGAACTTCAACGCGCAGGTCGCGAAGCCAATGATTTCAATGAACAGGCCGAACTTCGCCAGCGCCTTTCTTCTGACAGCCGCATCAGCCGCCTTCAAAGCGAAGTTCGCAATATTGAAACGCGGATCAATGCCCAAGAGCAGGCCGTTCAGCGCCAAGAAATGGAGCGAAACCGCTTAAATTCGGAGCTCGCTTCCTGCACCGCAGTTCCCGGACGAGATTGTCAGATGGAGCGTCAAAGACTCACCGAAGCACAGCAGAGATTTCAAGAGCTTCGCCGCGCTCTTCAAGCCTTAGAAAGCTCGCGAGAATCAACCAGAAATGAAATTCAAAATGTGCGTCGTCAAATTGAAGACGAAGTTCGGCAGATCAAAGCGCAGCTCGACGGCCGTGAAGCCCAGGCGCGAAGCCGCACACAGCAGGCTGAATTGAACTTAAGAAATATCGAAGATCGACTTCGATCGGTCGAGCAAATCGATATCCCTGCTCGCGAAAACGATGTTCGACGCTTAAACAGTGATCTCACTGTTGCTGGCGACGACGTCACGGCCGCGAACCGACGCGTTCGAACGGCTCGTACGGACTTGGCGAACTACCGGCAATCGACCGGATTTGATTCTCTTCAAGCGAACGTCGACACCAAGCTCGCCCGTGTGAATGCCCTCAAAGCGGACCTCGTGCGCGTCGACAGAGAAATCAAAAAACGAGAGAAAGCAGTGGTCGATGGGCAAAAAGCTTTGGCTCAAGTCGCCATCGACATGGAGAAAACGCTCACACAGATCAAATTGAAAGAAGCTCGTTCGACAGAAGTTCAAAGAGCACTTGAGCCTTATGAATTGGCAAAAGCTGACCTCATGAGCAAAAAAGCCGTCTCCGACCAAGCTTTTGCAGCCGCGCAGTCGGAATTTGCGGTGAATCTCTAGACGACTCTTTGGGCGACTGAAAGTAGGCCCGCTTCTAAAAGAGGCGGGTTTTTTCTGGTCCAAACCAAATACTAACATAGACCTTTTCGAACTCCGTGCTAGGTCATACGTATCCAAGTAAGACCTGAACAAACCAACGGAGACACTTTGTTCAACGGGATTCGACCGGACTCTTCGAGAAAAAACTTCTCGTCGTTCAAAGCGATCCTACAAACTTGTCTCTTGGTTCTGACCAGTCTGGTCCTCACACTCCCCCAAGCCAAGTCAGAAAATTTAAGTGCAGCTACGGAAGAGCAAGACGTTTTGGTACGCACGTTGAGAGGTTTCGTTTCGATCGCCTATCCCGACGGCGACACCAACAGGTGCTCTGTTCGCCAAGCCTCAGATTTTATTCTCCACCAACGAGACTCTTACCGAAATTGGTATCACTTGGCACTCGAGTCTCATTGCCCTGGCGAAGTGATCGAAATGAATACGATTTGGATCGTTTGCGCCAATCGAAGCACGGTCGTGTGCTCGGTGATCGCAAGCCCTCCGAAAAGTTTGGACTAATAGCGTAGATCTGTTCGCGCGCTCATTGTCTGTGGGACGCAAAAAAACTCGGAAATAGTGTCGCGAGCCTCGGTGAGAGATTTCACGCGTGAAACGCGGGATTCAAGGTCGTGTCCAAATTGAAGCCACGGCGTCGCATTTTTCAAAAAAAATCGGGTTTTACGAATGAGCAGCTCTTCACTCCAATGGGCCTTCTCGCGAACAGGATGAAACTTCTCAAAGCGGTCGATCAGCCGAAGTACCATTCGGCCAAACTCGGCGCCTTCTTCTTCGCTCGTCATGGGCGGCTTCATTCCTTCTAACCCTGGCGGCGCGGGCCACCCCAACCGTTCGCCGACTTGCCACAAAAGCCACGGTCGTGCCGTCAGCGCACGGCCCACCATGACTGCATCACAGGACGTTTCTTCAAGCATTCGAAACACATCTTCAGCCGTTTGAATGTCGCCGTTTCCGATGACAGCAACGGGGACATTATTTCGAAGCTCGCGAATCTGGGACCAATCGGCTGAGCCCCGCCGCTTTTGCTCCGCTGTTCTTGGATGAAGAGTAAGGCTCTCGGCTCCGGCCGCAACAAGTCCGTCGGCAAACTTCAGCAGAAAATCGAGGCCCGTTACAGATTTCACGTCGCCCTCGTCGGCCTCGTCGATCCGGTCGGACCTATCTGGTCTCCCACCCGTCTTTTGAGGTGTCTTCGGGCCTGCCCGAAGCTTTACAGACACAGGAAGCGACGTGTGCCGCACCGTCATTCTTACGACGTCGGCCGCGTACGCAGAATCTCCCATGAGGGAGACGCCATAGTTGTGGCTCAAGGCTTTTTTTACGGGACATCCCATATTGATATCGATGCCGCTAGCACCCCACTCAGCCTCAAGCCTCCGAACGCTCTGCCGAATGGATTCTTCTTCGTTTCCCAAAATTTGCGGCACAAGGTGGGTTTCATCGTCCGAGCGCAATGTTTCAGGCACGAGATCAAACTTCTCGCTGGGAAGCCGCCGTGAATTGAGCATTTCCGTCGGCCACGGCGTAATAGCTCCCCGGGGCAAGTAATCTCTCACCACAGAACGAAACGCCACATGACTTAACCCCACCATCGGGGCCAGCATGACGGGAAAATTGACAGCACCTCGTAAAATAGGACGTTCTAAGGGTCGAATCACGTTCGCCTTCTTGACCCTTTCTTCGTTGAAGGTCAAAACTCATTTCAATGAAACCGATTGGAATTCTTGGCGGCGGTCAGCTCGCTCGCATGCTGGTCCTTGAAGCACACCGCCTGAATCTGCCCGTGGCGATTCTAAGCCCTTTAGAGAGTGATCCGGCACGCACCGTCACCGGCTCATGGCACAAAGGCAACCCTAATAAGTCCGACGACCTATTGCGCTTTATGAAGCTCTGCTCGTCGGTCACGTATGAGAGTGAATTCTTTGATGCCGCACTCATCGAATCGGTGTCAAAGCAGACAAAGACCCCGGTCTTCCCGGAACCAGTGCTCATGGCGAAACTTCAAGATCGATTGACGCAAAAAAGTCTCTTCGATGACTGCGACCTTCCGACCTCCCCGTGGCGCCCGGTGGATTCGCAGAATGACGCCCTGGTCGCCTACGTCGCTCTTGGGAGACGTGTCGTATTTAAAAAGCGACGCGGTGGTTATGATGGGAACGGCACTTTTATTGTTCGCGGTGATCGCGAACTCACCGATTTCGTCGGCAAAATGGGAAAAGAAAGTTACATCGCAGAAAAGCTTGTGCGCTTCAAAAGAGAAGTCGCCGTGGTGGCGGTGCGCGATCAGCGCGGGGCTATTTTCTTTTTCCCATTCACCGAAACTTTCCAGAAGGACGCTCGCTGTTTGTGGGTGAAAGGCCCTTTAAAAGAAACGAAGATCTTTGGCGATTTAAAAACCCGCATCGCACATTTTTTGAAACGTACAAATTACGTTGGAGCCATGGGTATCGAAATTTTCGATACGGGAAAAGAGCTGATCATCAACGAAATTGCACCTCGAGTTCACAACTCGGGCCACTACACAATGGATGCGTTTGATCTCAATCAGTTCTCGCTCCACTTGCGTGCGGTGTCGATGTTCCCGTTGCCACGCGGGTTTGCAGTTCCAACGTCCAAAGCTTTCGCGATGTGGAATTTGATAGGGGACGTTCCGTCCTCGGACCTCCGCCCGTGGTTCTCAAAACCGTCAACAACTGAAGCAAAAGTTCACTGGTATGGAAAGTTAGAATCAAAGCCCGGCCGAAAAATGGGGCATGTGAATGCATTGGCAAAAAAACCAGAGCTCGCTCTAAAAATTGCGCAGCAGGCGGCAAAACAAGCTCGCCGCGACATCGGCTTTTAACGGCGGCAAAAGAAAAACAGCTGAGGAAAAATGGCGAAAGTAAAACTCAAAAAAAAATCCGGCAAATCCCCCACACGCGGCCCCCTGATCGGCATAGTGATGGGAAGCGATTCTGATTGGCCAGTGCTCGAACAGGCCCACCGATTACTCAACGACTTCGGCATCGCCCACGAAGTTCGCGTGATCTCGGCACATCGAACTCCCACAGAAATGCTTCAATATGCAGAGAGTGCGGCCAGCCGCGGTCTTAAAATTTTAATTGCTGGCGCCGGCGGCGCCGCGCATCTACCAGGCATGCTGGCCTCCGCGACGCACCTTCCCGTCATCGGCGTACCTATCAACATCACTAAGCTTGAAGGCATCGATGCTTTTTTGTCGATCGTGCAGATGCCTAAAGGAGTTCCGGTCGCGACCGTCGGTATCGATAACGCAGCCAATGCCGCACTTTTAGGTGTGAGAATTTTAGCAAGTCTCGATTCTGCGTTTGGTGAGAATCTGAGAGAAAAGCTTGTCGCTTTTCAGAAAAAATCAAAAGTGAAAGTTAAAACCGCCGATTTGAAAGTCGGAAAATCTTCCGCTAAACCCCGTCGATAATTTTTAGGAACGAGTCGGCGTTTTTGATTTTCTCTTTCACGGTCAAGACAATCTCTTTAAGGATATCTTGGTTAACACCAAGTCGCTCAAGAACGTCGCGCGGAAGACCCAGAACTTTTCCATGTCCGGAATTTCCAAACTCCAGAGCATGAATCAAAAGGTTCGCTAAAAAAACAATGTCCACCACCATGTTAGATTCCCGCGAGAGGCCGCCACGCATTTGCGGATCGCGCTGATGATGATTCGCGATGGCAATTTGCATTTGATACGGAAGACGCCACTTTGTGCTGAGCTGAAATCCGATTTCGGTGTGACGTAAAGTATCGAGTTCGATCTCTGCTTCCATCATGGTCAAATCATTCGAGCGAGCGTATTCAAGAGATTTCAAAAATTGCTTTTTCGCCGTCGTCAAAAGCGCCATTTTGCCCATGTCGTGAACAAGGCCACACGTAAAGAGATCACTGGGCGTTTTGTACTTCAGTACTTTTGCGATCACTTCTGACGCCATCCCTACGGCCAACGAATGTTTCCAGAATTCCCGGACGTCGAAGTATTTTGCGATAAGAGGATCCGCACCATTTTTTGAATCCAAGGCGTTGATGATACTTGCCGAAAGAGCCAATTGGCTGATGGTGTCATACCCGATATACGCGATCGCTCGCTGCAGACTTTTAACGCCGCCAGGAATCGAGTAGTAGGCAGAATTGGCTAGCTTGAGGACTTTTACGGTCAGTGAAGAATCGTTCCCCATGATCTTTTCGACATCACTTGTCGACGACATTGGGTCGTTAATGACGCGCGCCAATTCATAGACGACCACGGGAAGCGTCGGCAGTTCGTCGAGCCGACTGACGATCTCTTGACTGGTGAGAAGCTTTTCGGCCGTACTCATTTTACTCGATTCTAAATTTGAGACCGCCTGCAATTCCGCCTTTGGTCTTTTCGGCATGGGCGGTCCGTCAATTGAACCAAGATTAGGCAAAGAAATTGACCAGAAGTCGGTCTTGAAACCGCCCAGAGGCGAGGCTGTAGCGGCGGCGAAGCCGACGTCTCAGTCTGAGATTGTCTTCTTTGGAGATCGGAGCATTTTCCAAAGAACCGTCAGCAGAGTTATCGCCAATGAAATCCCAAGGGCGATCTGAATTAAAAGCGGCGTATCAAGCACCGGTGCCGAAAAAGGAGTTACAACAACAGCCACGACACCGTAGACGCCTGTCGCGACGCCCGACAATTGAAACCGATCACCACTAGAAGCCGTAACTTCTCGAGAGAACTCGGTCCGTTCCTGCGCGGGAGTTTCAGAAGCAACGAAGGCTGCGATCTCATCGAACGAAGGGTATTCAACATCCGTACGAAGTTCACTCAAGGCTTCGACAAGAACCGACTCTGTCTTATCAGCTGAAGGCGCCAACAAATACCACTTGTCACCAAACGGTCCGCCGCTGGCCCTTGCGAAAAACGACTCATCAAAAAATAAGACAACAGCGCGAGGTCGGTCTCCCGATTTTATAGCCACAGCATTGAGTGATGGAGAAATTCCCTGGGCTGCCGCGCCATTTTTCAACGCGATATCAAGTAGCCTTCGAACACTCTCGCCCGCTTTTTCATCGATCTCAAAACCACCGCGATCAAGCCGAGCCAGTGGCCTTACGGGCCCGACACCACCGATGTCGACGACCCAAACAGCTTTTAAACTGAGGTCATTTTCAAATTCGCTTTGGGCCCGAGTTTCGAAGGAACCCGATTCTGGCTGCACCCAGGCTCCAAACTTTTGTGCTTGTGCCAAAGTTCGTGAAGCGGCACCAGTGAATTGGCTCGCAATGTCCCGGGCCATCCACTGATTGATTTGAAGGAGTTCGCTGAGCTTAGCTTCACTGGATAGAACAGAGACGAAAAAAATCAAAAGCCCCGTCGACAGACTGGAAACCATGAGAGTTCGAAGTCCGTCTTTGATGATCCAAGTTTTCTTCGCCACAAGCACCTCAAGCCTAATCCTGCTACACCGCAACTCTCAAGTCGCCTTCTGTCTTCTGACTTTGATCGCGAAGTTAGCATGAAGATCTCGCAACTCGACCTTTGTCGGTTCAGTCCCATTTCGAGATAGCCGATGACACATATGGATGAAAATGTCTTCGGGTCGCGAGACTCTTCACTATTCAAAAAGTTCCAAAGTCCAGGTGGCTGCACTTCTTGTCGCAGTCGTCGCCATTGGCGCGTGGACTTTCAACAAATGGAATCAGCGAATCGTGCTTCCTGAACAAGTCTCGCGCGAGGCCTTGTGGCAAATTGATTCGCCAACTTCTCCTGTTGCGACAACCTTTGTTCGGGTGCAAGACACTTCGTTCTGGGCCGAGCGCTCTATCGGTACGATCACTTCCAGTTCCTATATTGCGACAACGACATCAGGGGCTCGTCTTTCAAAAGTTTCACGAGAAAAAATAGACTCGTCAAAAATTAGATTCTCTCCGCAAAGCACAGTCTTTGTGGATAGCGACCGCATCAAACCGATGACAGGTTTAATTCAAGCCGAGGGCCCACTTCAGATTGATCTCGAAGACGGCTCACTTCAAATTCCTGCCGGCCAAACCGCGATCGTTCTTGGAAGCAAATCGGTCGGCGCACTCTTGCCAGAGGTTGGAACCGTCCATGATTTGCAAATTTCAAAACGCGTCGAATTTTCTTGGCCGGCTCTAAAGAACCTGCCGACCAATGTTCGATTGGAGTTTGCACGTGATTCGGAATTTAAGACTGTTCTCTTTTCTCTTCCTGCCAAAAGTGGGTCTCCGGCCATTGTCGATTTCTCCGATCGAAGCCCCGGTGCATGGTTTGCGCGGCTCAGCGGTGACAGCGGAACTTTAGCTGCTACATCTCTGCAAATTGTTGAGTCGAAAACACCAGATCAACTGCGCCGCCTTGGACGTAGATGGCTTTCATGGCGAGACCGCGGTGAAGCAGCTCTTTATCGAGTCGACGTCTCGGCCAATGAAACGTTTCAGAATGTTGCACACAGTTTTCAAGTCCGGCAGCGACAGCTTGATCTGACTCTTGTCCCGCGCGGTGTTTTTTTCATCCGCGTTACTGCTATTGGCCTTGGCGGCGATGAATCGTCCAGCCGCCCGGTTTCCATCGAGGTACAAGACAAAGCCGAAATACTTCGAGCTGCCACTGATTTGAACGATCCCGATCTCAAGCTTTTGGCACGCGGTTGGAAGATTTTATTGAACGACGACGAGATGTCTCGACTTCGCGAAGGTTACGTCATTTTAAGAGAATCCGAACTTCGCGGAATTCGAATCGCTGATTCCGTCGCGCAGAATCTGACGAAGCAAGTTATTTTCGAAGTCGCCCGCGATGAAAACTTCTCGAACCCCGAACGCGTAAAGCCAGATCCACGAGGCGAACTTCTTCCCCCGGCGCTTCCTCTTGGCGTGCTTTACGCACGGCTTCGTCGCCTTGATGACGATGGGCAGCTTGGAGCAGCAGGCCCCGCATCAAGACTCACAACACTTCTTCCAGCACCAAAGCCTTTAAAAATGATCACGACACGTTTGAAAGACGCGAGCGGCGGAGATCTTCGCGGTGTCGAACTTCGGTGGACGCTCAAGGCTCCTGTCGCAGGGTATGAGCTTCGTCTCAGCACCGATGCCAATTTCGCGGAAAGCGGCACTCGCATCATGCGTACGCGCCAGGCCTCTCGAAAAATCGCGGCGCCCGGCGTAGGGAAGTTTTATTGGACTGTCACTGCAATCAATCAGTTGGGACAACCGATTTCGCTCGCGTCAAAACCTCAAGAAGTCAAAGTTCCTGAATTGACACGTCTCAAAGTTATCGCAAAAAAATCCGCACCCGTCGATCGCGCGCCGGCGATGATACCTCCTACACGCCCGGAACTTCTTGGACCCGCTGACGACGCCGTTATTGTTGGAGGCGCGCGCGCAACGACTTACGGAAAACTTTCGTGGGTTTTCAAAACGAAAAAACCCGGCGAGCGTTTTGAAGTTCAGATCGCGACCGATGGCGATTTCGTCAACGTCATTGAAAAGAAAAAACTGAAATCGAGCGAGTACACTCTTAAAGGCGATCTGCCGGAGGGGTCACTCTTTTGGCGCGTCCGAAAGGAAGCTTCAAAAGAGTGGTCGATGTCGCGAAGATTTGAACTGGTCTATGAGTAGCCTCGCGACTAGCCCGGCCAGTAATTTAGCGAGCGCTGATCAGCGTTGATTCAAAGAGATGACTGCAGCGCGCGCCTCGGCCACCGCCAAAAGACTGCGCGCCAAAGGTTTGAGCCGAGTTATCCATGTGGCGATGAATTCGCTTCATCCACTCGGTCGGCTCAGGAACTTCGATGGCGTAAACACGCTGTGTCTCTTCAAACGAATTGACCGTATTCATGATTGCAAAGGCTGCATCGACAACCAAAGTCGACGGTGCGAATAAGCTTGGCAAATTAAAACCAAAACCAAGGCCCTCACTTTGGTAGCCAGGACCGGAATCAGCAACCGGAGAAAGAATTGGCACCGACGGCGGGTACCATGATGTACCTTTAATTTTCGCGTAATCTTTCCGAGCGTCTCCCGACGAAGCCTCATCGGAGTTCATACGGTAGCGCCGGATTTCAATGCGGCCGCCCAAAAGCATCGCCGTGCCCCCGGACATCTTTTCGGTCCGAGTCCCGCGACGAAAGATAATTGATCGTGTCTCGCGATTGTACCCAAAGCTCAGCATGAATGGAAAGTTGCGAATGAAGTTAAATGAGCCCATCCCGATCTGAATTTCACCGCGAAAGGCGAACTGAATTCCTGATTCAGTTATTCGCTGCTTCATGCTGTTTTTATTCAAAATATGATTCTTAAACGCTGCGACCGTCGACGTGTAAACTGCTTCTTTCATAAACATGAGAAACTTTTGAAGACGCGTGGGTCGCCCCATCTCGCGATCTGTTAAAGAATCGGCGAGCGTCTTAGCGTCTCGCTGAACAACGAGAGCGCTCTCGGCTTCTGAGACACGGTCCTTGCCCATGAGCGCTTCAGCGCCAAGAATTTCTGCTGCTTTTAGAGTTTCAGGTGACGCTACTAATTCCGCGACGGGATCAAATATTTTGAGACCACTTGTTTTAAGCCATGTCCCGTCAACCTTGCCGACAACGGCGTAGTCGCCAGTGATAATGGCCGCCGATGCCGACGGCGCCGTACGCATTAAACGCAAAACACTCTCAAGAATGACACGCGTATCTTCGGCCACAGCCGCGGCATCAGCTTTAGAAAGTCCCGAAACGATTGACGGCGATGCAGGAGGAAGTTCGATGACTTTCCCGTTACCCAACCGCACGAAGTAGGTGGGCTTATAGACGTCTTGCCCCAGCTTCACGGTCACGGGCTCAAGGCGAATTTTAGGTTGAATCGCCCATGCGGACGCCGGCGCTGCCGCTATTTTTTCTTGGGTGGTATCTTTGGCCCAGGCGCTGGTCGTGACCGTTGAAAGTGCAATCATCGCACTTAAGAAATTCATCCCTAATACTTTCGCGAACGTCACGGTCTCTCCACATCGGCCTATTTTCGGCACTTTAACTTCGAAGCCTTCAGGCCAACCATCCAGTGTATCAATCCCGAGACCACGTACGGGCTGGCCTCTGGCTTCGCGCCGCGCTTTCCGCCACGTCGTCCTTTCATTATCCTCGACGAGAAGTGGCACTTTAATCGGCTTGAAGCCGCACGCTATAAACGCGATAGTACGAGGCTAATGTTAATATTTAGGCGCCCCTACCGATGACTCCGTTCGAACTCACCCTACTCATCGTCGGCGGATTCCTTGGCGGCCTCATCGATTCCATTGTTGGCGGCGGTGGCCTTATCACAGTCCCGGTGTTTCTAATGATTCTTGGTCCGAACGCGATGGCGATCGGCACCAACAAGGTCGCTGCCGTGGCCGCGCAAATATCGGCCTTGGTCGTCTACGCAAAAAACAGCCACGTGGATTTTTCGAAAGCTTGGAAATATTTAGGATTCACTTCGCTCGGAGCCATCGTCGGAGCTGTGCTTGCTCCCTATCTTCCCGTTTCCTTTTTCAAATGGTTTTTAGTTTTCGTAGCGCCCGTGGTTCTTGCACTCGTCTTTACAAAGAGGCTTTGGTCGACGTCCAAAACTCCAAAAAAATTCCCGAGACTTGCACTGATCGGCACTTTTTTCGCCGGGCTCTACGACGGGATCGCAGGCCCCGGTGGCGGAACACTTTTGTTTCTCTCTCTGTTTTTTCTTGGAGGACTCCCGACCATCGTTGCGATGGGCACAGGAAAACTTGCCAACTTCGGAAGCGCTACGATGAGTCTTGCGACCTACTCGTGGACAGGAAATGTCGATTGGAAAATGGGATTGGTGATGGCCGTACCGATTTCTCTGGGCGCGTGGCTTGGAGCAAAATATGGATCCCGACATCACGATGAAGAAAATGCGCGAAAGCTCGCGCGCACGGCCTTGGTGCTCGTCTCAGGACTTCTTATTGTCCGCTGGGTGTCGCTGATTCTGTAGGAAACGACGACGGTGCGCCTTCCATGCTGGACGGCGTAGCTGGCATCGAATGATCGGTAGGCATCGTCGGGCCTTCACCGCTCACTTTCGGAGCGTTTTGGAAACTACCTAGATTAATTCCAATGTCGCGTGCGGCCTGGCTATCACAATCAACCATCGTCAAAAGTCGCGCGTTAAAGTACGTACCGGCATTTTTCAAATTCCAAGGAGGATTCGGGTAGTACTTTGCTTTCACGCAAAGTCCCGTGCGCGCAATCGCCCACTGGCCGTCCTCGCTGATCGCCGTCACCATCTCGCCATCGGGCTGGCGAATCGACACTGAAAACATATGTAGCTGACCATCCGTGAGTTGACGGGTACCAATCATCGCTGTCACGCCGGTAACACGCGCGACATTGTCGATGCGACCCACCACGGTTCTTGCGAAGATGTAGCTGTAGTAGTTGAAAAGTAAAAACATCACTCCAACAAGAGCGAGAGCGAGAACGATTTTGCGTAAAACAGAATTGAATGTCTTCATGATCGAGATGCTAGCCTAAGCGCTTGGTGCCTGTCCAACAGGAGTGTGGTCGCAGGCCGAACAAAGCGAACGATTCAAGAGATGGGCGCGAATCAAACATGCACCGCCCAATGCGGTCAGCAAAAGGTCTCCGATCGAAGACCACTCCAAGAGATGGGCTCCGACATCGTGCCCTGCCGGCGCGTGACCAAAAACTTCGGCCACAAGCACACCCAACGTGAGAAGAATTAACCCCGCTGTGCCCCATACCCAAACTCGTGCGTCGCGATGCCGTTTCCAGCCAGGAATGAAAGCCATCAGGGCCACGAACGGAATGACCGCGAGAAAAAATTGATGAAACCCGTGCTGCCAAAAACCCATCGCCGCTCCCACCGGCAGGAAGGCCAAAACGAAGGGCATCGTCAGGCAATGAACTAGGCAAATCATCGAGAGCACAACGCCCAGGCGATCGCGCCATCCCAAAACTGGGCGATGTTTTGGGCCATGTTCTGGGCGAGCTAGTCCATGGACGAGCTTCACATCGTCGGACTTCACGTGGGTCGAATATTTAGGCTCGTACGTCGTCTCCATCGGGGCAAGTTATCGCCCGAACCAGCCGTAATTGCAACTAAACCGCAATAAGATCTTGGTTCCACCGTTTCTGTTGAGTCTCGCGGCAATAACCCTTAATTTTAAAACTCAGGCCATTGGGGAAGGACTTACAATCATGACTGAATTTCGTGGGCCAGAATCACGTCGGACGACACGTCTGTTGATTCTTGCTCCTTTGGCTCTTTGCAGTCTCCTTCTTGTCCCCATGCTTTCGCCGGCTCAGGAAGCCTCATCAAAAGTTGAGAAAGAGAAAACTGAAAAAGAACTCTGCCTCGATTATCTAAAGCTCACCTCCAGATCCGAGAAGGTCGCTGACCTAGAGTCGTTCTGCGCACGCGTTGAAAAGCTTCCCAAGTGCGTGAGTCGCGAAGGCCGTCCGATATTTCATGTTC
>LNFM01002864.1_pt1 | contig 62563 bp, 59 predicted proteins | sample 596031 | NCBI WGS metagenome assembly LNFM01 (sample SAMN04254537, study PRJNA301005) | activated carbon metagenome | isolation source: dual media filters at the Ann Arbor, Michigan drinking water treatment plant | place: USA: Ann Arbor
TTCGCGCGTTCATGGCCTACCACGATGCGCTGATGGATAAGAAGGACGGCATCACCAAGGCCGAGCGCGAGATGATCGTCGTCGCGACCAGTGCTGCCAACCAGTGCCAGTATTGCGTGGTCGCGCACGGCGCCATCCTGCGTATCCGCGCCAAGAACCCGCTGATCGCCGACCAGATCGCGATCAACTATCGCAAGGCCGACATAACGCCGCGGCAGCGCGCGATGCTCGATTTCGCGATGAAGGTTGCGCTTGAAGCGTACGTCGTCGGCGAAGACGATTTCAAGGCACTGCGCGGCCACGACTTCAGCGACGAGGACATCTGGGATATCGGCGCGATCGCGTCGTTCTTCGCGCTGTCGAACCGCATGGCGAACCTAACCGCCATGCGACCGAACGACGAATTCTACAAGCTCGCGCGGTAGGACGAGCGGAGCTTCCGCTCAGTAGCCGCCGCCGAACACAGAGCGGCGCCAGTCATCGACGCTGCGTCCGCGCGGGGCGGCGGCAGACGCCGGTGGCGCTGCCGCGACGGGGCGTGGGTGCTGCGCGGATTGCGTTTCCCAATTTGGCGCAGTCACACCGCGATGGGCGACAGGACCGGCCGCGACTTCCAGATTCGGCGGCGTGTGAGTGCGTTCGATGCGTTTGTCGAATTCCGCGATCGTGGACTGCGTCTGCTTCGGGCGCATGTGGACGACGCGGTAGCCGTGCGACTTGAGTTCCGCGAGGAGTTGGCGGATGCCGAGCGCGGTCGTGATGCCCTTCCGCTTGCTCTTGAGACCGTTCATGACGTTGCTGATCATCCGCGACGGACTGCGGGTGCGAAAGTCGTGCGAGTCGACGTCGATCGAGACGTTCGCGGTATCGCGCTGCTGGAGCATTTGCTGCGCGGTATTGGGGGCCGCCAGATAGGGAAAGCGGAAGAACGGCGCGGTTGGACCGCCGAGCGCAACCTGGACCGCGCTAATGCCGAGCTCGATTTCGGCACGCATCTGCTCGGCCGAACTACGGGCGAGATTGCGGTGTGACCAAGTATGGGTGCCGATGGTGTGGCCGCGGCGGCCGACCTCGCGGGCATATTTGGGGAACGCGAGAGCTTGGCGGCCGACCATGTAGAAAGTGGCTTTGACGCACTGCTCGTCGAGCGCATCGAGGATCGGCACGGTGTATTTGGGATGCGGCCCGTCGTCGAATGTGAGGACGACCTCGCCATCCTGCAGGAAATCGTGATCGCGGTACTGGACGCCGCCGAAGCGCGGACCCTGCGTCGCGTCGATATCGACGACCCGCGAAACGCCGAGCGTGTTGGGGCCCGACTGGCACGTACCAGCCGCGGGCCTCACCTGCTGGCTGGCAACAGGCGCGGCTCCGGCGAAATAGGTCGCAAGGCCTCCCAAAGCGACGACAGCCACGGCAAATCGCGCGAACACCTCAGGTCTCATCGACATATTCCCTCGTGTTCACTGGCGGCGTGCGATCCGTCGCGCCGCCGCTCTGTCGCCTTCCGGACACCGCACGCTCCGCGTTTCGCAGCGCCCCCCGGTCGCGAATCAGCATCTCTCTCAAGGATACAGTTGCCGGACTATGGCGACAAACACGTGGGATTTCCAGGGCTCCAGGCCACGCCTCCCAGGCAATATGGTCGCGATGCCCGGGGGATGCGAGGAGCGTTGCTACGCGGCAACGGTGGCCGTTGCGGCATCTCCTGCCTGGGCTCAGAGCCTTTGACGCAAATGGCACGGTTACGCCATAAGAGCCAATGTGATGCGGACGGTCACCTATTATCCACATTTGCCGGACTACTATCCGCGGAATCCATCAAACCCACTCATCTACGGGGCTCAAGTATGCGCGCGTGGCCAACAACGTCATGCTTTCCGTCAGCGAAGGGATGGGCCGGGGGCCTCCTCGCTGCACTCGTCGTGGTTTCTTTCGTCAAGGCGCCCGCGGGCGCTCAGACGGCCGAGCCGAAGCCGGCATCGGCTCGGTCTACCGATCCGGCGGTCCAGTTCATGGAGCAGGTCGGGCGCGATCTGCTTGCCGGCGCGCGCGCGAAGTCGCCGATCCTGCTCGCCAATGCGGTCAAGCGCTATGGCGACGTCACGCACATCGGCCAGTATTCGCTCGGCACCTATCGCGCCAAACTGCCGCAGGCCCACCGCGCGATCTACCACACCGGCATGGTGCGCTTCATTGGTCGCTACGCGGCGAGCCAGGCGCCCAAGTATCCGGTAGTGAAGTACGAAATCATGAGCCCGAGCCTGCAGGGCGGATCGGGGTTGATGGTCGACAGCCGCATCACGCTGCGCGATGGCACGACGTATGACGTGCGCTGGCTGCTCGCCAAGTACGGCAGCACTTACCGGGTGCGCGACGCGATGGTCTACGGTTTCTGGATGACGCCGTTTCTGAAGTCCCTGTTCGAGACCTACATCGGTGAGAACGGCGGCAACGTGAATGCGCTGGTGGTGACGCTGAACCGCTGAGTCGGCGTGCCGGTCTCGCGACCGAACGATCTTGGAATGCAAAACGGAGGACGCCGGGGTCGGCATCCTCCGTTTTTCTCTTGCAAGCGGGCGATCTACTTCGCGCGATAGGCCTTGAGCAATTCGGCGCCGTCAGAGCCGGCCGCCTTTTCCCACTCAGCCGTCATGGTCGCGCCGATCTTGACCAGCGCGTCGCGGAGCGCCGCGGTCGGCTGTACGACCGTAATCTTGTTGTCGGCGAGCAGCTTGGTCGTGCGCTCGGTCTCCTTGACCGACGTTTCCCAGCCACGTGTCTCGGCGGCGGCGGCGGCAGCGAGCATGGCCTTCTGCTGGTCAGCCGGCAGCTTGCCGAACGCTTCCTTGTTCACGAACACGATGTTGCGGGGCTGCCAGCCCTTGAGATCGTGATAGTGCGAGAGATAGTCCCAGGCCTTGCTGTCGACGCCGGTCGCGGGCGACGTAACCATCGCTTCGACGCGGCCCGTCTGGAAGGCCGTCGGAATATCCGGCGCCTCGACCTGGGTCGGGACGGCCTTGATGAGCTGGGACAGGCGGCTCGTCGCGGCGTTATAGGTGCGGAACTTCAAGCCCGAGATATCCTCGACCGACTTGATCTCCTTCTTCGCGTAGAGGCCCTGCGGCGGCCACGGCACGGAGTACAGGAGCATCAGCCCTTCGCTATCGAGCTTCTTCTCGAGGAACGGCTTCTGGGCCGCGTAGAGCTTTTTAGCGTCGTCGTAGCCGCCGGTCAGGAACGGCACGGAATCGACGCCATAGATCGGGCTCTCGTTCGAAGCGAGCGAGGCCAGAATTTCACCGATCGGGGCAAGGCCGCGGCGCACCGACGGCTTGATTTCCGGATGTTTGAACAGCGAGCCCGACGGATGCACCTGGATCGTCAGCTTGCCACCCGTTGCGGCACTGAGCTCCTTGGCGAACTGCAGGATGTTCTGGGTGTGGAAGTTGCTTTCATTATAGGGGACCGGCATGTCCCATTTGGTCTGGGCCGCAGCCGGGACCGCCAGCAGTCCCGTGACGCCCAAAGCGGCAACGGACTTAAACATAAAGCTCATTTACACCTCCGAGTTCAGCTTCGGCGGCATCCTACATGCCGGGGTGTGGCGGCTCAACACCACAGTTCGCGCAAGGTGCAGGCGTCCGTTGCGCCAAATGCGGGCAGAACGGCCCTTTTGGCGATGAGACTTCGCGCCTGGACGATGCTTCAGAGCCAGTCGGCGTGTGCCTCGGCGCGGCGCTCGTAGGCGGCGATGTCGGGCTCGTGGCGCAGCGTCAGAGAGATGTCGTCGCTGCCGGTGAGCAGGCACTGCTTGCGGAAGCTGTCGATCTCGAAGCTCTGCGTCCAGTTGTCGGGGCCTGTCACCGTCTGCGCGTCGAGATCGACGGTGATGCGCGCGTCGGGTCGCCGCGCCAGATGGTCGAGCATCTCGCGGATGCGCTCCTCCGGAAGCCGGATTGGCAGGGCGCCGTTCTGGAAGCAGTTGTTGTTGAAGATGTCGCCGAAGCTCGGCGCGATGAAGACGCGAAAGCCGTTGTCGACCAGGACCGTGACGGCGTGCTCGCGGCTCGAGCCGCACGCAAAGTTGCGTTCCGCGATCAGGATCTGGGCGCCGGCGGCGGTCGGCTCGTTGAGTGGGAAACCTTCACGCGGCGCGCCATCGTCGCGGTAGCGCAGGTCGTGGAACAGATGCGAGACCTGTTCCTCACGAGGAAGCGCAAGATAGCGCGCCGGAATGATCTGGTCGGTGTCGACGTTCGGACGGTCGATCGCGACCGCAGTGGCGGTGAGGCGATCAAAGGGAATGAGTTTCGTCGTTTCGGATCCTGACATGGCGGCGCCCCTACGCTTTCAGCATGTGGCGGACATCGGTGAAATGTCCGGTGACGGCGGCGGCGGCGGCCATGGCGGGGCTGACGAGGTGCGTGCGCACGCCCTTGCCCTGCCGGCCGACAAAATTGCGGTTGGAGGTCGACGCGATGCGTTCGCCGGGCTTGCCGATTTCGCCGTTCATGCCGACGCACATCGAGCAGCCGGCGTCGCGCCACTCGAAACCGGCGTCCTTGAAGATCTGATCGAGGCCTTCCGCTTCCGCCTGCTCTTTGATGAGGCCGGAGCCCGGCACGATCCAGCTCGGGATCTGGGCCTTGCGGCCCTTGGCGACCTGGGCGGCCATGCGCAGGTCTTCGATGCGGCTGTTGGTGCACGAGCCAATGAAGACGCGGTCGACGGGAATTTCGGAGATCGGCGTGCCGGGCTCCAGACCCATGTAGGCGAGTGCGCGGGCTTGCCCATCACGCCGTGCGGCGTCTGCGGCCAATGCGGGGTCGGGGATCGAGTCGGTCACCGGGGCGGCGTCCTCGGGGCTGGTGCCCCACGTCACCATCGGCGCGATCTCGGGACCGGAAAGCGTGACTTCACGGTCGAACGTCGCGCCATCGTCGCTTGGCAGCGTGCGCCAGAAGGCCATCGCACGATCCCACGCTTCGCCCTTCGGCGCGTAGGGGCGGCCGGCGATATACTCATAGGTCGTGTCGTCCGGCGCGATCATGCCGGCGCGACCGCCACCCTCGATCGACATGTTGCAGAGCGTGAGGCGGCCCTCGATGGAGAGTTGGCGGATGCCGCTGCCGTCATATTCGAGGACGTGGCCGGTGCCGCCGCCGGCGCCGATCCGCGCGATGATGGCGAGGATGACATCCTTCCCCGTTATGCCGAATCCAAGCGCGCCGTCGATCGTCACGCGCATCGCCTTGGGTTTGCGCTGCCACAGCGACTGGGTGGCGAGGACATGCGTGACTTCCGACGAGCCGACGCCGAAGGCGAGGCAGCCGAGCGCGCCATGGGTCGAGGTGTGGCTATCGCCGCACACGAGCGTGATGCCGGGGAGCGTGATGCCCTGCTCCGGGCCGACGACGTGGACGATGCCCTGGCGGCTGTCGCCGATGTCGAAGATGGTGACACCGGTCGCGGCTGCATTTGCGGCGAGGCCGACGACCATGCGGCGATGGTTGGGGTCGACGATCGCGGATTTGTCGCGGGTGTTGGTCGGCATGTAGTGATCGGGCGTCGCGAATGCGCGATCAGGGCGGCGGACCTTCATGCCTGCGGCCTCGAGCCGCTTGAAGGCATTGTACGAGCCGTCGTGGAGCAGGTGGCGGTCGACGTAGAGGAGCGTGTAGCCGTCGGGCCGATCGACGACGACGTGGCGCCGCCAGATCTTTTCGAACATCGTCGCGGGACCGGTCCCGTCGGTTGCAGCCGCGGACATCGCCATGGTGCGCTCCTCCTGAAGCTTTGCGGGCGCATCTCCTGGCGTGGTGCGGGACCGTTCACCGGGTGCGACCTTTGAATCATTCTTGGCATGCGTCCGGACAAGCGTCCAGCCGCGTTGACCGGGGAAGCACCATGCGTCTACCGCCCAAGTGGCAAGCGGCGCGCGCAGAGCAGAGCCCTTGGCACGCCAAAGCGGCTCAATCGACGGCGAAAATCTTGAGGTCCGAGAAATGGAGTGCCGTTTCCGCGGCGGAGACCAGCATGACGTAGCGCGCCGGGGATGACGGAATGCTGACCTCGCACTCCCGGACCGCCCCTGAAAGAAAGTCTGCGGGCGTGTGAATGTAAAAGACACTTTCGCGGTTTGGGCTGCCCCCTGTCGACAGTATTGCGAACAGGTGTCTAGCTCTGTCGAAGCACGCGTCGGACCTGTTGGCGATACGCATCTGGCTTATATTGTGTACGCGGCCGAGATCGACCTGGATGAATTGATTGCTCCCGAAGGCCGTGTGGAAGAAGAACGTGTCGGACGGTTGGACATGTCCCGTCGTGCCTGCCTCGCCGTAGCTGCTGCTCAGCAGATACCGCCGCCCGGCGGCAACATCCCTGGCGCTATCCGCGCCGCCCTCGGGCTGAGACGCCAGAGCCGCCGTCTTCTCCGTCAGGGTGTGAAGGCTGCGGACTATGAGATCGCCGCGGTCTGCCGTTACGGTCGCCGGCTGTGCAGCCGTCGCCGCAATCAGGGCATCGAGCCGATCCTCCATCATCTTGAGCTTGGATTCGACCGGCCTGCCCTGATCAAGCCATGCCTCGCCGAGGAAGAGCGGCGGCTTGTTGCGCACGTTCTGGCTGACGTCCAGGGGGTGCGGCAGCAGGGGGCCGTATTTGGGGACCGTGACGCGATCCTTTCGCACGTACGTCAGCTCGAGCACGTTCGGGATGCGAATGCCGGTGTCGGGGATCTCGAAATCGCCGCAGCAGTTGTTCGGGTGAGCATGGGCGATCGAGAAGAGACTGGCCAGTCGCTTGAACGTCGGCGCGAGCACGCTGCGCAGAACGAGCGCGCTTTTCATGTACTCGAGGCCGTGAACCTCCAGAATGATCACTCTGAAGCGCGAGAGCGCGGCCTCCGAGACGGACAATAGGTTCCTGTATTCGGCGCCCTCGATATCCATCTGCAAGAGCAGATCGCCGCTGGGCGCGTATTCATTTATCCAATCGTCGAAGCTTATATTGTCCCCTTCCGTTTTGATATCGAGCCACTTTTTCTGGAAGGTCTGCTTGCCTTCCTTCAGGGGCGTTCGGAAGGCCTGCACGTCGCTGGAAAAATCGCACATGTGGCAGTCGATGCCGTAGGTATCGACCAGCGTGTCCTCGAAGTGCTTGAAGTTGTTCACGCCCGGCGAGAAGCAGGCGGTGATGTCGGCCAGATCCTCTGGCACCAGGTAGGAGCCGTCGCAATTCTCTCCGATGCGCATGAGTGGATGTGACGACGGCTTCGGCCTCAGGAGCTCGAACAGCTCCAGCATATCCTTCAGCGAAGCGGGTGCCGCGGGATCTCCCTCGAGCTTCATTCCCACAAAATTGAACGTGCCGCTCATCCCGGGCCCTTCGCTGCTCAGCGAGATCTGATTCGCTCGCAATGATAGGGAGGATTGCAGGCGTGAAGCCTTCGGCCTCGAATTCAGCGGCGGCGGAAGAAGCTGGAGAGCTTGCCGACGATCGATTTCGGCGGCTCGGTGGGGGCGGCGTCAGGCTTATCACTGCCGGCGGAGGTATGCGCGATCAGGGCGGGCACGCCGGTGTAGAGGCTCAGTACCGAGTCGGCCGCGCCGTCGACGAGGTGCTTGTGGACCTTGTTGAACGGAAACACCGCGAGGTCGCCATCGACGATCACCGCCCAGCCGTGCTCCGTCTCCTGCCAGCGGCCGTTGTAGGATTGTGCAATGCACTCGCCGAGGAACGAACCGAGCGTATTGGTGAGCCCTGATGGGTCGTCGCCGACGGCGCCGCTGTCATGCCGGCGCTGGATGTATCCGTCGAGCCAGCGTACGCCGGCCTCGTCGTAGCCGACATCCTGGTCGAGATTTTCGCGCGCCTCCCTCAGAACAAGGTCTGCATTCGCACGGATCATTTCCAGCGGGGAGAGGTCCTCGGTCATGGCGGAAGTGTGGGACCTCTCGGATCGACGAGCCGCGGCGCGCGCGGATCGGTGCGTCCCCGCACTATAAGAGCCACGGTCCGGTGGCGGTACCCGCGCTGGCCCCTGATTGCATCGAAGGTAAATGCCAATGTGGCGCATCAGCCCCACGCCGAAGCGCATAGCGATAGCGGTGACATGTCCGGACGATTGCACTAGCTTCTGCGCAATCTCAAGAAAGTAAGGGTCAGGGAAAGGAACACGCCGTGCAACGATTGAAGGGGAAGATCGCCTGGGTGACGGGAGCCGGCACGGGGATCGGTGAAGCGGGTGCCGTGGGCCTCGCCGCCGAGGGCGCGCACGTTATCCTGAGCGGGCGCCGCGCCGAGCCACTGGAGACGGTGGCGAAGCGCATCAAGGAGGCCGGCGGTTCGGCCGAGACGCTGCCGGTCGATCTCTCGAAGTCCTCAGCCGTCGAGAAGGCGGTCGCCGCGATCGAGGCTAAGCACAAGCGGCTCGACATTCTCGTCAATAACGCCGGCGTCAACATTCCCGATCGGAGTTGGCAGCGTATTTCGGCGGAGGGCATCGACACGCTGATCGCGGGCAATCTTTCGAGCGCCGCGTACGTTGCGCGCGCCGTGCTGCCGATGATGCGGGCGCAGAAGGACGGCCTGATGATCCACACGGCGTCGTGGGCGGGTCGCTACGTCGGGCCGGTGCCGGGACCACTGTACATCGCCTCGAAGCACGCGGTCGTCGCGATGAGCCATTCGATCAACCTCGAGGAATGCCAGCATGGTGTTCGTTCGAGCGTCGTGTGCCCCGGCGAGGTGGCCACGCCGATCATGATGCAGCGCGATCCGCCGGAACCGCCGGAGGCGTTGGCGCGGATGCTACAGCCGGAGGATCTCGGCAACCTCATCGTATACCTGGCGCAGCAACCCGCGCACGTGTGCATCAACGAGGTCGTGATCAGCCCTTCGCACAATCGCGGCTACATCGGCCAGATGCGCGCCCGCCAGCAGTTGGCAGACGCCGCACGGAAGAAGTAGTCAGCAAACGCTGGTGAATGACTAGGTGTCGTCGATCTCGCGGCGACGTCGATGATGGCTGACGGGCGCCCTGTGCGCGCCCAATGGGGAGCAGACTGGAATGTCCAAAGAGACGCTTGATGCAGATGTGATCGTGGTTGGTGCCGGCAATGCGGCGGCGTCGGCGGCGCTGGCCGCGCGGGGCGCGGGCGCGCGCGTCATCATGCTCGAAGCCGCAACCATCGAGGAGCGCGGCGGCAACTCGACGTACACCGCCGGGGCAACGCGCCTCGTCTACAACGGCGTCGAGGACGTGACGTCGCTTGTCGACCTTTCTGAGGCCGAACTGGCGAATATGGATTTCGGGACCTACACGGCCGAACAGTATTTCGACGACATGTATCGGATGACTCGCTACCGCACCGATCCGGAGCTGTGCGACATACTCGTCAACAACAGCCTGCCGACCTGGCAATGGCTGCGCCAGCAGGGTGTGAAGTTCCAGACGTCGCAAGGGCGCCAGGCGTTCAAGGTTGACGGGAAGTTCAAGTTCTGGGGCGGCCTGTGCATCGAGATCTGGGGCGGTGGGCCGGGCCTCGTCGACATGGAGCACGAGATCTGCGCCAAGAAAGGCATCGACATCCGCTACGAGACGGCGGGCGTGTCGCTGCTGACCGACGACGAGGGCCGCGTGACCGGCGTAAAGGTGCGCCACAAGGGCCGCACCAGCGATTTGCGCGCGGGTGCGGTGGTGCTCGCGTGCGGCGGTTTTGAATCGAATGCCGAGATGCGGGCGCGCTATCTCGGACCGGGTTGGGAGCTCGCGAAGGTGCGCGGCACCCGCTACAATACGGGCGGCGGCATCAACATGGCGCTCGACATCGGCGCCATGCCCTGGGGCCACTGGTCAAGCGGGCACGCGGTCGGCTGGGACTACAACGCGCCCCCGTTCGGCGATCTCTCAGTCGGCGACAATTTCCAGAAGCACAGCTATCCGCTCGGCATCATGGTCAATGCGCGCGGCGAGCGCTTCGTCGACGAGGGCTTCGACTTCCGCAACTACACCTACGCGCGCTACGGCCACGTCATCAAAGACCAGCCGGACATGATGGCGTGGCAGATCTTCGACAAGAAGGTGCTGAGCCTGCTGCGCGACGAGTATCGCATCCGTCGCGTGACCAAGGTCTCGGCGGATACGCTGGAGGAACTCGTCAAGAAGCTCGAGGGCGTCGATGCCGAGAAGTGCCTCGCTGAGCTGAAGGCGTACAATGCGGCCGTCATGACCGATGTGCCGTTCAATCCGGCGGTCAAGGACGGACGCGGCACGAAGAGCCTGAAGGTCGCGAAATCGAATTGGGCCAACGTGCTCGATGAGCCGCCCTACGAGGCCTACCAGGTGACCTGCGGGCTGACGTTCACGTTTGGCGGCCTGAAGATCTCGAACGGTTGCGAGGTCGAAGATACTGTCGGTGCGCCGATCCGGGGCCTCTACGCGGCGGGCGAACTGGTCGGCGGGCTGTTCTATCATAATTACCCCGGCGGTACGGGGCTGACCTCGGGCGCGGTGTTCGGCAAGATTGCCGGCGAGGGCGCGGCCGGGTTCGCGCTGGGCGAAGGGCAGCGGGGAGCGTGAGCCGACGCCGTGACAACCCAAACGTTCGCGCCGAAGGATCCCAACTACGATGCGCGGGTCCGATCGAGCTTTGACCGTCAGAGGGTCATGGCGACGCTCGGGCTCACGATCGCGGCGCTACGGCCTGGCGAGATCGAGCTGTCGATGGCGTACGACATCGCCCTGACGCAGCAGCACGGCTTTCTTCATGCGGGTATCCTCTCGACCGCCCTCGACAGTGCCTGCGGCTATGCTGCGTTCTCGCTCATGCCGCCGGACGTCGCGGTGCTGACGGTGGAGTTCAAGACCAATTTGCTCGCCCCTGCGGCCGGCCAGCGGTTCCGCTTCCATGCCGTCGTCATCAAGCCGGGGCGGACGCTCACGATATGCGACGCCCGCGCGTTCGCCCATGACGGCACCGCGGAGAAGCTCATCGCCACGATGACGGGTACGCTCATGGCGGTGCAGGAGCGCGGCGCGATCGCGCAGTAGACCCGTGGGGCGAGCACGGCGCCAGTGGCCGCCGTGCAAAAGGCGTGCTGCGTGGACGCTCCATCGATCCGGAAAGCCTACGCCGTCCTCGAAAACAAAAAGTCTGATTGAGGAACTTCCGACCTCGCTGGGTGTTTGATGACGGCTGGCTGCATGACTGCAGCGCTACCAATGGAGCGGAACATGGGAAGTACGAAGGACAAGGTTACCGGCGCAGCCAATCAGGTTGGCGGCAAGATCAAGGAAGGCGTTGGCAAAGTCATCGGCAACGAGCAGATGCAGGCGGAAGGCAAGATCCAGCAGGTCAAGGGACAGGCTCAGCAGAAGGTCGGCGAGGCGAAATCCGCGATCAAGGATGCCGCCGAAAACGTTGCTGACAGCATCAATAAGAAGCTGTGAGGTGATGGCGTCAACCTCCGTCTCCCATCGGGGAGCGGAGGCGCGCTGGGATGGCGCCCGACACGCCGATTGAATGTCCGGCACTGAGAATTCGTTAGATCGTTGGAACCAAAATGACGATTATAAGCGTGCGCTCGACACTGCATTATCAGGTCGAGACCCCTACGACGCTGCTTGTGAACGTGGCCGTCGCATCGACGCCACACCAGCGCGTATTGCATGAACGGTTCACCGTCACTCCAGTGGTCGCTGAAACGCCGTTGCCCGTCGGGGAGGAGCGCAACAGGTTCGTCCGGTTGTTGCTGGAGCCGGGGGAGACAATCATTCGATACGGCGCGAGCGTCGAACTCGAGCACCATACCGAAGATCCTCCTGTGATCGAGGAGACTGACTACAGTTTGCTCCCGCCGAACGTGCTGTCGTATCTGAACCCCAGCCGCTATTGCGAGTCGGATCGCCTCGCCAATTTTGCTCTGGCAGAATTCGGTGCCATGGAGCGGAATTTCGAGCGCGTGAATTCCATCTGCGACTGGATTCACAAGAACATCGAATACAGATCTGGAACCACGACGTCGTTGAGCACGGCGTGCGACGTGCTCCTGCAGCGCATGGGCGTTTGCCGCGACTTCGCCCACCTCGGCATCTCGTTCTGCCGCGCCCTCGGGGTGCCTGCACGATACGTCTCCGGATACGCGTGCGAGCTCGAGCCGCCTGATTTCCACGGCTTCTTCGAGGCGTATCTATCGGGGCGCTGGTATCTTTTCGATCCCACCCGCCTCGCGCCAACCGCAGGCCTCGTGCGCATTGGTGTGGGAAGGGACGCAGCCGATGCTGCGTTTGCGACGATCTGGGGATCTGCGGTGCTCAAGGCCAAAACTGTCGTGGCCGAAATGGTCACTGATGACGCCCTGGCACCGGACGGCGACGCGCTGGCCATCAGCATGGCGTGAGCAGCTACCGCTCACTGCGAGGTTAAGTGACATGAGTAACGCATAACGTGCCGGCGCTTGCGTTTGGTGGCTCCCCTCATGTCGTGCTGAAAGCACGCCTCCGGCGTGGCCTTCTCCCCGAATAGGACGGGGAGAAGGGATGAGTTTTAGCGGCCGAAGGCCGCGAGGTGAGAGCGCGACCGAGAGGCAGCCCGCGGCGCCGGTAGGCCAAGCCGTCGGCGACCGCCGCAAACAGACTCCTACATCGATCCTGGGAAGCTGCCGCCGTCGAGGAGCAGGTTCTGGCCGGTAATGAAGCCGGCGTGCTGCGAGCACAGGAACGCGGCCGCTGCGCCAAATTCGACGGTCGTGCCGAAGCGGCCAGCGGGGATCGCGGCCTTGCGCGACGCGACGACCTTGTCCTCGTCCTGGCCCTGCAACTCGGCCATACGCTTGGTCGAACTGCGGAGGCGGTCGGTGTCGAAGGGACCGGGAAGAATGTTGTTGATCGTGACGTTGTTACGCGAGGCTTTGCGCGCAATGACGGCGATGGCGCCGGTGAGGCCGGTACGTGCGCCGTTGGAGAGTTCCAATGACGCGATGGGGGCTTTCACCGACTGCGAGGTGATATTGACGATGCGGCCGAAGCCGCGATCCATCATGCCGTAGACCGTGGCTTTGATCAGCGCGATGGGCGTGATCATGTTCCACTCGACCGCCTTGCGCCAGTCGTCGAGGGTGAAGTCCTTGAAATCGCCGGGGGGCGGGCCGCCCGCATTGTTGATGAGGATGTCGGGGTCGGGGCACGCGGCAAGCACGGCTTTGCGGCCCTCTTCGGTGGTGATGTCGCCGGCAATCGCCGTCACCTTCACGCCGGTTGCCTTGCGGATTTCCTCGGCTGTCGCTTCGATCTCGGACTTGGTGCGCGCCGTGATGACGACGTTGACCCCCTCCTGCGCCAGCGCGAGGGCAGTGCCCTTGCCGAGCCCTTTGGAAGCCGCGCACACGATGGCTGTCCTGCCCTTGATTCCGAGATCCATGGCGTTGCTCCGTATAACTTTTGTTTGAAGTTGCGAGTTGGGACAACGGCTAGGCTAGACCATGTCCGGCGCTCCGCAAAGAGCGCGCTGGGGCCGCCGCGACGGAAGCCAATTTTGACAATTATGACAGGCATTATACGTTCAACGCATAATGATTGTTTTGTGGAGTTTTTAAATGGATACGCGTGAACTCGTCGTGGAAATTATGAAGTTCGGGCTCACGCATGGCCGTGAGGAGGGGAGCTAGCGAACCGGCGCGTTGGCCGAGTGGTCCGGGCCATGGGCAATCGAGACGTTGTCATATCGTTCCTCACGAGCTGGATAGCGCAGGATGTCGAATTGACGGTCGCGCACACCGCCGATGATGTCGTCTACGCACTCCATATCTCCAATGAGGCGCTGCCATTCGGCGGCGAAACACACGGCAAAGAGCGGATCAAGGGCATCCTCTATGCGATCCTCGCCGATTTTGATTATCGCAAGTACGAGCCAGTTATCCTGGGCGTTCGAGGCGACGTGGCACGCGTGCAGGTAAGCTTCGTCTATCATCACCGGCGGACGGGCGAGGATCTCGTCGGCAGCAAGCGCCTGGTGATCACGCTGAGAGACGGGCTGATCACAAGAGTCGACGAGTATCATGACGCGGCACTCGTCGAGGCATTCATGCGGTTGGCCCGGCACCGGCTCGAGAACGACGAGTAGGAGACTCGCCGAAACTGCCGCATGGCGTCCCGGCGCAGATCAGGACAGTCTGCAACGCGAGACGACGGTGGATGCGATGCTGGATCGACGAGGCGGGAGAGGCTTGCGATGACTTCGGGCGAGGGAGCAGGTGCGCTACCGCCGCGCCACCAGATGTTGCCCGCGGGCTGGATCGCCGAGGTGGTGACGTACCTCGAGATGCACGCGCCGCCACAACCGAGACCCGAGCCGGCCGCCGGCGGCATGGCGCTTCAGCGCATCCATCCTGACGTCGTGGGATTTCTCGAGCGCTTTCGTCGCGTCGGTGAGCCGTGGCTTTGGGCGTCGCGACTGCGGCTCGACAACAGTGCGCTGACGGCAATTCTCACGGCAGATGCTGTCGAAATCTATGATCTGATGATCGGTCCCGACACGGTCGGTCTCCTGGAGTTGGATTTTCGCCAGAACGGCGCGTGCGAATTGGCCTTTTTCGGCGTCGTCCCAGAGGCCATCGGCGTCGGTGCGGGACGCTTCCTCATGAACCGCGCGATCGAGCGAGTTTGGGGGCGTGCGCCACGCATCGGCCGTTTCTGGGTCCACACCTGCAGCAACGACCACCCGGACGCGCTAGCATTCTATATTCGCTCGGGTTTCATCCCCTATGCGCGCGGAGTCGAATGCTCTCCGGATCCTCGTCTGGAGGGGGTGTTGCCGCGCGAAGCGGCGCCGCAAATTCCAGTCATCTGAGCTGAGATGATCGGAAGTCTGAGAAGCCGGCTCTGTTACCTCCAGTCCACACCAGGTCCCGCCCTGCGGTGATACGTCGGCTGACCGAATGTTGAAAATCTGCCCGAATTATGTACGGTGGATCGATTAATCCGTATTTGGAGCATTAGTAGGGGCGTGGCATTCGGAGGACCATGTGTTGCTAGTGTGTCGATACACCGCGAAGGTCGGGAAAACTATTGGCGCATGGTGCCCGCTGCACCCTGCGCGGGGCATCGCCGATGAATAACATAGAGATCGTGCAGTCGTTTTTCGCGTGCTGGTCGGTGCAGGACGTCGAGCTGGCGTCCATGCATTATCACCCGGACATGGAATACGAGCTCCACTCCGGGATGAGTGAGTTCCCATACGTCGGGGTGACGCGCGGCAAGGCAGCGGTGCGCGATCTTCTCTTCACGATCATCAAGGACTTCGACTATCTGAAATACGAATCGCAGATCAACGGCGCGGAGGGCGACATCGTCCGCGCTCGGGTCTCGTTCAAATATCAGCATCGTCAGTCCGGCGAGATCCTCGAGGGCACGCGACGGCTGGTGTTCCGTCTCAAGGACGGCCTCATCATTCGCATGGACCGATATCATGACGACCAGCTCGTCGATGCGTTCATACGGTTGACGCAGCATCATGTGACAAGCGCGCAGGCGGAGAAGCCACCTGCACCGCGCAAGGTGGCCCGCCATCAACGCTGCCAAATCGGTTTGGTCCAGCCGCCCGTGACGCGCGATCACGATCGGCCGGGCTCGCCGCGCGATTGCGGGCCTGCTCAGTTGCCACGTGAGGTGTCCTGAAATGGACAATGAGGCAATCGTCACATCTTGGATTGCCTGCTGGGCGACTGAAGACGTCGAGATGACGCTGCTGCATCTCCACGAGCACATCATCTACAAGGTGCACGCCTCGAGCGAAGTCCTGCCGTTCGGGGGTGAAAAGCGCGGGCGTGACGACCTGCGCAATCTCATGTTCGACGTTCTCGCGAATTTCGATGTGCTGGAATATTCGCTGAAGTTCATCAGGGTCGTCGGCAATGGGGCGCGCGCTCACGTGCGCTACATTTATCGCCACCGCGCGACCGGCGAGGTCCTCGAAGACACGCGACGCCTCGTGGTCCAATTCCAGGACGGCCTTATCGGACGTATCGACGCCTTCTACGATGACCGCATGGTCGAGGCGTTCATGCGCATGACGCAGTACCGCGTCGCGACGAACCAGGTTGAGAGCCCACCGCAACTGCCGCGTGGGCGCGCGAGGGAAGGGTCCGGGGCCGGAGCATAAGCGCAGGGTATTCTACCTTGCGACGATGATGCGGGGCCGGGGACATAAGGGAATGGGGAATGGAAGTGCGCTCGGTTGTTGAAGCGTTTTTTGCCTGCTGGAGCGCTCAGGATGTGGAGATGGCGCTCGCGCATCTGCATCCCGAGATCGTCTACACCATTCACAACGGGCCGGACGCCTCGCCGCTCGCGGGCGTCTATAGCGGGACCGAACGCGTGCGCGATCTCGCCTTTTCCGTGCTCGCGGAGTTCGATTACCTGCGCTACGAGCCGACGATCGTTAGCGTCGACGGCGACGCCGTGCGCGCGCACGTCATGTTCACGCTGCGCCACCGCGAGAGCGGCTGCATCATCGAGGGATCGCGGCGGATCGTGATCGAAATGCGTGGCGGCCTCATTGGGCGCTACGATCTCTACGAGGATGGACGTCGCGTCGAGGCGTTCATGCGCATGGCCCGCGGGAGCGCACCGTCTGAGGTCGGGTCCGAACTCACCACGCTGTTGGCCAGCCGCCAGACGTCCGGCGCCGGCGCGTAGCTGACCGCACCAGACGCCGTTATCTCCGTCGCGAAAGATTGCCCGTGATAGCAAGCCCGGCGCCCGAGCGGGGTGGGCGGATTGGTGTGTGTGTGTCGGAAAGCGATGCGATCGCGCCTGCGGCGCGAGTAGGGCCGCAGGCCCTACGACCCGCGCGGGGGGGCCCCCCGCACCCCCGCGTTTTTTACACTTGGAGCCTTTGGCTGCTGTGGCGGCCGAAGGCCGCGAGGTGAGAACGCGACAGGAGGGGCACGACCCGCGGCGCCAGTAGCCGAAGGCGTTGGCGACCGCGGCAACAAAGTAGCGGCCGAAGGCCGCGAGGTGAAATCGCCGACCGGCGAGGCAGCCCCGCGGCGCGTGTAGGCGCAGCCGTACGCGCCCGCGGCAAGAGAAGAGCAAAAACTACTTACACCGCATCAAGCGTCGCGAGCCGTACCGGTCCGCCATCCGGAGCGTGCCGCCTTGGACGGCGATGGTGTAGGTGTGCATCTGGCGATCGCCCTCGACGGTGCAGCGGGCGCGGACGCGCCACGAGCCGGGACCGGATTTGCGCACGCTGATGAAGGTGCAGTGCGCCTCGTGCTGGTCGTAGCGGTTGCGTGCGATCACCATCGGCGCGTTCTGAAGGCTCTGGTCGACCTGGCATTGCGCCGCGTTCGTGCCCCACGTTCCGACGTAGGCTTGCGCCGACGCGGGCGTTGTCGCGAACGCAATCGTGGCGGCGGCAAGCGCTGTGGCCAGTGTCGTAGTCATCCGCATGTGAACTCCCCGAGTGGGCGTGACCCGCATCATAACGCAGCGCCGCGATTTTCGCGTGCGTCATCCACGGCATGGGGCGACGGACGGGCCTCCCCCACGCCCGCGTGCGGTTGGCGCACACATGCGCGCCGCGCGTCAGCGCCAAGCCCTCGGCTTGGACCGCGCGCGTGCGTGGGGGAGTGGGGGAAGGTTCATCACTTCGATCAGCTCATTTGTCGAAAGAAATCTCTTAGGCTCAAGTGAAGCCGCAGGACTTCATCCTCAGCAAGTGGCTTACAATGTGCGATCGGGGCTCTAAGGGTGTTGAGATTAGCCAGGACCCGCTCAAGTGCACGAATGTCTCGAAACGTGTCCCCGAACAGATCCCAATTCGTCTTCACAATCTCGGCAAGCTCCCCAAAATTGCTGTAGTCAATCAGCTCACTTGAACGAGGAGTAATGCCAGAGGCGAGCTCTCTTTTCTGATTTGACTCAGCATTGCGGCGGACCTGTTCTGGAACCTTCTCAGGCCACCAATTGGCGCCGTATGCGTCGAGAAGGCGCGATGAAATCAGCTCGCGAGCAAAATTCTCCAAACAGTAGAATATAGTGTAGTGCTGCGCCATACGCTCAGCTTCCAGGCGTAGAACCTGAGAGAATTGAGGGTAATATTTTTCGTCTACTCCTCGTTCAGCTCGATCTCTATGTCCTAAGTCGACTTCCAACTCTTCCTCAAGGCGCCTTAGATCCGCTTCCAGGAATATGTTGTTGTGCCCAAAGAAGCGAAATTGATCCAATGGGTTCATTGAGTCACCTCAGCAAATTCTCTCGAAGTGCTTTGAATATTGCGTTGAAGACTTCCGGATTAGTCGTCTCGGGGAGATTCAGATTGATCGTATAAGCCACGTTGAAGCCAAGGTTGCTTGGGGCCGCATCGAGTTCACTCTTGAGCCGCTGTTGTGCGTCTCCCCGATTTCGATGTTCGACGGAAATGTCCGGCGCGGGCGAAGATGCGCGAACGCTTGCTCCTTCGAAGTCGGCCAGTTCTTTCAATGTCCAAAACGTGGAGGCAATTGCTTGAGCCGCGCGATTGTCCTTCTCCGCCCCGGTGATCTCTATTACGAGTGAGTTTAGTTTGTCTCTCGAAAGCGCGTGGGCATACTCGTTTCGATCATAAAGCTCCTTGTATCCAATCCTTAGCGCCTCGGCCATAGCTACGCCTTGAGTGTCCGGATTGCGGAACTGGTCGTAGAGACGGGTAGGCGTACCGTCAGCATTTAGAAATCCAATTCTCTTTAGTAATGGAATAATCGGGCGCGCGCTGCTGCTGGTGAACCCGAGTATCGTCTCGAGAAAGTCCTGTGTGAATCGTTCGGGCCGCCGCGCGTGTTGAATTTTCTCGAGAATTTTTGGGATGCTGCCGGGCGATACCATGTAGGGGAGATTGTCGCTCATATTTACGTGCCTCAAAAAGCTTTGAAATGGCGCGCAAAGACTGAGGGAGGGGAAGCGGTAAGTCAAATAGGGGATGCGCCCATCTACTAGAAATCACTCCGCCGCCTGCCGCCGCGTCGCGCCCTTCGCTTTCGCCCGCCGCGCGAACAGTTCCTTGAGGAACTGGCCGGTGTAGCTGGCTTTCGCCTTGGCCACATCCTCGGGTGCGCCCTCGGCCACGATCTCGCCGCCGCCGTCGCCGCCTTCGGGACCGAGATCGATCAGCCAGTCGGCTGTCTTGATGACTTCGAGATTGTGCTCGATCACCGCGACGGTGTTGCCAGCATCCGCCAACTCGTGCAGCACCTCCAGCAGTTTCGCAACGTCGTGGAAATGCAACCCTGTCGTCGGCTCGTCGAGAATGTAGAGCGTGCGCCCGGTCGCGCGGCGTGACAACTCCTTGGCGAGCTTGATGCGCTGCGCTTCGCCGCCCGACAGGGTGGTCGCCTGCTGGCCGACTTTGATGTAGCCGAGACCGACGCGATGCAGCGTCTCCATCTTGTCGCGGATCGCCGGCACCGCCTTGAAGAACCCGACGGCTTCCTCGACCGTCATGTCCAGCACGTCGGCAATTGACTTGTCGCGGAAGTGAATTTCCAGCGTCTCGCGGTTGTAGCGCTTGCCCTTGCATTGGTCGCAGGTGACGTAGACGTCGGGCAGGAAGTGCATCTCAATCTTGATGACGCCGTCGCCCTGGCAGGCTTCGCAGCGCCCACCCTTGACGTTGAACGAGAAGCGGCCGGGACCGTAGCCGCGCGCCTTGGAATCCGGGAGGTTCGCGAACCATTCCCGGATGGGTGTGAATGCGCCCGTATACGTCGCGGGATTCGAGCGCGGCGTGCGCCCGATCGGCGACTGGTCGATGTCGATCACCTTGTCGAGCAGTTCAAAACCCTCGATGCGCTCGTGCGCGCCCGGCGCCTCGCGCGCGCCGTTGAGCTTGCGCGCGGCGGCCTTGTAGACGGTGTCGATCAGGAACGTCGACTTGCCGCCGCCCGACACGCCGGTGACGCAGGTCAGCACGCCGAGCGGGATCGACGCGGTGACGTCCTTGAGGTTGTTGGCGCGAGCGCCGACGACCTTCAGCTTGCGCTTGGGGTCGATGGTGCGGCGCGCCTTCGGCATGGGGATCTCGCGCACGCCGGTGAGATATTCCGCGGTGAGACTAGCCGGGTTGGCGAGCAGTTCGGCGGGCGAGCCCTGGGCGACGATCTCGCCACCGTGGACGCCCGCGCCGGGGCCGATGTCGACGACGTAATCGGCGGCGAGGATCGCATCCTCGTCATGCTCGACGACGAGCACGGTGTTGCCGAGGTCGCGCAGATGTTTCAGCGTCACCAGAAGTCGCGCGTTGTCGCGCTGATGCAACCCGATCGACGGCTCGTCGAGCACGTAGAGCACGCCCGTCAATCCCGACCCGATCTGCGATGCCAAACGAATACGCTGGCTCTCGCCGCCCGACAGCGAACCGGAGCCGCGCGCGAGTGTCAGATAGTCGAGACCGACATCGTTGAGAAATTTCAGACGGTCCCGGATTTCCTTGAGAATGCGCGTCGCGATCTCGGACTGCTTCTGCGTAAAGGTCTTGGGCAGGTCCTCGAACCACGCGTTCGCCGCGCGGATCGACAGTGCCGTCACTTCGCCGATGTGTTTGCCGCCAACCTTGACGCTGAGCGCCTGTGGTTTCAGGCGATAGCCGCCGCACGTCGCGCATGGATGCGCGCCCTGGTAGCGCGACAGCTCATCGCGGACCCAGTCGCTGTCGGTCTCGCGCCAGCGCCGCTCGATGTTGGTGATCACGCCCTCGAACGCTTTCACGGTCTTGTAAGTGCGCAGGCCATCCTCGTAGGCGAACGTGATTTCCTCGCCGTCAGAGCCGAACAGGATCGCGTCCTGGATCTTGCGCGGCAGCTTGTCCCACGGCGTCGCCATGTCGAATTTGTAGTGCTTCGAGAGCGCGCGCAGCGTTTGCTCATAGTAGGGCGAGGTGTTGCCGGTGCGCGCCCACGGCCAGATCGCGCCTTCGCCGACTGCTATGGAGCCGTCGGGCACGACGAGGTCGGCTTCGAATTTCAGTTCTGTGCCGAGGCCGTCGCAGGTCGGGCAGGCGCCCGCTGGCGCGTTGAACGAAAAGAGGCGCGGCTCGATTTCCTCGATCGTGAAGCCGGATACTGGGCACGCGAAACGTTGCGAGAAGACGACGCGCTCGTGGGTGTCGTTCTTCGACTTGTTGGCGCCCTCGGTATCGGCCTTCGCCAGCGGTTTATCCGCGAACTCGATCAGCGCGATGCCGTCGGCGAGCGACAGCGCCTGCTCGAAACTGTCGGCGAGGCGCGATGCGATGCCCTTGCCGACGACGAGACGATCCACCACCACGTCGATGTCGTGCTTGTATTTTTTGTCGAGCTTCGGCGCGTCGGGGATCTCATGGAACGCGCCGTTGATCTTGACGCGCTGAAATCCCTTCTTCTGCCACTCCGCCAGTTCCTTGCGCCACTCGCCCTTGCGGCCGCGCACGACGGGCGCCAGCAGATAGATGCGGGTGCCCTCCGGCATCGCCATCACGCGGTCGACCATCTGGGTGATCGTCTGGCTCTCGATCGGCAGGCCGGTTGCTGGTGAATAGGGCACGCCGATGCGGGCGAACAGCAGCCGCAGGTAGTCGTAGATCTCGGTCACCGTGCCGACCGTGGAGCGCGGATTGCGTGAGGTCGTCTTCTGCTCGATCGAGATCGCCGGTGACAGCCCATCGATGTGATCGACATCGGGCTTCTGCATCATCTCGAGGAACTGGCGCGCGTAGGCCGACAAACTCTCGACGTAGCGGCGCTGGCCCTCGGCGTAGATCGTGTCGAAGGCGAGCGACGATTTGCCTGAGCCCGACAGTCCCGTGAACACGACGAGCGCGTCGCGCGGGATCTCCAGGTCGACATTCTTCAGGTTATGCTCGCGCGCGCCGCGGACGTGGATCGTCTTGTGTAGGTCCGAGCGCGCGCGCGCCGGCGGCACCGGACGGGCCGACAGCGCGGCTTTCGACTGCACTGAGGATGCCGCCGCCGTGGCGGCGGGCTTTTTCGGTGTTTTGCTCATGATGGCTCGGTTGGGCGGCTGTTAAAACTCTGGAGCATCTTTATCGAACCGCTGGATCGCGAAGGCGATCCGGTGCGGTCCGATGATGCTCCAGGGCGCCACTTCGAGCCGCAGACTACTACGGACGGGGCGCTCCTGCGAACCCATTGAGGACGATATCCGGGGACGATGTGTTGTGGCGCGAGATCGCCGTCCGCCCCATCCATATGGCGCTGGCGGTGGCCGATTTGAAGTCCAGGATCGGGCTTTCCCGCCAGCCCTTGGCGCCCGTCTCGCGGACCGCAATCCGCGACACGTCGTTATTGAACTCCGTTACGTACATCGACCGCAGGCTGGCGAAGGGGCGCCCCGTGATGGGTTTGTCGAACGTGGCTTCCAACATGTGGCGGTGCTCGTCGAGGTGGGCCATGCGCAGCGTCGCCGAGCCGCCGAGTTCATAGTGCAGCGTGAACGTGCGCGCCTTGGGTTCGAACGCGATCTCCTTGATGCGCACCAGCGGCCGGCCATCGACCTCGATCGGACCGATCAGCAGGGAAGATCCGAAGGCGGTCGGCGCCAGGCCAGCCGGCGCGCGCGGGCGCATCCGCCAGTAGCCGTCCTGGGGGTAGAAGACGAGAACCTCCTCGCCGCCCATCGGCCGGATCACCCAGACCTGGACCATATGCAGACCCTTCTCGACGCGGTCGCCGATGCGGACGGTCGCCGTCGAAGGGCGCCAGAACGTGGGCATCGTCCACCCGACCAGCCAGATGTCCGGCTCCTCGTAGATCGTCTTCCTGGTCGTCACCGCGACGCCGCTGTGGTGGACGGGATCGCCGCTCATGTCGCAGTCGGTCCAGTCGGCCTCGAAACTGTCGCGCTGGATCGAGGTGATGTAGGCGGGATGCGCCGCCTCGATGCGGAAGCCGCGCACCTCGGTCGAGTTGAACTCGATCGAGATGTTGTCCTTCTCCGCGCACAGCACCGGCTCGGAGCCGTTGGTCACGCTGACCGCGAGGCCGTCGTGGCTGCCGGCGCGGGCGATGGTGGCGGCGGGAGGCGTGGACATCAGGATCACCGTGAGGAGGAGGGGGAGAGGACGGGCGATGGAAAGGGGCATGGGGCTCGCGGTGTGGAGGACCATTCAGCGGGATGGTCGCGCCTGCGGCGCGAGCAGGGGCTCGCCCCTGCAATACCCCCGTCTTTTATAGGGTAAGGGTGTGGGGGTGAAGGGGTGACGGCAGATGCTGCTTTGGGACAGGGATGGTGACAGATCAAACTCCCCGCTGTGTTGATTGCGCCACGAAACGCGGCAATGGACCACCGCTTACGACGTAGACGCCAGCGGAAATGACAGCGATCGCAGCCCAGTCGATCTTGGTCGGCCATTCACCGAGAATGGGAATTCCAAGTAGCGCCGTCATGGCAGGGCAAAGTGCGGCGAATGCTGCGCCACTCGACGCGCCCAGGATGCTGACAGCCCGACCGTACAGCAGCAGCGACAAGATCGCGGTGAGAACGCCCTGGACGAACGCCTGCAGAGCGATGTCATTCCACGGAGCCGTCGCCAGCTTGCCAGCCGGTATCAGGACAAATACGGGCAAGTAAAGCACCAGCGAGCCAACCGCGGATATCGCAGCGGCATGCAAACCTTCAAGGCGAGCCTTGCGCATTGCGACAGTATAGAACGCCCAGGCCAACCCAGCACCGAGGAAGAGACCATGCCCAATGTTCTGGGGTGACCCGAGTTCGCCGCCAGACCCCCATGCGATGGCGACAACGCCGGGCAACATCAGAGCAAAGCCGATCTTCTTTGCCGCTGTGAACGCTTCACGCAAAATCAAAGCGGCAAGCAGTGCCACCATCAACGGCATCACGCCGGGAAACAGCGCTCCTGCGTGGGCAGCCGGTGCGAAGAGCAAACCCGAATTGGCCAGGAGTACGGGGCCGGCACCGCCGAGGATGATTGCCGCGAGCCCGACCCAACCGAGGCGGTCAAAAGCAAGTCCACGCTTGAAAACATAAGGCAGAAGCAGGAGCCCCGCCACGCCGAAGCGAAGCACTGCTATGTCCCAAGGCGTCAAGTTCGTGCGCAATCCAAGGCGGGCCACGACGATCCAGCCCGACCAGATGCTCACGGCCGCAAGGCCATACAGAGCGCCTCTGCAATATTGCCCGACTTTGAGGTCATTCGACATGATCGCGGCTTACTCGGCATCAACAGAGGGTAGTAACCGCTATAGATCATATGATAGGTTACTATATCGGCGACACGCAAGGCCACGAATGGTAAGATCAGGCGATACTTTCGATTGGAGCGGCGGTCATCCCGCTCTGGACTTCGTGAACACGCTCGATGAGCGTCCGTCCGATGCGCCGATCGAGACTTTGGTGTCGTACGATGATCTCGTGAGGTTCACGGAACTGGCGGGAATTATCGAAGTGTCTGTCGCGAAAGCGCTGCGATCTCGACTTGTGCCTAATGGTGCGCGGGTTGTGCTCCGCGCTCGCAAACTCAGGGAGCGTCTGTTTGCGGTTCTATCTGCCTACCGCATGGGCATGGCCGCTGATCGACGCACACTCGAGGCTATTGCGGAGGACGTTCGTCGCGCACATGCTGCTCGAACGATCACTGCTCCAGGATTGTCAGGCATGGTCACCTATTCCTGGATGGCGGCCGACGCAGCTGATGTGCCCCTCCACGCCTGTGCACTGGCCGTAGAGGCACTACTCGTCTCGTCCGATCCGGAGCGCATCCGAAAATGTGGTGCTCAGGACTGCGACGTCTATTTCATCGACACCAGCAAAGCGCATCGACGGCAGTGGTGCAGCATGCAGAACTGCGGCAATCGCGAGAAGCAGAGGCGTTGGCGGGCTGGTCAGTAGTGAGGTTGAGTTTCACGCGACACACCGTGCGTTCGCCCAGGGTCGCAAGCAGGGAGATCGGCTTGCCGTCGAGCGTCACCGACGCCGGCACCCACGCGTTCCCCCCTGCGGTACCACTAGCGCTCCTCTACGGCGTCAGCACGAAGGACGGCGAAGTTGGCAGGGCCGAGCGGTTGGTGCTGATGGCGACCAGGGTATTCAACAGCACGAACACTTCCTTGGTGTTGCGGGTGCCCTCGTTTGGCACGCAATAGAGCTCGCCGTTGTAATGGGCACGGGCGAAGCAATCGCCGGCGCCTTTATCGATGGTCAGCAGCGACGGCTCGCGGGGCAGGGCGTCACGTCGGCTCAGCATGCTCAGGCGAACCCGACCGAGTGAATCCGTTGCAAGCAACTGGCCGTAGAACTGGAACACCGCATAGGGCGACCTGACGACCGGTGTGATCCCCGCGATTGGACGCTTGAAATCAAATCGGAACTGGAAATCGTGGGTGCGCCCGATGACCTTCCGCTTGGCACCGCACGCTGCGTCGTTGTTCTTCGGGATGGGTAATCCGTTTTCGTTCGCGATGGCTGGGTCATAGCAAACGAAGTAGACAGCCGTCGGTCCGGACCGGTCCCGATCTCTCATTCGATCCGTGCCGCGATTGCCGCGGCGACTGTCGCTGTCGCTGATGTCGGCTTGCGGCAACGGGATCGCCTCCACCGTCACGCCATAGCGAATGGCGAGGCGCATGAAGTACAGAAACTTCTGGTAGCGACAGTCTCGCTCATACCCACGTTGCCAGATGGGTGTGAGGAAGACGGGCTCGAAGGCACTCTCGCGCCCATCGTACAGTTTCGAACATTCGGGGCTTCGCGGAGCGCCCTGCCAACTATCGTCGCTCGGATTGTTCTCGAACAGGTATGCCGTGCCGCTGGTGTGCGTGACGCGGAATGCCTGCATCACCGAGTGGAAAACAACCTCCCGGCTCAGGCCCGCGTTCAGCAAAAGGTTCAGTCCTTCGAGGTCCAGCGGCGAGAGAAATCCGCCATAGAAATCACGGTTCTCGAGGGTGCCGACGTCGAATGCATTGCCAGCATTGACGTTCACGGCGCTGGTGAAAATGCCCTTCGTCGCGACGCTTGTCGGCGTTCCGAAGCGCAGCAGATCATTTTGCGAGCCGCCGGCATTGACGCCGAGTGATCCGGTGCCGGTGTAGCGGGACAGCGCGACGAAGTTCAGCGGCTCGGAACGGCTGGCGCGCACGATGTTGAGCAGGATGCCGCTCTCGCGAGCATTCTGCGTGCCCTGGTTGATGTCGAAGGCGCGCGGCGAGAGGCTCGAATCAACGAGCGTGCAGCCGCCCATTGAGAGCGCGACGGCGAGGACGAGACAACCCCGAAGCGCGGCAAGAAAAGGACGCCGGCAACGCATTATGCATTCCCCCACTCAAGGGCTTAATCAGCCCATCGACTGGGGGACTTCATAGCATCGGGGCTGCTGGCAGACTGTGATACTTGCGCCACTTGCCCCGACACCCACAGCCGCATTTGTACTCATGACGGGTGTCGGGACGTCTGATCATCCGGGATTGGGAGGAGCGGTCAGCGCGCAGGGAAAGTCCCGCAGCCTCACTCGGCCATCTCCAACTCGCGGTCGCGCGCGAGGCGTCGCATCCAGCCGACGAACTCCGGCCGCGCAGCGCCGCCACCAGGCGGCCCTCACGGCCCAGAATGTCGTCGGCAAAACCGATCATCAACGAGTTGGGCCACGCTTGCGGGCGGATCTGGCGCACGCACTCGAACAACCGATCTTCGGGCTCGTTTGGGTCGATGCGCGCGAGCAGTGAGACCATCGCCGCCGACGAGCGCGAGATGCCCATATGGCAATGGACCAGCAGGTGGCGTGCCGCGTCGCTGCCGGTCTCGGCCGCGAGTTCACTGCTGAAATTCAGAATCTCGGACACATGATCCTGTGTTGGCAGAGTGAGGCCCGGTCCCGGATCGATCACGTCGTGAAACCGCAGCGTCGTCCTGCGGTGGGTTCCGTAGCCTTGAAAGCCGGTGAGTTCAGGCCAGCTCGGATCGAGCAGCGAAAGCACGTGCGTCACCGCGCGCGGCCCGTGCTCCGGCAGCTCATCGATCCCGCAGATCGTGAGCACTGAGATGCGGGCCGGTGTCATCACGCAAACTCCTTGCACGCTCTATGGGATAAAAAGCGCTCGCGCGCGACATCCCATGGCGCCTCGCCTACCTGAACTTGTTCTTCGGCACGAAACTCGACTTCACGGCCTCACGCGGTTCGCGGACCCAGACCTGGCGGTTGGGATGCAGGCCACCGCCGCGCGTCGCCGGCACGGCGGTATGACGGGCGCGCTGGAGGAGTCGCGTGTCGGCCTTGCCGCAGTTCGGGTGGACGCCGCCGTTGTTTGCGAGCGTTGCCGGATCGGCGAGCGCCGTGCAGTTGAGCTCGTTACGGTTGAGGTCGATGACGATCTCGTCGCCATTCTCGATGAATGCGATCGGTCCGCCGATTGCCGCTTCTGGGCCGACATGGCCGATGACGAGGCCGACCGATCCGCCGGAGAATCGCGCGTCTGTCATCAGTCCGACGACAATGCCGCGCTCGCGGCACAGCGTCGTAATCCGCGACGTCGGGTCGAGCATCTCGGGCATGCCCGGTGCTCCGCTCGGGCCCTCGTAGCGCACGATGACCATGTCGTGGTTCTGGAACTGTCCGGGATCGCTGTCGAGCGCATTGAGCAGGCCCTGCTCGCCCTCGAACACGCGCGCCTTGCCGCGGAACAGGTTGTCCTCCAGGCCGCCTTCGACGCCGGCGAGTTTCAGAATCGCGGAAAACTCGGGTGACAGGTTGCCGCCGAGCACGCGCAGGCCGCCGGTCGGCTTGTAGGGCTTGGCAACGGGATAGACGACGGTGCCGTCGGCCGACTTCGCGCCAAGCCGCTTGACCTGCTCGGCAAGGGTCTCGCCGGTGCAGGTCAGCACGTCGCCATTGAGCAGGCCCGCTTCGAGCAGTTCGCGCACGATTACCTGCACGCCGCCAACCCGGTCGATATCTACCATCGAATATTTGCCGTAAGGCCGCGCGTCAGTGAGCACGGGGACGACGTTCTGCGAGAGGTGATTGAACTCCTCCGGCGTCATGACCTCTTTCCAGAAGTCAGCGTAACCCGCTGCCCGCGCGATCTCCGGTGCGTGTAGCGTCACGTTGGTCGAGCCGCCGATGGCCATCGCGACGATGACGGCGTTGCGCAGCGAGTCACGCACGACGATGTCGCGCGGTTTGATATCCTTCGCGATCAGGTTGGAAAGGTGATCGACGAGCAGGTCGGCGAATTCGCCGACGCGGCGCGGATCGTCGGACGGCGGCGCCACCATCTGCAGCGGCTGCATCCCGACGACGCCGATGAACGTCTGCATGGTGTTATACGTGAACATGCCGCCGCAACTGCCGTAGCCTGGGCACGCATGGCAGGCGATGTGGAGGCGGTAATCGGCGTCGGGATGTCCCGCGACCTGATAGGCGGTGACGAGATCGATGGTCTCGCCCGTCTTGGGATCTTCGCCGGGATGGATCGAGCCGTCCGACATCATGATCGCCGGCTGATTGTGCTCGAGCAGCGCGGCAAGCGTTCCGACCGGCGGCTTGTCGCAAGCGACAATCGCGATCGTGCCGGAGAGACCGGTCGCGCTCAGATGCTCGCACAGCGTGTCGTTGGTGATTTCGCGCCCGATCAGCGAATAGCGCATCTCGCGCGTGCCGTTGCGGATGCCGTCGGAGGTCGCGATCGTGTACTCGGGCTGCACGAGGCGCAGCTTGAGCTTGCCTGCGCCCATGCCGATGCGATCTTTCAGCCGCTCGTGCACCGCTTCGACCTTGTCGAGGACGCCCAGGTAGCACTGGCTGTCGCCCTTCGTGCCGACCACGCCCACCGACGGCTCATGAATGAGATCCGGATCGGTTCCGAGCGCGCGCGCGATCCCAATGGTCTGGGTCGAGCGGCCGGGATGGCGGTCGATGAGCACGATTTTCGAATTGGTCACGGTAGGCTCCATGGTACGGCACGGTAGGGTCCGCGGCGCTGAGTGGCCGGCGGGGGAAGCGCAATCGGAAGCGCTTTATGGCTTCGAACTGGCGGTCAAAGCAAGGGCGGCGGGCCGCGTGGTACGCCCGTCTGGCCCGCGGACGGGGAAGGTTTACGCCGGCGCCGCCTCCCGCACCGCGTAGACATCGCCCGAATTGGCCTCGTGGGGCAACTCGGCTATATGCCGGCGCATGGCATCGAGGGTGCAACCGCTGCGCTCGAAAGACAAAAATTCCCCCAGCGACAGGCTGAAACGATAGTCGCCGAGCGTGGCAATCCTGTCGAGACAAGCGAGCGCCACGTCGCGCTGGATGGTGGTAAATTCGAACGAGAGTGCCGGAGGTGGCTGGCTCAGGCCGTCGAGTACGTTTGCCTCGTATCCCTCGACGTCGATCTTCACGAAAGCAGGTGCACCGTGCACTGCAATCAAGGCGTCGAGCGTCGTCACCGCCACGTCCACTTGCCGATCCCACACCTGCCCTTCCCAGCCACCGGCACCGTCCGCGGCGGCCACGAAGTCTCGCGACGCCGTGGTGACGGCTGGGTTGGCCGAGTTGATGTGCAGCGTCAAGCGACCGATGGCCGATCCGCAGGCGCCCTCGACGAGGCACACGGCAGGGTCGTCGCCGTAGAGAGCCCGGATGACATCGGCGCACAGCGGTTGCGGCTCTAACGCGACGACACGCGCGCCGATCCGTCGGAAGACGCCAATGCGGTCGCCGACATGCGAGCCGATATCGAAGGCAAGGTCGCCGGGGCGTATGAACTGCGCGTAAAGCGCGTCGATTGCAGCGTCCCGCGATGCGTTGCCATAGTAAATCTCAAGCGAGCGCGAGACGCCTGCAAAGGCAGGGTCGCGCTTCAGTCTATCGACGTGGTCTTGGTTCGGGATCATGGCTTCGGGCATCTGGAGGGTTGCTGAGGGATCGATTGGCGGCGTCCGGCGGCCAATGCGCCATGATCGTCTGCGACCGTCGTCATCACATTAATCCGTTGCGGGCTTGCAACCATATGCTAGCCTTCCCCCAACAAAAAATGAATTGCGTCAAGGGAGGACGCGAGCGTGAAGCGCGGGTGGATCACCGCGAGCGGCATCTTTTTGATGCTGTTCGGCGGCGCTGTGTATTTGGCGTCGAAGCTAGCCTTCCTCGACACGCTGGGGCCGGGTCCCGGCTTTTTTCCGTTGATCCTGGGTGTTCTCGGGGCGGCCCTCGCGGCGTTGCTGATCGTGCGGATGGCGCGCGAGCCGGCTGCGGCCGTCGCGGACGCGACCGGGGATGCCGGCCCTGTCGACACACTCATTCCTGATCGCGCGGCCATGGGACGGATCGTCGGCATCATCGTGCTGCTCGCCGCGGGCATTCTGGCGCTCGACCCGATCGGCTACCGGCTCACCGCGCTGGTGTTCCTCACGCTGATGCTGCTGGTGCTCGGGGTGCGTAACGTCGTGGCGATCGCGGCCGTCGCGCTCGTTGGCAGCTTCGGCTTGTTCCACGGTTTCTACTACTGGCTGAAGGTGCCGTTGCCGATTGGCATGTTCGGCATCTGACGGCTGGAGCGGCTACAGGGATGTGGGGATTTTGGTCGCATGGTTGAGACGCTGCAACATCTGATGACCGGGTTTGGTGCGGCGCTCACGCCCGTCAATCTGACCTTCGCACTGATCGGGTGCATCCTCGGCACATTGATCGGCGTGCTACCGGGCATCGGTCCCGCAGCCGGTACTGCGATCCTCATTCCGCTGACGTTCCAGCTCGACGCGACTGGCGCGATTATCATGCTTGCCGCCATCTACTACGGGGCGATGTACGGCGGCACGATCACGTCGGTCCTGATCAATGTCCCAGGTGAGGCCGCCTCCGTCATAACGTGTCTCGATGGGCACGCCATGGCCAAGAACGGCCGTGCCGGCGCTGCTCTCGGCATCGCAGCGATTGGGTCGTTCATCGGTGGCTTGGTGGCGACGATCCTGCTGGTGGTCGTGGCAACACCGCTTTCCAAGCTCGCCTTGAGTTTCGGCCCGCCGGAGTTCTTCGCGCTGATGCTGGTCGGCCTCGTGCTGGTGACGAGCCTCGCGGGCGAGTCGCTGATCGCCGGCGTCCTCATGACGGTTCTGGGGTTGCTGATTTCCCTGATCGGCATCGATCCTGTGCGCGGTGCGCCACGGTTCACGTTCGGAATCCCCGAGCTCTACGACGGACTCGGGTTCATTCCGGTCGTCATGGGACTATTCGGTATAGGCGAAATCCTGGCGACGGCGGAAAAGCCGTATCGGGAAGTCATCAAAACCAAACTGAGCGGGCTCATTCCGTCGCGTGATGAGTGGCGTCGTTCGATGGGAGCGATCTGGCGGGGGACCGGTATCGGTTTCTTCCTCGGTCTCATTCCGGGCGTCGGCGCGATCATCCCGACATTCATGTCGTACATCGTCGAGAAGCGTCTATCGAAGCACCCCGAGCTGTTCGGCACCGGCGTGATTGAAGGGGTGGCCGGACCGGAGACCGCGAACAACAGCTACGCCAACGGCGCCATGGTGCCGCTGCTGACGCTCGGCATTCCAAGTTCGCCGACAATCGCTGTTCTGATGGGCGCCTTCATCGTCAATGGCCTGACGCCGGGCCCGTTCCTGTTCCAGGAGCGACCGGATCTGGTGTGGGCCGTCATCGCGAGCTTCTTCGTCGGCAACGTACTGCTGCTGATCCTCAATCTGCCGCTCGTCGGCCTTTGGGCGAAAATTCTTGAAATCCCCTACCAGTATATCTGCGCCGGCACGCTGCTGTTCTGCATGATCGGTGCCTACAGCATCAACCAGAGTGTCTTCGATCTCTGGGTCATGCTGGGCTGCGGCGTGATCGGCTACCTTCTGCGCAAGTTGAATTTTCCGCTCGCGCCGCTGGTGCTCGGCTTGATCCTTGGTCCACAAATGGAGAAATCGCTGCGTACATCGCTCGAGATGTCGGCGGGCGACTTCTCGATCTTCGTGACACGGCCGCTCTCGGCCTCAATGCTGGCGCTCGCCATCGTCATTCTGGTGCTCGCCGCACTGCAGTTCGCGCCTAAGGAAATCAGAGATCCCAATGCGGATTAGTCGATGCCGGATCAACCGGCGATTGCAACTGGAGGACCACCCATGAGACTGCTCAAATTGGCGATTGCGGCAACTGCTGTCGCGCTGATCGCGGCTCCGGCGATGGCGCAGCAATATCCCAGCCGGCCGATCAACCTGATCGTGGCCTTCCCAGCCGGCGGCTCGACTGACATCGGTGCTCGCGTCGTCGCTGGCATCGCCGAGAGAATGATCGGCCAGCCGATCGTTGTCGTGAACAAGGGTGGCGCCGGCGGGCAGGTTGGCTGGACCGAACTCGCACGCGCCAAACCCGACGGCTACACGATCGGCTTTCTGAATTTGCCCGCGACGAACACGACCATCCTCGATCCCGAGCGCCAGGCAATCTTCAACGAGGGGAGCTTCACGCCGATCATCAATCAGGTGCTCGATCCGGGCGTCGTCTGGGTCGCGGCAAACAGCCCCTTCAAGACGATGAAGGACGTGATCGATGCGGCCAAGTCAAAGCCGGGCACCGTCCGCGCGGCGACGACCGGCATCCTATCTGACGATCACCTCGCGATCCTGATGGTCGAGGAAGCCAACCCGGGTGCCACGTTCCGGATCGTCCACCTGCTCGGCGGCGCGGCGCAGATGAAGGAGACGCTCGGCGGTAACATCGACGTCTCGTTCGATAACGTCGGAGGTATCGTCCCGCAGGTTCGCGGTGGTCAGGTCCGCGCGCTTGCCGTTATGGATATCGAGCGCTCGAAGTTCCTTCCCGACGTCCCGACGATGAAGGAACTCGGCATGCCGAACGTGATTTCCAGTTCGACGCGTGGCATTGCCGGGCCGAAAGGCATGGACCCGGCGGTCGTCAAGAAGCTGCAGGACGTGCTGTCGAAAGCGATGGCGGATGCCGATCACGTCAAGCGCCTCGAGGACGCCGGGCTTGCGATCAAGATCATGATCGGCGCGGACTACGAAAAGTACTACAAGGAAACCCACGAGAAGGCGAAGAAGTACACCGAGTGGGCGAAGAACCGGCCGCAGAAGTAAGCGGCACAATCTCCTTCTCCCCGCAAATACGGGGAGAAGGAGATGCCCTAAATCTCCACCACCTCCAACACTCCGGGGACCGTCATCAGCTCGCCCTGCTGACGTGGCCCGATATCGTAGCGCCCCGGCAGCGTGAACTCGATTTCGCGCGGCGTGCCGCGGCTGCCGGGCACGTTCTCGACCTCCATCGACAAATGGATCTCGCCACCTTTGCCGTTGACCGGCGGCGCCTTGTCGAGCAGCGCGCGCAGTTCCACCATCGCCTGACCTTGCTTGGCCTGGACTTCGCGGCGGTCGAGCACGATCCGCAGCGCCCGCTGGACATTCGCGGCCGCAGCCTCCAGCGGCTCGATGTTCTGCACGCGCAACTTCAGCGTTTCACCGTCGCGCTCGGCCTCGACCGACAGCAGCACCGCGGTTCCCGCTGTCAGTAGCTCGCGCGACCGCGCCAGCGTCTCGGAAAAGATCACCGCTTCGAACTGACCGCTCGCATCGGTGAACATTGCGAACGCAAATTTATTCCCTTTCGCAGAGCGCCGTTCGCGCGCCGAGACGACGATTGCCGCGAGGCGGCCCGCGGCGACGGTCAGGCCGCCGTGCTGCTCGAAGTCGACGAAGCGACTGACGCCGAGTTTGCCGAGGACGTTCGCATAGGCATCGAGCGGGTGCCCCGACAGATAAAAGCCGACGGCGCCGAACTCGTGCTGCAGCCGTTCGATCGGCGTCCACGCCTTTGTCGTCTTGAAGTTCAGCACGACCGGTGCGGCCTCGCTCTGCATCCCACCGAGCAGGCTGCCTTGCCCGAACTGCTCGTCGTCAGCCCTGCTTCCGGCTTCGCGAAGGATCTGCTCCACATTCGCGTGGACGAGTGCCCGGTTGCGTTCGAAGGTGTCGAACGCGCCACCGGCTGCCAGCGTTTCGAGCCCGCGCTTGTTGAGCGCTTTGGCGTTCAGGCGCGCGGCGAAATCGGCGAGCGATGTGAACGGGCCCTTCGTTGTCCTGCTCTCGACAATCGTCTCGACAGCACCGCGGCCGATGTTCTTGAGGCCTGCCAACGCATAGCGGATCGCGCCGCGTTGTTCCGTACCCGCTTTGGCATCGGAGCCCTGCACTAAGGCTTTGCTTGCCTTTGGAAGCTCGACAGAGAACTCGACGAGCGAGGTGTTCACGCACGGCGGATGGACGGCGATGCCCGCCTTGCGCGCTTCGGACGCGAACATGGCGAGTTTGTCGGTGTTCGCCATGTCGAGCGTCATCGACGCCGCGAGGAATTCCTCGCGATAGTTCGCCTTCAGATACGCCGTATGGTAGCTGACCAGCGCATAGGCCGCCGCGTGGCTCTTGTTGAAGCCGTACCCCGCGAATTTGTCGACCAGCTCGAAGATGTACTTGGCGTCGTCTCTCTTGACGCCCTTCGCCGTCGCACCTTCGACGAATTTAGCCTGATGGCTGGCCATCTCGGCCTTGTCTTTCTTGCCCATCGCGCGGCGCAGCAGGTCGGCTTGGCCGAGCGTGTAGCCGCCCATCACCTGAGCGATCTGGATGACCTGCTCCTGGTAGATGATGACGCCGTAGGTTTCTGCGAGGATGCCTTCCAGCATCGGGTGCAGACAGTCGACCGGCTCGTCGCCGTGCTTGCGGTGGATGTAGGTCGGGATGTTGTCCATCGGGCCCGGGCGGTAGAGCGCGACCATGGCGATGATGTCGCCGAAGCGGTCCGGCTTGAGTCGTTTGAGGCTCTCGCGCATGCCCGTGCTTTCGAGCTGGAACACGCCCGCCGTATCGGCTTTCGCGAGCAGCTCGTAACTTTTCGTGTTGTCGAGTGGCAGGGCCGCGAGATCGATGCCGACGCCGCGTCCGGTCTTGATCAGTTCCAGCGCCTTCTGGAGCACCGTCAGCGTCTTCAGTCCCAGGAAGTCGAATTTGACGAGCCCGGCGGCCTCGACAAGCTTCCAGTTGAACTGCGTGACCGGCATGCTCGACTTGGGATCGCGGTAGAGCGGCACCAGCTCATCAAGCGGCCGGTCGCCGATGACCATGCCCGCCGCGTGCGTCGAGGCGTGACGATAGAGTCCTTCGAGCTTCTGAGCGATTTCGAGCAGCCGCGCGACGATCGGATCCTCGTCTCGCGCTTCCTGCAACTTCGGCTCGCTCTCGATCGCCTCGGGGAGCGTCACCGGATTGGCAGGATTGTTCGGAACCAGTTTGCACAGCCGGTCGACCTGCCCGTAAGGCATCTGCAGCACGCGGCCGACGTCGCGCAGCACCGCGCGCGCCTGCAACTTGCCGTGCGTGATGATTTGGGCGACGCGATCGTGGCCGTATTTGTCCTGGACGTAGCGGATCGTCTCGTCGCGGCGGTCCTGGCAGAAGTCGATGTCGAAGTCCGGCATCGACACGCGTTCGGGATTGAGGAAGCGTTCGAACAGCAGCCCGAACGCCAGTGGATCGAGATCGGTGATGGTCAGAGACCACGCGACCAGCGAGCCGGCGCCGGAGCCGCGGCCTGGCCCGACCGGGATGCCGTTTGCCTTCGACCATTGGATGAAGTCGGCGACGATCAGGAAGTAGCCCGGGAATTTCATCGACGTGATGACGTCGATTTCGTAGGCGAGGCGCGCCTCATAGTCGGCGACGGTGAAATTCTCGGCAGGTGGTGCGGCGGCGAGCCGTTTGGCGAGCCCCTCGCGGGCCTGCCGCGCGAGTTCGGCGGCCTCGGCGGCAACGCGGTCTTCTTCGCTGGCGCCGGCGGTCGTCTGGACGAAGCTCGGCAGGATCGGTTTGCGGCCGCGCGGGCGAAAGGCGCAGCGACGCGCGATCTCGACCGTGTGCGCGAGCGCCTCGGGCAGGTCGGCGAACGCCTGGACCATCGCATCGGCGCTCTTGAAATGATGCTCGCGCGTAACGCGACGGCGGTCGTCCTCGTTGAGGTAGCGGCCCTCGGCGATGCACAGGAGTGCGTCGTGCGCGTCGTAGTCGTCGGGCTCGGCGAAGTAGCATTCGTTGGTCGCAACGAGCGGCAGATCATGCTTGTAGGCGAGTTCGATCAGCAGCGGCTCGACCTGCTTTTCGCGCGCCATGCCGTGGCGCTGAATCTCGACATACAACCGATCGCCAAACATCTGCGCGAGCGTATTCAGCCGAGCCGCTGCGACAGGGCCCTGATTGTCCGCGAGCGCGCCATCGATCGGTCCGTCCGGCCCGCCGGTCAACGCGATGAGCCCCTCGGCGTGCGCGGCGACGTGGCTGATCTTGGCGTGCGGTGGCTCGCCGTCGCCGGTGCCCATGTGCGCACGGCTGACGACCTTCAGCAGGTTATGGTATCCCGCATCGTTCATTGCGAAGAGCGCGAGCATTCCATCGCGCCGCGCCGGCGGTAGGGCCGGCAGCCCGCCAATCCCCGAGCCGGTATGCGCGGTTTCCTCGAAATCGACCGCGAGGCTCACGCCGACGATCGGCTGGATGCCCGATTGCGCGACCTTGTCGGAGAATTCTAGCGCGCCGAACAAGTTGTTGGTGTCGGTCAAGCCGAGCGCCGGGAAGCCGAGCTTGCCCGCGAGCTTGGCGAGCTTACTGATCGGCAGCGCGCCTTCCAGCAGCGAATACGCCGAATGCACCTTGAGGTGCACGAAGCGAGGGCCGGTGGGCTGAGTGGGCGGGGCAGGGGAGGGAATCGGTTGGGTCATCGCGGGACCGTAGCCGATGGGCGGAGCGTCACCAATGCGGGCCCTGCCGACGGCTCCAATGCATCGTGGATGAAGTGTGGACATCCTCGACGCCCAAGGGCCGGAGCGGCCGGCCCTTGGACATTCGTCTGTGCAACTCTTGGTCAGGCTCGGCGCGGGCTGCTCTCGTGGTGGAGATGACCAGCGCTCGCATCCGCAATATGAGGGCCGAGGCCATCGACATCGGCGCCCACCTCGTCCCGCCACGACGTCATGCGTTCCAGCACGACGAGGCCGACGGTCAGAACTGCCGCCAAGCCCAAAGCCACCATCCAGAACGGCAGACCGAGCAGGCGATCGAATGAGACGTTGTCGCCCTTATCGGGAATGACCGCTGCGATCCGCTCATTGAAATAGCCAAACGCCATGGCGCCTGCGATGCCGCCGAGGACGACGAACCAGGCGTCGCGATAACCGGCGCCGAGCTGCGCCATCGACGTTCCTGGGCAGGCGCCGGCAAGCGCGATACCCGCGCCGAGGATAAGGCCGCCGATGACGTCGGCACGGAACAGCAGCGGCTTGAGGTGCATCTTGACGCCGTAGACACCATTGAGGACCGCGAGCACGAGCAGTCCTGTCACGACGGCGGCCAGGAAGATCTTGAGCATCAGAAAGTTCCGGAGCTGCATCTGGCCGACGATGACGCCGGGCTCGAAGACGCGGGACTTTTCGAGCGCGAAGCCGAACACGACGCCGCTCGCGAGGCCGATCAGGACTGCAGTGAAAACCGACATGGGTGTCTCCTTAGCAAATGGGAGCTATCAGGCGCGCTTCATCAGCAGCGCAGTGAGAATGCCGCCAGCGAACATCGCCGCGACCGCGAGAGTCGAGCCGGCCGACAATTGCGCGATGCCGGAGATGCCGTGGCCGCTCGTGCAGCCGCCGGCGATGCGCGCGCCAAACAGCATGATGAAACCGGCAATGAACGCGATCGGCGCACGCGCGGTGAGTGAGCGAACGCCCATTGTCCGCGCCCAGACCGGCGAGATCGCCTGCCGCCGCGCGCCCGACAGACGCATGGACAGGAAGGCACCGATAGCGATTCCGACAACGATGGCCACCTGCCACCAATTCTTGGCGCCACTCATGTGGGTCGCGAAATATTTGATCCCGGCGGCGGCGGGATCGAAGAAGCTTGCGATGTGCGCGGCGACGGTGACGAACGAGGACGACGCCCCGAGCGCAGTATTCATAAAAAGAAACGTCGGGATCTGCAGCAGGCCGATCAGGATGCCGGCCGCGTAGGGCGACCACGCTTTTTGGTGCAGCAGGTGCATGACAAACCTCCAGTCGATGTTGCGGCACTTAAATATACGTACATTCGAATATACGAATTTGACTAAGATCAATTGGAGTGGGTGAGATGGCACGATGCCGCAGCCGTCGGCGCGGCCGCCCGCGATGCGCGAGTTGGCTGTAGCGCCCCCATTCGGAGCAAACATGAAACAGATCAAGGCGCTGACGTTCGATACCGGCGGTACGATCATCGACTGGCATGGCGGGCTATCGCGCGCGCTGGCCACAGCCGCAGGTCGCCGGGGGCTGACCGCCGATTGGGGGGCCGTCGTCAACGAGTATCGGCGGCGCTCGCTCGGCGCGATCGTCAACCAGCTCGGCCCGCGCTTCAATTTCGATGACGTTCACCGCGATCAGCTCGACCGCGTCGTGCAGGATATGGGTCTCGGCGCCCTCACCAAGGAGGACCGCGACGAGATCTGGAGGGCCTGGTTCACGCTCGATGTGTGGCCCGACTTCGTCGCTGGCCTCGATCGGCTTCGCGCGAAAATACCGTGCGTGTCGTTCACGCTGCTGACGCCGCGACTGGTCATCGACGTCTCACGCCACAACGGCGTCGTGTGGGACTGCATCGTGAGTTGCGAAATGATCGGCGTCTACAAGGTGCGCCCCGAGGCCTATCAGGCGACCGCCAAGCTGCTGCAGCTCAAGCCCGAAGAGATCCTCATGGTCGCGTGCCACAACTTCGATCTCGACGCGGCGCGCAAGGAAGGGTTCAAGACCTGCTTCGTGCGGCGGCCGCTCGAATGGGGGCCCGGCGGGCCGCCCGATCCCAATCCCAATCCAGGCTGCGATCTCGTCGTCGACACGTTCCCCGAACTGGCGGAACGGATGGGGTGTTGATGTGGCGTGACTACTTCCCCCTCTCCCCATTGGCTTCAATGGGGAGAGGGTAAGATTTTTGGCGGCCGAAGGCCGCGAGGTGAGAATGCCTCCGGGAGGGGTAAGACTCGTCGTGCGTGTCGGCGGAGATTAACGCGCCCGCTGCCCGAACAGCACGGCTTGCGCCTCTTTGTTTTCGGCAAGGTTGAAGTTCGACCGTAGCTCCTCGCCAATCTTGACCGCCTTGGCAACGGCCGGCCGTTCGCGGATACGCTGGAACCAGCGCTCGAGGTGCGGGAACTCTGCAAGGTCCTGCCCCTGGTTCTTGTAGGGTCGCACCCACGGATAGCTCGCCATGTCGGCGATCGAATACGTGTCCGCGAGAAAGTCCCGCGTGGCGAGGCGCGTGTTCATCACCCCGTAGAGGCGATTGACCTCGTTGGTATAGCGGTCGATGCCGTACTTGATCTTTTCCGGCGCGTAGTTGCGGAAATGGTGGGCCTGTCCGGCCATCGGGCCAAGACCGCCCATCTGCCAGAATAGCCATTCGTCGACAGCAACCCGCGCCCGCTCATCAGCGGGATAGAATTTGCCGGTCTTGCGGCCGAGGTACTGAAGGATGGCGCCCGATTCGAACACAGAGATTGGCTGGCCGCCGGGGCCATGAGGATCGACGATCGCCGGCATGCGATTATTTGGGCTGATCGCGAGGAACTCGGGCTTGAACTGGTCGCCTGTGCCGATGTTGACCGGCTTGATGTCGTAGGGCAGGCCGCACTCTTCGAGCATCATCGTAATCTTGTGCCCGTTGGGCGTCGGCCAGTAGTAGACCTCGATCGGACGTTGAGCCATGTGGAATCTCCGGATTGGACAGACGCGCGGCGAGCGTTGCTCGATCAGCGCTAAAGTTGGCGCGATGATAGTGGGTACTGCGCGACGCTCAAATGCACGGCTTTGTGAGATGGCGCCGCCACGCGAGGGGCAGCCAATCGCTCAGCGCAGATGCGGTGCGATCATCAGGCCGCCCTTGGTCCACAGCTCGTTGGTGCGCCGCTCCAGTTTCACCGTCGAGCGTGCGCCAAGATTGCGCTCGTACAACTCACCGTAGTTTCCGACCGATTTGATGATCTGATAGACCCAGTCGGGCTTGAGGCCGAGCGGCTTGCCGATATCGCCGCCGACGCCGAGCAGTCGGCGGATATCCAATTGAGCCGACGCCTTCAAACCGTCGACGCGCGTCGAGCTGATGCCGAACTGCTCGGAGAGAACGAGCGCATGGATTGTCCAGCGCACGACGTCGGCCCACGCAAGATCGCCGCGGCGCACTGCCGGCCCCAGCATGGTGATGGAAAGCGCCTCGGGCAGAATATGATGTTCGGCTGATCCCGTGAGGCGTGATCGCAATGCCGCGAGCATCGCCGCGTCGGCGCATAGCACCTGGCAGCGGCCACTCGTGTACGCCTGCACCATCTCTTCCCATTTCTCGACAATCACCGGCTCGTGCCGGATGCCCTGCGTCTTGAAATAGGTGGCGAGCGCCTCGACGGCTTCGGGATCGGCACCAACGCAGATTCTGGCACCGGAAAGTTCGCGCGCGCTCGTCACGCCTTGTGCTCGCTTGACGAGCAGTGCGGTCGCGTCATGAAAGAGGACGCCGGGAAACCCCAGCCCGAGACCCGTCTCACGCGTGAGGCTGATCGCCGTGGCCGTCGCCAGTACATCGATCTCACCCGACTGGATCGCTGCCGGCGCTGCGGCAGGAGCGATCATCAGCGGCTTGATCGCATCCGATTTGCCGAGCACGGCTGCCGCCAGCGCGCGGCAGAAGTCGACGTCGAAGCCCGTCCACATGCCACGTGCGTCGACCACCGAGAATCCCGCCGAGGCGCGCGTGAAACCGCAAACGACGTGGCCGCGCGCCTGGATGCGCTCAAGAGTCGAGGGAGGGGCGCTAAGTGCAGCCGGCACCAATCCAGGCGTCATCATCGACACCAACGCCGCCAGGACTATTCCGAGGAGGCGCGGGCACCGGTCAACAATCGCACCGGCGATCGATTGCAACGCGGATGGGTGTGCGAGAATCCAATGCGAGAAGCGTGAACGTGCCAGTTGTCTGATTCCTGCGATGACGATCATTCGAAGGCACGATCCGATGCGGGAACTGCGCGATCTGCCGCGTCAGTCATGCAGGACGAGCACGATCCGAGTTCGGCGATCGATGCTGACCCAACGTGTGCATTTCCGTTCTGGCCTCTGACCGTGGCGCGGTCAAGACTTCATGCGTGCCTGACGATAAGAGTTAATCAGGCCTGCTCGAGCTCGACGAGGGTGCCGCAGAAGTCCTTTGGATGAAGGAACAGCACCGGTTTACCATGCGCGCCGATCTTCGGCTCGCCGTCGCCGAGCACGCGCGCGCCAGCCGCCTTCAGGCGATCGCGAGCGGCGAGAATGTCGTCGACCTCGTAGCAGATGTGATGAATGCCGCCATCGGCGTTGCGGTCGAGAAATTTTGCAATCGGCGAACCAGCGCCGAGCGGCTCAAGCAGCTCGATCTTGGTATTAGGCAGCACAACAAACACCGTCGATACGCCGTGATCCGGCTGCGCGACTTTCTCGGAGACCTCGCCGCCGAGGGTGTCGCGATACACGGCAACTGCCGCGTCCATGTCCCGAACCGCGATTGCAACGTGGTTCAATCGCCCGATCATCGCTTCGCTCTCCGACCAACGCTTTGCTGCGGCGCACGCTGGTTCCGTCATCCGGCATCGCAGCGTGGCCGTCAAGCCGCAGAGATGACGCGGGAGACGGTCACGGCCGCCACGCGGCGGACACGGCTGGCGCGATGCGGTACGATTGCCTGAGTGATTCGGTGCGTCATCACGTGCTGCGTATGTTCCGACTTCTGATGGATGTGCGGTGGCAGACCGCTCGTCCGTGGGATGAGTAACGCAGGTGGCACGATATACCTATGAGCGAACGCCCAACGCAGACGCCAGCGTCGAGCGCACGACAGCCACAGGCGTCGGGGGCGTCAACGCCACAGGTGTCGCGAGATTCAGCGCGGGATCGACTGCGCATCGATGAGCGCGGTGACGGCGCATCGGCGCGTCATTCGCCCCATTCGGGCCAGCCGCCGCCCATGAACGAGTCGCTGGCGGCTCGGGCGGAGAGATTCCGCAATGGCGCGCCTTTCCTGGTCGAACGCGCGACGCTGTACGATCCCGATCCCCTTGATCTGCCCGTGGCGCCGGCCGATCGGCGTCTCGGACCACCGCGAGCCTTGCTGCCGGCCGCGTTGACATTGCTCGGCATTGTGATTTTCGTCGGTCTCGCGGCGGGCATCCTTTTCGTGCGCAACGCCGATGGGCCGCGCATCGACGAGACGCGGGACCGAGGGCAAGACAAGGGATCAAGTCGCCTCGATCAGTTTTCGGAGCGAGTCGCTCCGCCGCCATCGTCTTCGACAACAAGCCGTCCTGAGTCGGTGGTGTACGATCTGACCCGGCGCTCGAACGACACGATCGTCGGCGCCTGGCGTGCCCTCAAGGGCGCTTCAGGTCAAACGACTGCCCTAAGCCCGCCTGCGGCGCCCGCACCTGCGCCGGAGGCCATCCCCACTGTCGTGTCGGCTCCCGCCGAGCCTGCGCCTACCGGGCTGCGCCGACTGCTGCCTCGGCGCTTCACCAGCCGACCCGCGATTCAGGCGGTCGAGCCGGCCGCGGAACGTGCCACACCGGCGCGCGCCCCGCTCGATGACCCGTATGTCTCCAATCGGTCCGCCCAGGCACACCCCGCCGAGCGTAAACCGGCGACCCCGGATACGGCCTCGGCGCCGCGCCAAGCGTCCAAATCTCCGCGCGGTGGTGCCGCTCCGGGTGCGACGGAGCATCCCGGTCCGAGCGTCGTCGCCCGCGTCGGCCGCGAGACCGATCCCAGGCAGCGCGATAAAGCGGACGACAGGGAGGACGCAGCCCCTCCAGCCGTGCCGTCGGATGCCGACAGACCCAAATCGACGCGGGAGCGGTACGCGAACAGCCGGTCCAAGCGCGAGGAGGCGCGCCGCAAGCGTGAGGCGCGTCGGCGGGCGATCGACCTCGACCGATTCCTGATCCGCGAGCGGGGCGAGGTACCTAACGGCTTCGTCTTTTCCGGCCCCCAGGGGCAGCGGCCATAGTGGCCTGCCATTACTGTCGCCCTCGGCTATCCCGCGCGATCGACGTCATACGATACCAGCCGCGTTTTGACGCGCTTCGTTGACAACCTCCGGCGCCGTCCTTATCTGTCCAGCGTGCCGGCTGGATGCGTGCCCGGTTGGGTTGGCAGTGGCTGTTGGCTGCTCGATCGTCGGCCTCTTCCTATTCGAAGCCCCACCGATGCGCAGCGGCAGCCTGTCGGCAGCCGGTGCCTCAACAGGTACACTGCTCTCGAAGTTCCTGCCCGCCCGCTCTCGGTGCAGGCCACTGATCTGGGGAACCGTCCATGCTGTCGCTCGCCTCGATTGCGTCCAAGATCTTCGGCTCGTCGAACGATCGAATGCTCAAGACGTTCCGGCCAAAGGTCGAGGCGATCAATGCACTTGAGGCGGATCTGACGAATCTGTCCGACGCGGATCTGCGTGCCCGGACCGAGATGTTCCGCAAGCAGCTCGCCGACGGCCAAACGCTCGACGATCTTCTGGTTCCGGCGTTCGCCACTGTCCGTGAGGCAGCCAAGCGTGCGCTTGGCCAGCGGCATTTCGACGTTCAGCTCCTTGGCGGCATGGTCCTGCATTCCGGCAACATTGCCGAGATGAAGACGGGCGAAGGCAAGACGCTCGTCGCGACGGCCCCGGTCTACCTCAACGCTCTTGCAGGCCGCGGCGTACACGTTGTCACTGTCAACGACTACCTCGCCAAGCGCGACTCCGAGTGGATGGGCGCAGTCTACAGGTTCCTCGGCCTCACGGTCGGCTGCATCATCCACGATCTCGACGACGAGCAGCGCCGCGCCGCTTACGCCTGCGACGTCACCTACGGCACCAACAACGAGTTCGGCTTCGACTACCTGCGCGACAACATGAAGATGCGGGTCGTCGACATGGTCCAGTTCGGCGGCCGGCCGAAGGAACTCGCCGGCCATGCCTATGCGATCGTCGACGAAGTGGATTCGATCCTCATCGACGAGGCGCGCACGCCGCTCATCATTTCCGGTCCCGTCGAGGATCGTTCCGACCTCTACACCGCCATCGACGCGTTGATGGAGAAGCTGTCGCCGACCGATTATGAGGTCGACGAGAAGCAAAAGCAGGTCGCATTCACCGAGGTCGGCCAGGAAACGATTGAGAACCTGCTCAAGGAAGCCGACCTGCTCAAGGGCGACGGCCTCTACGACATCGAGAACGTCACGGTCGTCCACCACATCAATCAGGCCCTCAAGGCGCACAAGCTGTTCCAGCGCGACCGCGACTACATCGTCAAGGACAAGGAAGTCATCATCATCGACGAGTTCACTGGTCGCATGATGCCCGGCCGGCGCTACTCAGAAGGTCTGCACCAGGCGCTCGAAGCGAAGGAACACGCGACGATCCAGCCGGAGAACCAGACGCTCGCCTCGATCACGTTCCAGAATTATTTCCGCCTATACGACAAGCTCGCCGGCATGACCGGTACGGCGGTGACGGAAGCGGACGAATTCCTCGACATCTACAAGCTCGACGTCATCGAGATCCCAACCAACGTGCCGGTCGGCCGCGCCGACCTCGACGATGAGGTCTACCGCACCGGCAAGGAGAAGTGGGAAGCGATCATCCGCGATATCGAGAGCGCGCAGAAACGCAACCAGCCGGTTCTGGTGGGCACGGTCTCGATCGAGAAGAGCGAGACGCTGGCGGAGCTGCTGAAGTCGCGTGGCATCACGCATCAGGTGCTCAACGCGCGCTACCATGAACAGGAAGCGTTCATCATTGCTCAGGCCGGCGTGCCCGGCGCCGTGACGATCGCGACCAACATGGCCGGTCGCGGCACCGATATTCAGCTCGGCGGCAACCTGCAGATGCGGGTGCTTAAGGAATGCGCCGATCTCCCCGAGGGGCCGGATCGGGAGCGCCGGATACGTAAGATCACCGAAGAAATCGAAGCCAACCGGAAGATCGTCCTCGAAGCCAGCGAGACGATCGAGATCGAGCCGGCGAAGGGCAATCGCCCGGCGAAGACGATCACATATCCCGGCGGTCTCTACGTGATGGGTACCGAGCGTCACGAGAGCCGGCGCATCGACAATCAGCTTCGCGGCCGCTCGGGTCGTCAGGGCGATCCTGGCCGCACCAAATTCTACCTGTCGCTCGAAGACGACCTGATGCGCATCTTCGCCGCCGACCGCATCGACGGCATGCTGAAAAAGCTTGGCCTCGAGGACGGCGAAGCGATCACGCACCGCTGGATCAACAAAGCTCTCGAGAATGCCCAGAAGAAGGTCGAAGCCCGCAACTTCGACTCGCGCAAGTACGTGCTCAAATACGACGACACGATGAACGATCAGCGCAAGGTCGTGTTCGAGCAGCGCATCGACATCATGGGCGCCGACGACGTCAGCGAGACCGTTGACGGAATGCGTCACCAGGTCCTGCAGGAGATGGTTTCGACGCACATCCCCGAGAATGCCTACGCTGAGCAGTGGGATGTGGCGGGACTGCAGGCGCGCGTCCAGGAAGTCTTCGGCTTGGATATGCCGATCGCGCAGTGGGCCGACGAGGAGGGCATCGCCGATCAGGAAATCCTCGAGCGTCTGACCGCGGCCGTCGACGAAAAATTCAACAAGCTTGTGGAAGAGGTTGGCACCGGCATCCTCGCCAACTACGAGCAGGCGAAGAGCATGGTGACGTTCATCCAGAGTGAGCCGGAGCTGCAGTCGCTGGTGGAGATGGGGCCGGGTGACGTGACGTTCGAGCGGCTGGGCCGGGCGCTGCTCGATTCAAACCGCGAGGAAATCCGCATCCAGGGACCGAGCCGCGCCGAGGCTGAGGCTCAGATCGGCAGCATCGGCTACTCGTTCATGCGTGAGTACATTGAGGCCAAGGGCCTCGTCGACGCGATCGATTCGGCGCCGAGCAAATCCCCCGCCGATGTCGGGCGGCTACGCATGCACGACATCGAGAAGTCGGTCCTTCTCCAGACGCTCGATACGCTCTGGCGCGAGCATCTCGTGGTGCTCGAGCACTTGCGCACGGTCATCAATTTCCGCGCCTACGGCCAGCGCGATCCGGTGAACGAGTTCAAGTCGGAAAGCTTCACGCTGTTCGAGGCGATGCTGTCGAACTTGCGCGAAGGCGTGACCGGCCAGCTCATGCACATCCAGATGTCACAGGGCGCCGACGCACCGCCAGGAGACGATCTCGAACAGTACGAATTGCCGCCGATGCAGGCGCATCACGTCAATCCGATGACCGGCGAGGACGAGTTCGCGCTCGCGGAGGCGGCGCTCTCATCTGCCGGCACGCTGGCGCCACCACGGCCGCGCGCGGAACCTGTGAAGTCGCGAGGCAAGAACGGTTCTGTCGATCCGCAAGACGAGTCGACCTGGGGCCGAGTGGCGCGCAATGCGCCGTGCCCCTGCGGCTCCGGAAAGAAGTACAAACACTGTCACGGGAAGCACGGTTGAGGTTCGAAAACACCATCGAGCTGCGCAGAATCGCAGCCCGCGTTTGGAGCGTCCGATAGGCGTTTTCGCTACAGGCTGTCGAGCACACGCCTTCTCGCATTCATTCGATCGCGATCCGGCACATGCAGGAGACCCGCGACCTGGCGAATGAGCTGGTCCTCGAAAGCATCAAGGTTGCCGTCCGCGTAGGCAATCCGCCAGAGCATCTCGACGACTTCGACCTTGTCCTCGATGGTCATATTGGTGTTGAGGCTGTTGGTGAATGGGAAATACTGAGCGGAATCCCGCGCGCGCACCTTCGCGCGCTCGATCAATTCGTCAGCCTCTTCCGCGGGCAGAGCGAACCGGCGCGAGAGCAGGTGCGCCGTCATCGCCCGTTCCTCCCCACTGAAGTCGCCCTGCATAAGGCCCGCTTCCACGAGCAGAACGGCGACCGCGAGATGTGGCTCTTCGCCGGTCGGCGCGCCTTTGGCTCCCACACCGTGGATCAATCTGAGCAGTTGGTCGATCATGAAGCGGTGATCCATTGTGTTGTGTGCGACGGCAAGGCCCGCCGCAATCGTACAGCCGGCTGGCGCCGCTAAGGCGTAACTCCCTTGAACCCAAATGCGTTGCCGTCGCGGACGATGTTGCCGGCAGTGGGCATGGGGAAATGCGCGGGCATGATGACGGCGCCGCTCTCGGCGTGTTTCTCCATGAGCGCACGTCGTGTCGTCGTCGACTGCACCATGTCGGTATCGGCGCGGCACGAGAGGTGTGGAAAGAGCAATTGTAGCTGATGGTGGATGGCATCGCCGGTGAAGACGCCGCGCTTGCCGCCGCCCTCGATGTTGATCACCACGAGACCGGGTGTGTGACCGGGGCACGGCTCGAGCTTCAGGCCTTTCTCCAACTCGAAATCATCGGCCACCAGCACGGCTTGCTCGGCGCGCTTGATCGGCAGCACGCTATCCTCGAACGAGAGGACATGCATGTTATTGCGATCGCCCTTGGCGTACATCGCGTCCCAGTAATCGTATTCGCGCTTGGCGATGATGTACTTGGCGTTGGGGAACGTCGGCACGAAGCGGCCATCGACCAGCCGCGTGTTCCATCCGACGTGATCCCAATGCAGGTGGGTACACATCACGTAGTCGATCTGCTCAGGCTTGACGCCGGCTGCCGCGAGATCGGCGATGTAGTTGGTTTTAATCATATCGAAGGCGGGCCGGCCCGGGCGCGGCTTGTCGTTGCCGCAGCAGGTGTCGATCAGGATGGTATGTTTCGGCGTGCGCAGGATGAAGGAATGGAAGCTCATCAGAAGGTCGCCGCCGTCGGTGATCAGCGGCCCGAGCCGCTTCTGACCTTCCGCCAGTTCGTCCGCCGTGCAGGCGGGGAAGAATTCGCGCGTGACGAACGCGGGAAATTCGAGTTCGACGAGGCGATCGACGGAGAAATCTCCGAAACGGGCGAGGGTCATGCGCGGGTTCTCCGGTTTGCGATCAATTCGATGCTGGGGCTGTCAGGCGAAAGCGCGCAAGGCGCTCGTAGTGCGGGCGCGCGGCGTCGGCGATGCGCTGGAGCGCGGGCGGCAACGTGACCGGCGCGACGGCGTCCGGCTTCGGCGCGGCGAAGCCGGTGGATTGCTCGACGGCGGCATACCAAACGGGCGCCCACACGCCATCGCTCTTGCGGCGACCTGCCGGCCACGACAGCATCTCCTCACGAAATGGGATTTCGAGCGCGCCGCAGAGCGCGGCAAGCATCCCGCGCGGATTGGCCGGCACATCCGAGGATTCGAGGACGGGCGGCGCATGTCCGAGACGGTCGGCGATGCGATCGAAAATCTCGCTCTGCTGGACGTACCCGATGTCGGCGAGCGTCACGTCGCTCCATGCGCGCGTGTAGCTTGCGAGGACCCGCGCGGGGTCGCGGATCAGGAAGGCGTTACGCACGCGCTCGATCCACGAACGGTCGAAGCCGTCGAGCATGTGGTGGGTCATGTGCTTCTGATAGAACACCGTCGCACCAGGTTTGTCGGGATCCTCGAGTGGCCCGAGCAGTCGTGCGACGACGCGCGCCGGATCGGTCTCGCCGGCCGCGATCACCTCGTTGCGCATCGGATGGTCGCGGCCCGAGCGGGTCAACTCGGCGGCGTAGAACGGTTCGTCCCAAACGACGCAATCGGGCCTGTTCTCGAACGCTCGCATCATCGCGGTGGAGATGTTGCGCGGGCCAGACCACATGGCGATCCGCGCTATGTCTTGTGGATCGTTGGTCATGGCCGGGTTACCTCGCGCACGGCCAGCGCCTTGTACAGTTCACCGAGGCGCCGCGTGATAGGGCCTGCCGCTCCGTTAGCCGGTGGAGCGGAACGGAATCCGATCGCGCGCCCATCGACAACGCGTACCGGCGTAACGCCCGCGAAGGTGCCCGTGCAGAACGCTTCATCGGCGCCGTAGACGTCGACCAGCGAGAAATCGCGCTCGAACGCGGGAATGCCGGCCTCGCGGGCGACGCGCAGGATGTTCCCGCGCGTGATGCCGCCGAGGCAGTGCATCCCGCCCGACGTCCACAACTCGCCGCGGCGTATGATGAAGAAATGCGTCGAATTGCACGTCGCGACCGCGCCGCGATCATCGAGCATCAGCGCTTCGTCGGCGCCGGCCTCGGTCGCCTGGATGCACGCGAGGATGCAGTTGAGCTTCGAGTGCGAGTTGAGCTTCTGGTCCTGCACATCGGGTCCGCTGCGGCGCACGTGCACGGTGAACAGCTTCAGCCCGCGCTTGGCGATGTCGGGGCTCGGCGATTTGTATTCGGGTATCATCACGACGGTCGCCGGCCCGATCGTGACGCGCGGGTCCTGGTACGGTGTGCGCTTGAGGCCGCGCGTCACCATCAGCCGGATGTGGACGCCGTCTCTCATTTCGTTCGCCGCGAGGCAGGCGAATAGCCGCGCCGTCATCTCAGCCGGTGTCAGGCCGATGTCGATGCGCAGCGCGTGCGCGCCCTCGTACAGTCGGTCAAGATGCTGATCGAGGAAGCCGATGCCGCCATCGAGGACGCGCAGGCCCTCCCAGACGCCGTCGCCGAGCACGAAGCCGGCATCCAGTACCGACACGGTTGCTTCGGGGCGCGGCACCAGTCGCCCGTTGATCGATATCAGGACGGTGGCGTTGCGCGGGTCGTCGACATAAGCGTGGGTGGAGCCGCCGATTGCTGAAGCGCTGGTCTCTTCCATGGTGCCATCCACTTGAGTTCGCGAGGACCGCTGCCCGTACCCTATTGCCGTTGCGGCGCTTGTTGAAGCACGATGATCGAAAGAACCGGAGGAAGTCTTGGCCACCGAGCCCAATCTGATCCTGACCGAGCGGCGCGGGCGCGTCCTGATCGTGACGCTCAATCGCCCGTCGGTGCTCAATGCCGTGAGCCCGGACCTTCGCGCGGCGTTCATCGCAGCAATGGCGGCGGCAGACGCCGATCCGGACGTAGGCGCAATCGTCATCACCGGCGCCGGTGGCGCGTTCTCGGCGGGGCAGGACCTCAACGAAACCGCGCATCTCGAGATCGATCAGGTGCGCGGCTGGTGCACGGCGCTGCGCAACCTTTATCAGTCGGTCCGTGATCTCTCGAAGCCGGCAGTGGCGGCATGGAACGGGATCGCGGCGGGGGCGGGTATGCAAATCGGCCTCTGCTGCGACGTCCGCGTGACCCATGCGGGCGCCCGGATTGGCCAGCCGGAGGTGCGTGCGGGGCTCGCGAGCATTGTCGGCACGTACTTCATGAGCCTCTATCTCGGACACGGTGCGAACCGCGAGCTGTCACTGTCCGGTGGGCTTGTGAGCGGCACGCGTGCGCACGCCATCGGGCTGGTCGATCACCTCGTGGCGGAGCAGGAGGTCCTGCCGAAAGCGATCGAAATCGCGGAGGAACTGCTGAAGGTGCCGCCGGTCGCGATGCGGCTTACCAAGGAGCGGCTGCGCGCGCTGACCCAACCCGGCTTCGATGATGCCACCGCTGCTGCCGTCCGCTACTCGCTGGAGGCGTATGCCACCGGCGAACCGCAGCGGATCATGAAGGGGTTTCTTGCCGATCGAGCGCGACGGAAAAAGGGCTGATTACGCCCGATGATAGGGATGGCCTGAGAGGATGGTGATCGCGCGGTAGATCTGCTCGACCAGCACCACACGGGCTAGGCCGTGCGGCAGCGTCATCGGCCCGAGCGAGAGTGTCAGTCCGGCGCTGGATCGCAAGCTTGCCGCGTGCCCATCCGGCCCGCCGAGCAGGATGGCTGTTGCTTTCAACCCGTCATCGCGCCGCGCTCCCAGATAGCGAGCGAATTCCGTACTCGACATTCCGCGCCCGCGCTCGTCGAGCACGATCCGGAAATCGCAATCGGCGGTGAGATTGAGCAGGCGCGCCGCTTCGTCTTCCTGGCGCGCGCCGGCGTCGGCGGCACGGCTCTCGGCCAGTTCCTCGATGTCCACCGGCGACAGGCCCACCGCGCGCCCGCTCGACATGCGCTTCATGTAGCGCGCGATGAGATCACGTTCGCCCGCGTCCTTCAGGCGTCCGATGGCGGCAATCGTCAGGCGCATCGATCACCTCCGCGCGAAGGTGCGCTCGTTACGCCTGTCCTCGCCCCCAGCGCCTTCAGTGCGCCGTTGGCTCGGGCTCGCGATCCGCCGACCACATCTTCTCGAGATTATAGAAGGCGCGGATTTCCGGCTGGAAGACATGGACGATGATATCGCCCGTGTCGATCAACACCCAATCGCACTGCGGCTGGCCTTCCATGCGGATACGATCCTGCCCTGCGTCTTTCAACGCCTGCTGAATCTGATCCGCAACTGCGCTGACATGGCGGTCGGACCGGCCGGTGGCAATGACCATGAAATCGCCGATGGAGGATTTGCCCTTGAGATCGATGACCGCGACGTCCTCGGCTTTGGCGTCGTCAAGCCAGTGAACGATCTGGTCCACCAGGGCGGCAGAGTCGCGTCTCTCGGACACGAACTCAGAGGGAGGCGTGCTCGCGCGAGCACCCTCGGGCGTGGTTCTCATCGTTTGGTGAGCGTCCCTTCGTCATCCGACCCTTGAGGTCACGTGACCAACTGGTCTGTGGTGCCCGGGTCGATAGGGGTTCCGCCCGATCCCCGGACAGCCGGCGGATTCGGCCGGCACGATTCAGGATATGATGGCCGGCGCTGGTTTTACAAGCACATTGCTCGTGTGCCGGGCGCGCGCCTGGGGAGCAATAGGCGCAGCGGTGACTCGTGGGTCGCCGCTGGCCGTTAAGTCTTTGAGCGCGTTGCCCTGTTCTGCTCGATCAGCCCTTCTTGGAGCCCTCGTAGCGCGCTTTGGTTTCGGCATTCATCGGATACAACCCGGGAAGTGCCGCGCCTTTGTCGACCTCGTCCATGATCCAGCCCTCCATGCGCTCCTGCTCGGGGCCCTCTTTGAGGATGTTCTCGAGCTGAGCCGCCGGAATGAGAACGGCGCCGTCCGCGTCGACCACGACGACGTCACCGGGGAACACCGCTACTCCACCGCAGCCGATCGGCTGCTGCCAAGCGACGAACGTCAGGCGGGCGACCGACGGCGGCGCCGCGCCACCCTGGCACCACACCGGGAGTCCCGTGCCGAGAACGCCCGCGACGTCGCGGACCACGCCATCGGTGACCAGTCCCGCAACACCTTTCTTGACCATGCGCGCGCACAGAATGTCACCGAAGATGCCGGCATCGGTCTCACCCATCGCGTCTGCAACCGCCACGCAACCCTCCGGCATCGCTTCGATCGCGGCGCGGGTCGAGATCGGCGACGACCATGATTCCGGGGTCGCGAGATCCTCACGCCACGGCACGAAGCGGAGAGTGAAGGCCCGCCCGACGATCCGCGGCTGGCCATCGCGCAGCGGCTTGGTGTTCCGCATCCAGGTATTCCGCAGGCCCTTCTTGAGCAGGATCGTCGTGATCGTCGCCGTCGTGATCTTGGACAGCGTTGCGACCGTGCTCGCATCGAGGCTCATATCGATCGTCTTATCGGTAGTCATCGGAGGGCTCCTCGGGGGTCGAAGCGGGCGTTGGGGGGGAATGAAATGGTCTCCACGGCTGGATACGCCCTCCGCGCCGTCGCGTAAATGGGGCGATGGCGCAAGTCGCTCCCCGCCTGCTATGCAGGATGCACGTACGGATCGCGGCCGGATGACCCTGGAATGACGTTGGACGCCCTCTGGACCGCTCTATGGCCGCTGCTGGTCATGCTCGCCTCGGCATTTGGTGCTGCAACCCTCCTCTTTCTGCCGTCGGAAGCGGTGCTGGTCGCCCAGATCAAGGCCGGCCTCGCGCCGACCCCCGCGTTGCTCGTCGCAGCTACCATTGGCAATGTGGCGGGCTCCGCGTTCAACTGGTGGCTCGGCGTCAACGCCCGACGCTTCGAGGATCGTCGCTGGTTTCCTTTCGCGCCCGCCACCATCGCGGTCGCCAGCGATCGCTTCCAGCGTTGGGGACTATGGTCGCTCCTGCTCGCGTGGGTCCCGATCATCGGGGATCCGCTGACGTTCATCGCCGGGGTTCTGCGCGTGCAATTCCGATACTTCCTGCCGCTCGTGGCCATCGGCAAGGCCGCCCGCTACGCTATAGTCGCTGCCAGTTTCTGAGTTCATCCCACCTGGAGGGAATGCGACGTGCGTCTGCTGATCGCCGGAGCCCAGGGGCAACTCGCCCGCGCCATGATCGAACTCGCGCCCTCGGCCGCTGATATCACCGCGTTCGCGCTCGGCCGGCCGGCCCTGGACCTCACCGCCCCAGCCTCGGTTCTGAAAACGCTCGCGGACTTCAAGCCCGATGTGATCGTCAACGCCGCTGCCTACACCGCCGTCGACAAGGCCGAGAGCGAGCCGGATGCCGCCCTCGCCCTCAATGCCGATGGTCCCGCGCGCCTCGCGGAAGCCGCCGACCGGATGGGCGCCGTCCTGATACACGTCTCGACCGACTACGTCTTCGACGGTAGCAAACCAACGCCCTACGTCGAGGGCGATCCGACGGCGCCGCTCGGCGCCTACGGCCGCTCGAAACTCGCCGGCGAAACCGCCGTGCGCGCCGCTACCGCCCGCCACATCATCCTGCGCACGGCCTGGGTCCACAGCCCCTTCGGCGCCAACTTCGTCAAAACCATGCTCCGCCTCGCCGACGACCGCCCCGAAGTCCGCGTCGTCGATGACCAGATCGGCACCCCGACCTACGCCCCGCACCTCGCCGAGGCGATCCTTGCCATCTCGCGCGCCGTCACCGCTGAACCCGCCAGTGCGCGCTGGGGCACCTATCACGCCGCCGGCAGCGGCGCCGTCACCTGGTGCGGCATGGCCCGCGAGGTGATGCGCGTTTCCGCCGCGCTCGGCGGTCCAAGTGCTGCAGTCACCGCGATCACCACCGCCGAGTACCCCACGCCCGCCAAACGCCCCGCCAATTCGCGCCTCGACTGCTCGAAGCTCGCAGCCGCGTTCGGTGTCACCTTGCCGGACTGGAAAGAGGGTGTCGTAGAGTGCGTGACTAGATTGCACGGCGGCGTTTGAGAACGCGACCCTGAGGCAGCTCCGCGGCGCCAGTGGCCAAAGGCGTTCGCGACCGCGGCAACTAGCAAGCCCTACCGCCCACCCCATGGCGCCACCAGCACCGCCCCCAGGATCATGCTCGCGCCGCCGAGGGCGAAGATGAGGACGTGGCTGTGAGTCGCCTCGTAGATTTGCGGTAGGACGAAGCCGGCGGCGACGGCACCGAGAGCACTAAAGAGGATCATGGCGCGCATCAGCCGCGGCATGTGGTCGGCATCGGCGAGGTCGCGGGTGCGTGCCGCCATAAGCGCGGAGAGGCCGGGTTGCGCGCCGAACAACAGCGACGACGACAGCAAGACGATCGTGGCGCTGCTGAGGATCGGCGCGGCGATGCCGATACCGAGCGCCAAGAAAGATACCGGCAGCGCCCAGGCGGTGCCAAGGATCAGGCCGATCCATGCTGCCACCCACGGCCCAAGAATCGAGGCGATACCGACGACGCTCCAGTGAAACCCACCTTCACCAATGCCCTGTCCGAGGCCGCGCGCGATATAGTCCACCCAGTAGAGAGTGTGCGGCACGATCGCCATCGAGAAGCAGAAATGACCGAGGAGCAGCAGGCGAAGCGACAGGTTCCACGGTGAGGCTGTGCCGGCGGCAGGGCCCATGGTTGGTCTGGCCGCTGGCGGCGCATGTTGCACCGGAGCGGCGCGCCAGCCCCAGATTGCCGCCGCAGCAGCGCCGATCGCACAGCCACCGAGGCCGAGCCACGCGGCCGGAAGGCCGAGCCTGAGCAGCAGCGGCACGAGTGTCCCCGCACTGAGGATCGCGAGACCGACACCGGCAAAGACGAAGCTCGCGGCTACGGGGCGCCGCGCCGCCGGGGCGGTGGCCGCGATCAGCGCGAGGCTCAGCACCATGATGATGCCGGCCGTGGCGCCGACGACGCAACGCCAGAAGCCGAGCCAGGCGAAGCCCAACGGCGCCGCCGACGCGATGAGCGCTACCACCGAGAGTAAGATCGCGGTGACGAGGGTGGGATATTCCTTGAGCCGGGCGCGCAGCGGCACCGAGATCAGCGCGCCGAAGGCGAAGCCGGCGATGTTCAGCGTACCAACGCGGCCAGCTTCGAGCGCGGTCAGCTCGCCCGACGAGATCAGCGCCGGCACCATGGCCGTGTAGGAGAACCGTCCGAGGCCGATGCCGACGAACATGCCGCCGCCGCCGCCGATCGCAACACGGCGCCATGCCGGCCAGCCCTCGGCGCCGATCGACGTGCCCGATGCAGCGCCGCGCGGCAGGTCGGGATCCCCCGCCGCCGGTCGGCTCATCGGCCGAGCTCCTGCTCGACCTTGCCGATCAGGTAAGCCCATTTTCCGCGCTGGGCATCAACCAGCGCCTCCATGTGGCTCTTGAGGCGGGCGAGAGCCTCGCAATCGGGCGTGGCGGCGGCAGAGCCCTCCGCGCCCATCCGGGCAATTTCCTCGAGCAGACTGGCCGATTCCTTGTCGAAGGCGTCCGTGCGCGTATCCTGCACAATAGGCGCCGCCTCGCGCAGGAACTGGTTGTGATCCCAACCACGCTTGTCCTTGAGTTCGCGCAGGCGGATCTGGAATACCGGCCTATTCAAGCCGGTCAAGTCGCGTAGCGCCGCCGCGGACAGGTCGACGGCCTCCTCGAACGCCTCGCGCTTGCACGCTGGATCCTGCGCCACGGCAGGCCCATTGAGCAGCAGAGTGGCGGCCAACAGCGCCAGCAACAGCACCCCGCTCGATCGCCTGCTGCCCCTGATCCGACCCCGTGACACTGCCGCGCATCCTCGATGCTGCTACCGACTGGACGTTCCTGCTTCGAAACCGGAACTTATCCGTGTTCGCTCGGTCGCGAAATACCAGACGCGCGCCGATCTCGGATCGTTCCGCCGGTCACGATGGCAAACCCGGACGCCAGCATCAGCAAGAAAGCCAGGTCGCCGAAACGCCCATAAATGGTGGGCGGTAGCGCCGCCGGCAGCCGCGCGTCGATCACGCCGACCACATCGAGGTCAAGCCGGGCCAGCACGCGGCCGTGGGCGTCGATGACGGCGGTGATGCCGTTGTTGGCGGCGCGGAGCAACGGCAGACCTTCCTCGACCGCGCGGACGCGGGACTGATGGAGGTGCTGTCGCGGGCCGGTCGAATTGCCGAACCAGCCGTCATTGGTGACGTTGGCGAGGAACGCCGGGCGATCGGCGCCTTGGACGACGGCGCGCGGGAAGATCGCCTCGTAGCAGATCAGCGGCGCAAAGGCGGGAATCCCTGGCAGCGTGATCAACGGTCGCGGTGTGGGGCCGGAGCTGAAGCCCTCGCCTTGCCGTGTCAGCGGCTCGAGCCCGATGGTGTTGAGCCATGAATAGAGCGGCAGATACTCGCCGAACGGAACGAGGTGGATCTTGTCGTAGGTCGCGGCGAGTTGGCCGCCGGCGCCGAAAGCGAGAAGGGAGTTGAAGAGACGGTGGGCGTCGGGCTTTTCGGGATTGAAGGGAATATCCGAGCGAAGCGCACCCGAGACCAGATGCGTTCCGGGCGGCAGCAGCTTGCCGATCAGCTCAATCGCCTCGGGGGTATCGAGCGGCAGGAACGGCATGGCGGCTTCAGGCCACAGCACGAGGTCGACGCCGGCGGCGCCATCCTCGATTCCGGCCGCGTTGCGCTTCGTGAGATCGAGATGGAGATTAAAGATCCGGCGCTGATGGACCGGCATCCATTTTTCCCGTTGCAGCACGCTCGGCTGCACGAGGCGGATGCGGGGCGCGTCCGCTACCGTCGGCGCGAGGTGCCCAAGGCGCCAGTGGCCGAGCGCCATCAGAATTACGATCGTCGCGATGAGCGTCGCGCTACCACTCAGGCGCGCCCGCCCGCCGTCGACCCATGCGACGAGCGGGGTCGCGAGAACAAACACGGCGACGAGGCTCAGACCATAAATGCCGATCACGCTCGCCGTCTGCATGAGGCTCAGCGGATACGTGAGGGCATAGCCGACGACGTTCCACGGAAAACCGGTCAGGATGTGCCCGCGCAACCATTCCGCGACGGCGATGGCGAGCGCGAGTGCGAGCACGCGGCCGAGACCGGGGCGCCACGCGAGCGTCGCCGCCGCGGCTGCCGCCGACCAGAACAGCGCCAGCCCCGCCGGCATCGCGGTGACGGCGAGCGGCAGCAGGAAGACGACCTTGCCCGTTTGGACGAGAAACGCCTCGCCGATCCAGAACAGCCCGAAAAAGAAATAGCCGAAGCTGAACCACCACGCGGCAATTGCGGCCTGCGCAGCAGGCGACGCCCGCCACGACGACCCTGCGGGCTCGGCGCGTGCAACCGCGCCATCGATCAGCCAGACCAAAATCGCCAGCGTCACGATCAGTACCGGCCAAACGTGGAACGGCGCCATCGCCAGATCGGAGGCGGCGCCGGCTCCGAACGCCAGCAGCGCGCGGCGCCAGCCAGTGCGTGTCCGGACCCAGCTGGCGAAACGGTCTATGAGCATCGCCGCGCGACTTTAATCGCCGCTCTCCTTGATCAGCCAGTCGCGCAGCTCGGTCTTCAGGATCTTGCCATAGTTGTTCTTCGGCAGCGCCGCGACGATCCGGTATCCGCGCGGCCGCTTGTAGCGCGCGATGTTGTCGAGGCACAATCGGTCGAGTTCGCCGGCCTCCACAGCCGTACCCGGCCGCTCCACAATATAAGCGACGATTTCCTCGCCCCAGTCGGCGTGCGGCCTCGACACGATTGCGGTTTCCAGGACGGCGGGATGCGTCAGCAGCACTTCCTCGATCTCGCGCGGATAGACGTTGGAGCCACCCGAGATGATCATATCCTTCGAGCGATCCTTGATAGTCAGGAAGCCGTCGTCGTCCATGGTGCCGAGATCGCCGGTCCACAGCCACCCGTCGCGCAGCGCCTTGGCGTTGGCGTCCGGGTTGGCCCAGTAGCCTTTCATGACAGCATCGCTGCGGGTCACGATCTCGCCGATCTCACCGCGCGGCAGCTCGCGGCCTCGGTCGTCGACGATCGCAATCGCGCATCCGGTTCGCGCGACGCCGGTCGAGCCGAGCCGTTCGTCGTAGCGCGGATGCTCGGTGTCGGCGTGCATCCACTTCGGCAGGCCTGAGATGGTCATCGGTGACTCTCCCTGGCCGTAGAGCTGGTAGAGTTTTGGGCCGAACAGCGCCAGTGCGCGCTTGAGGTCGGCAACATACATCGGCGCGCCACCGTAGCTGATGGTGTTGAGATTGCGCGTGTCGGCCGAGCCCGCGAACGGATGGGTAATCAACCGCGTTACCATCGTCGGCGCGGCGAACATGGCGACGTTGGTGTATTTCGGTAGTGCGTTGAAAATCCGCTCGGGCTCGAACGAGCCGGGGATGATGACGTTATGGGCGCCCTTGGCAACGAACGCGAGCGCCCAGCATCCCGATCCGTGCGACAGGGGGGCGGCGTGAAAGCAGGTGTCGCGGTGATCGAGATGGTCGATATCGGCGGTGTAGGCGTGGGCGCAGAACAGCAGGTTGCGGTGGGTGAGGATGGCGCCCTTCGGCCGCCCCGTGGTGCCGCTCGTATAGAACAGCCACGCCTCGTCCTCGATTCCGACGGGAGCCGACCGGATCGGGTCGCCGGCCAGCAACGCGGTATGGTCGCGCGATCCCGTCACGATCACGGGAGGCATACTGCCGGCTGGGAGGTCGACGAGTTTCCCCGCCTGCTCCGGCGTGACGACGCACAGCTTGGCGCCGGAATTGTCGAGGATCCACTGCAGCTCTTTGGCGTGCAGCTTGGCGTTGATCGGCACCACCGCGAGCCCGGCCCGCCAGGCGGCGAACATCATCGGCAGGTAGTCGAGGCAGTTTTCCATCCAGAGGCCAATGCGGTCCCCGTCGCGCAGGCCATGGCGGCTGCGCAACGCGCCTGCGACCCGGGCGACCTGATCTTCGAGCGCGGCATAGGTAAGGACCGTGCCTTCCTCGCTGATCGCTGGCCGCCCCGGTTGATATTCGGCCACCCGCTGCAATGTGTAGGATAGGTTCATATCGGTTTCCTCAACCGCCTCCGGCGCGGCCTCGTCCGCCACCGTTCCAGGGGCGATCCGTTGTCACGTTTCCGCGAAAATCGTTATACACACGCGGGTCCCCCGCATCACCTCTCCGGGAGAGGCATCCTGCATATCAGCCGAAAGACAGTCGAAGAAGCCTGCGCTGACCTGGGCGGCTTGCGCCAAGCCGTGCGTCACGCCTTCGCCGGCTTCAAATCCGGGGAGGCCAAGGCATTGCCCAAGGCCAATCTCGACCTCGGTATCGGCCATTTCTTCCAGGCAATGGTCGCAGCCGACACCCGCACCGATCTTTCCGCCGTCAAGTGGGTAGCCGTCGCGCCCGTTGATGGCTCGACCGCAATCCGCTCGCACATCATGCTGAGCCGGCGCTCGACCGGGGAGTTGCTCGCGACCATCGAGGCCGACCCGATCACGGCGGCGCGCACAGCCGCGATGTCCGCCATCGCCGCCCAGCACCTCGCTCGGCCGGATAGTGCATCGATCGCCTTCATCGGGTGCGGGACGCAAGCGCGCAGCCACCTCGCCGCTCTCGCGGACGTACTTCCCGGTCTGTCACGCGTGACGGCCTACAGCCGCCGCTTCGAAACAGCCGAAGCATTCGCCGCTGCCGCCCGCCACGCTCGTTTCGAGGCCAAGGCCGTCGACGATCCTCGAGGCGCCATCGAGGGCGCCGACGTCGTCATCAGCAGCGTGTCAATTGGTGGGCTCGTGCAGCCGTTTGTCGAGGCAGCATGGCTGGCGCCGGGCGCGTTCGTTGCAGCCGTCGATCTCGCCCGGGCTTGGCATCCCGCCGGTTTTCACCACTTCGATGTCGTCGCGACGGACGAAGGCCAGCAGAGCCAGCAGCTTATCGAGAAGGGGCGGATGCCGTTTGCCTGGACCTTCGACGCAGATCTCAGCGATTTCGCGCAATCTCAGGCGTCTTTTCGAGGCTCCCCATCACAGCGCACGCTGTTCGTCTTCGCCGGTCATGCGCTGGCGGATCTGGCGGTGGCTGGGTTCGTCTATGACTACGCTCGCAGCCGCGCCGCGGATGGGAGCCCTTGACGCGCCTGGAGGGAGACGTATTGAGGTGTCAGCATGAGGCTCGTCATATTCGATTGCGACGGCACGCTGGTTGATAGCCAGCACGCCATCGTCGACAGCATGTCGCTGGCGTTCAGTTCATATGGGCTGGCGGCGCCGGCACGCGCCGATATTTTGGGCGTCGTCGGTTTGTCGCTACCGGAGGCGCTGGCTGTCCTTGCGCCCCGCGAGAGCGAGGAGGTCCGCCAACAGCTCGTCGCGGCCTACCGCAACGGGACGGTTACCATTCGCGAGCAGAAAAAGCACGTTGAGGTACTCTACGACGGCGTTGCGGCGGCCGTTGCGGCGTTGACGGCTTGTCCGCAAACGATCCTCGGCATCGCCACCGGCAAGTCGAAACGCGGCGTCGCTCGATTGCTTGCACAAGAGGGCTGGGAAGGTGCCTTCCTGACCATCCAGACGGCCGACGACCACCCGTCGAAACCGCATCCCTCGATGATTTACAAGGCGATGGCCGACGCCGGAATCGAGGCACATGAGACGATCATGATCGGCGATACAACTTTCGACATGGAGATGGCCCGAAGTGCCGGTGTCGGCGCCCTAGGCGTGTCGTGGGGCTATCACGCCGCTGATCGACTGACGCGGGCTGGTGCGCACGCCGTCGTCGACACGGGCGCGCTGCTTCTCGGTGCCATCGAGCAGCGGTTCGCCGCCCAACGAGATGCCGCGCCCCGAGCGACGACATGAGCGACGATCCGACCCGCAAACCGGACCCAGCCGCACTTGCTCGCGGCGGACAGTCGCGCGCGCTGCCGAAGCGCTTTTACGCCGAGGCGACGGCTGCACCGCGCGGCGACGGCCACGCCGTCCATCTCGACGGTCGTCCACTGCGCACGCCGGGCAAACTCGTGCTGATCCTGCCAACCGCAGCGCTCGCCGATGCGATAGCCGCCGAATGGGGCGCCCAGCAGGATCACATCGATCCGCTGACAATGCCGCTGACACGCCTTGCCAACTCGGTCCGCGATCAGGTCGACGGCCGCGAGCGCGAGGTGCGCGCCGACATTGCGAAGTACGCCGGCAGCGATCTCATCTGTTATCGCGCCGACGCGCCCGAAGGCTTGGTCGCCGCGCAGGCGCGGGCATGGGATCCCGTACTCGACTGGGCGCGCGTCGACCTCGGATGCGATCTCGCGGTTGGTACGGGCATCGTGCATGTCGCGCAATCCGCCGCGTCGCGATCGGCCATCGAGGCCGTGGTCGCTCCACTCGAAGGGTTCAGGCTGGCTGCGGCACACGTCATGACGACGCTGCTCGGCTCGGTGGTGTTGGCGCTTGCCGTTCTGCGCGGGCATCTGTCCGCCGATGAAGCGTGGGCCGCCGCCCACGTCGACGAGGACTGGCAGATCGCCAAATGGGGCGCCGACGCCGAGGCCACGCGACGTCGCGCTGCGCGACTGGTCGAATTCCAGGCAGCCGTTCGGTTGTGCGAGCTGATCTGATCGAGGACGGCGACGACGCGCTGCTGGATCGATAAAGTTCGGTTTTATTTTCAATCTCTGCGACGGAGTGGGACGGCATGGAGCGTTAAGTGAACCCATGCCATCACCCGTGATGACGAGCGCTCAAGATCACGTGACATTACGGCTTCGTAATTGGAGTGGGGCGCGGAATCCGGAGTACAGTCACGCCAACTGAGTTGTCCGCGAGATCCGGTGTCAGGGCGTGCCGGGGTAGGGCGCGGCAACCATTCGCACGACGACACGTTGCCCTTGCAATGTGACGGGCGTGGCGGAGAGAGGGAAGAGCAATGGCAACCAAGGCACTTCCGGTTCTGGCCTCAGGCTCGGCCGGTCTTTCTCGGTATCTCGAGGAAATTCGCCGGTTCCCGATGCTGGAGCCGAATGAAGAATTCATGTTGGCCAAACGCTGGCAGGAGCATCAGGACACGGAGGCGGCACACAAGCTCGTCACGTCACATCTGCGTCTCGTCGGCCGTATCGCGATGGGCTACCGCGGTTATGGCCTCCCGATGGGCGAGGTGATCTCGGAAGGCAACGTCGGGCTCATGCAGGCGGTGAAGCGCTTCGATCCCGACAAGGGTTTCCGCCTCGCGACCTATGCCATGTGGTGGATCAGGGCCTCGATCCAGGAGTACATCCTGCGCTCGTGGAGCCTCGTCAAAATGGGCACCACCGCGTCGCAGAAGAAGCTGTTCTTCAACTTGCGCCGCGTGAAGGGCCAGATCCAGGCGATCGAGGAAGGCGAACTGAAGCCCGAGCACGTCAAGGAAATTGCCACCAAGCTCGGCGTCAGCGAGGAAGACGTCATCTCGATGAACCGCCGCCTCGGCGG